>Ga0307507_10008939_pt1 | contig 13596 bp, 11 predicted proteins | sample 7_EM_MG_FD_207223 | JGI IMG/M metagenome (GOLD analysis project Ga0307507, IMG submission 207223) | Populus trichocarpa ectomycorrhiza microbial communities from riparian zone in the Pacific Northwest, United States - 7_EM | ecosystem: Host-associated > Plants > Roots > Unclassified | place...
TGACGAATATCAGGAGGTGACGAACAGGGATTAGGAGCAGGTATTTTTTTGTTACCCTACTTTGACGAATTTGATTTTTGTTGCTAAATACCCCTGTTCGTCACCTCCTGATATTCGTCACGACCCCATGAGAGACTGTAGACTATTGCGCATGATCTCCGATTCCGTAGACAATCGTTTCTTTGCTAAGCGAAGTCACACCATCCCTGTGTTAGGTAGCGAATCCCCCTCTGTTGAAAAAGAGTCGTCTGCCGGGCTCTGGCTCTCGAATGGAAAAGTGCCTGTCGGGTCTTTTAAATGGCAACAACGAAACGGCGAAACGGCGGCGGCGATGAAACGAAACGCCAAGCAACACAAACGGCTTCAATCGCCCACGCACAACTTTGGAGTGGGGAAGTCCTCTCTCATTCACACGCTCTCTCTCTCCCGCACGCTCACGCTCACGCTCGACTAACTATAATAACTAACTAATTAATGGTAAAGACAGGAATATATATAAACCAGCGAAGTCCTCCTTCCATCCTCCATCGATCGCGACACATGTCCTTTCTCCTCGACCTATATCCCCTTTCCACTTTGGCGACTCGTATGCTAACAAAAGAAGGGCAAAGATCATAAAGAACTCCCACGGTTCATAGCCTCCGCGCATCCGACTCTCCCTGCATCCGACTCTTTGACTGTCCTATTGCTCCTAGCGCTGCACCGACCCAAAGCGCATCTCCGAACCTTCGCCCGAACAATAAAACGGGGAGCTCAGCACGCCGAGCAGCATCAAATACTTCCAACACCCTAAGCCCAGCCAGTGGTAGTATACACTACCCACATGCAGGACAGCCCTGGAGCGGGGGGGCACCAGGACTCACCCACAGACAGCCCAACTTTATCACAGCAAATCACTCGTCTACCATCCTAGTTCTGGCCCGGCCGGACGCCTAGTACCCGTCACATCATGCAACACGAAGTACTAGTGGTATTCAAAGTTAAGGAGGCGGGGAAACCATAACTTACTTCGCTGTTTTGTGTAAGCTAGACCAGCCCAAAAAGGGTTAATTTACCATTGTGATACTTTACCTTTGCTGAACCGTTTAGCTGGTAGATACGGAGGTCTGGAGGTCCGTAACTGGTAAAAGTTAGTAGTTACAGATGGTTGTCCGTGAGCTTATTGGTAAAATGTAAAGGCAAAGGAGAACTAGTTAACAATTAGAGGGCTATCTTACGAGTACATATTAGAAAAAGTGAAAAGCTGCAAACAACTCAAGGGCCTGTTCAATTAGAACAATTCCATTCCATTCCCCCATACAAATAGCCTGTTTCCTTCCGTTTCAAAACGGAAAGAACTCTCTTTTTACAGCAGAAACGGTCGCTGAATGGAACGGAACCGTTTCAACTGAATAGGCCCTAAGCAAAATCATCAACTGTTTGTTTTGTGAGTGATGAACTGTTCTTGGTATCCTGCTGAATGAACCAGTACAATACTTGCGTTGCGGAATTGAAGTTGGACACTTTTCATGGGAATTTCGGCTTTAGGTGTCCAGCTTCAACTCAGTTACGCGAGCACTCATGACTTGTGAAAGGAGGAGTTACTACATTTTACTCTAAACTATTTTTAACAGAACATGGGGTCATCAACTCTGATACTATAGGCTTAGAAATACTATTGGTCCTTCTCCTCTAGTAGACTAATGCATATTCTAGTACAAACCTGTTCCTACTCTCAACCTTTTTTAACTTTGAATACCACTACTGTGCTGCGCTCTTAACCACCACTTGAAAGATCGGCCCAATCCCCCAAACCATAAGTGTCCTCTCTTCTAAACCCACCGGAAACCTAATCCTATACCTGCGCCACTCTTTAATTAAATTGCGAGAAGGAGGTGCTTGATTCCGCAAGTCACGAGAGTATTACAAATCGCTCGAAAGTATTGCCAATCATTCACACGCCGAGATGGATTATGCTAGTGCTTTAGTGCTTTACGGAGAAGACTCTACCGATGTCTTTCCTTTTTTATCACGGGGGTGTGCGGAGGGATCTAGATATGCGGGAAGATGCAGAGATATGTGTGGTGATCCATGTAAGGATCAAGATGCGATAGTTTTCTTTCATTTATACACCCATCCTTACGGTTAGTTTAGTTTTAGTAGGGTGCGAATGAAGTTGCGGAAGCTATATACCTCCGCTACTCTTCCTATAATACATAGTGCCCAAGTTCCAAGAAAACTCTTTCACTCAACTACTAACAGCTGTGCTCTCTATTTCTCTAGTTTAATATTATGTACTGTATATGGGTAAATTACGTCCCGTCTTAGTCTCCCGCTGTCGAGAATACCTTTTTTGTATGATAAACGATATAGAATCATCAGCAGAGTAAATTCACTACCCCTTTACACAGTGTTATATGATGGGCTAGCCTGTTCACGATTAATCACTCACTTACTGATTTACCATCTACCTCTACTTCCCATCCGGCTCTCCTCCTCCTCTGGGGGCATTTGAGCTCCAACGATACCCTTCTAGTACAGTACATTACTTCCAATGCCTAACCCGATCACTGTAGGGTATAATATGGGCCGCTAACATTACACCCATTCTAGCGCCCCCAGAGAGAATGACAGGAACTATGGTGCCAAAGCGGACTACCGGTATGTTGTAGCTGTTGGATTTCTAGGATGCTGCTCGACATACTCAACCTATGGGGCATGCATATAACCTATCGGGTATGCACACAACCTATCGGATACGTATACATCCTATCCACCTATCGTTCAGACAAAGAAGTTCACCGGATATGCGCTTGGGAGAAGTCGGATGCAAGTAGGCTATAGAGTCTGAAGAGTTTTCTTTGTTATGATTATTTATTGCATAGAAGAAAAGGAGCCATGCATGGAAGAAGGAACTTTGCATGGAAGGAAATAGATCGCTGTCGCGATCTATGGAAGGATGGAAGAAGAGCCTGGAAGGCTCTGTTGTTGTTTTATATACTTCTGTCTTTACCGTCAGTTAGTTAGATCTGTGTGGGCAAGATGTGGCGGAGATGTGGACAATCAAGTTGTCGGAGTCGTGAGCAGAGAGGTTTTCCTTCCTTTTAGTCGTGTGTTGGTGATCGAACTCTTTATTGTAGCTTTGATCTTGGTGTTGAGTTTCCGAGCCGCTCCACCATTTCGCAAGTATTGCGCAGTTGTATCGTCGGCCATTATATCGTCTAGCCTGCTTGATTTTCTTCAGTAGCAGCGCGACGGTGGGGCAATTGCTCTTCTTGGAATGAGTCTAGACCACCGGCAGTCACTTATGGTGAACAAGCACCGTCCCATCCCCACGCTAGAGTGTGATCCGATAGGATGTGGTAAGATACTTGCAGATAACACGGGGGGCGGGGAAAGTTTTATGGTCTGACGGGATATCATATTGTCGGGTCAGGGTGTAATAGTGTATCATAGGCAAGCGCGCTTCAAGTCTTATTTTCAGATCGATGGTCGCCGCACATGTGATTATTGTAGGGTAGGGTAGATTTGATCAGTTATAATTTTGAAGTCTAAATTTCTATCCAAGGTAGGCTGCATAACGCATAGCAGGGATGGGTTCATGTCAAGAGGGTGGGGGGATACTGTGAGGAAATCATTGTACTGTACACTTTATAAGAAATTGGGAGTTTGTGAGCCATCTCCTGAGTGAAAAATATATACGGGGGTGGTAAAAACAAAAAATCCACAGCGAAGTGAGCTAGTTAATGGAAAGAACTAGGAATACTAGAAAGGAAACGAAATGGGATGAGGGGGGGAAGTAAGAAGGTAAAGGTGGATTTTTTTTCCCTTAAGACGGAAGTGTGAAACCCGATTGTGGAGTAATGCGTAACCAGAGGCTGCCACTCGATAATCGCTACCTTCCATCCCAACTCTGGCCAGATTCCTGGGACATACTGCTGAGAAGGTCGCAGGAATTCACTCAGCCTTACAACAATGGGGTGAGGGTGGCAGCCTTCATTGAAACGGTTTAGAATAGACATCAAGTATTAGGCTTAGATAAACTTGTTGATTACCCGCTATCCACTGTGGCTGGGCCGCCGGGTAGTCTCGAACATCATACGCGATCGATACCCCAATATCAGCACAGCTATTCTAGGATGCCGGTTTCGGATGGCCCAACTAAGCGGGGTCTGGCCTTTGTTGTCCGCAATGCTGGGATCGACATCGGCTCTTTTCAAGAGGGCGTGCACTGCTCCCTGACGCCCGGTCGCTGCGGCCCACGAGAGTGGTGTTCGGCCATCTTTGTCGGCCAAAGTGGGATCAACATCGACTCGTGTCAAGAGGAGCCGCACCAGATATGAGGTGAGCCGGTTTTCTGCGGCCCACGAGAGCGGTGTTCGTCCGTCTTTGTCGGCTAAATTGGGATGAACATCAGCTCGCTTCAAGAGGAGCTGCACTGTTGAAAAATCCCATGCTCCTACGGCCCTCGAGAGTGGTGGTTGGCCAGCTTTATTGGCCAAATTGGGATCAACATCGGCCCGTCCTAAGAGGAGCTGCGCTACTACTGGGCTCCCCTTTTCTGCTGCCCACAAGAGGGGTGTTTGGCCGTTTTCGTCAGCTAAATTAGGGTCAACATCGGCTCGCCCTAAGAGGTGCTTCACCGATACCCGGCTCCCAAGTCCTGTGGCCCACAAGAGCGGTGTTCGGCCGTTTTTGTCGGCCAAATTGGGATCAACATCGGCTCGCTCTAAGAGGAGCTGCACTGCTTCCGGCTGCCGGGGGTTTTCTGCACCCCAAGACAGCGATGTTCGGCCATTTTCGTCGGCCAAATTGGGGTCAACATCGGCTCGTCCTAAGAGGAGTTGAATCGCTCCTTGATGCACTTTTTCTGCAGCCCACGAGAGCGGTGTTCGGCCATATTTGTCGACCAAATTGGGATCAACATCAACTCGCTGTAAGAGGAGCTGCACTGCTCCCCGCCTCCCTTCTCCTGCCGCCCACGAGAGCGGTGTTCGATGGCTGTCGTCCGCCAGGTTAGGGTTGATATCTTTGCGGTTCAGCAGATATTTTACCAAGCGAACATTCCCGCCGCTGCTAGCCCAAGACAGTAGTGTTCGACAATTGTGATCAGGCAGGTCGGGACCGACACCGGCCTCCTTTATGTGGGTTATGCAAGGTTCCCCGTGCCAGTGCTCTGCAGCCCACGAAATTGGTGTCCGGCCATCCATGTCGCTGATAATTGGATTGGCCTTTGTCTGTTCTACTAGCACCTTCATTACCTCTTGATGTCCGTACTGGGTGGCCCATGAAAGCGGTGTCCTGCCTCTCTCGTCTGCTAGCTCGGGATTGATATCGTCGTGGGCGAGCAGTAATTTGGTTATTATATCATACCCATTGCCAGCCGCCCAGGATAGTGGTGTTCTGCCATATCGAATGTCCGTTGAATTGGGATCGACCTCCTTCTGCCCCAGTAGCAAGGTCACTACACCCTCAAACCCACCTCCAGCGGCCCGCGAGAGTGCTGTTCTACCATCCTTTGCTGCGGTGTCGGGGTTGACATTTTTCTGTTGTAGTAATATCTTTACAACCCCTTCATGCCCATTCGCAGCGGCGCATGTGAGCACTGTCTGGCCGTGACTGTCAGCTCGATCAACATCCGCGTCTTCTTTCAACAATAGGTTCACTATATCCTCTTGGCCGTTCTCGGCTGCCCAGAGAAGTGGCGTTCGGTTATCAATATCTACAATGCGGGAAGTGGCCGAGTCTTTCTTCAGCAGCACTTGCACTATATCTTGGTGACCGTTTCCGGCGGCCCACGAGAGGGGTGTTCGGCCCTCGAAGTCTGTTTTCCTCTCGCTCACGTTCTTTGGACCTAATAGCATTTCCACCATTTCTAGATTTCCCCTCAAAGAAGCCCATATTAGTGGTGTGTGGCCGGCGAAATCCCTTCTGTTCATATCCCAATTTTTGATCTTTAGTAACGAAGCCAGGATCTCTGTATTTCCGAAGAATGCTAGGACATGTGGTCCAGTAAACTCTACAAATGGAGGCCCATTTCCCTCCCAAAGCCACCCCTCTTCGAGGTAAATCTTTCCAAGGAGCAACCTGGCCGATATGTGGGTATCGTATAATTCAAGAAGTTTGACAGCAAGTGATTTTCCGGTATCTGTAATTTCCATTCGGGCATGAGTCCCCCAGTAGTAAGATGCATACTCAAGCAAAGGGGCCTTTATTATGAGCTCAGATAAAGGGGGTGACGAGTCCTCAGGGGACTGGAGATTGAGATAAGTCAAACACACTTCCGCGATGGTTCCATGAGGACTTAAGAAAAGGGTCGAGTGATCACGTAAATGCTCGTGCAAGGTAAAGTGGATGAGTCGCACGGTTGAGGCTTCTTTGTCGACAGCGATAAGTCCTAGGCAGCAGCCAAATATGGTGTCAATGGCTGGAACATTATCAGGATCAAGATGGGTGGACCCTATTTCCACTGCCAAGGCATGGCAGAGCTCATCTACTCGCAATGGCCGCTCGGATTGAGAAATCCACATCAAAGCTTGCATGGCAAGCTTTGATTGATTCTCATCCTGCTCGTGTATCCGTTTCAGAGTATCTGTGTAAGCACCTTCCAGGCCCAGGCCACTAGTCACCTGCTTGAGCTTCTCTTTTCTTTTGCTGAGGGTAGTTTCTCGCAATATCGCTTTGATATTTAATGAAACCAACAGGAATCTAGACCTTATTAGTGATTAATGACCAGGGCTACTTAATACAGCTTCATGTACGTACATCTCTGATATCATTTCCAGAATTACTTTCATGATATTCCGCTTGAGCTCACTGTCCATCGCCTTAGGAAATGGGTCATCCCGCAATTTCATCTCTAGGTATATTCTGATATCTCCCTTCGCCGGTTTGAATAGTATCATCTGTAAAGCACTGCTGTGGTGTTCTTCGAGCTCAGCCTGAATATGTGGTCTTCCTGTTACAAATAGTCGAACATTTGGAGAATCTCTGACTATGGAACGTAGTGAGCGAAGGAATTCCGGTCGCTGCTCTGTTACATATTCGTCTAAAGCATCTATGCAGATAAAGGTACGTTTATGGGATCTGAGAGCTGCCGATAGTAGCTTGAGAATTTCGGAAACTGAAAGACCGCGACCGTCCGAACCTGGTTTTGCCTTTTGAAAGGCACGGTCTATCTCCTCTGGAATAACTTCCAAGCCGCCCACTACTTGTTTGAGGAGACCGGCGAGCATATGCGCGGTGACTTGGGATTTTTGTGTTTGGAAATCACAATAAAGATAGACGACAGGTGCAGTGCCTCCGTCGGTCGCATCAGACAATCTATCAATAACTAGGGAGCTGATATTCTTGTTAGCAATATACGTCCCCTCTCAGGATTAGTTTACCCCTACCTTAGATATGTTTTGCCTACTCCCGGGTCTCCGCGACAAAACAAAGTAGGGTTCACAGACTCATCCTCGCAATCCCGCCATCTTAGAAATTCACCGGCTTCAAGGACCCAGTCTCCAATACCATCTACCCTACTATGGCGCACGTCCTGATGTCTTTTGCCTTGTTGGTTTCCCTGTGGCTCTAGGGAAGATAGCCACTCCAGAATCTCGCGTTTCCTATCCGATAATGCTATGGTGTAATTATTCCAAGTGTTGTTATAACTATGCTCGGCGTTTCCACAGTTAATGTTTCCGATCCCGCTCAAATTTCCGCCCCCGGAATCCCCCATAATGCTTGAAGTTGTTTGCGGAGCGTAAAGTCAATATCGGGCGTAATGAGGATGGCAGGGGGCTTCTGGGGGCTAGGTGGTATGTGGTACGGTACAGCCTTGTCAAGGAATGGCGGGGTTGTCGTATGGTACTGTACTCGAGCGCTAGCGTTGGTAGCGATATTTTCGCACAAGACGGGTTATTTTGCTGGTTCGCCTCGATCCACTGCGCGCAACTCTCTAGCTCTTGGACTTATAGTGAAGACCTGAAAACTGGTGGTTGAACCATGCTCTCTGTCGTCGAAAATTCACTCCTCGAGTGAGGGCGAAAAACACAGCAAAAGCGGAGCCGCTCAGCTTGGCTCAAAGATATAAAAAACAAAAAAATCATTAATCCTTGCCAGAGAAGCCGGTTCCAAGAAAATATCACGTATCGCGTAGGATCTCCGATTTCGTAGACCCAATCATTTCTTTGCCAAGCCAAGCCACACTCTATGGGTGACCAATTAGGGTTAGGGATTTGCCTCCCTGTGTAGCAAGCACATAAAAATCAACCTCGGGGTTTTTGAAATCAGCAAATTTCTATATGCAAAAAAAGAGTTAATATTATAGTCAGGTACTGGAAGATGCTCCTTCGCTGATTTAGTGTAGGGGAAGTAGTAGCGCAAGACTAAGATGTTGTGGAGGAAGGAAAAACGTGATGTGAAATATTTCAATCATAACATGATAGATGTCTTGCGGTATTCCGCAATATCACTATTTTCCTTACTCCTCAACCTGTCAGCCTTGCGCTCCTTTGCCCATTGCACAGAATAAATGCAGGAGCATCTGCTACCTCACTACCGCGTTAAATTTCTCTTTGGAGTTAAGCTGCCTTCGGTATATTGAAATATTCTGTTTTTAATTTTAAGCGGCAAAGGCGAAATGGCGAAACGGAGGCTACGAAACGAAACGCCAAGACAAAAGACTTCGATCGCCAACACACAACTTAGGAGTGGGGAAGTTCTCTCTTATCCACCTCGCTCGCTCTATCACGCTCAACTCTCTAACTAGCCAACGATAAAGACAGGAGTATGATTTCACAATTTCTTTCTAACTACAACCCGTCGTATCATACACCCTTCACATGCAGGGCAATCTACAAAAGGAATGACCATAGTGCATCCACCCTCCCGGTATCTGGGCATCCGATTTCCTGCAAGTATCCTGCCAGATCGCATATGTGTATCGTTTATGTAACACACCCATGCGGCTCTGCATCACTCATCAATATTTCCTGAGGCGCGGTACCGATAAAGTGTTAGAGCACGTGATTGGTTAATGATATATGCAGGGAGGCTTTTCCCTTACAGGCAATTTATCATACTTCGATAGCGCAAGTGTGAAAATTCATCTTCAAGTCTAAAATATATTGCTGCGTTCAAATCTTGCCTACAAACTTTATTACAAAGCCAGTAACAAGATACCAGTATTTTCGCTATCCTTGTCACAGCAAATCACTCGTATAAAATCCTGGCTCTAATGTTGGAAATACCCGCACTTGGTATGGAAGATGCCCACACACTAAGGCCGCAAGGTCAGCCGTACGCGTATGCACCGGTGGGGGGAACACATAAGCTATGAAAAGTTTTCTTCTCTTTCCTCTTCCACTCTTGTCCTTTCCTCGCTTCCTTCCTACCTTTCTGAAGACTTTCCTTTCTATCAACTCATAAAACAATTATGATCTTCTTCTCCGCTTAATACAAACCCTGTGTCTTCACTTGAGCCGTTCCTCTCCGCGGCGTAAAACCCTCATTACCGATCAGTAGTTCCGCATCGATTATTTTCAACATCCTAGTTGTATACCTCCTCTCTACATTATCATCAAATACTATACTGCACAGTACTCTTAGCCACCTCTTAAAAGCTAGGTCCAATCCCCCAACTCATAACTACTCTCTCTCAAGCCCGGCGGAAAATAATACTCTACTTGCACCGTTCTCCAATTACCTGGTATCTACCAATGTGCGAGTGTGTGTGCGTAGAAGTGAGCGGTTCGTCCAGGAAATTGCGGGAGTGTTGCAGATTTTTCGAGTGCGCAATGTATTGTTTTAGTGGTTTACCGAGAAGATTCGATCGACATGTCTTTCCTTTGCTTTCACGGGAGTGTCTGGAGGAATTTGGATGTGTATGGTATACAGATCTAGGCGTTGTGATCCATAGAATTATCAGGATTGTCACCTGCACCTCACCCACGAACCCGTCTTTACCGCTAGTTTATTTTTAGCGGGGTGAGGATGCAGTAGTGAAACGTACCCCCCCCCCCCCACAATTTGTACCCGGTGCCCAAGTTCCAAGATAATCCTCCAGCTCTACTGCCCACCGCTGAGCATCAATGCTTGCATGGCAAGCTTTGCTTGGTTCTCATCCTGCTCGCCTATGCGTTTCAGAGTATCTTTGTAAGCACCCCTGAGTCTCAGGCCACTCGTCATCTATTAAAGCTTCTCTTTTCTCTTGCCGAGGGTGGTTTCTCGCAATATCGCTCCAATACTTAATGAACCCAACAAAAATCTGGATGCCATTAGCGGTGATCGGGTCTACTCAATACGGCTTCATCTACATACATCTCTAATATCATTTCCGGAATTACTTTCACGATATCCTGCTTGAGCTCACTGTCCATCGCCTTAGGAAACGGGTCATCCTGGAATTTCATATCCAGCTATCTTCTGATATCTCCCTTCGCCAGTTGGAATTGTATGACCCGTAGAGCTCCACTATTATATTTCTCAAGCTCAGCCTAAATATGTTGCCTTCTTGTTACAAACAATTGAACGTTTGGCGAATCCCGGGTTATGGAGCACAGCGAGTGAAAGAATTTCGGCCCATGCTCTGTCACACATTCGTCCAAGGCATCTGTGCATATAAAGGTTCATTTATGGGATCGGAGAGCTGCAGGTAGGAGCCTAAAAATTCGGGAAGATGAAAGAACTCGACCACTATGACCTTGTTTTGTTTTTTAAAAGGCGTGGTCAATCTCCACTGAAATAAATTTCAACCCATCCACTACTTGACTGGGGAGAATGGCGAGCATGAGCTGTGACTTGTGATTTTTGGGCCTGGAAGTTGCAATAAAGATAGACGACAGGTACGTTGTCTTCGTCAATCCTATCAGACAATCTATCAATTACCAGAGAGTTGATGTTCTTGTTAGCGATACACATGCCTTCCAAGGATTTGTTTGCCCCCATCTTAGATATGTTTTTCCCACTCCCGGGCCTCCACAATAGAGCAGAGTAGGGTTAGTAGAATTCACAAATCTATCCCTGTAATCCCGCCACTTTAAAAATTCATCGGTTTTGAGAGGCCAGCCCCCAATCCCATCGACCCTGCTGTGGTGGACGCCCTGGTGTCCTTTGTCTTGTCTGTTCCCCTACGACTAGCGAAGATAACCATTCCAAGATCTCGCATTTCCTATCTGATAATGACGCTGTAGTGCAGTTATTCCCAAGGGTTATATCTCGCTAGACTTGTATAGTTAATTTTTACGATCCCGCACAAATACACGCTGCTGGAATCGTCCTGCGTCTATGATGTTTGAAGCAGTTCGCGTAGCTTAAGGTCAGTACTAGCTACGAGGAGGATGATGGGAGGTTCCCGGAGGCCAAGTGTCATATTCTACTGTACTACCGGTAGCACAGCTGGGCCCTAATGAAAGGCAGAGTTGTCGTACAGGGGAAATCTGAATAATTAAGCCATGCGCTATATAGGCAAAAGCTCACCCTCCGGAAAAGGGCAGGAAGTATAGCACAAAGCTAGCCGCTCTACCTTGCTGAAAGACACGATAAACAAAAAATCGCCCAAGTGGAGACAACTCTAACCACATAGCGCTTGCTCCTATCATTCCAATTTCCACTCTATTGCGCACTACTTCCGATTTCGCAGGCGACTCAATCATTTCCGCGCCAAGCGAAGCCACACCGGGTGCATGCCATGTAGCGAACTCTCTTATTTCCTACGGTACTAAAAAAGAGTCCGTTGGACCCTCGTTCTCCCAAACCACCCATCCCAGGCAGAAGTGCCTATGCCCGGACACCGGGGGAGGTAAACGCCACTTTGAGGAAGGGCGAGGTATCCTAAAAGATTCCTGGAATAGCCCTGAAGTATCCCTGTTTTCACCTCTTAATGTCCTGGTACTTGCTATGTGCTGCGTGTAAGAAAAAGGAAAAAGGAAAAACTAGAAAAGTGATCATAAGGTGTCACTCGATGCTCTGGGGATTTTTGATGTTGGAATATGTGGCTTCTCGGAATCCGGTGACTGGTGGTTGACCTCATCGTATACTTTTGGGATATGGAAGCCGAGTTGAGGACATGAGTACATTTTGTTGTGACTGCTGTTTTGTAGAATATTAGACCTCTCCTCTCGCTAGTAATAGGTATAAGGCTGAACGACTGTTCAACATTGAATGAAGATACACTATTCTTTACAACAGGTTATGAGCCCGGATTGGTGCTCCTATCCACAACCTCTGAATATCGTCACTGCCTCTGTTCTTTACAATGATGTCGAATACGTTACTTGGTGGAAATGCCAATGGCATCTCCCCGGAAAATATCTATCGCTGCAAGTACGGTCAAACGCATGTACTTCTCCCAACCAATTACCACCGCTGGTCCCAAGACCTTCAAGCCTTTCTAGAAATTGAACGAGCATTCAAGATTGTTACCCAAGAGGAAGAGGAACCTCCAGTAAACCCAGCACCACCCTATGTATCATGGGAAGAACGCCAAGTGAAGGCCAAGGTTATGATATTCACCTCTTGTGGTCCAGCCACCTGTCAGCAAATTAATCTCACCATGCAACCGTGAGATATGTGGCAGACCTTGAAAGCGAAATATGACTCTGCTGCTTCAAGAGCAGGACGATTTGCCCTGCGAGGACGCTTTAACCGCCTTCTGCTTTCGCAGTTTTCCTCAGTTACTGCCTTTATTACTAAGCTCACTCAACTACACCAGCAGCTTGCCGGTTCAACAGAAGAGGTTACTAATTCAACCTTGATTTCCCAGCTAGTTCCTAACCTTCCAAATGAGTACAACGCAATAGTGCAAATAATGTCCCGCGATCCGGACCTTACTGCAGATGACTTTGTTACGGGAATTGTGGAATGGGAAGCTGAACTCTCTAACAAGAAGAGTCTGGTGTCTGGAGCAAGCCCAGCAGACTCTGCTAATACTGCCTTGCTGGCCCACAACCGTACTGCTGCCCTCTTTACCAATACTTCAAGAAGTAATGGTCGATCCTTCAGGCCACAGCAGAGTATCTGGGGGCGGGCAAGTGGTAGTAGAGCTAGAGGGAGCCGATTTAGATCCATCCAAGGGGCGAGCCATTCTGGTGGAGAAAGAAGTTGGGGTAGTGGGAACCGGAGTTTGGAATGCTGGTGTTGTACCCGGAGGGGACATATACAGCAGGAATGCCGCTTAAGAATCAAGGCAGAAGAACCAAGGCTGAGAAGGCAGCCAGCACCAGCTGCAACCTATGCTGCTGTCGATATCGAAGAACCCTGTGCTTTAGTAGTAACTGGAAAAGGGAAGAATCACTTACCAAAAACCTGGGTTGTAGACTCTGCAGCAAGTGAACATATTTGTCCTGAGAGACGTGCCTTTCACAGCCTAAAAGCACTTTCTAGACCAGTTGCCATTACGGTAGGAGATGGTAATAAAGTATGGGCCAAAGCAAAAGGAGTGATTCGGCTACTACTATCCAAGTCACACTATATCGACATTGAAGCTCTCTATTCCCCTGAGATGAAGTTCTCTCTACTCTCGATCACTGCTTTGGGAAGCGAATTTGCATTTGCTTTCCGATCAGGAATCTGCTACATTGCTGGTCAACGCTTAGGATCTAAGGAAATTCAAATAGCCCAACTCCGGCAAGG
>Ga0307507_10008940_pt1 | contig 13595 bp, 15 predicted proteins | sample 7_EM_MG_FD_207223 | JGI IMG/M metagenome (GOLD analysis project Ga0307507, IMG submission 207223) | Populus trichocarpa ectomycorrhiza microbial communities from riparian zone in the Pacific Northwest, United States - 7_EM | ecosystem: Host-associated > Plants > Roots > Unclassified | place...
AAAATTTAACACCCTATCAGGGCTGGATAGAAAGTGGAGGCCCCTCTATAGCACCCTATAGTAACCACCCAAGTCTCTGTAGAGCTGCATAGAATGAGCTTACACCCACACAGCGCTGTGGGGCGCTGTGGGGCGCTAGGGCATCTAGCCAAGCTTGGCATGTAACTATGGCAAACTATGATGTCAGGGGAAGAACTATGCCTGTCTACGTGTGAAAATCAGGTTTTGCTGATGTCCCTGGGTAATTACTTGTTCACCTCACTGTACCTGAATTTTTTGGGGCTGAAATCTACCCTAATATGCCCTGTGTGCCACGAATACACCCCTTGAGCATAATATCCAAACTTTCCATGCCAGCCACTGTAGAGAAGAAACAGAAACCTTGAAATGGGCACAGGCCCTATGCACCTCGCACCCCTTGTGCCCCAAAAAACAGTGACACCCCTCGAACCTCAGCCATCAATAAGCCCAGGACAGTCCGAGACCAACTCACACTCCATGACTGGCTCAGTGTTGTACAGTATGTAAGTACCCAATACTTAATAGTTTTCACCTCACTAATACATAATGAATTTGGAAGTGTGACATTTTTGGCAGAGGTCACGAATGGTCACACTTTGTGACACATTTTGCCTTGCATAAAATGTCACTATGCATACAAAAAGTCGGGGACCGATGTTATGCATTATGAGAATGTCGACTGTATATCAAAGGGGTTGCAGCTTTGTTGCAGCAACTTGTTATCCTCAAATATGCCATACTCTTCCGGCGTCAACAAGCAGTTCGAAATAGTGGACCTCTTATCCGAGGAGAGTGACTTCTACGGGCCATTCAACTCCCTTCTTTTCGAACTATTCCCCACCACCGAACACTACCATATCTCCCCTCAGTTCAAGCGTTTCGACGGATCCCTCGATTTCACCATACAATTCATTATCAGTCGTCGTCGTGTTCCGGTCTTCTTCGTTGAGATCAAGAGCTACCGGTCGCTCAAGGAATTATCCGCTCGGGCGTCCGCAGACAAGCAAATGCGTGAGGGGTTCCGCGAGTTCGCTTCCGGCAATATCTCTACACCTACTCTGTACGGTCTCAGCGCGTTTGGTCCTCAATTCTCCGTTTATACCTACGATCCGGCCTCGTCCCCCGTGAAATCCCTCGTGACTTGCAATACCTCAACGATGTAGCACCTAAGGACCGATGGGCGTATAATTTACTTGAAGGAGCAGGTGAAGCAAAACTTCGAGAGATCGTGGCCCATGTTAAGGCGATGGCTGATGCGCTGGTCTAAAGGCCGGAGACGACCAAACGACCATGTGAGCCTTTTTGATTGCCTACCATTTCCTGCATGTTCTTAACGTTGAATCCACCATCTAAGCATCCTTTTTTTTAACCTTTACCCTTGCTCTTTCCTTTTACCTTTCCCTTTCTTTCCCTAGAGCCTGTATCTGGTCCCGGTTTCTATAGCAATTATGTAGCAACATCAGCGTGTTTTGTAAGAAAGCAGTAGGAATAATTACGAACGACGTTTTGTACGCTTGCAAAATATATCAGTAGTCTTCTGGTCTGGAATGATGATCGTTTCGCATGATCCATAACGGCCGGTGGCTTACCTCACGAGCAGAATTACAAGCGACAGAAGTACGCCAGATGGTCTGGACCCCGCACTGAAGGAGATGAAATACGTTCATAGGATCATCGTCATTAATGCTCATCCTCACCTTCGTCGGTGGCCAGCTGCTGGTTTCTCGCCTGATCCAATAGGACCTTCATCGTGTCTCCCGAAATCTTAATTTCAAGTTGCTCCTTTTGCCCCCGGCACCATCCCTGCATGCTATCTTTCTCGACCTCGACGAGGAAAACGGCATCCGCATTGTCCGGATCTTCAAGGAGCACCGTCTTGTCTTGATTGAAGTTTCCGATCCCTTTGCTTCAAAGCTGGTGGACAATTTAGCCAACAGCGCATCGGACGATTATAGTATGATGGATATGATAGAATTTACGAAATGAAAATGCCGATGTATAGATACAGAATTGGTTTTGCTAAAGAGCGGATAATTGGTGTAGCTGATAATGACGAACGTCGATTGAGAGTGTTGGTGGGAGGGCGCAAGTTCGCATAGACCTACGCCTCTCGCCTTCTCTTCGCCTTTCCTTTCCCTTCTCTAGAGGAAGGATCACACAGACATGAGTTCGACATTCGAATAGAAGCAACAGACAGCACTCACAGGAACCCGCGGTCCTTCCTCTTCCTACTATCCTTCTTAATCACGTTCCTCTGCATCTTCCTCTTCGCCGCCGCCTCAGGGTTCGTAGCGACCTGCATCACCCTTGCAACCTTGCGCTCTCTCCTAAGCCCCAAGACGCTCTGCCTGATCTGATTATAGACACTCGTGAATTGAGTCACACCGACTTTGGATTGTACCAAGCCTTGGAGTTCAGTTGCTATCGTTTTGAGTTCGGCTAGGTTTAAATTCAATAAGCGAGCAATTGGCATGGGGAGGAACTTACTCATTTGAGGATCTCGAATGGTATCGTCCTCTGTAATCCGGTAAACTGGTGTAAGGATGTGGACTAAAAACTGTTCCAAACGCGTAGCCTCCATGTGCGATGACATTGCAGCGAACCAACGGAGAGCACCTAACGGTTGTTGCGACCAGGTAGGCTAACGACATCAGATATATGGTTCGATGAGAACGGGGAAAGAACTCACAGAGCACTTGGCCCGACTCTGCCTAGCAATATGCGCGGACTTCATTTGGTACGAAAGCTTCGAAAACAACCACGGGAGTGGGTTGGGATTCTTCGACTTTTCCTCATCCACCTTGGTGCCCTCATCAGCTTCATTATCCAACATCTCTTCCGTGTCGTCCTCAATCGCAGAGGGATTGACGACCGGGATCAAATAGAAACATTTCCCAACATAAAACAGGTTCTTAACCACCTGCAAACCCAACGCCTCGTCGAGGTTTTCGCTCTTAAGTTGCTGACAGAGTTTCTTTGCAGTGTCTTGCATTCCTTCTCTCGAAAGGGGATGGCCTGCGTCGAGATCTACTCGTGGAATAGCAACGGGCACAGCAGTGAAAAGAAGTCCAAGAAGCCTGCACGCTGCTGTGCGGACCCAAGCATGAGGGTACAGCAGGTGCGAGCTAACGAGGTTCCACGCAATCTTATCATCTGGCGCTGCAAGATAGGGGAAAACGCGAAGAATCTTGAACAGAACCGTCAAAGCGTAGTAGGACACTTGCCATTCCAGATCAATGTCCATCGTCGAAGCTTCGTCCTCATCTTGGCTGACCTCTATGCTCAGAGAACTACGTTGAAGGGCGGCCCGGAGGTCCTTCAGAATGGAGGAGATGTAAGGAAGGGACTCCGCTTGCAATTCATCGACGATGAAGCCGTACACCTGTGATGACACCCAGGTCAACTGCGGTTGGGCCAGTTGAGCAGCCCACGAATGAAGGTGGGAAAGGATGATATTGCGGTGCTCCTCGTCCAGCCGGGAGAATAGGCTCCTGATAAGATGTGCAGCCATCTCTCGACACTTGCTAGAATCGTCATTGGCCACGACCATTACCAGTGCAACGAACAGAAGATCCGCGTATTCACGAACCAGTGCGACTTGGAACTTGGCTACGATGGCACTGAGCAATTCCATGATTGACTTCCGTCCGCTCTCGTGGATGTAAGATAAGTTCTTTGCAAGGAACGTCATCTGTTTTCGAAGACGTCCTTTTCCCTGTGGGTAGTCCAGGAGGAACTGGAGAAGAACCCCACGACAGAGTTCCTGGACTTGAGGGGACTGACTGGTCACCATAATCTCGGACACTTTTTCCATGAGGTCGTAAATCTCGGGTACAACGAACTTCCGCGATACGATAGCTCGTAACATCGTGAAAACAGATGCTTGTCGGGAGGGCTCTTCCAAGTCAGGGGAAAGTAGCTCAATTAAAAAAACGAGGTCCTTCTCCTTGACCTCAACAGCAGGCCCATCACGGAGAATCGTTGCTAGCGATTTGAAAGCCACTTGAACGAGCTCGGACTCGGTATTTCCAGCCTGCTTGATAATGTCAAGGATTTGTCGCACAAGGACTGGAAGAGATTTCTCTAGTGACTTCAAAGGACACTTGACCAATCCCGCAGCACATCGAAGGCCAAGCGACAGGACTGGGGCGCTCGTTGAGTAGAGAGTATTTCCAACCACCACAACCATTGCCTCTAGTCGCGAGGTGACAGCAGCATCACGGAAATCGAATCGGTTACGGCGAAGAGCGGTATTCAGAAGGTCTAGTCCAAACGCAACGAATCTTTAGATAATATTAGAATGTGAACTGCCTTGGAAAGCGGCCTACCCACCTGAAAGAGTTGTTGGTGTAGTGGTTGGTCTCACTTGCTGTCTGTCGCTTCATCTGCACGATGGCATCACCTTTGGGACCGGCTTTCTTTCGCGTCGGAACTTGTTGCAAAAAACGTGCGTTTTGGCTGATGAGCGTGTTACAAAGTACTAACAGCTCAGTTGGAACCAGATGGTTATTGGCATTCAACCCTGACGCTACCCGCTTCAGAACCTCTTCTACAAGTTGCATGGCCTTGAGTGATTCCGTTTCTTGCATGATAGTTTTGACAGGAAGCAGAAGGCTGCTGATCTTAGGTGGAGTGATGAACTTGGCGACGGTTGCAAAGGAATCAAACCCTTTCGATGACGAAGATCGGACCTCCCTCATTTTGGTTTTGAAGTCTTCAGCCTGCACATCCTTCCCGGATTCGCCAAAAATGACCTCGGCTGATACATAGGCAACGTCATTGACGATACAATCCAGATGAGTGAACTGTTCCGCATGGTCGCCTGATGTAATGTGGACTAGCAACGAGTGAACCATGTAGGCCAGGACATGCAACTGCGGTCCTCGCAAGAGAGCTGCACGCATTTCTCGGAGTATGAGAGGCAGATATGAGGGACCAAGGCTGACTGCGATGCGATTGATTGAGTCTCTTGTAAGATCCCGCGTTTCCTGCGACTTGCTACGAAGGATTTGGCAAAGGATGGTCACCAGCCTGGTGATCTGAGCTTCACGTGTGGTCATTGACAAATGCTTGGCAACGGTGACGATACCGATGGCAATGGGAATGCGGGTGTTGTCGTCTGTTGTGGCATCGTGTTTCTCCAGGTGGCTGATAAGACTAGGCAAAAGTCTCGAGTTAACAGCATCTGCGATTCGAGAAGTGTTGTGTGCGGCGGAAGCCTGTTGGGACAAAACTGGTGCTTTCAAAGGTTCCCCCTCGTTGTCCGCACGTTCATCTTCATCCTCATCTGCAATCGCTTCGTCGCTAGCTTCTACCTCAGGAACGATGTCCTCCATAGGGAAGTGAAAGTTATCCAATAGAGCTACCAGCGTGCGGATGTAAACGCGTTCAGACTCATCTTTTGCTCTTGAAAGCTTGAGGTATTTTTGGACAAGGGCATAGTACGCGCCCCAAGCGAGATGCTTGGCCATTCGTCCCGTCGTAAGAATCGCGTCGTTGACAAGATGATGGTCAATCGAAGACGTCGACACAATATAGTTGCTGACAAGCGGGACAAAGATCTCCGCGAGTGTGTTACTTCGTAAAACGCCTTCATCGCAGTGGTCAGCGAGACGGCGAAGTGCACGAGACCGTCGATGGACCTGGACGTGGAGGATATTGTTGAAGAAATTGGCCTCTTCGTCACCATTTTCAAGCAAAACTCGCATCTCTTGCAAACTACTTAAGTGCATGCACTTTTCTACTGCATAAGCAATGACACTTAGAACCTCTGCGCGGACTAGTTCATTCTTCGAACGAAGGCCGTTCTTCAGTCCAGGGAAAAGAATACGAAGGAAGGTTTCGTTGAACTCTGATGAATCTTGAGAAGCCACAAGGTCGATAAAGTGTCGCATGGAATATGAGGCGCTATTTCGGACGGCCAGCTCGACCGGGTCCTGAATGAAAGCCAGGGCATTGTAGAGGATCGGTAGCCACGCGGAGCAGGGAAGAGTCTTGTAGATAGTTTCGTTGAGGGTGGCGAACGCTGTCAACCGTCTATCAAAATCAGGTTCGTCCATGCGCCGAGCTGAGTAGGCGTTCATCGACTCCAAGAGGATAGCTAAGTCATGAAGAGAAGCGTCGATAACTGCAAACTGGTTGAAGGTCGAAACAACGCTGAGCCGAGCCGGGCGCGATCGAAGCGATTGGAAGAGCTGTGACAACAACTCGTATGTTTTCCGATATGTCACCGTGTTCTTGTCCGTGAGGTCCGAGATCAAAGGCATCAAGTTTCCAATGATCTTGACCAAGTTGACTTTAATCTTCTCTGGCACAAATTTCGAAGGTTTACGCAAGAGAGGAGCAAAGAGCCCAAACAGCATCGAGGCCTGGTTTGAATCTGCGGAATATTGAGCGATTTCAGATAAGATGCCGATTTGCCGTTGAACCAGAGGCGTAGCGATGCTGGTGACTCCCTTTGTTCGCTCAACGAGAGTAGCGATGTTGGACAGAAGGAGGGATACATGAGGCTTTAAAACAACCTCGCGGATAACTTCATCTTCTGCGGAGTAACCTAACAGGTGTTCAACCATATCAAAGATCCGAGATATAACGGATGGCTTGACATTGGTAGCCACCAGGCAGTCATAGACTTTAGGCAACGTGTCCGGGTGATAATCCACCAGATATCGAGTATGAGCTGCCTCAAGCGTCCAAACATGGAAGAGCTCCAGGAGGGCAGAAGGTGCCTGTGTGTTCTCCTTGTCGAGCGATGGAAGGCGTGGCGTGATGAACGAACTGAACGCAAAGGTCATATAAGGAGAAAAATCAAAAGACACTGGACAACGGAAAAAGTCGGCGAATCGCTTCAAGCCAAGCTGCCGAATCGAACGAATGATTCTCGGCGACGATGCCGGAGAATCAGCCTCTGGTTCAACTTCATCGTCATTGTCTATATCGTCCTGTTCTCCGTTGTCCTCTGTCTCTTGAAGCAGCCCCTCAACCCTCGACTGTGCGTTGCTGATCACATTAATAGTAGTCCCAAGAAGGGCAGGCCAGTAGCGAGTTAGTCTTGATCCAAGATGCTTCAACGCATCACCCAGCAGCGTAAGGAACCCCGTCAGTTGTTTGTCAGACACGTCCTGCTTCACAGTTGCAGTTGCGAAGCCCTCAAACCTCGAGGCCCTATCCGAGCCAAGAGGACGAAGCATCAAATCAACAAGTAAACCCAACTCTTCATCCGTGCACCCCGCCAATGATCCCAAAACAGCAGCTCGTCGATCTGCCCCACGGGCCCTGCCTTTCCTTTCCAACATAAACCCAAAAAGCAGCCGAATGAGCACATCGACGACCTCAGCCCGATCCTGGGGTTCGAGGTTGCTGATATCCAACATGGTAAGCTCATCCCGCCAACGCGTGTCATCCAGCAGAACGCGTAGCCGATCTTCGTGGGCCGCAAGGTGTGGGGATTTGTAAGTGAACAGACATGACAACGATACAGTCTGCAACGACCTGTCAGGGAAGGAAAGAAGGGAAACATAAAGAGATCGAAGGGTTTCCGTCGAGTATAGAGCTTTTGGGTTGGTGAATTTGGAGAATAGTGTGAGCCAGGCGGTGAGTTTCTGCTTCGGGAGTTTAGCACCTGCATCTGGGCCAGTGAGAGATAGGAAGTATGGCACAAGATCGCGATTATGCTTTTCTACCAGAGAGGTACACTCGCCCAGCGTTGCCAGAAGCTGGTACTCGTACGTTTGCACGTCAAAACGTTCCCGTTGTCTTTGCATCTATAGAAAAATTCAGATAACTAGATTTGAGAACAAATTTCGGTAAACTTACCTTGCAAAACTGCTTCTTCGCAAATTCAGAGTCGCTCCATTGTATCACAACACTGCGAAGCTTGTGGGCACTCGGGTCGCGCCATGAACGTTCTTCCTCCCACGGATCTTCGTTATTAGACTCTTCAGATTCTTCCTGACCCTTTTCAGGCCATGATGAGCGAGGTTGTTGCTCCCTGGAGATTCCATGAAGCTCAGCGAATAGAAGCCGCCACACGACGTCCCCAAAATGTTGAGATAGCGACCCCAGAGCCGTTGCTGCAGGAGACCATAGAGGGCGTAAGTTGACCTTGAGTTGAGCTAGAACGAAGAGAATTAGTTCAGTCAGGCGAGGAAAAAGACATCTGGGGAAGACAGACAGATGAGCCATCGAGTACAAAGGTCTGCTCCACTCTGGTCCCCAACTACTTGGCCCACTCTCCCGATCCTCAAAACGCGCTCACGGACACCCTGCAAGTCCAGAGAGACCTCTTCTCCCTGTAAACATCTTTTTATGACTTCCTGAGGACCGTCACTTGTGTCCACTAGCTTTGAGTCCAAAAGCCGTAATACCCCTAATCGAACAGGACGGGCATGTGAGAGAAGGGATACTTGTAAAATCGGGTAGGCGTCCTCAAAGGGGACAGGGTTGTTAGGTGATGGACTTCAATCAAACAGACGTCAGTGGCTGACGGGCAAGGAAGGGAGGAAAGGTACCTAGCTTGTGAGAGACTAACCAAAGCCCCAAGGACTTCGTGCGACCACGCCCATTTCTTGATACTTGTCTTCATCCAAGCAGTCAAGTCCACAGTGGTGACCCATTCAGAAGGATTCCTCTTTGCAAGTGCTTGCATGTATTTACCGAGCAGCCACGCCGAGCTGGCGTTCGAAGGTTGCCCTTCCTCGGTCGCAGCAAGTGTGCGGTTGATGATATCAACGAGGATGGAAGAAATGGCACTGGAGAAGAAAGTCGACAAAGTCAATATATCGTTGAGCTCAGATTCCTGTGTGAAAATAGATGAGAATAGATGACAAGTAAACCTGCAGAAACCTACCGAATCATCGTCTTGCTTCTTCCACACTCTCAGCCGATCCAGAGCACACTTCTCTATCCTCGCCCTCCAAACAGCATCAGTCTCTCCAGTAATCAGCTTCTTCGCCGTCTTCAACGCCGCGAGGAACCCAATTAACCTTCTCGGCTCTTTTTCAATTAAATCAGACTTGATTGTAGATTTCAGCAACAAAGGCAGTGCGACGAGCTTCCAACCTCCCCACTCAAGCTCTGCCAGGCATCCATTAAACTTCAACGCAAACAAAACAGGGTCTTGGTCCCCATCCTGTCTATTCAACCCCCACAAACGTTGCATAAATTTGAGGCCTGGGCCCAGCCACAGCGACATGTCTGAGCATGTGAAAAGGGCAGTCGTAAACCGAAGAAGAGCCGCGTGTAAAGTTGGTGTTATCCGCAACGAGTCCAGGTCAGTGAATAGAAGGGTCTTTTGAGAGTCTTCAATTGATACTCAGCTTTTTTTTTCAAGAAGCGGAAACGAAACATTGAGAACATACCCGTCAGACGGGACCCCTGGCGCACAGCGCAGGGCACTGCGACAACCTCAAGCATCCGGCGAAGATGTTCGTCATTTCTTGGATTTGCAGTGGTAATGGCTCTGAACCGCTGGGTGAGAACGTCCCCGAGAAGAGAGAACTGGTCGGCGTTCTTGACGTGATGGATCAACGCGGTGAGTGTGCGGCGAATGAGCGTGTGGATTGTTTCTGGATCTTCTGTAGATAAATAGTAGGTAAGAAGTGGTGAAATAATCGAAGGGGAACACGTGTGTAATGTTTGTGAAACAGACTGTATTAATTGAACTCATTAAAAAGGGTGAGCGAGAAGGAGTGACCAACGTACTTTACACGCATAAACAAAGACCCAGGTTGAAGCATCTTCTACTCCCCCTGCATTGGTTGCCAAAAGCATTATAGCTTTCTCTCTTGCTCCCGATTTCATTTTCCTCAGAGCCGAAGCCCAAACTTCAGCAACGGCACGTTGAATTTCCGGAAGACATTTTGGCAAGGTGGACCGGAGTAAGTTCCACGTTTTCTCCAGCAGGTCGAGGTTGATTGAGGGCATTAGTAGGTAGCGAAACAAGGATGCGAAGGTTTCGAGGAGGGCTGTCAGGGCTGGCGCAGATATTGATCGTGGTAAAAGCGCAAGTAGGCGGTGCAGAAGATCCGGGTAAATGGGAGACAGAGTTGTTCGAAGGTCATGGGCCATCTTTTGCAAGAGGCTGGTATGTTTGAGTGAGTAAAGGACGAGTAGAGGTCTTGATAAAACTCACTCGAGCAAAGCTCTCAGTCCTTCGTCATCGGAGCTCTCTAATTCCGTTGTCCACAACTCAATGATCTCTCGCCAGTTATGGAGCAGTAGTGGCATTGATGCTGACAATCCATCAGCCTTGTTCGCGAAACGGATAAATCCTGGAGCGAGGTTGAGTTGTCTCCAGTGATTGAGAGCCTCGTGGAAATGTGAATCATTGTCCTGCCCAAAATATCAACAAAAATTCAAGGTATAATCAACGGTGTTTACTCCAACTTCATGGTCGAACTGGGTTTGGTTGAAGGCTGAAGGCAGATGGACCTCCTTCAACGCCTGGTTGTAGGATTGATGCTAGAGGGCCTCGCTTGAGACTAAATGTTGGGATTGAAACTGAAAAGATACGCACTTTAAAACGCTTTGCCTGCGGCTCGTCGTAATGATCATCCATTCTTTTGTGAAAAAAAGAAAAATGGAGGTCAGTGTCGTCAACGTTGGACTTGGAAGTTCTAAAATTCAGAGGCGATTGCCAAGCAATGACAAATATTCATGCTTTCTCCGAAACGCGAAATTACCAAATGACACCGCCGTCCCTCTGCTTTCCACCATCCCCATCCACTCGTACATCGTCTCTACTGCGCACCAGACAGACAATTGTATAACAAGAAGTGCCACATCTATTAGTATTTCTTCCAGCCCGATTTATTGTTGACTAGTATCACACAGGCTTTGCACAAACTACCAGATCCGAGCCTGTTGTACATAACATTAAAACGCGGTAGGACTCCTCTCTAGAACCCCACATCCGACAGATGTTGGTTCCAGTAGGGAGCGAGAAAATCTCTGAACGTATCCTACTTAAGCGCCACATTACTGGCAACGCGGACGCTGGATACTTGGGAGCGCGAAAATCACACCTCGCTAATTCAAATTTAGGATGCCTTTATCGACAATCATACAGAGTGCGACGCTGAAATTATCCTGCAGATATTGTTTCCTCATCTGCAAATCATGCAAATTTAGGCCCGTCGTTTTAGTGATTGATGACACAACGGTGGAGGAAAACTGCTTACTGTCACCCTCCTTTCCGACTGGCATCCCTGATCCATTCAGCCCAGTGGCCTCTAATCAGGCTGATTGGTGAGCCGCACGAACAATTGGGGACGAGCGATGTGCTGGACGCAGCAGCTTGAGGTCCTTCTCTGACACCAATCTGACACCAAACCCGAATGAGGCCACGGCGAATTGCAAGCTCGGAATATTAAGTATCTGTTCAAGTTCTTGCATTCTTTATGATCAGTAGTAACTATCGCACTTGTGACTATGATTCTGAACTCCCACTTTTTGATCAACACATCTTGGAACCTGCCCCTGCTGGAAATCGTGCCTTCCAGCAACATTACCGGAATTTATGAAGTAACAGCTACAGCCGCCTCTTAGGTGATCCCTTCTTCCTCAAAAACCTTGCTTCTTCGAACCCTTGATACGCGGAAGTTGGAAGGACAAGTCGAACCCCTATCCGAATTTACCTACCTTGTTTCTTCCCTCCGACAAATGCGACACTCACGCCTTGGGATCACATATGCTGTGGTGCATGCCGTCACCGATATGAAAACGACCATCCATGCCTAAGGGCGGGTTTAAAGTGGCATGGTCCGTCGCTCTTCTCCGTATTTTACAGCTTGCAAGGTGCTCAATTTGTCTCGCGAGCCGCGACGACAAACAGTGGGATTGGTGGGGTGAGGTTTCAGCGCATGTCATATTCAGCATTAAATCTATGGAATCCAAAGCACCTTGTACCTTGTTTTGGCGCTGCGTTTACAGACATTTGAACAAGGTCCATTATACTCTTTGATCCCGTACAACACGCGATAAAGGCTAGGCTTTGATCAAAACACTTGGTAATAACTATCGACTGTAGTAATGAACTGTAGATACATATTCGACCACTCTGAGCCTCGGTATGTCGTTGGGATTGAGGACCGAAGACTCTGAAAAAATCTACTAGACCAGTGCCTTGAACGTGAACCAATTGAACTCATCGTCAAGTTCGCATTCAGCTTAGAACCAGCGTTATCTTATAGATAGATCTAGATATATAAATGGTAGATAGACGAGCCAATCCTTGTAATCCAAAACCGATCCATGGTCGTTCATTTCCAGGTGAACGCTGGGTTGCATGTGGGGTAGCTAATTTGAAGTCGACGAAAAGTAGGCGTGTCTTGGGAATTCTTTAACTCATCCATTCTTTGAAGGATATCATTGTCCCAACTCCCCCCTAAGTAAATTTGTATATCTGGAATGGTCTCCAGGAAAGGAATAGTCAAGTACTTGGCGGCGCTTTCCTCGTCGAGATAATCATCGTTGAAGGTGAAGTGTTGCAAGGAACAGGAAGACCTATCGAAAAAATCTTCAAGCAACCTATGATCGATTGATCCCTCGTCTTGGATCTTGTTTGCAAGCGTAAACATTTTAGAGAAGGCAGAGTGAGCCGAGATAAAATATGAGCAAGATCTCCAATTCCCACTAAATTTAGGGACTGCAAATGATGAAGGGTGATTTGTGGTAATCCACAAACAGATGGCGATTCCCAGCAATTTACAAGTTCCCACCGTACTTCCAGTGCGGCTGTACATTGCGAAAGGCATGCTACCACGTCTTGTGTAATGTTATGTGAGGCCACATAGATGTGCGTTAGCGCATGAAATAGCATGTTACGCAAGGAGTGTGCCGACAGGTCTCCGGACCATGCCAATTTGCGAAGGAACGAAGTACAGCGGAGACCTCCGCGCTTCCACTGCTGGGTTCTTCAAATACCAACTCTAGTTCCTCTAGCATTTGTGCCTTGGAGCCAACCGTAGCTATAAATCGGCGCGTGAGATTACTGCTGTGCAGAGTTACATAAAGATATCGTGCGCCATCGATGCATCTCATTCGAAAATATTTCAAACATTTTACAGGCGTGGGCATGACATTCTGGTGTGCGGTTAAACCCTGGTGCTGCGAGGGACAGAGAAAGTGGCAGGCCACGGGAACGTGCAAGCCAGAGCTTGATAAACGCAGGTTGTGGTCCGGTTCCCGACAATGAGCACCAAAGGAGCGGTAGTGATAAAGCGACCTTTCTCCAATAACGACAAATCTGACAGAGAAGTAGTGGCGCTAGCCCACGCCTTGGCTCGAGGATATACCAACAGCAACACACTCCCCGAATGGGGAATTGAGCGGAGTTTGAATCCCCTAACCGGTAACCTAACCTTTTATTCTAACCGAGAGCGCGCTCCCGCGCGTGGAGAATAAATATCCCTAACCCTAACCATTAACCTCCTAACCTTACCGAGAACGCGCTACCGCGCGAAAAGACTAACTCTAACCCTAACTCCTAACCCTAACGGCACCTATTCGGCAGATACGTCGGAGTGTCAAAAGTAGCCAACATCAGCGACACATCGTCATGTGCCTGAGTGTGT
>Ga0307507_10008941_pt1 | contig 13595 bp, 6 predicted proteins | sample 7_EM_MG_FD_207223 | JGI IMG/M metagenome (GOLD analysis project Ga0307507, IMG submission 207223) | Populus trichocarpa ectomycorrhiza microbial communities from riparian zone in the Pacific Northwest, United States - 7_EM | ecosystem: Host-associated > Plants > Roots > Unclassified | place...
CACGTCGGGTGGAACTGGTAAAACTCCATGTTGGCGACTTCCGCCCCCGCGCGGTACGCCATCCCCAAACCGTCGCCCGTCGCCACGTCCGGGTTCGAGGTGTAGAGGTACACCTTCCCTGCCCCGCCCGACGCGAGGATCGTGTGGCGCGCCAAAATCGTGACGACCTTGCCCGCGCTCACGTCGAGCACGTACGCGCCGGCACACACCTCGGGGCCGCCGTACTTGGCCAAGGTGATCAGGTCCACGCCCATATGCTCTTCCAAGATGCGGATGCGCGGTTGCGCGGCGACCGCCTCGAGCAAAGCGCGCTCCACCTCGCGCCCGGTCATGTCCTCGGCGTGCACGATGCGACGGGCGCTGTGGCCGCCCTCGAGGTGCAGGTCCAAATCGGCGTTGCGATCCGGCGGCGCGCCCGAGGCGCGGTCGAAGCGGGCACCGATGGCGCGAAGTTGTGCAATGCGCCCCGGACCTTCCTTCACGCAAATCTCGACGGCCTTGGGGTGGTTCAGCCCCGCGCCGGCAACGACGGTGTCGTTGATGTGCGCGTCGAAACTGTCGTCGGCGTCGAGCACGGCGGCGATACCGCCCTGGGCGTACTTCGTGTTCGATTCGTCGCGTGAACGCTTGGTGATGAGAACTACGTCGCCGTAGGCAGCTGCTTCGAGGGCGAAGGTGAGGCCCGCCACACCGCTGCCAATGACGAGAAAGTCGCACGTCGTCTGCATGGTGTCGCGTATTGTGGGGTCTTTTGGCTCAAGCAGATAGTACCTACGATTCAAAACCCGGCGGGAAGAGTGCTTGCGACGTTGACAGGGTCGCATCTTCCTCTTAAGTACGACCCAGCAACTGAATCGCCATTCATTCACTCCAAAAAGGAGAGCCTGGTCGTGAAAGTTCTCGTCCCCCTCAAGCGCGTCAGCGATCCGGACAACGCCAACAAGATCAAGATCGCCGGCGGCAAGATTGATACGACCGGCCTCGAGTGGAAGCCGAATCCGTTCGATGAGTACGCCGTGGAAACGGCGCTCCGCCTCACGGAAAACGGCGCCAGCCCGAAGGTGCGGCAGGGTGAAGTCGTCGTCGTCACCTTCGGGCCAAAGGAAACGGAGATGACCCTTCGCGCCGCGCTCGCTACGGGCGCCGACAAGGCGATCCGCATCGACGCCAAGGACGAAGACCTCGACGGCGACCTCATCGCCCGCGCCCTCAAGGCCCTCGTGGAGAAAGAGAAGCCGGATCTCGTGCTGGCCGGCAAGCAGGCCGTCGACGGCGACTCGAACCAGGTCGGACAACTCTTGGCCGAGTACCTCGGTTGGCCCCAGGCCACCTTCGCGGGCACCATCAAGAGCGAGGGAGACAAGTCCCTCCTCGTGGGTCGCGAGGTCGACGGCGGCACGCTCAACCTGCGCGTCACCCTCCCCGCCGTGGTCACCGTGGACCTGCGCATCGTGGCGCCGAAGAGCGTCACCTCCGTGCACACGCCCCCCACGCACAACTACGCCGACGGCGTGCGCTTCGCCGCGCTGATGGCCATCATGGCCGCGAAGAAGAAGCCGCTCATCGAGGTGAAGCTGGCCGATTTGACGACGGATGCGGCGCTCAAGATCAAGTACAGCGCCTTCGAGCCGCCCGCCGCGCGCAAAGCCGGCGTCAAGGTCAAGACGGTGGCCGAGTTGGTTCAAAAACTGAAGACCGAAGCCAAGGTCCTTTGAGCGAAAGAGATCTCCAGATGAACATCCTCGTCATCGCCGAACTCCACGAAGACTCGCTTCGAAAGAGCACCCACAGCGCCATCACGTTCGCCAAAAACGTCGGCGCTCCGTTCTCGGTCCTGGTCATCGGCTCCGGTGCCGACAAAGCCGTGCAAGAAGCGGCCACGTTCGGCGCGCAGAAAGTGCTCGTGGCCGACGACGCGTCGCTGAAGGATCCGTTGGCCGAGCGTTACGCGCCGGTCGTCGCCCAAGTCGCCAAGGGCGGCAACTTCGACGTGGTGGTGGTCACCGCCAGCTCGTACGGCAAAGACATTGCCCCGCGTGTCGCCGCCAAGCTCGGCGCCGGCTACGCCACGGACATCAGCGGCGTGAAGAACGACGGCGGCAAGCTGACGTTCAAGCGCCCCGTCTACGCCGGCAACGCGTTCGGCTACTGCGAAATTCAGACGCCCGTCAAAGTGGTGAGCGTGCGCCAGAGCGAGTTCGCCGCGGCGGAGTCGAGCGGCGGTGCCTCGCCTGTGGAAAAGGTCGCCGTTCCGGCGGCGGATCCGGCGGCAGCCCGCGTCGAATTCGTCTCGCTGGAGGCCGCCAAGAGCGAGCGTCCGGACCTGGGCGAGGCCAAGGTCATCGTCTCGGGTGGGCGCGCCCTCAAAGAGCGCTTCGCCGAGGTGCTCGATCCGTTGGCCAACCTGCTCGGCGCCGCCGTCGGTGCGAGCCGCGCCGCGTGCGACGCGGGGTATGCTCCGCCGGAGTTGCAGGTCGGACAGACCGGCCGCGTCGTCGCGCCGCAGCTTTACTTCGCGATCGGCATTTCCGGCGCGATCCAGCACTTGGCGGGCATGAAAGGCTCGAAGAACATCGTTGCGGTCAACAAGGATCCCGAGGCCCCCATCTTCCAAGTGGCCGACTACGGCCTCGTGCAAGATCTTTTCACGGCGGTGCCCGAGCTCATCACCGAGTTGAAGAAGTAGTTCTTGCCGGGATCGCGCTGGCCGCTCCAGCGCGATCCCGTTTCGTGGTAACTCCATCGGCGTGAGTTATCTCGTCCTCGCACGCAAGTACCGGCCGCAGTCCTTCGAGGATCTCGTCGGCCAGGAGCACGTGGCGCGTACGCTGGCCAACGCGATCGACAGCGGGCGCGTGGCGCACGCGTTTCTCTTCACCGGCGTCCGCGGCGTGGGAAAAACGACGAGCGCGCGGCTTTTGGCCAAGTGCCTCAATTGCCTTGGTGAAGATGGGTCGGCCAAGGGCCCGACGGCGAAGCCGTGCCAGGTATGTGCAGCCTGCAAGGAAGTCGCGGCGGGCAACGACATCGATGTGCAGGAGATCGACGCGGCCAGCTACAACGGCGTCGACGAGGTGCGGCGTCTGCAGGAGGGGCTTGCGTTTCGGCCCGCGCGCGACCGCTTCAAGATTTACATCGTGGACGAGGTCCACATGCTCTCCAACGCGGCGTGGAACGCGTTTCTGAAGACGTTGGAGGAGCCGCCGCCGCACGTGAAGTTCATCTTCGCGACCACCGAAGTGCACAAGGTGCCGGTCACGATTTTGAGCCGGTGCCAGCGCTACGATTTCAAGCTGATCTCGACGCAGCTGATCGCCAACCGGCTCGAGGAAGTGCTCAAGCTGGAGAACATCGAGGCCGATGCCGCTGCCATCGCGGTCATTGCGCGCGAGGCCGCCGGGTCGATGCGCGATGCCATGAGCCTGCTCGATCAGGTCATTGCCTTCAGCGGCGAGAAACTGACGTCGGAGGACGTCTCGCGCGTGCTCGGCGTGGCCGATCGCCGTGTGCTGCACGAGTTGGGTAGCGCGCTCGTTTCCGGCGATGCGACGGCGGCCCTGCGGGTGATCGATAGCCTTGCGCAGCAGGGATTCGATCTGCCGCACCTCGCGCGGGACGTGCTGCAGCACCTGCGCAACTTGGTGGTGGCCAAGGTGTCCGGCGAAGACGGGCGCGATTTGCTGGACTTGGCCGACGAGGAAGTCGCCGATGTGATGTCGCTCGCCCAAAAGACGGACGGCGACGATTTGATGCGGCTTTACCAGGGCTTTTCGAAGTCGTTCGACGATGTCGTGCGCAGCGGCCAGCCGCGCGCCGCGTTGGAAATGCTGCTGGTGCGCCTCGCCCGGCGCCCCGCATTGTTGCCGCTCGACGAGCTTCTCGCACGATTGGGCGATCTGGAGCGCCGCCTCGGTGGCGCCCCTCCGCCGCCCCCCACCGCCCCGCGCGGTGGTGGCCCCGGGGGCGGAGGCGGTGGCGGCAGGCCCGCGCCGCCCCCACGCGCCCGCGCCAGCGAGCAAGATGCGCCCGGCCCCGCGTCCTTTGCGGCCCCGCCAGCGCCTCCTCCTCCGCCTCCCGCGCCGCCGGCGAAGGTGCACACGAACGGCCATACGTCGCTTCCCGCGACGCCCGTCTTCGTGCCGCCGCCGCCACCACCACCTCCGGCCCGGCCGGCCTTCTCACCGCCGCCGGCCCCACCTCCGGTGGTCGCTCCTCCTGCGCCAAATCCAGCTCCGGCGCTCTCGCCGCCCCCGGCGTTCTCGCCGCCCCCGGCGTTCTCACCGCCCACCGGCGGCGGCGAAAACCTCGCCTCCTGGCGTCGCGTCGTCGAACGCGTGCGCGCCACACGCCCGCCCCTCGCCTCCGTGCTCGAGCACGCGATCCCCATGGAGATCGGCCCCGAGCGCGTTCGCGTGGCACTCGACGAGTTCCTCGCCTTCCAGGTTCGCGAGGTCGAAGCCCTTTCCCTGGTGACGCAGGAATTGCGTGCCCTTTTCGGGGACGTCACCTTCCAGGTCGACGACAAAACACCGCAGCAAGCCACGGTGGCCACACTCGCCTCGATGGCCATCGCCAAGAAGAAGGAAGAGCTCTCCGCAGCACGCAACGCCGTGGCCGAGCACCCTTTGATCCGGCACGCCATCGCGCTCTTCAATGCCGACCTGCGCGAAGTGCGCCTTCCTGCGGGTTCCGAGGATTAAAGCAATCGTCGATCGGCAGCCGTTGAACTAGGATTCCCCCCATGCAATTCCGTGGCGGCATGAACGAGCTGATGCGCCAAGCGGCGCGGATGCAGCGCAAGATCGAGCAGACCAAAGAGCAGCTCAAAGACACCGAGGTGATGGCCTCCGCCGTCGGGGAAAAGGTCAAGGCCACGGTCACGTACGGCCGCAAGGTCGTGCGCATCGAGATCGATCCCGAGTTCCTGCAGAGCGAAGGCACCGAGCTCGCGCTCGATGGGGCCTGTGCCGCCATCAACAGCGCCCTCGAGCAGGCCGAAAAGGCTCTGCAAGCCGAAATCGAGAAGCTCACCGGCGGCGTGAAACTGCCGGGCGTCGTCTAGTAGACGTAGATTTCGCGTGATCACCTCGCGGTCGAAGCGCACCATCAGCCTTTTCGCGCGCCTCCCCGGCGTCGGGGAAAAGACTGCGCAGCGCTATCTTTTGTACCTGCTCACCGCCGAGGACGAGCTGGCCGCGGAGCTCGGACGTGAGCTCGTCGAGCTCCGCCAGCACCTGCGGCCGTGCACCCTCTGCGGCAACATCGCCGAAATCGAGACGCCGAACAGCACGGCCATCTGCACCATCTGCAGCGACGGAAAGCGCGACAAGTCGCTGCTGTGCGTGGTGGCCCGGGTGCACGATCTTCTGGCCATCGAGCGGGCCGGCAGCATGCGCGGGCGCTATTTCGTGCTGGGCAAGCTTCTCAGCCCGCTCGAAGGCGTCGGCCCCGAGGACCTACCCATCGAGCGGCTCCTGGCGCGCATTCAGAAGGAGAACGTGCAGGAGGTGATCTGCGCCACACCGCCCTCGGTCGATGGCGAGGCCACCGCGTTGCTCTTGAAGCGAGAGCTCGCGCCGCTCGGTGTCGCGCTCTCACGCATCGCCAGCGGTGTGCCCCACGGGGGCGATCTCGAGTTCGCGGACCCCATCACCATGGGCCGCGCTTTCGCGGGGCGGCAGAGGCTCTGACGGCCGGCTGGAAGCTGGCGAACCGCCGGCAAGATGCCGGCGTTCCATAAGGTTTCGGGCGGTTTCGTTGGCGGTGGCAATCGCGGTCTCGAGTTCTTCCGCCGTCGCCGCCCGCAGCGGTGCGCCGAGCACGACCTGCACGCGGGAAAACGGGAGCGGCAACGCGAACTTGTCCCACGCCCGCGACGCGATCCAGGCGCGTGCGCTCGCACTGCCCATCGGCACGAGCACGCCGCCGGTTGAACGCGCCGCCAGCAACGCGCCCTCTTTCACCTTGCCGTAAGGCCCACGGGGCCCGTCCACTGCAAATGCGGCATCCGCGCACCCGCGCTTCATCGCGCGAATCAAGGCCGCGAGGCCGCGCACACCGCCGCGCGAACTCGAACCGCGCACGATGGTGAAGCCCAAGAGCCCCAACGCCCTCGCCTGCATCGCACCATCGCGCGAGTGGCTCACCATCACCACCGTGGGCCCCCGGCGCCTCCATGCAAGCAGTGGAAACTGCGTCCCGTGGAAGAACGAGAGCACCCACGCGCCCTCCTCCGCCTGCAGGCGCGGATCCGTAGAGATCCGCACCCGCAGCGTCTTCAACCAGAGCGCCGCCACGAGCCCCAACACGAAGCCCAAGGCGCTGCGTTGAAAGTCGGGCGCCGCGCGCGGCGCACCTGGGGTCACCCTTTGAGCTCCTCCAACTTGGCCTTCGCCCGATCGAGGCTCGGCTCGTTCTCGATCGCACGCTCGAGCATCTGCACCGCCTTGGCCTTGTCGCCCTGCTTGGCGCTGATCTCGCCGAGGTAATAGAAGACCTCGCCCTTCGAGATGCCCGTGCTTCCGTCGAGTCGCTGCAAGAGCAACGCACGGAAGGTCTTTTGCGCGCGGTCGAGATCGTTCGTCTCGAACGCGAGCACACCCAGATCGCGCAGCACGTTGACCGAGCCAGGGTCGATCCTGAAGGCCATGTCGAACTGCACGAGCGCCACGTCCTTGTCGCCCAGCGAGGCCAACGCCTTGCCCAAGCGGTGGTGGTACACGCTGAGCTCCTTGCTTCGCTTGGCGCCGTAGGAGTGAATCACCTTCTCGAGCACCTGCGTGGCATCGCGCTCGCGCCCTGCGGCCGTGTACGCATCGCACAGGAGCAACAGCAGCTCGCGATCCGTTGGCGCGCTCTTGGCGAGCTGCTCCAAAAGCGGCACCGCGTCCGTGGACGAGCTCCGCTCCTGAATGTGGATCTCCGCCGCACGCCGCAGGGCCCGGACGTAGTCCGCGCGCGGCCCCGACACGGGAGGCGGCACCTGGCTCGGCGCCGAGAAAGGCCCCGGCCGCCCCGTGGGACGGATCGAACCCGGCGGCTGCGTGACGCGGGCCGTGGACACACCGCCCGAGGCATCCGCAGGCGGCGACAGCACCTCGGGGTGCTCCTTGGCCACGATCTCGGCATCGCCCACGAGCAACGCGGCCAGATCGCTCCACTTGCCCTGGCGCTCGTACAGCGTGCGCAGCTGCTGGCGCACCTCCTCGTTGGCCGGCTGGATCTCCAGCGCGCGGCGCAACGCCGCCGGTGCGCCTTCCTCGTCACCCAGCTTCGTGCGCGCGTGGGCTAGGCGCACGGCGAAGCGCACGCCCGCATCGTCCGGCACGACGCGCGTCAACGTCGAGAGTGCCGTCGAGGCGCGTTCCCACTCGCCCCGGCTCTCCGCCAACCGCGCGACCGCCTCGAGCGCCGCGCGATGCTCCGGCTCGCGCTCGAGCACAGCTTCGAACGTCGCAATGGCCCGCGGCGTGTCCTTCAGGCGCGTCTCGAAGACCTCGCCCAGACGCACCTTGAGCGTCAGCTCCTTCGCCGCATCCTGATCACGCTCCGCGCGCTCGATCTGCGTGTTCAGAAGGTCCGCGAGTTCCTCGTCCTGGCCGGTGCGCTCGAACAAGGTCGAGAGCGCCAGCACCGCTTCCCCATGCGACGGCACCTCGTCCAAGATGGCACGCAGCGTGTCGATGGCCTCCGTCGAGCGATCGAGCTCCATTTCGAGCTTCGAGAGATCGAGCCGCAACAGCGTCCTCTGCTCCGGCCCCTCCGCAGAGTCGATGAGGTCCTGGAGAAGCCGTGCCAAGTCGTTGTGGCGCTCCGCTTGCGCATACAGCTCGCGCAGCTTCGTTTGCGCCGCGATGTCCGTCGGATCGTCCTCGCGCAGCTCTTCGTACAGCTTGATCGCGCTGGCGACGTCGCCCACCTTCTCGGTCATCACTTGCGCGGCGCGATGCTTCAGGCCCGCGATCTTCGGACCGTCCGCCTCGATGCCCGCGCGCCGCAAGAGCAGCTCGATGACCTCCTTGTGATCGCCCGCGACCTCGCGAAGCTTGGTCAGCTCCTCGAGCGCCCAGAGATTCTGCTCGTCCTCCGTCAGCCAATCGCGCAAAACGCTCTCGGCCAGCGCCGCATCGCCCAGCTTGTGCTCGGCGATCTCCTTGGATTCGCGAAGCAGCTCGCCCAACGTGTGCACGTCGTGCTCGAGCCGCGCGCGTGTACGCAACGTTTCCACGAGATCGCGCTCGCGACCGGAGGCACGGCGCAGATCCTCGAGCGCGCGAAGCACGTCCAGGTTTTCCGGCTCGAGAGCCAGCGCCTGCACGAACGCTTCCTCGGACGCGCCCTCGTTCTTCAACTCGTCGCGCCGCCACGTCGCCAGGCGGACCCAAAGCTCCGCCATCGTGTGCGTGGGCACGTCCTTCGCTGCAGCCAGCGCCTGCCCCAAGGCATCGCACAACGACGCGAAGCCGTTGCCGCCGCCGCTGCCCGCGAGGCGCTCGGCCTCGCTCAGCACGTCCGCGTCGGTCAAATCGTCGACCAGCGCCGCCTCGAGCACCCGTTGCGCACCCAACGTATCGTGCGCGTCCACCTCGAGCACCCTCGCGAGATCCAGCCGCGCACGCGCCCTCTCGCGCACGCCCGGTGCACGCGTCACCTTGCGCTCGTAGAGCTTCGCCAGGTCGTCCGTGCGCCCGAGCGAGCGGTACACCGATTCGAGCGCCTCGAAGGCCTCCTCGAACAGCGCATCACGCTCGAGCAGCTGCTCCATCGCACCGCGGCTCGCCGCGTGCTCCGGCACCTGTTCGACGGCCAGCCGCAGGGTCGCAAGGCCCTTCGACGGCTCCTCGAACTCGTGAATCTGCAACGTCGCCAGCCGGTGGTACAGATCCGCCTGCGCATCCGGAGCTGCCTCCACGACAATGCGCCGCTCGAGCACGTCGGCCAGCGCCCGCGCGTCGCCGAGCCGGCCGAAGAGCCGATCGAGCGCCGCCAGCACCGTCTCGTTGTCGCCCGATTGCTCCGCCGCGGACACGAACGCCCGCGCGGCGCGCGCATCGTCGGCCACCTTGCCGAGACGCATGAACAAGTCGGTCGCCACGGACGGATCGAACAGCGAGCCCGCCCGCTCCGCGAGCGCGTCGGCATACCGCTGCCACGACTCGCCCCTGTTGCTCGCCCGCCCCGCCGCACGCTCGCAGAGCCGCTCGATCTCGGTGTGCAGGTCGGCATCCTCGGGCGCCTCCGAGAGCGCACGCAGCAGCGCGGCCTCGGCCCTGTCCAGATCTTCGAGCTTTTGCTCCGCCACCTCCGCAATCGCGCGGAGCGTCTTGGTGCGCTCGAACGGCTCCGTCTCCGCACGAAGGCGCATCTCCAGCACGAACGCGAGATCTTCGTGCCGCTCGGCCGTCCGCAACACCGGCTCGAGCGCCGCCGCGGCCTCACCCCGCAGCTCGTCGCGGGTCTCGCCCAATTCGCGGATGGCCTTGGCGGCCTCCTCGTCGAACGCGCCGCTCTCGAGCACCTCGCGGTACGCGCCGAGGGCTTGCGGTGCATCGTCGAGCTCGTGGGCGAGCAGCGCGCCGATGCGCTTGCGCAACGTGCGCCCTTCGCCGTCGTCCTGCGTCTGCGCCACCTGCAAGCGCAGGTTGTCGAGCAGCTCCGGCCACATCTTCTCGGCCGTGTACAGCTTGTCCAAACGCCGCACCACGTCCACGTCGCCGGGACGTACCTCGAGGGCCTGGTTGAGCAGCTCGATGGCCTCGCGCCGATCGGACAGCCCGAACTCGTACCGATTCGCCGCGTCCAGATAGAGCTGGAACTTGAGGTCCGCCTCGTCGTCCGAGCAGAGCTCGACCCGTCGCCGGTACAAGTTGATCAGCCGCGCCGGATCGTTCTTCCCCTCGTACAGCTCGATGAGCCGATCCATGGTGAACGCGCTGTCCGGCTCCAACTCGAGCGCGCGCTCGAACGCGTCGATCGAGCCGTTGCCGTCCTCCAGCATGTCGCGCCGCACCTCGCCGATGCGCCGCCACGTGCTCGCACGTTCCTCGTCGTCCGTGGTGAGCTCGGCGCGCTTTCCGAGTACCCGCTCGAGCATCGTCCAGTCGGCGAGCAACGTCGCCAGCTCGTCCATCTGCTCCAACGGCTCGATGTCCGTCTCGTCCGCGCGGAACAGCCGATCGTAGGCGTCCAACGCCGCACGCGGATCGTCGCGCTTGTCGTTGTGCAGACGCGCCAGTGCGCCCAAAAGTTCCTTCTCGGCGACCCCCGACGTGCGCTCGATGCCACGCTGGTACGCGTCCGCCAAGTGATCCCAGCGACCGGTCACGCCCGCCAACCGATCCAGCTCGGCGCGCGTGTCGCCGTCGTCGGGATCGAGCACGAACGCATCGCGAACCGCCTCGAAGGCCTTGTTCGGATCCTTGCCGCGCGTCTCCCAGAGGCGCGCGGTCTCGCGGAAGATGGCCACCTTCTCCGAGTCGTCGTCGGCGATGCCGAGCCGCTCGTCGTTGACCGCCACGAGGTGCCGCCAATCGTCGGCACGCTCGTAGATCGGCCGCAGAATGTCCACCACGTGGGCCTTGTGCTCCGGATCCGCGATGAGCGCTTCCAGCGCCGCAATCGCCTCCCGTGCGGCCGCCGAATCAGGCCCGAGCTCGACGACGCTCTCGTACTCGTCGATGGCCGCCGCCGTGTCGTTCAGCTTTTGCTGGAGCAGCTTGCCCAAGACGATGCGGAACTTCGCCTCGTCGTCGGGCAACGCACTGTGCTCGGCGCGCCGCCGGGTCAAGTCGGCCAGATCCGTGTAGCGCCCGCGCCGATCGAAGAGCCGCGCCAGCGACTCGAGCGACTTGACGTCCGTCTCCTCCACCTCGAGGGCCTGGCGGTAGGTGTCGATGGCCAGGTCGTCGTTGTCGAGATCGTTCTCCTGAAGGTGCGCAATCGTGTGCAACGTCGCGAGCCGTGCCGCCGGGTCTTCGCGGTATTCGAGCGCGCTGCGGTAAAGGTCGACCCGCGCCTCCGGCTGCTTCGTCTCACGCAGGATGCGGTCGATCGACTCGAACGACTCGTCGTCCTCTTCCGGCGCAAACGCATGCGCGCGCCGGTAGAACGAGAGCGCCTTCTCGGGATCGCCGAGCTGCTCGTAGAGCTGCCCGGTCCGCCGCGCCAGCTTGGCCGTCGCCGGCTCGTCCGCCGTGATCTTGCCCAGCTCCGTCGCGTAAATCTCCGCCAAACGCGCCTCGGCATTGGCCACGCGCGCGAGGCGATCGAGCTCGTGCCACGTCGGCTCGTCGGTGAGATCCTCGGCGAGCAACTTCGCCGTCGTTTCGAGCGCGGCCGGGTAGTTCTCCTCCTGCTCCTCGTGCAAACCGGCCAGACGCCGGAGCAACTGCCGCTTCTCGTCGGGATCCTCGCTCACGTCGAGGCGCGCCTCGAGCGTGGTCATCACCCGACGCCAATCGAGGCGCGCCAAGTAGACGTGCTCGAGCATCTCCGCCGCCCGCGCGGCGTGCGGGCGATCGGCCATGAGCCCTTCCAGCGAGGCCACCGTGGCCTCGTGGCGACTGTCGAACCGCAGCGCCGCCTCGTACTGATCGAAGGCGCGGTGGTGCTCACCGAGCCTCACCTCGAAGACCTGGCCGAGCTTGTGGTGCAGCCCCGCCTTGATGTCCGCGGGCGGTCCCTTGCCGATGCGGCCTTCGTAGAGCGAGATCAGATCGTCCCAGCGCTCCGTGGCCGTGAACAGCCGCTCCAGGGCCGAAAACGCCGTGTCGTCGTGCCACGTGTCATGGATCTGACGGTACGTGTCGATGGCGGCCGACGGATCCTTCAGCGTCTCGTCGGACAGGTGCGCCTGCTTGAAGAGGATGCGGCGCTTCTCCGAATCGTCCTCGGCCACCTCGGCCCGACGCCGCAAAATGTCGAGCAGCGCATTCGGGTCGTTCGCCTCTTCGTACAACGTCTCCAGCGCGGAGAGCGCCGTGCGATCGTCGCCGCGGAGCTCGAGCGCCTTCACGTAGTACGTGCGCGCGCCGGCCTTGTCGGAAAGCGCATCGCGCAAGAGCGACGCGATCTTCAAGGTGACTTGCACCTGCAGATCGCCGTCGACGAGTTCCGGTGCGGCCTGCCGCAGCAGATCGACCAGCTCGGGGTACGCGTCGATCGCCTGCGCCAGCCGCTCCGCGCGTTCGAGCCAGGGCAAAAACTCCTCCGCCGACTCGGCCTCGCGCAGGGCGCGCAGCGAGTAGCCGAAGGCCCTGCGCTTATCGCCCAAGGTCGTCTCGGCCGCGCGTGCAGCTTCGCGGTACAACTGGAGCCGCGCCTCACGCTCCTCGGCGTACTCCGCCTCGATGTCGATGACGCGCAGGAGCGACTCCTCTTGCCCGTCCGCCTCGTAGAGCGGCCGCAGGATACCGGCCACCTCGCGGCGCACGTCGGGATGATCGAGCAGCCCTTCCAGCGCCGTACGACTCGGCGCGTGCGCCGCGTCGATCATGAGCGCCTGCCGGAACGCCTCGATGGCCTGCGGCACCTCGTCGAGGCGCTCGCGTCGCACCGCACCGAGTTTGCTGAGCAGGACCAGCCGCCCTTCCTCGGTCTCGGAGATCGCCAGGCGCGCCTCGATCGTCTCGGCCAAATCGGGCCACCGTTCTGCCGTCTCGTAGAGCCGCTCCAGCGCCGAGAGCGCGCCCTCATCGGGCCCGAACTCGTCGACCAGCGCGCGGTACGCCAAAATAGCCTCGGGCACGTCCGACAGCCGATCGGCCAACGTCGAGGCCACGCGCTCCATGAACTGACGACGCGTCTGCGGCTGGTCCACCTGACGCTCGCGCGCCCGCAGAATGTCCACCAGGGCGCGCCATTCTTGGGTGCGCTCGTACAGGCGATCGAGCGCGCCCAACGCCGCGCCGTCGAGCGGATCGTCGTCGAGCCGCGCGCGCCATGCTTCGATGGCACCCTTGGGATCGTCGAGCGACGTCTCGCAGAGCTCACCCAACCGGCCCTGGATCTCGCGCCGCGCCGCCGCGTCTTCCTCGAGTTTCACTTCCGTGCGGAGGATCTCCGCCAGGTCGCGCATGCGCCCCGAGCCGGCGTAAATCCGCTCGAGCGAGCGCGCAATCGGCAACGCGAGCTCGGGCTCGTCGGGACCGATGTCCAGCACCTGCCGGTAAACGACCTCCGCGCGATCGCTGTCGCCGAGGTAACGCTCGAGCAACTGCGCGAGCTCGCTCAAGATCTGCGCGCGCGGCTGCGGCACGTTCGCCGCCTCCGCGGACTCGGCGAGCACGCGCGCGGCCTCCTCGAAGGCCCCGAGCTTCTTCGCCAAGGTGAGCAACCCGTTGCGGGCGTCCACGTCGTCCGGCGCAATCGGCACCAGGCGCGCGTACACGTCGAACGCGCCCTCCTGCAGTCGATCGTCGCGCAGCTCCGCGATGCGCCGCAAAAGCTCGCGTCGCTCCTCGATGGCCGCCGCCGTCTCCAGGCGCACCTCGAGGATGCGCACCAGATCACGCGGCGCGTCCAACGAGACGTACACGTGCTCCAAAATAACGGCCGCGCGCGGCCGCAACTCGGCCACGTTGAGGCACTTTTCCGTG
>Ga0307507_10008942_pt1 | contig 13592 bp, 18 predicted proteins | sample 7_EM_MG_FD_207223 | JGI IMG/M metagenome (GOLD analysis project Ga0307507, IMG submission 207223) | Populus trichocarpa ectomycorrhiza microbial communities from riparian zone in the Pacific Northwest, United States - 7_EM | ecosystem: Host-associated > Plants > Roots > Unclassified | place...
TGGCAGCGTCAGTTTCAGCCTCATTGTCCACATTCACTAAATGAAGATTTCCTTTCTAGGGTTAGGGTCCAAAGCGACAGGCACATCTTCTGACAGTGCCCTCCTTTCTTTCTTTCTGTTCAAGTCCTTTGCGGCTTGACGCATTGGGTTTTTGCATTAATCGGTCGATTTCCAGTCATGTGAAAAAGCAGCGCTTGCTCTGTGCCTCTACCGAAACACTCATCCGGCACCGCAAGCCAGCATCTCGCCCAAAGCAACGGCGATGGAAGCAGCGGACGCTGAGGACGCCCCCACGCGCAATGTTCGTGTTTACAGCTCGGACGGCGAACAAGTGGTGGGTAAGTTCGATGTGAGTTCACTTCTACGTTGTTTACGAAATCATGGAGTTCAGGGTTCTATCAGTACGGCGGATTCTCCATCGCGATTTTCATCGATTGGATCGGCTAGGTCTGTATACTAATTGACGGAGCCTGGGTGCTTTACCTATTTCTGAGAGTAACCGCGCCTGTAAGGGCACAGCGCTTGACTATGACAGCCAACACGACAGCCAACATGGAGACTATCTCATTTGCTCATCACCTGGCGATATCCCCCCTTTTTCTTTTCTGTATTGCCGTCTGTTGGTATAAACACGATGCAGAAGTAGGACCCCTAACTGTGGCCCTTTCTCGGGGTGTTGCACGCCCGTGGGCGCACTTCGTCGACCGGACCACACCACAGGTTCGTTTTGGGTTTCACTTCACTATCATCTAACAACACTAATAAAACATTCAGGTGGTTGAGTTTCAAGCTTCAGTGATCAAACGCGATGAACGATGTTGCATTGAGGATACCAAAGTCTGGGGCAGTGATACCACCGGGTTTCGGGTAGCCCATACCTTTCCAGATCTTCCCCCTCGATGAAAATGATACCGTAAGTTTCTCAAGCCATTTTTTGTGCCTGCACCCTTATAATTACTTTGCCGAAGTGGAATGCCTTGAATTACTACAAATGTTTAATCACAGATAATGCGATCGCTCCTGGTCAAACTACAGGATCTTTGATTTTGTCCGCCGAGATCCTAATTGGTCACTGCATCTACCGAAATCCTATTGTGGAGGACAGTTATCTTCTTTCTCCAGAACTGCCAAGGGGTCACTTCCGTCAGCGTATCTCTCGGCACGTCAAAGGCAAAGGGGCGAAAGGTATCGGGCGCGTCCAGGACTCCAGGACGAGGACGGGAGTGTTCAATCAGCGGAACATGATCCTGATACTAGATAGGCCATTTGAACCTGATGGGAATCTCTTTCAGCCAGGAGGGTTTGATATTGAAGCTGGCCGTTGGTGGTCTGGGTCAGAAGGAAAGCGACAGCTGGAAGCTGAGCTTGCGGGACGGCTGTAATGAACGGCTCAAACCCAGGTGAATAACTTATCCATCTTGTCTCAATTCTCTTCCCCGTCCTTCGCCTTGCTTTTGTTCCGTTGTGCCTTGTTGTTGGAGGTAGATTATGGCGTTGGGAGTAACATGATATAAAAATTTGAGGCCTTTTGGGACATTGGGTAATCAGGCGGTATGATAATTTTCATCACGTGCGACCATGATCAGCGCCATCGCAGCACGAAAAGCTGCTCAAGCCGACCTTCAAAAGGCTCCAGATACACCTCACGTTGACGAGTATGTGGCATCTACGCTTGAGGGAACACCAAAGCCGAATTCGAAACGAAAGGCGCCTTCGCAGGATCCAAAACCTTCAAAGAAAAAGCGAGTGAAGAAAGAAAAAGGGAAGCACGCAGAATTGCCGAAGGAGAGGTATTTCACGAAACAGAAGGATGACTTCAAGGAGCAGGAAGATATGATTATCGTTGGCTCGGATGATGACGATGAAGATGTCGACGAGGTGTCCCAAGACTCAGACTTAGAGCCAGGACCGTCCCTCATTCCGTCCAAAACAAGGCGCAAATGGTCCCCGAGTCGTATGGTGGAAGATTCCTCAGAGGAAGACTCGGCTGAAGTGTCCGCTGGTCCCGAACTCGATCTGTCGCCTTTCTTCCCTAGATCAGCTCGAAAACCTGTCGTCTTTGATGAAAATCGGATTCTGTCTACTTTTCAACCAACAACAGATCAGAACACGTTCGTCCTTACAGCTGAGGAGGTCTCTGCTTTGGACTCGTCATCGCAGGACGTGGGTGGAGCTATCCTCATCTTGACACCAGCAGATTCCCTCTGCATCCTCGGAGCGTGTCTCTTGACGGTCATTCATGGTTCCATCTCCTTGTGCGGTTCCACACTGCATTCATCCAGCACTGTGCACCGGATATACGCGCCCAGGTCCTCGCCACTTCCTATCATCAGACATGCTATTGGTGGAGGATCAATAGCGGATTCTATTCAACTCCCCCACCGTCTCGTTGAGTTCCCTCGCAACTCGGCTATCATCTTGCTCAGAGAGCTGCCCACGGGCGTGGAAGGTCTAGGTCAGATATGCCGTTCTTTCGAAGGTGTGTTTGAGCCCTCGAAATGGCAAAAGGGTAAGGCAGAAGCCCCATTCGACATCCCAGGGCTGTATATGGTGAGTTGTTCATTCTTTCAACTTGCTGACATTCATTTTGAATGCATTCTGTAGGTAACTCACCAGACAAAAGACATACAGCCATTCACGATGTCACCATCATGGGAAGAGGCATTGGCCGATGTTTCTTCATCTGTGGATACCCCTCTAGCGGGAATATATCTCGTCAAAGGCCCAAAAAACTCAGGAAAGAGCACCTTTTGTCGAACACTCTTAAATCGACTTTTGACAGTGTAAATGTCTTCGCCTCTCTTCTAACAACTGCCAATGCCTTTTTTCTCAGATTTGAACGCGTCGCTTACCTCGAGTGCGATATTGGCCAGTCAGAATTCACTCCAGGCGGCATGGTAGCCTTAAATGTTATTTCAAAACATCAATTTGGTACGCGTATACATTGATTCACAGACAAGATCCGCTTAACGACAAGTTTAAGGTCCTCCATTCACCCATCAAACCCTCCCAAACCAAGCCCACTACATCGGCGCCACCACTCCCCGTTCCTCTGCATCTCATTACCTCGACTCCGTTGCAGCCCTCCTCCAATTCTACCGATTGGATATTGAAAGCCCCAGCGTAGACTACGTTGCCTCTTCCGACGAACCAGGATCGCGTATTACCGACTCTATCCCACTCGTCGTCAACTCCATGGGGTGGGTCAAAGGCCTCGGCGCGGATTTGACGCAAAAAATTGAGGATTTGCTCCTACCCACGGACGTCTTTGATATTCAGCCCTCCTTGGCTGCTGAGCACTATGGTTATTCGGGGGCACCTCCAACCCCGATACCTAACACACGGAACCAGTACCAGGCGTATCACGGCGGCGCGATTGCAGATGAAGGCGATTCGAAAGTACACATTGTGCAGGGTATACCTTCTTCGACGTTGATCCCTGGATTCACAGCCGCGGACCATAGAGCCATGTCCATCCTATCGTACTTCCACGCAGTGTTTCCCCAGAACGGGGTGCCTGGAGAAGTGAACCAAGTCACTGTTCGGGGTTGGGACACTGCCAAGCCGCTGTGCGCTATCCCGCCCTATGAGGTTGATGCCAGTGTGGCTTTGGATAAGGTTGTGTTGACGGGCGCGGAGAGCGAAGATGTCGTTCCGGAGGAGGTTGGGCGTGTGCTGAATGGTGCTATTGTGGGCGTTGTGAAATGTGAACCTGGAACATTGGGTGACTATGGGGATGCAAGTGTAAACGGGGGGGATACGGAAGGGAAGACAATTGGTATTCCATATACCCGACATTTCTCCCCTCCTTCGCCTTCATCGTCAACCTGTGTTGGGTTAGTACTCATACGCGCTGTGGCTCCTCATCTCGTGGACTCTGAACCCCCTTTCCCTTCCTCTTCTTCATCGGTAAAACCGCTTCTCCACGTTCTGACGCCGCTTCCGCCTGCACTCCTCTCTGGGGCGCGGGTGTTCGTTAAGGGTGAGATGGAGCTACCCATTTGGGGCATGTTAGACTTTAGGAGCAATAATGAGGGCGATGTGGCGGGTGTTGAGCGAGTCAAGGTGCCGTACCTCCAGTGGGGGAGGGGTGGAGAAGGGGTGGCTGGGGCGGAGAAGAGGAGGGTGAGGAGGAATTTGATGCGGAGATCGCAGATGTGAGGCTCAGTCAGGTAATAGAGCATATTTATCTAAATTACGTCTCTAATACTTTGGTAGACCTTTGAATAGACTGGTAACTCATCTGCCTTGAATCATCGAAAACAAGGGGCCTAGGTGTAAGTTTTTATCTGGCCGAACCAAATGTCAACATGACAGTGTGGTGGGTTTTCCTCTTTGTTTTGATGGTGTGTTTTTTGGTAACTGCTCACACGTAATAAAATGTACAGTAAGTGCTTGCGAGATATTGTGGATACAAGTTTTAATGAAGGCTAAGATGTTCTACAACCACGAAAACCTGAAAAAAACTTGGCGACCATAGGAAGAATCTTCTACAGACACCTCTCCTCAAACAGCCTCAGTCGACTGGCTGTCTTCCAAGGGGGAATGGCTAAATACAAATGCATTAGCAAGCATATTAAAATATTGTGGACTCAATGCACAGCTCAGAAAATTTGCACCTACTGCCACTTGATCGGACTGTCATCTCCGTCATATAAAAAGGTATCATGGAACAGGCCTTCAGCTCGAGCACCAAGGATTGGATCAATTACGGGTGCCCAAATCCGATATTGTCTATGAGGAATAACAAGGTCATCAATTATCAGATGAAAGGAGAAGGGGAGTAGAGTGGAAGGAAACTGAGATATCGAGATGCTGGAGCATACAGAAAATGCTCCCAATGATGGCGCAGAGATGCCCGCTTTTGCTCAAACCGATCGCAACGTTCCTGCGATAGTTAAATATGGCCTTTCTACAGTCTACCACAGTGAGGAACAAGCGCGGTCCAAAGTCTCTGACTGGGTTGACGGCATAACCATTAAACCAAAGTAAACACTGAACTAGCATAGACAGGAACAGTGTAGTGACCTGTTTGCATGCCGAGCGATGCCCCAAGACCAATGAAGAAAATAAATAGGGCAAACGGTAGGAGCCCATTTGTGGGTGCACCATTATGCTTGTCATTGAGGGCCAGGAATATGATAAAAAGGACAGCAGTGGCTAAAAACTCTGAAAAGAAACATGATGCGGCAGCTATATTTTGTGGAACCCAAGATATTCATCAGACAAGCTGCTGTGCACAGACAAAAGGTGCTTACAGCAAATGTTGCAAAAAGAGAAGCAGTGGCTTGCGTGCGGATGTGCCTTCCTTCGAAGACATCAATTGCATGGAAATAATTTGCGTACACCAGCGCTGCACCAACAAACCCACCCAACACCTGCGAGGATATAGCCTAGAGAACATCGATAAGATTGAGCCACGACACAAGCCTTGGAGGTACCGGGTACTTCACGCCAGGGAAACCCGCAGTACGTCGCCATCGCAATTGTAATCTACAGTTGGTGACGTGAGATGGGACCAACAGAAAAGGAGCGGACTGACTGATATGCTTACTGCGGGGTTTATGTGTCCTCCAGATATGCCACCGCACCCATAGCGATACCAATTTCCATGGGAGTTGGAGTACTTACACCTCGTTCGGAGGGTGAGACGCCTGGATTTGTCGAGAGGATTACCTGGCAAGCAGCCCCCGGGCCAAAGATGACCAAGAGTGCCACACCAACAAATTCGGTCACGACCCTGCGGATTGCACATCTATGGTGAGAGATGGTCAACATCATTGATAAGCCACGAAGGAGATTGGGACAGGGATGATAAGAGCGCTTGACGCACTTCACTCAAACTTCATCTATTAATAGGGTGTTTCTTATCGAGTGCTGGCATGTTCGCGATGTCAGACACTATGGGAATTCCAATTCGTTCACGGAAATGAAACCCATAATCCCGGATTTGACGTGTAGAGGTGTATTCCCTTACAAAGGCGTCAAGCAGGCCAGTGAAACGCGGCACCTTACACAGGAAAACCCTAGTAATCCTGTAAAATTCCCGAAGTGAAGTGCGACAAAGAAGCTTTGCATTCTAGAGTCATGCAAGTTGTTTATTTCAGCATAACTATCGCCCCGAAGGCGGGGAGATGATATTTCTTTGCTCGATGATCCTTCTCATTTTTCGATTATATGATTCCAAAAATAGACTTCAAGAGAACGAGCACACCTCCATGACAGCTGGCAACGTGACCGAGATGAGATATTTTCAGTGCGCGAGAACAAAAGATGTTGGCGTTGGATTATAGATGACGGAGAGAGCCTCACTTCTGCCTCCAAAAACAACAAAGCCAAACAGGGTCGCTGGAGAGGAGTCCAAATCGATTCTGTTTTCGTCAAGCTTGCCTTTGAGAGACGGGTCGGCATTCTAAAAATACAAGTCCGTGCTTTTCAAGTAATCTTCATCTCTGAGCTCTGAGTGGCTATCCTTGAGCTGACGCGGAGAGACATTTCCGTGACAATCGCGGGCAGCAGCATCCAGTGTGCGATGATAGCAAAGACGTCTCCTTGTTCGAGTGGGGGATAAAGATTCGATCAGGGAGACGGCATAAGACTGGAAGTACGTGCCACCCTCGCCATTGTCGTTCAGTTCGAGGGTGGTGAAAATCCACGACGCTCCAGTGGTCAGCGCGCCACGAATGGTTTTGTTACTGCAAGTTCGTCGGTGCCAATCTATGCCCCCAAGTTAATTTACTCAAGCTACCTCCTTCGCACATGCAAACTTTTCAAAGGTTGCTTGTGGAATGTGTCCTGAGAGCACCTCTGCCGTTGCGGATCCCCTAGCTTCTGAAACGAAGAATGCGTGATCTTTTGTCTCACGAATCCATTATCACGCAGAACTTCTCTGCAGGAAACGGTAATAATGGTCCACATAGCTCCTGGCCAGGCAACGCGAAGAAGCACATCTATGCACGGGCGACTCGCAGCTATACTTTGATGAGCACTGAGAACAGACAGACACACCAAATGCTGAATAAGCATACTCGCCTTTCTTGAAACATGTTCCCGTAGGAAACAAAGATGACAATGACGGCAGAGATTGTGCCAAAGTCATGGAAGGCTTCAACGTCAGGAATGACGTCCAGTGGTTAGATGGAGTTAACCCAGATAGAAGTTGGTAGGAAGCTCGTCCCGCGACAAGACTAGTTTATCCCGTTGACTGCCAACTGCAATTCCGGCGTGTTCCATTTCAGCCGACTGAGGCCGTCCTTGAATTGTAAAGTACGGGGCAAGTACGGGGTGCTCTTGCAAAATTTCCTATGCCTTCATCAAATTCGGGTGATTATGTAAGCTACACAACTTGACTCAACTTGAGTCAATTGCTAAATTGTTTATCATCTCTCTTGCATCTCTCATCTCAAAAATGGCGCGCAGCAAACGCAAAGCTGATACCGTTGAAGGTGACACTGTGGAAGGGTCAAGCACGGTTGAAATTTCAGAGCCTCCGCGGAAACGAACCCGTAGAGTTATTCAGAAGAGTGTGGAGTCAGACCCTCCTGAACCTCGTGTCCAACGACCCCGGAGAGCTGCAGCAAAGAAGAACACTGGCGAGGCAACAACGCCTCCTGACGAGCCACCGACGAAGAAAACCCGTGTGCGAAGATCAAAGGCTTTGCAGCCGCAACCAGACGCTGAAGCAGGGCCTAGCTCAGCTGCAGGTCCCAGCTCAAGCCAGGCTCCCCGGTCGAAGAAGAAGAAAGCACCTGCTTCACCGGCGCCGGAAAGCCGTGGTGCGCCATTTTTTACTAGCTGTCCGCAGAACATCCAGGATCGAGTGGGGAGGGTCATGACACAGAGGTATGAAATCTCTACCTCCTGTTCATGTTTCAGGTCTCGAATCTTGAGTGATAGGTTCTTCATGATTGAAAGAAGAAGGAATGGTGGCGAGTTACAAGAGGAGTTCAGCGTGCTTGGGTCAACAGGCAATGTCAGTTCGTCTTCTGCGGTTCTCTTACCTTCTATCGTTCATAACCTACCAGGTCTATACGGTCACAATTGGGCGAAAACCCAAATGCAATTGCCCGGATACCATCAGGGGAAATCATTGCAAACATATCATGTTCGTTTTCCTGAAAGGTGATTTGGTTTGCCAAGTGTCCATTGACGCGTCTGATGTTGAATGGCGCTCAGTTCTTCAAGTTCCGCAAACTTCGAACCTATGGTACCAGACGTAAGCTTTTGTTCCGATATCAGGGTGATTTTTTTTAAATCGCAATCGAAGGGGTTTATTGACAAGCGAGCTCGAGACCATTTTTGCCAGGGCACCTCGTGCTCCGAACGACGTTACAAATCCTCGTGTACGGGAGGCGTACGACCGCGCTCTCGGCAGGCCCTCAACCTCCACCGCCCCAGCCGCTGCGCCCGAGTCCTCCGCCGGGAAGAAACGCATTCCCGGTCCGGAAGACGACTGTCCCGTCTGCTACGATGGAATGGAAGGCGTTGTTGAGGCATCTCTCGTATTCTGTGACGAATGTGGGAATGCATTGCATCAAGAGTGCTTTGCGCAGTGTAGGTTTTTCGAGTGTCACTTTCCCCTTTTACTGACACCATGATACAGGGCGCCAGACGAGCCAGAACCAGGGCAAGGCGTTGACTTGTGTTTGGTGTCGATCCCCCTGGGCTACTCCAGCTGCAGGTCATTCGAAGATGACCTCTTCATCCCCTTCAAAAAGGAAGGGGCCGTATCTCAATCTCGGAATCATGTAACTATATGTGGCACAATGTAATTTCCTCCTTGATAAAGATACAATTACGCTGACCGAATTGTTTTATGTAGGTTATTTGTAAACCTCTCCCTTTCACTTTGCCGGCGGTTGCGGAATGTGGGTAAAAACTAAGGTTGTCTTGTCATTCACGTTCCTAGATGTATTCCTTGTCCCTGTGTTGGTTGATGGACTGTTGTAGATTTTGGTATACATGCCGTGTCCTGTCATCACTTTGTTGTGTGTTCTGAAGAATGGGATGGGATAAATCATAAGGTCGTAACACCTAACACGTAGCAGCTGAGGTATATATATATACATGCTACTACTCTAGAGAATTGCATAAACGCCATCGTCAAGTATCCAAACGTGTAGACAATATCTCCTTTGAGATAAGTATCCGGTTTGCCAGAGCTGTTAAATTTGCATCTGCCACAACAACTTCTGGTGCGTAATCAACATTGAAGACTTGTTTGATGGCCGCACAAATCCTCTTCGCTTGACGTTCGGACCAGAAACTGAAGTCATCTGGGTCACGGCCTTCTAGCTCTATCTCAAGGTCGGCCAGTCCATCTGGAGACAGCTCGTGGAGCGTGGTGGGGCTGAGTGTGGGTGATGCTTTGCAGGAGAGGGGAATCAAGGATGGGTCAGAATCCAAGCAAAGGGGTACGATATGCATCAGAGACTCCCGGACGGAAGGAAAGGTCATCTCAGAGGGTTTGTCAACTGTTGATGAAGCGTAAGTTTGTGAAACCTTGTGGGTTGAGAAGGAGACCGACCAAAGATTTCCAAAGGTCCATCCATACTCATGACGTTGTATTTCCCATCATGGTGATAACGGACCTGTAAGAAGGGTTTCAGTCGCTGTGACTGCGCATGCGATTAGGTTGTCACCTCGTAATGCCCAACCAACCAAGGTAGTGTATTCCCTTTGAAGGTGACTATACCATTTTCTGAATCCAAGTGCTTGCTCGGGACCCTCTTCAAACTCAAAGGCACATCGCCGTCCCATTCCTCATTATGAATAGGAAGCCACATCCCCATTGAAGATGTCTTGGTGACAGTGTTCGATTTATTGGCCCCGACCTAAGTAGCAAGATGAGGAAGATAGAAATAACTCGGAAGGAACGAAAATCTACCCTGTAAAGTCCAATCCAATCTTTGCGCGAGTGCTTGAGAGGAGCTTGCCATTTGATGGTTATAGGTTCACCAAGGTGGAAAGTGCGTTCGCCAGTCAAAGGGCTTGGAGAGATGGATACATGGTACTTGGACGAGTCATATGCAGATATGTCGTTGGACACACGCCTACACGTCAATGAAAGCGTAAGTACAAAATGAAAAATGACGGAAGAACGCGCACGTGATGACCAATCTCTCCCTAGATTGCTGCAGTAGTACCTTAGTCTCCTGCACAACTTCTGAAATTCTTGGGCGGGCTGAATGATATTTGCAATGAGATCATCATGCAACAGATTTGACAGCTGCGCTCACACTTTGCGAGGAAGTCTTCAACAGCATCAGCTGTCTCTTCGAATACTTTGTCAAAGGTGCCTTTGACTTCTATCGCAACCCGCTTGAGCTCGGGCGCGTGCTTTCCAGCACGAGACTCTAGTATGCGTACGTTCTTGCTCGCGACGTTTTTGATGACCTTGACGAATCCTGCATCCTTACGAAGGGAGTCCCCATACAGTTTCCGCATATGCGGGCTAAGACCACATCAGAAAGCGTAACCAAAAGTAGCACAAGACGAACTTTTCCACACTGCTCAAAAACCACCAGTTGGCGAGATGCCGAATGACCGCCAGGGAGAGAACCAATTTGCTCCCGCTGATGAGTGCCAAACCAAACCATGCTGCACCCCCCATTGCCTCGGGATTGTTCAAATATCTAGGGATATAGAGTTAGTGTCGAGATAGTTAAGTTGAATGCACTAACCGGTATATTCCTGTGTACTCTAGATGCGTGGGGAACTCCTCCATGAAGAAATCGCCAAAGAACCATCCTGAAGCATCATTAGCACTGCCTTCTCTGGACATCAACGTTGGCAAGTACCAAATACTCCAAGAACCTCAAACGACTCCATGGAGGCCCAGACGTGCAAGCCAACGAGAAGCTAGTAAATTGTTCGTAAGAAAGCCCTCTATTGAGGGGGTAATGTGACGCACAGCACCCAAAGTGTGGCGGAGGAGTTCATTGCCGACAGTCCAATCATGTGGCAAAGAGTATGACTTCCATACAACTCCTACACAGGACACTAAAGGAACGCATGATTGAGTGCTACCATGAGAGAGTGACGGGAACAAACCATATGTCATGCACATGCTCAAATTGTAAATCGCCTTCCAGTTGGTGAACGCTTCAACGATTGCCCCCCCTCCACCGTCATTTTGCGGGTAATGGTAGTTCTTTATGAAATGCCGAACCAAGAATTTCGTCTTACTCTGGGCTTGAAGTATCAACCCCAGACCAACGTAGTGGATCATGCACCATGTGAGCGCATGCAAGAAGTGAAGCGCAAGCATGGTACGGGGAGAAAGGGCGGGTAGGAAAGAGATCATCAGGGCGTAGGCAATTATCAAAACGAGCATCACATCGGTCGATCTGGTCAACTAAATCAGCCGGAACTGAGAGTTGAGCCACGACAAAATTTACCGAAGCAGGTCCAGGTTACGCAAAACAACAACATCCCGTCGGAAATACTTGTTCAAAAGATCGTGCTGCGAAGTTGTGGATTTCCTTGGAGAGCCGATTGTGCTTCTCGTATTAGGATCCATTTCAATGTCGCCGTTAGAGCTGGCATTAGACGGTTGAGATACATGTCTGGAGATTTTCTTGTAACAAGCTGCAGTATTTCTTGTGTTCGGACCCATTTCAATATCGCCATTGGAGCTGGCATTAGATAGTTGAGATACATGTCTAGACATCTTAGAGAAAGGAGTTGCAAATTTCTCATTGGACGAGTTAGCATTAGCAGTTGCAGGAACAATTTCCTCCTCAACCTCCGTCTCGAGGTCCGTTTCTGTGGCGGTATCGCCTTCAGTCGCTGCGGGAGTCGTCAGTTCAAGCTCCGCAGGAGTGGCAATAGCTGATGGGATGCTGCTTGAGCTAGCAGTGCTATTGGCCTGTTTGCGCATGGTAGATGGGAACAACGGTGTTCGCTTCGCAATAGCCTTAGGTTTGCCATACATGCGTTCAATATCTGGTGACGATATCATGAATATAGTACGTTCGCCTAACCAGTTGGCAGGAAGCACACTCACGCGGATTTTCGAAGAGGACGAGGAATGCGAACTGCGCAGCGTGCGCCGCCAGACTGACAAACAGGACGGCATAGCTCCCAGCAATAAGCGACAGGCCGTAGTACCCGGCATACCCTGCAAGGCAAGAAAATCAGAGAACTGCTAAGAATACGGAAATCCTTGCGCTTACCGACGGAGTACATGGGGTGCGGTGCAAGCTCAAAAACACCATCAAAGACCAAATTGCCACGTTGGAAGAATACGTCACCCCAATACCAGCCGTAATCTTTTACGACGTTGTGCGCCTCCGTCTTGACCCAAAGATTAAATGCGATGAGGAGAAAACCACCTAACCATCTACGGAGAATTAGAAGCGCAAGTTTCAAAAATGATCCGGATTTACCTCATTATGTGCACCACGAGGGAGAGGCCCTCGGGCACACGGAAGCATGAGAACGCAAACATGCAATACGATAAAAAATCACTGTTGGGAAATCAGCATCGTTTCCATGCTGTTATAACGAAACTCACTTGACGAGAATGACATCCACAGCTTGACGAAACAGCAGCCATGTGTTGTATTCCAAAGGGAGATCCTGAATAGTGGTCGTAAGACCACTTCATCCACGAAAATGAATCACTTACATCGAAGGAATAGTCCTTTCCCATTTTGTCGGCAAGCTGCTTCCGTATCCAGTTCCTCACGGCAGGAAGACGCTTTTCATCCAGCCATCCAAGCCTCTGCACCTCCCTAACAATCCACTTTTTCTTGCTCTGCTTCGTTAGGACCCAGCCAAGACCAGCATCATACGCACCGCGCCAGAACGCAAAGTAGAGGAGAAAAAAAATCTGGCTGGCCCTTCGTGGCAAGATAAAGAATAGAACGAGTTGGAATCCGAGCAAAGTAAGGTTGAGGAGGTCAAGATGACTTTTCTTGTAACGGGGGTTGAAAAGGGTCGTGATCACATCATGGGTCGTTGGGACTCGAAAAACTTTTTCACAAAGGTCAGAATAATTGTTGGATATCATAGCTATCTTCACAAACCTTCGCCGCCTGGTGTTTTGCCCCATACAACCTCCTGTTTGATAGTTTCCGGCGTATTGTGTAATTCGCTTTCTATTTCATCCTTTGCTTGTGGCTTGCGCTGACGCAGGAAGCTCTGCGAACTGGCCATAATTTTGATAGCCTCTACACCTCGACGGGGGAGAAGAAAAGAAAGAAAACACGAGGGTAAGGCGAAAACTTTGAATTGCCCCTGAATCCCGTGGCAGCTCACGATTTGGTTGACACGTATTTACATTGGTGGTGCACAATCCTCAGTAAGTGTGACGACCAGTGACATGCTGTGACATAGCGTCACAGGGCCAATTCCTTGAGACATCGAGTTTGTACTTTCCACATCACCAATTCAATATATGTTTTGCAATGAATTTAATGACATTAAGTGAATGAATTCACTGAGAGAGTTTTCTATGGAATTATTGTCGCAAGGCATGTATCACGTATAAAGGACGTGCAGCGCAGTGTAGCTGACTACAGCCATAGCCCTTACCTTGGGTGTTGTGTGTGTAGAGGCATGCTAAGCAACTGACTAGCTAGAAGTAT
>Ga0307507_10008943_pt1 | contig 13592 bp, 11 predicted proteins | sample 7_EM_MG_FD_207223 | JGI IMG/M metagenome (GOLD analysis project Ga0307507, IMG submission 207223) | Populus trichocarpa ectomycorrhiza microbial communities from riparian zone in the Pacific Northwest, United States - 7_EM | ecosystem: Host-associated > Plants > Roots > Unclassified | place...
AATGTGGAGCTTAGGCTTGGCATTTTTAGCTGGTTGCCTCACCTAACTTAGCGCCAAGCAAAAGTCCACATTTCCGGAAACTTTTGCAGTGCGCAAGTAAGCAAGCCTCTTTGGACGCCCTCTTGGGCGGCTCAAAGCACTGAAAACTGCTGCACGACCAGTTTAGCCGAGTTTGTTTTACCCGAGTTTTTACGGTAGTCGCACTTGGAACTCTTGTGGGTTTGCTAGTTGATAGCTTCTCGTTTCATGTTCGTGCGGTGCTAGGTGTGGTGCATGATGGATTTTAAAGAAGAATAAGCCCTATGTTTTAGAATTGAAAATCTGGTAGGTATTCAAGTTGCGTTTGGCAGATGGCACTCACGAGAGTTATTGCTAGACAGCTAAGCGACCTTTTCTTCCCTGATAGCCGTAATACCCGGGAGCGAATGAGAGCTTTGATTGCAAGCATAGAGGCAAGGCACGAGCCGCAGTTTTTGTTTTGCTCACTTTTTTGCTTTTGGCGAGGAAATGATTGGATACTGGGATACGGTTGTGCTTTTCTTAGGTGGCAACACACCAAGAAATAAACAACATTATTCCGGACATTTGAGTCCACTACTAGTACGATACCGGTACTCGGTAGGCGCTTGAAAACCCTTAACTTTTCGTCTTCCCTCACCTTTGCCCAAACCGGCCCCAAAAGATTCTCTTCTACCTCTCGTTACCCCTCTTACTCCACAAAAGGCACCACCTTCACCACCACCACCGCCGCTAACAACAAGATGGCCGACGTGCAAGGCAAGATGGGTTCGGCAGCATGCCGAAGGCCAGCCATTACCATAAACGAAAACGTCGATAACGTGACGGATAGTTACAACAATGTGTGGACGAATTGCCAGATATTGGACGAAAAACGGCAGATTCTGGAGTGGTTGTCTCCTATGGCACCCCGGGAAAGGCATCAGGCTGTAAGTGATGGCCGGATGGATGGAGTAGGAACTTGGCTTCTTCGCACGAACGAATTTGAGAAATGGCATACGAGCGTGGATCAAGCTGTCAATCCTGTGTTATTCTGTCATGGAGATCCAGGGGTGGGGAAGACATATCTGAGGTGCGTAAAAGTAGCTCTGTTGGAATTCCGGTGGCGTGCGAAACTAACTCAAGGGCGGAAACAAAAGCTCTTCCGTAATAGATACGCTGTGCAATACGTTTGATGGGAGCAGTGTGGCCGTGGCTTGTATCTACTGTGACTTCCATGCGCATAAATCGCAATCCGCGACGAGAGTGTTAGCAGCTCTCTTGAAACAACTCGTGGCCGGGGTGGAACCGATCCCAAAAGAGATAAAAGAGGCCTTTGAACGAGCGAAGGGGAAGGTCGATGGTCGGGCACTCCGGCTCCCAGAAATCTGCATGATGCTCATAAAGTCCGTTTCATCATTGCGCCGGGGATTTATCTGCATCGACGCACTAGACGAGTTTCCCACAAAATATCGATCTCAGCTTTGGGACGCTTTACAGCGGATTGTCCGGGTGTGTCCAAATATTCGACTGTTCATTACCGGGAGGCCACACATTAGAGAGGAAGTGAAGAAATATTTCCCCGGATATCCCGATGTATCTTCTATAAAGCCCACCGAGGATGATATTCGAGGATATGTTATTATGAGATTGAGAATGGACTTAGAGTCGGATGCAATGGATCCGGAGCTAGAGGCGGATATTCTTACAATTATTCCCGACAAGATCTCGGGGGCGTATGTAAACCCCGTCCGTAGTGAATTAAACATCATTAGCTAATATTGGACTATAGATTTCTTCTCGTTTCCCTAGTTATGGACGCAGTTCTAGAAGACGCGACAATACATCAGAGAAGACAAACACTCCATAAGATGACCAACGGCTTTGGCTTAGAAGATGCATATAGCGCAACATTAGATCGCATAAGGGGGCAGAGAGGGAATAAGGTGAGGCTAGGAATGGAAGCGCTGATGTGGATTTCATGTTCGGAACGGCCGTTGAAAGCAGATGAGTTGTGCCAGGCATTGGCCGTGGAAGTAGGAACAGCAGATCTGAATGTTCGCAATGTCCCCTCAACACGGACCTTGCTGAGTTGCACGTTAGGACTTGTGACGATTGATGAGCAATCATCAACAGCCCGTCTCGTGCATTTCACGCTTCAAGAGTATATTGCAGCACATCCCGACTTGTTCATTACACCTCACTCAATGATGGCTGAAATATGCCTCACCTATCTAAACTTTCAGTCGATTTGTGATCTCTCAACTTCTCTTGATACCATCCCATCGACAATGCCGTTTCTCCACTATGCCTCATGCTACTGGGGGTTCCATGCCAAGAAACATTTAACGGAAGGTGTGAAACTGCTAGCGCTACAACTTCTTCGACGAGATGCGGGCCACATATCAGCTGATATTCTCCTTCGCGAGGAGAGTGTTGACTTCTTGTCCTGGTCGGATCGGCGCCATGGTAAACATCCCGACCTGCGGGGATTTACTGGACTTCACTACATTTCTTACATGGGGATTACAGAAATCGCGATTGCTATGGTGGACATGAAAGTATGGGACTCGAACGGGCGCGATTCTAACGGTGCAACACCATTAATATGGGCTCTTAAGTCCAGGAATCCCATGCTCGCAAAGCTCTTCCTTGAGCAAGGAGATGTCGACCCCACCTTATCAGACAAGCAAGGGCTAACACCACTAGCACATGCTGCGAAGGCTGGACATCAGGATGTGGTTGAGCTACTCCTGCAGCGCAAGAATGTCAACCCCGATTCGGGAGATGAGGGTGGCAGGACACCACTATCGTATGCTGCCGGATCTGGACATGAGGGTATAGTGAAGATACTTCTGGATCAAGGGGATGTCAATTCGGATTCGTCGGATAAAGATGGCCGGACACCACTATCATATGCTGCCGAATCTGGACATGAGAGTGTAGTGAAGATACTGCTGGAGCGAGAGGACGTTAATCCGGATTTGTCGGATATTAATGGCCGGACACCGCTCGGGCACGCGGAATGGTCTGGGAAGATTGATGTGGTGAGGCTGTTATCTGAACCAAGGCCTTTTAGTCACAAAAAACCACAAATCGGTGGCCGGACACTAAAGGGTCCTAGCCCTGCCCCGAGTGCTCAAGAGGAGGTGGAGCCCGGTCCCGTATCACAACAACAACAAGGCACCCTTCCGGACCCAAGAGACGATATCACAGAAGCCACTCCTCCCCCCCTGCCCGACCGGTTTCCATTGAATCAGCTGCAAGCCTCTCATCCAGCATCCGCTCCAGCGCCCATTCCCACACTCCACGCTGCCCCCGTTCCTGCCATCTTGAAACATTCAAGGCCTTCGAAAACGATCCGCCAGATTTTGCGGAATACTAGGCGCAAACTTTTCCCCCCATCCTAACCTCCTCAACAATACCGATCATTCTTATTAAAGATTATATCGGGCTTGGCTCCCCAATTGCTATATCTGCATAGAATCTCGTTCATAAACTCACTGCGCTGTGCCTTTAGCACCTCTAAAATACTATTCAGATACACTTCACGACATCGCTCTCCGGAATATAATGTATCAATCATCCCCGCCACAAGGTATTCGGCTAAGACATAAGCTCTAAGCTAGTCCGCTTGGAACAACGATAGAAACGGGAGGGCATTTTCTAAGCCTAATATGCTATTCCTCATATGGATTCCTTTTTCTCCACCGTTTCATTTATCTTCTTACCTTCTTCAAAGGGATGCTAGTAGGAGTAAGTTGCTTCAGGTTTCCGTTTATGATAATATTTTTATTTTCTCATGTCATCCCTCTGTTTTCTCTCTTCCTTCCTAAAGGTTATTTTAAAACAAGGGTCTATAGGTAGGAATATATTGTAACATGTCTATTACTAATGGCTGTGAGTTGGTTGAGGGATTGGTAATGTTTTTTGTTTCTCTTTCCGATTTTATAGAGACGAGGGTTCTTGCTATAATAACTTAGATCTAAAGTATTTTGTCTCACCATTTATGTATTACCTATAATACGTTGTATCTATACCTATTTCGGTCTAATCCATATATAGTATTTTGTTAATACTTCGAACTCGAATATATATGATAACCTGCTAATGCAATTCATATACTCTATTGTACACCCCCTAGCAATCCAGATGCCTAGTCTTGTATGATGAGGAGGAAGCTAGAGCTTTGCGGCTGATATCGATGGGGGTAAGCCCGGACCTGTGGAGGCTATAGATGAGAATTAGACTGGAATCGAGGGGTTGTTTTTAGGTTGGGTCTCTCTTCTGTTCTATAATTTATGTGCATCTATTCATATGTTTATCATGCTTGTGTTTCTTGCAGAGGGGATGGGCGGGGTGGTTTTGGGAATGTGGTGGTTGATACCATGATCGCTTTTGCTACAGCGTTGAGGCGCGGTATAAGATACTTGTAGTATAGTGTCTAAGAACGTAGCTCGGGGATTGTATGTGATTGCAGATTTGTGTAGCTAACGACGATGCCCGATTTATGTGCCGTTTGGCGGTCTCGTAGTTCATTGCGAAAGCTAGATACACACACACCTTTCACTCCGAAGCCTTAATAGATTGAGGGGGCTTTACCTTGTTACTACCAATGGAGGGAATGACCAGGGGTAATTTAACCTTTGAAGAACCCGACTAAAAATAGTGAAACTTGGCTCGTATAATATTGCCAGTATGCAGCGTGACCTATTCTGCTGACTATATCATCCAATTTATTCTTCTCAATAAGTACGAACAAACACCTCAATCAGTTCCCTCTCGGGTACGTATCAAGCTCAGGTAGATTCACACAAACTCTTACTCGCTAGACATTGGGGTTCGAGCGATGAGTTTGCATTACGCACGGTACGGTACAATAAGACAGCACCATAAACCTACGAGACCCCATCAAGAGAGCTAGCGCAGAAGAAAAGGCACTTTAGATCTCAAGGAAGATGTAACCGGAGGGCGAGAGGGCGGGGAGGGGGGTATGCGCGCATCACGCAGATCGAGAAACGATACTGTACGGTACCATAACCCAATACATGATTTTTTGAAATAACACACTTGCACCCCTCCGACATTGCGGATAAGATATTATATTATAATATAATAATAAGAATGTTACGGATCCGGGGATCCTTGTCTCTTCTATTCCCGGTAGCGAGCGTGCTCAATCGAGCGCGCGATCCTCCTCCGCATATGGTGGCTTATTGTAATATAATACTAAAGCTTCCGGTTGGTTGAAGTCCTTTTGTTGGATGGGAATATTTTGGCAATCTCGACTGGAACTATCATAGCTTGTTGTATGGTGGGTTGTGTGGGGCGAGGTGTACTAGTACTGTACGGTACTCTTGCGGTGGGTGGCTGAGTGGCGACGGTTTTTCCGGCCTGGGGGACTTGTCGCTTTTTGGCGTTACTCTGGGGCGTGGGAGGTTTTTTCATTCCTTCTCTCCGTGTTGGTTGGTTGGTGGGTTGGCTGGTGGGGGTTATGTGTGCTTTGGCGCTCATCCGGGGGTTGCGATCTGTTTCCTTCTCGCTCCTGTTGAAGACTATGCTAGTAATTTTCTGATGTTTGCGAATATAGCTACTATTGCATATGGGCCAAAGATTACGCAGAACCTCAAGATTTTGGTGGTATGTAATATCAGTCATATTTGAAAGGTCAGAACATTACAGGTGCCGGGAGTGGCATCAGTTAATGAAGCTGTGATCGTTGGTGTACAGTACCGGCACCATATATTCGAGATTTCCGAAAGGTTGAGAAAGGGGCCTACGGCTCCTCGAGCTTTTTATTTTTATTATTATTTCCAGAGCTTGATCACGCAATAACATTAACGAGGGGCTGCACTGAAAATTTCACCCTGGACAATCATGTATTGTGAATTCTCTAGTTTAGTTGTGTGCCAAGCCTGAGTGCAAACTAACCAGCGAGGTCTGAGGATTACCAAGAAAACCCGAGGCTGTGGGAGAATTAATCTTAGTGCGCAACCTCTCATAAGAATCTCTACTGTGATATGGCTGTTTAGGAGGAGAATGTCAGGAGATGCGGGATATCCATACAAACACTGTCCACTCCTTGCGCCCCTGCGGACAGCTGTTTTTTTAAATCGTAACGCGTTCGATCGGGTAGGTGAGCTCGCATACTGAGCCGGAGTCGCTTAACTCCCTGCACACCTCTGTTTTCCTATGCCCACCAAATCGCATTGGGGTCACAGTCCTCTGACTTATTTTCGGAAAGGATATTTATACTACCGGTATTCCAGTGCTCGAGTAGTTCGGGAGTTGCTTGATGCTCTTTCCTTACTGGATTTCTCCCAATGCTTTAGAAGCTATTGAAATCCAGTTTCGGGTGAAGGAATAGGATTTTCCCGACATGTTATAAGATAACCAGAAGCCTACTAGACGTGTTGAATCTCATTAACTCGTATTCGCAATTCTGTTTAACTTTGAGACTGAATCTATTGTTGTTTGATAGATTGGTGTTGGCTGATAATTCGTCGGTGGGTTTCAAGAGTTTTCACAGTAACTCAAGCGAAGCTCCTCGTTCCGCGCCAGAGCCTTAAGCTGCCATGCCTTCTGTGGGTCAACCCGTGCGGCTCTGGGCGCGAGCTGGGTTTTGCTTAGTCATGTGTTCACCTTACCAATGGAAGCCAATTGGCACTTGTATTCTCCCTCGTACTCCAGTGGTTGGCTGACGGTTGCACGAGTAAAACGGACTGCTTGTGCATATTAATACAAGCCACAATTGGCTTCTCGAATACGGTACGTTACACGCCGCCTTAGTATTTGCTACTTGTGGGAAAAGATTCAATATTTTAAGTCTGATGCGCATAGCCGAAGCAAGTTTATTCGCGGGAACTGCGCGAGGGCTGTTTCGGGCTTTCGCTACCGGCCTCCTTTACTCAGAATTTTATTGGGGTTTCGCTGGTTGTGATCTCTCTCAGATGTATTTTTACTGGTTTAACTGACCCATCTGACCTGCAAGGTACCGGAAAGAATTGAGATTTGCGGGTACCTCTAGTATGGTATGGGTGTGCTAGATCCGTGGCAAGTGATTGACGTAAAGGGAATCTTTCAGGGTCGCACCTGGGACTGTTGTTGTGGGTTAGCTGGCCGATAGCTTCTGGTTCATGTTGGTGGGATGCTAAGCTGTGCTTGCGCGCAGTGTAGGTGCATCATGGACTGTAAAGAATAAACCTCATGTCTTAGAAGTGAGTCTAGTAGTCATTCAAGTTGTGTTGGGTAGATGGCACTCTTAGCTCGGGTACCGTACCCGCAAAAACTCGCCAAACTCGCCATGCAGCCAAGGCCGTCGTACAAGGATTGTGGCCAATCGGAGGGTAAATTTGTGAAGCGAGCGATTGTACTGGCCAATTAGAGTGCGACAATGTGTGGCCTTGCATAGCGAGTTTGGCGAGTTTGTGCGGGAGGGCTATTGCCAGACAACTGAGTGTCCTTTGCTTCACTAATTGCCATATTATCCGGGATGGAGATCTTTAATTGCCAGTACGGGAAGCAGGGTGGAGGGAGCAGCACGTGCATTTTTTTGTTTTTTGCGCATGTTTTTTGCCTTGGCGAGGAAATGATTGGATAGTCGGATACAGCGTGCGTGGTTCGCTGGCTGCCGGAGAGGGCTGGCTTTTATTTGGCGGCATCGCACCAAGAGAAAAAAAGAAATTTCATTACTGAGACTTGAGCCCCGTAAAGTGTCAGTATCCGCCCGAAAAGACTTAACTTTTCGTCTTCTCCGACCCCCGCCTAAAGCCGCCCTCATCACCCCCCCTTACTCTACGGAAAGCGCCACCCTCACCACCACCACCGCTAACAAGAAGCGATATCCAAGGCAAGATGGGCTCAGAGGCATACCAAAGGCGGGCCATTACAATAAACCGAAACGTCGGTAACGTGACGGATAGTTATAATAATGTGTGGAATAATTGCGAGATATTGGACGAAAAACGGCAGATTCTGGAGTGGTTGTCTCCTATGGCGTCCCGGGAAAGGCATCAGGCTGTAAGTGATGGCCGGATGGATGGAGTAGGAACTTGGCTTCTTCGCACGAACGAGTTTGAGAAATGGCATACGAGTGAGGATCAAGCTGTCAATCCTGTGCTATTCTGTCATGGAGATCCGGGGGTGGGGAAGACATATCTGAGGTGTGTGAAAGTAGCTCTGCTGGAATACGGGCGGCGTGCGAAGCTAACTCAAGGGCGGAAACAAAAGCTCTCTCGTAATAGATACGCTATGCGATACGTTTGATACGAGCAGTGTGGCCGTGGCTTGTATCTATTGTGACTTCCATGAGCATAAATCGCAAGGGGCGGCTGGAGTGTTGGCAGCCCTGTTGAAGCAACTAGTGGGCGGGTTAGAACTGATCCCAAAAGAGATAAAAGAGGTCTTTGGGCGAGCGAAGGGCAAGGTTGATGGCCGGGCACTCCGGCTCCCAGAAATCTGCATGATGCTCATCAAGTCTGTTTCATCATTGCGACGGGGATTCATCTGCATTGATGCTTTAGATGAGTTTCCCACAAAACATCGACCTGAACTTTGGGGCTCATTACAGCAAATTGTCCGGAAGTGTCCAAACATTCGACTATTCATTACCGGGAGGCCACACATTCAAGAGGAAGTGAAGAAATATTTCCCCGGATATCCCGATCTATCCTCTCTAAAGCCCACCGAGGAGGATATTCGAGGATATGTTGCTATGAGGTTGAGAGGGGATCTGGAGTCGGATGCAATGGATCCGGAGCTGGAGGCCGATATTCTTCAAATTATTCCGGACAAGATCTCGGGAGCGTATGAAAAACCCGTCCCTACTGAATGGAAGGATCTCAGCTAACTTTGGTCCCTAGATTTCTCCTCGTTTCCCTAGTTATGGACGCAGTTCTAGAAGATGCGACAATACATCAGAGGAGGCAAACGCTCTATAAGATGACAAACGGTTTTGGTTTGGATGATGCATACAGTACGACATTGGATCGCATAAGAGAGCAGAGAGGGAATAGAGTGAAAATAGGAATGGAAGCGCTGATGTGGATATCATGCTCTGAGAGACCGCTGAAAGCAGAAGAGCTGTGCCAGGCATTGGGGGTGGGAATAGGAACAACGGACATCAATGTGCGCAATACTCCCTCAATACGGACCTTGGTGAGTTCTACATTAGGACTTGTGAAGATTGATGAGCAATCATCAACAGTCCGTCTCGTGCATTTCACACTTCAGGAGTATATTGCAGCACACAACTTGTTCATTACACCTCACCTAATGATGGCGGAGGTGTGCCTCACCTATCTGAACTTTCAGTCGATTTGTGAGTTCTCAACTACGCTCGATAAAATCCCATCAACAACGCCGTTTCTCCACTACGCCTCATGTTGCTGGGGGCTCCATGCCAAGAAGCATTTAACGGAAGGCGCGAAACAGCTAGCACTACGACTTCTTCGGCGAGATGCGAACCACATATCGGCTGACATTCTCCTTCGAGAGGAGACGGTGGGCTTCTTATCCTGGGAGGATCGCCTCTATGGAAAACATCCCGACTTGCGGGGGTTTACTGGATTACACTGCATCGCATACATGGGGATTACCGAAATAGCGACTGCCATGTTGGTCATGAAAGTATGGGACTTGAACGGGAGTGATTCCCAAGGCGCAACACCATTAATATCGGCTCTTAAATACGGGAACCCCCCGCTCGCAAAGCTCCTTCTTGAACAAGGAGATATCGACCCTGCCGTATCAGACAAGCAAGGCCTGACACCACTAGCACATGCTGCGAAGTCTGGACATCAGGATGTGGTTGAGCTACTTCTGCAGCGCGGGAATGTCAATCCTGATTCGAGGGATTACCGTGGCCAGACACCACTATCATATGCTGCCCGGTCTGGACATGAGGGTGTAGTGAAGGTACTGCTGGAGCGAGGCGATGTCAACCCGGATTCGCTAGACGAACCTGGCAGGACGCCACTATCATATGCTGCCGATTATGGACATGAGGGTATAGTGAAGATGCTGTTGGAACGAGGGGATGTCAATTTGGATTTGTTAAGTGGAGATAACCGGACACCACTATCATATGCTGCCGGATCTGGACATGAAGCTATAGTGAGGATACTGCTGGAGCGAGGGGATGTCAATTCGGAATTGTCGGATGGGTATGGCCGGACACCACTGTTACGTGCCGCTGGATCTGGACATGAGGGTGTAGTGAAGATACTGCTGGGGCGAGAGGATGTCAATTCGGATCCGTCGGATAGCCGTGGCCGGACACCATTATCATATGTTTCCGAATCTGGACATGAGGGTATAGTGAGGATACTACTGGAGCGAGGGGATGTCAATCCGGATCCGTCGGATAACCGTGGCCGGACACCACTATCATATGCTGCCGAATCTGGACATGAGGGTATAGTGAAGATACTGCTCGAGCGAGGGGATGTCAATTCGGGTCCGTCAGATAACCGTGGCCGGACACCACTATCATATGCTGCCCAATCTGGACACGAGGGTATAGCAATGATACTGCTGGAGCGAGGCGATGTCAATTCGGATCCGCCGGATGAAGATGGCCGGACACCCCTATCATGGGCTGCAGGATATGGACATGAGGGTATAGTGAAGATACTGCTGGAGCGAGGGGGCATCAATTCGGATCCGCCGGATGAATATGGCCGGACACCACTATCATATGCTGCCGAATTTGGACATGAGGGTATAGTGAGGATACTGCTGGAGCGAGGGGATGTCAATTCGGATTCGTTGGATAAATATTGCCGGACACCACTATCATATGCTGCCAAATCTGGACATGAGGGTATAGTGAAGATACTGCTGGAGCGAGGGGATGTCAATTCGGATTCGTGGAGTGGAGATGACCGGACACCACTATCATATGCTGCCGAATATGGGCATGAGGGTGTAGTGAAGATACTGCTCGAGCGAGGGGATGTCAATCCGGATCCGTCGGATAACCGTGGCCGGACACCACTATCATGTGCTGCCGAATCTGGCCATGAGGGCATAGTGAAGATACTGCTGGGGCGAGGGGATGTCAATTCGGATCCGCCGGATGAAGAGGGCCGGACGCCACTATCATATGCTGCCGATTCTGGGCATGAGGGTATAGTGAAGATGCTGCTGGAGCGAGGCGATGTCAATTCGGATTCGTCGGATGAAGATGACCGGACACCACTATCATATGCTGCCGGATATGGACACGAGGGTATAGTGAGGATACTGCTGGAGCGAGGGGATGTAAATTTGGATTCGTTGGATAAATATTGCCGGACCCCACTATTTTATGCTGCCGGTTTTGGGGATGAGGGTATAGTGAAGATGCTACTGGAGCGAGGGGATGTCAATTCGAATTTGTCGGATGAAGATGGCCGGACACCACTATTTGGTGCTGCCCACTCTGGAAATGAGGGTATATTGAAGATGCTGCTGGAGCGGGAGGGTGTCGATTCGGATCATTCGGATGAATATGGTCGGACACCACTTTCATATGCTGCCGGATGTGGACGTGAGGGTGTAGTGAAAATACTGCTGGAGCGAGGGGATGTCAATTCGGATCCGTTGGATAAAGATGGCCGGACACCACTATCATATGCTGCCGAATTTGGACATGAGGGTACTGTGAAGGCACTCCTGGAGCGTGGGGATGTCAATCCCGAATCTTCGGATAATGATGGCCGAACACCTCTCATCCATGCAAAACACTCTGGGAAGATTGATGTCGTGAGGTTGTTATCAGAACCAAGGCCTTTTAGTCACAAAGCATCACAAATCGGTGACTTAGCACTAGAGGTCTCTAGCCCTGCCCCGAGTGCTCAAGAGGAAGTGGATCCCGGTCCTGTATCCCAACTACAAGGCATCCTTCCGGACATAAGAGACGATATCACAGAAGCCACTCCTTCCCCACCGCCCGGCCAAACTCCGTTGAATCAACTGCATGCACACCCTCCAGCACCCGCTCTGGCACCCATACCCACATCCCATACCACCCCCGATTCTACCATCTCGCAGCATTCTAGGCCCCCGAGAGGTTGTATTACAGCTTTCCGCCGCATTTTGCATCAGGTTAAGCGCAAGCTTTTCCCCTCATCCTAACATCCTTGCTAGTCCCGACCGTCTCTACCGAATACTCTCTCGGCCTTTACAGCCCAATTTCCATATCCGCATCATGAGCCTACTCGGCTACGCCTCCCGCACCTCGCAAATAGTATCCACATGCACTCTATGAAATCGCTTCCGGGCTTATAAGGTATCCATTTTTCTCTTCGCCCGGTATTCAACCACGACCTCAGCTCCGAGTCATTCTGCTTGGAACAGAGATTGATGTAGGAGGGCATTTTCTGCGGGTGTTATGCTATTTCTCATTGGCTTCCTTTTTCTCCACCATTTCTTTTGTCTCTCGCCTTCTTCCAGGGGATATTGGTAGGAATAAGTTACTTCAACTTTCCGTGTATGATAGTGTTTTGATTTCGTTATGTCATCCCTCTGTTTTCTCTCTTCCTTCCTAAATTTTATTTTAAAACAGGGGTCTATACTCGACTAGGTGGGAATATATTGCAATATTGCTATTACGAATGGCTGTGAGTTGGTTGAGACATGCGGACGTCGGTAATGTTTTATTTTTCTCTTTTCAGATTTTCTAAAGAGAAGAGGGTTCTTGCTATAATAGCTCAGATCTAGAGTATTTTTTTCTGACCATATATATTGCCTACGTTGCATCTATACTTATTTCCGTTTAAGCCATTTATAGTATTTCGTTAGTACTTTGAACTTGAATACCTATGATAACCTGCCAATGCAATCCATATAGTCTCTTGTAACCCCCATGGCAATCCAGACGTCTAGTGTTGAATGATGAAGAAACTAGAGTCTTGCGGCTGATATCGATGGGAGCAGGTCTGAATATGTGGAGGCTATGGATGGGGATTAGATTGGAATCTATGTTGGAATTCTTGAAGCTGCTCGGCGTGTTCACCATATCGGCCATGCACTCCACCCATCGGCCACGCACATACCCTATCCAGCTATCCTTCAGACAAAGAGACTCGGACATGCGCGCAAGAACGATACGTCCATCGGAAGGAAAGCGAATACCCCGAAGCATAAAGTCTTTCATGCCGCCCGGCAAGTTCTGCGTAGGTGCGGCCTACACAATTATCGTTCGACAAACCTCCGGATATGCGCTTGCGATTAGTGAAGGAAGAGTCAGATGCGAGTAGGCTATGGAGCCTCAAGAGTTTTCTTTGTGACGATTGTTCTTTCCTTTGTTAGCATGATTGTTTTGCGGAAGGATAGGGAGAATTGCGTGGAAGAGTTTGGATCTGTGTGGTGATCGATGGAAGAATAGGACTCGGAGGATGGGAGGAAGGCATCGTTGTTTTCTCATTTATACTCCTGTTATTTCCGTTAGTCAGCATCGAGCATCGTGGAGTTGACGAAGTGAATGAGTGAATGAAAAGTCATTTCCCCGCTCTTTTAGTTGTGTGATCTGTCTTGAGTGTTGCTTTTATCTTCGCGTTTCGTAGCCGTTGTCTCATTTCACCACCGATCACTCGCCGTTTTATCGCCCGCCG
>Ga0307507_10008944_pt1 | contig 13591 bp, 14 predicted proteins | sample 7_EM_MG_FD_207223 | JGI IMG/M metagenome (GOLD analysis project Ga0307507, IMG submission 207223) | Populus trichocarpa ectomycorrhiza microbial communities from riparian zone in the Pacific Northwest, United States - 7_EM | ecosystem: Host-associated > Plants > Roots > Unclassified | place...
CGCCAGACGGAATGAAAGTCCCCTTCATCACACCGAGTCCTTAAAGGACGCTCACTGCCCGAGGCGCCGCCACCAGGGAGTCACCACCTGCGCAAACACCAGCTACGCAGATTTACCAACAGCATCGTTGATCGTCCTGAATGCGTCGTTCACGACCTCCCGGGGCGGCGCACCAGTCACACCAGCACCAGACACCACAGGAACCGGCAATCCGGATGTCCCGAATGACGCGTTCGGGACGCTGGGCGTCTCGAACGGGTCATTGGGGACACAAGCAGGACGCCGGTTCGACCTCCACCCGGTCAGGCGATCTTGAGGTCCTTGATCAGTTTCGCCACGTGACCGGTCGCGCGGACGTTGTACCAGGCGTTCGCGATCTTGCCCTCGGCGTCGACGACGAAGGTCGAGCGGATGACGCCCATGAAGACCTTGCCGTAGTTCTTCTTCTCGCCGTACGCGCCGTACGCGGAGATCACCGTCTTCTCCGGGTCGCCGAGCAGCGGGAAGGTCAGCTTCTCGTGGTCGGCGAACTTCGCGAGCTTGGCCTGGGCATCCGGCGAAATGCCGATCACCTGGTAGCCGGCGTCGTTGAGCTCGGCGAGGTTGTCGCGGAAGTCGCAGGCCTGCTTGGTGCAGCCGGGGGTGCTCGCGGCGGGGTAGAAGTACACGACGACGGACTGGCCGCGGAAGTCGCTCAGCGAGACTTCCTTGCCCTCGCTGTCGGGCAGAGTGAAGTCCGGGGCGTCGTCACCAGGGGAAAGTCGCTCGGTCATGACCCGAGCCTAGCGTCAGGCCGGGCCGCAATAGGTGGCCGCCACCTGCTCCGACGCGCTCGGCCGGACCTGCAGCCTGAGGTCGGTCTGCTGCTCCGGGACGGCGAAGGCGAGTGTCACGTGGATCGACCGGCCGGGCGCGAGGTCCGTGCCGGCGTCGTCGATCCCGTTGATGCTCTGGGTGGTGTCGACGACCTGCTTCACCGCGGTGCCCGCCATCGTCGCGGCGGTCACCGAGAACCCTGAAAGCTTGAAGGTGTCGGCACCGGCGTTGGCGACCTCGATGTCGAACGCCGCGGCGCGCGGGCTGCTCGGGTACGCCGTCGCGCTCGGCCGGAACGATCTCGGCGCGGCGACGGAGATGGTGACGCCGCTGGCGAACCGGTGCTCCACGCCGAACTGCAGATCTTGCTCTGCCTGCGAGGCGCCGGCGCCGGCGGGGGAGCCGGCCATCACCGCGGCGCCGTTGTCGGCCGGGACCCCGCAGGACACCGCCAGGGAGAGCAATCCGGCGATGAACATGATCTTGCTCGTGCGCGCGAGCGCCATTACGGGTACTCCAGTCGGCGGTTCGGGGAAGGCGTTCGGCCCAGCGGACACGGTCGAACCCGCTCCACTCTGGCCGTGATCGCGCGCGCATACGAGCTACGACAGGAGGTCGGTGCCCACCTGGATCCGACCCGTGGCCAATCCGTGACCGGAAAGGCACGGCTGGTGACAATTGTCACCGGGATGCCACTCGGACGTCGAGTCAGACGGCGAGCGCGAAGAGCAAAATGAAGATCGCCACGCCGACCGCCCACGCCGCCATCAGCCAGCCGAAGTCCCGCACCGGATCGACCGCCCGGCTCTCTTCGCCGGGCACGTAGACGCCGCGCTCCTCGAACCAGTCCGCCCAGCGGGCGAACCAGCGGAGCGGGTTTCCTGACGACATGCTCGACCTTCCGGTACTGGGCTTCCCTGTCACAGTACGGGTTCGGCGTGCCCGCCCGGAAGGAGCGTCATGATCAGGATCTTCGCCGCGCTGACGGCTTTGGTGGCCGCGGTGCTGCCCGCCGCGCCCGCGTCGGCGGCACTGGACCACCCGGAGTGGTTGTGCCTGCCGGGGATGACGGCGAATCCGTGCAACCAGAACCTGATCGGTACCCCGCAGACCGGCGGTGCCTTCACTGCGGGGTACCCGGAATCTCACGGGCGGGTGAATCTCGACACCAGCCGGGTGGAGTCCGGTTCGGTCTCGGTGGAGCCGTTCGGGCCACCCGCGGCGCCTCCGGTGGACTGCTTCTCCGTCTACCCGACGGTCGACATCGTGCCGAACCCGCTGCTGCAACTGGGTTCCCTGCCGCCGTCGCCGCAGGACGCCGAGCAGGCCGTGACGCTCGCGGAGGTCGGACCGCTGCTCGCGCGGTGCCGGATGTTCGTCCCGGTGTACCGGCAGGCGTCGCTGGTGGCGCACGTCGTGGGGGTGCTCGCGCGGACGTCGCCGGACTACGCGCTCGGTCTGGGCGACGTCGAACAGGCGTGGGACACCTACTGGCGTGACTACAACGTCGACCCTGTCACACATCGGCGGCGTGGCGTGGTCGTGCTCGGGCACTCGCAGGGCGCGGCCGACGCGTCCAGCTTGATCAGCGATCGGATCGACGGGAACCCGGCGGTGCAGCCGTACCTCGTGTCGGCGTTGCTGCTCGGCGGGAACATCCCGGTGCCGGTGGATCGGCCGGCGGGGGGTGGGGCGGACCCGGACTCGGCTTTCCAGTACGTCCCGGTGTGTTCGCGTGCTTCGTCGTCCGCGCCCGTTCCGGTGGGGTGTGTCGCGGGGTACTCGGCTTTCAAGCAGCCGGGGGACGCGACTTTGGCCTCGGACTCGTTGTTCGGGTTGTCTTCGGTTCCGGGGCATCGGATTCTGTGCGTGAATCCGGCCGCGCTGCTATCCGGTGCCGCTGCGGACTCGGCTGTTCCGCTGGACATGCGGATCCCCACCTCGGCTTTGGTGGAGGGGTCGGAGTTGTTGCCTGGAGGGCATCTCGAGGTCTTGTTGCTGGGGACGCCGGTGCCTTCGTATCCGACGGGGTATGCGCGGTATCCGGGGCTGGTTTCCGGCCAGTGCCTGTTCCGGTCGTACACGGGTGGAAACGCGAGCTGGTTACAGGTGCGGGGCGGGGATGCGGAGGTGGGTGCGGTCGCGGCTGGGGCCGGGATGGGGTTGCATGTCAAGGATTTCAATCTTTCGTTGGGGGACTTGGGGTTGCTGCTGGGGGCTCAGTCTCGTGAGTGGGTGCGGACCCATGGGTGAAGCTGAGGTCCGTGAAGGCCACATTCACTTCCTCTATTGAGGGGTAAGGCAAAGATGGCGTGGTCGGGTCGGTGCTGTTTGCTGTCCTGAACGACGCGTTGGGGACGCCCAGCGATGCTGTTGGTAAATTTGCGTGGCTGGTGTTTGCGCAGGTGGTGGCTCCCTGGTGGTGGCGCGTCGGGGAGTGAGCGTCCTTTAAGGACTCGGTGTGATGAAGGGGACTTTCATTCCGTCTGGCGGGCTGAAGGGCCCCTTCATCACATCGCAGAACTCTCGATCTGGCCCGATTTCACGCGACTTGCCCGAATTGGTGATCTGATGAAGGCCCCCTTCAGTGGATCCAGCGCACTGAAGGCGTCCTTCACCGCGGCAACCTCCCGTGTGGACAGTTGCGAGTTCGCACCTGGACAACGCCTGCGCCGTGAACAAACCGACAGCACCGCTGGGTGTCCCGAACGCGTCGTTCGGGACATTCGGTTTGTGCTGGGCAGTCGTGGGTGGCGTGCTCGGTGAGGGGTGAAGCGAGGGGCACTCTCGTTGCTGCAGACGCAAGGAAAGTCCCCTCGCTTCACCAAGCCTCCGAGGGCAAGGTCGTGAATAACGCGTTCAGGACACCCAACGTCCTGAACGCGTCATTCACGACCTTCGAACCCGCGCCACACTTGCCTTGCCCTCAATAAGTCCCTCAACGTGGTCTTCACGGACTGACCCCTTTAAAGAGCGGAATTGCGCTGTAGAACGGAAATCGCTCGCACGGTCGCATAGCCGCGCCATTCCAGTTCCGCAGCCGGCGAGTAGCTCCGGAAGTCGACGCGCCAGCCGCCGTCCTCCTGCTGCTGTGCGGCCAGTCGCGAGAGTTCCGCCTCGATGACCTCCGGGGCGAACAACCGTCGCACCGGGCGGTCGGGGATCGGGGAGAAGTCCAATGCCCGGAGTGTCTCGCCCTCGCTGCCTCCGGCCACCGGGACCAGGCCGTCGGGTGGGAGGAACTTTCCCAGCTGGTCGAGCAGCGGGTCGGCGGACGGGTAGGTCTCGTGGGCCGCGTCGAGGAACTGCACCGCGAAGGAGAGTTCGATCGCGTGCGGAGCGGTGTCCAAAGCTTCGATCGCGCGGAGGCAGTACTGCGAGGCTTGGGACAGCCAGGGGTGGGCTGCCACCGCTGGGTCGTGCCGGGCGACGCGGAGGGCGACCGAGGTTGCGAAGGCTGTGCTTTGGAGGGCGGCCTTCGCCGGGTCCGCCTCGGCCCAGAATGGGGCGCAGCCGGCCGGGTCGGCGACCGGGAGGGCGAAGGGGAGACCGCCGTCGGGGAGGGAGACCGAGGCGAGCCAATCGCACAGAGATGTTGCGCGCGCGGTCGTCGCCGGGGCGATCTCTTCGAAAACCTCGAATGCGTGGAGAGCACCACCCGGCTTGCTCTCCGGGGCGCGGAGGTCGGGCTCCAGGCCCCAGCCGTAGCCGCCGTCCGGGTTGCGGTAGGCGTCAACGGCGGCCAGTGCCGCGGCAGGGTCCGTCGGGTTCAGGAGTAGTTCGAAGCGGCGGCGGTCCAGGGTGCGGGCGTGGGTGGCCAGGAAGGAGGCCGCCGCGGAAAGGTCTGCTGTCACGGGGGACAGCGTCGCATCCCGGCCGCCGGCAGGTCTTGAACGGATCGGTCGTGATTGAATCCGGGTGATCAAGGAATGATCGACGGAAATTCACGGACGCGGCGATCTTGGAATGCGGTAGTTCACCCTCTGCGAAGGTAAAAAGCCGCCCCGTGCAAGGTTTACGCTCCGTAGCTGATGCGTACGGGGGAAACGGGCACCGTTCCTTGACAACACCCCGGGCACCGGAGTTACGTCTGGCCTGAATTCAGGGGGAAATACGGAACCGGAAATCGTTCATCGGGCCACGGGTACGAATCGAGCCACGCCACAGATGAAAGAAGACGAACCGCTTCGACGTCGTCCTGCCGACACCTACTGGAATCCCAGTACGTGGCGGCTGCGCACCAAGATCTCCGTAGTGCTTCTGTTGCCCGTTCTCGTCGCGCTGCTACTGGCGGGCGTACGGGTGCAGGACGAGCTCGCCCGGGCGGGTGGGCTCAGTGCGGTACGGGACCAAATGCCGGTCCTGCAAGGGATCGCGGAGCTCAGCGCGCTCGTCGACGACGAGATGATCCATGACGGCGGATCCGCGCAGACCAGCGCGGTCGACGTGAAAGCCGCGTCGGTACGCCATGACGCCGAGTTCGCGCAGCTCGCGCCGTTGACCGCGCGGACACTGGAGACCGAGCTCGGGAAGCTGGCCGAGCTGCGGCAGGAGACGGGTTCTCCCGCCGTGAAAACCGGGGGCTACCACGACTTCGTCTTCGCGCTCAGCGAGGTGATTCCCGCGGTGGTCGGCCAGGCGGGCAACACGGATCTCGACGCCTCGGCCGGCATCGCCAGGGCGTTCATGCAGCTGCGGACCAGTCTCGCGGTGCAGGAGGCGCTGTCCGGGCAATCTCAGGACACACCGAGTCTTGTCGCCGCCCAGCACGCTGTCGCCGAAGAAACCGTGCTGACCGCCCAGGTTCGCCGATCGTTGCCGCCAGGTGCGGAGGCCGCCCGGTTCGCCGCCGCCACCATCCCCGGCGCCGGCGGACCCGCGGCGAAGCGCGTCGCGCTCGGGAATCTGCTGACAGAGCACGTCAAATCGCTTTCCGACTCGGTCGGGATCCAGACCAACCAGGCCCGCTCCGACGCCTTGCGCGACGCCGCGCTCATCCTCGCTTCATTGCTCGGCGCCCTCGCCATCGCACTCGCCGTGGCCCGGTCGCTGGTCGCGCCGATCCGGCGGCTGCACGCGGCCGCGATCGACGCCGCGCGACGCCGGCTGCCGGACACCATCGAGCGGATCCGTGGCGGGGAGGACGTCGACTGGCAGGCGATCGAGACGCTCCCGGTCGACTCCGAGGAGGAGATCGGCCAGCTCGCCCGTGCCTTCGACGACATGCACCAGCAGGCCGTCCGGCTGGCCGTCGGCGAGCAGGCGGAGATGCGCATCCAGGTCAGCGAGATGTTCATGACGCTGTCCCGCCGCAGCCAGTCGCTGGTGGAACTGCAGCTGTCGGTCATCGAGGACCTCGAAGCCGACGAACAGGACCCTCAGCGGCTCGACGAGCTCTTCCAGATCGACCACATCGCCACCCGGTTGCGGCGCAACGGCGAGAACCTGCAGGTCCTCGCCGGTGGCCGGCCGGTGCGGCGGGAGATCGGCCCGGTCGCGACGGTGGAGCTGCTGCGCGCCGCGACCTCGGAGGTCAAGGACTACCAGCGGATCACGCTCGGGAACGCGCCGCGCGGATCGGTGCAGTCCGAAGCCGCCGCCGACGTCGTGCACATTCTGGCCGAGCTGCTGGAGAACGCCATCCGTTCTTCTCCGCCGGAAGAGCAGGTCGTGCTCACCGCCGACCGCGGATTCGACGGCGGGGTGCTGATCGAGGTCGTCGACGTCGGGCTCGGGATGGGCCGCGAGGACATCGACGCGGCCAACGCCCGGCTCGCCGCCGGTGCCGCCGTGAGCCCGGAAACCACCCGCCGCATGGGGTTGTTCGTGGTGAGCCGGCTCGCCGCGTCCCACGGGATCACCGTGCGGCTGCGGCCGACGACCACCCGGACCGCGAGCGCGGGCATCACCGCCAGCGTGCACGTCCCCGGCCTGCTCGTCCTGGTCGACCTGCCGTCGCGGCCCGGCTCCCTGACCCGGCCCGCGATCAACGGCAACGCTCGTCACGAACTCGAGCCCCGATGGCCCTCCGAAGAACCCGGACCCGCACCCTTCGACCCGGAGCAGGCGCCGATGCCGACCCCGATCTTCGACCAGATGCTTTCGCACTGGTTCGCCAACGAACCCGCCGCGGGTGGGCAGACCGACAAGTGGGCGACGCCGGTCGACGACGTCCGGCTGGCCGCGGAAGTCGCCGTCGGTGGCCTGGCCGACCTCGAGTTCACCGAGGACGGGCTGCCGACCCGGCAACCCGGCGCGCAGCTCGCCCCGGGTTCGGTCGCCCCGCGCCAGCCGCAGCCGCCGGACACGTCGTTCCGCGATCCCGCGGCCGTGCGGAACAACCTTTCCCGCCACTACAGCGGGATGCGTGCGGCCCGGCACCGCATGACGAACGAGCCGGCCGAGCCGAAGGCGGAGAAGCGATGAACACGCGGCAAGAAGGAGCGGATGTGGTCGACCAGTCCCGGAACTGGCTGGTGTCGGCGTTCACCCAGGACGTCCCCGGGGTCGCGCACGCGGCGCTCGTCTCGGCGGACGGACTGCTCGTGGCGGCGAACGAAACCCTGCCGCGGGACCGGGCCGACCAGCTCTCGGCGATCGCGTCGGGCCTGTCCAGCCTTGCGCTGGGCACGGCCGAGCTGTTCACCGCCGGCCGGGTCGTGCAGTCCGTCATCGAGATGGAGCAGGGCTTCCTGATGCTGATGAACGTCGGCGACGGCTCGAACCTGGTGGTACTGGCCAATCCCGGCTGCGACATCGGGCTGGTCGGGTACGAGATGACGTTGCTGGTCGATCGTGTCGGGAAGATGGTCGACACCCCGGTGCGGCGCGCAGCCTCACCGGGGGCGAGCCGGTGAGTGAAGCCCGGCGGCGGGAGGGCGGCCGGCACGCGGCTTCGCTGGCCCGCCCCTACTCGTGGACCGCCGGCCGGACCCGGCCGACGGTCGACCTGGCGGTGGAAGCGCTCGTGGAGACGACCGCGGAGGGACGCACGGCGCCCTACAGCCCCACCAATCCGCTGGCGGCGGTGACGCAGCTGTGTCTGCACCAGCGCTCGGTGGCGGAGGTCGCGGCCCACCTGAGCGTGCCGCTGGGGGTAGCCAGGGTACTGATCGGCGACCTGCTCTTCGCCGGGCAGGTGGCCGTGCAGGACACGCTCACCGAAGACACTTCCTGGGACGAACGGAACGACCTGCTCGAAAGGGTCCTCAGTGGACTACGCGCACTCTGAACGACGGATCACCTCGGCCAAGATCGTGGTGGCCGGCGGATTCGGCGCCGGCAAGACCACCTTCGTCGGCGCGGTTTCGGAAATCCTCCCGCTGCGGACCGAAGCGGTGATGACGGCCGCGGCCGTCGGGGTGGACCGGATCGAGGCGGTGCCGGGGAAGATCGCCACCACCGTCGCGATGGACTTCGGCCGCCTCACCCTCGCCGACGACCTGGTGCTCTACGTGTTCGGCACACCGGGCCAGCACCGGTTCTGGTTCATGTGGGACGACCTGGTCTGCGGCGCGGTCGCGGCGATCGTCCTGGTCGACACGCGCCGCCTGATGGACTGCTTCGCGCCGATCGACTTCTTCGAGTCGCGCGGCCTGCCGTTCCTGGTGGCCATCAACCAGTTCCAGGGCACCCGCCAGCACGCGCCGGAACAGGTGCGCGCGGCACTCAAGATCCCGGCGGCCGTACAGGTGATCACCTGCGACGCGCGCTCGCCGGAGTCGACGAAACAGACCCTCATCGTCGCGGCCGAGCACGCGCTCGCGGAGTTGCACGCGCCTCGGCAACGAAAAGCTTGAACGGGAGCCCGGAAATGCATATGGATCACGACGATTTCGCGATGGGCAACTGGCTCATCGTGCTGGCGTACCTGACGTCGGTCGTCGGGTGCGCGCTCGGGCTCGCCTGCACCTTGCAGGCCCGGTCCACCGCAAGCCCGCGGAGCCGGCTGGCCTGGCTGGGGCTGGCCGCGCTGTCCATCGGCGGGGTCGGCATCTGGGTCATGCACTTCATCGCGATGCTCGGGTTTTCGACGCCAGGGCTCCCGGTGCGCTACGACGTCCTCCGCACGACGTTGTCCGCGATCCTTTCGGTGGCCGCGGTTTTCCTGGGCCTGCTGGTGTTCGGGGTCCGCAACCGGTTCGCGTGGCGGCGGCTGCTGCTCGGCGGGCTGCTCACCGGGCTCGCCGTCGCCGTCATGCACTACACCGGAATGTGGGCGCTGCAGATCAAGGGCACCATCGGGTACGACCTGCCCACGGTGGTGCTTTCGGTGGTCATCGCGGTCGTCGCTGCGACCGCCGCGTTGTGGTTCACCGTCGGGCTGGACAAGCTCCTGCCCCGGCTGGCCGCCGGACTGGTGATGGGCGCGGCGGTCACCGGCATGCACTACACCGGGATGGCCGCGGTGCGGCTGAACCTGGACCCCGGCGCGCCGGATCCGTCCGGGGTCGAGGTCTTCTCCTTCCTGTTCCCGGTTTTCGTGCTGGCGGCGCTGGCCATGGCGGTGCCGATCTGCGCGGTCCTGATGGCTTCGTCGCACACCGAAGCGCCGCGCCCGGTCGTGCAGTCATAGGACCTGCGAGACCTGGTAGGCGATCCCGCCGTCGACGAGGTACCCCGACCCGACGCAGACGACGTCGTTGAGCCAGGTGTACCGCTCGGCGCCGGTTTCGAAGAGCGGGTTCGTGCGGAAGTAGTAGCGCGCGGGGTCGATCCGGTGGCGGGTCGCCGGATCGGCCAGTTCCACCCGCAGGTCGGGCGGCGTGGTCCAGCGGCCGCTGTAGGTCATGTGCACCAAGGCGTCGTCGTGCGTGCGCAGGGTCAGCCGGACGTCCAGCACCATCGTCCCGTCGGGCCGGAACCGCGCCCAGTCACCGCCGCCCGCCACGACTTCGCCCCGCAGCCGCGGGCCTGCGAACGTTCCACCCGCGGCACCGAAGAGCACCCGGCCGCTGCCGATGTGCAGCGGGGGATCCAGATCGACCACGACGTCGAAGAGGAGTTCGGTCTTGATCTCGCCGACGTCTTTCACCCGCTGGTCCATTTTTCCTCCCTCGTAGGTGAACAAAACATACGACCGGTCGTATGCTTGGCGCAAGTGAAAGGATGCGACTGATGAGCGAACAAGTGTCGGACCAGCGGCTGCTGCGGGGGGTGCGGTCCCGGCGGACGATCGTCCGCCACGCCGTCGACGTCGCGTCGCTGGAAGGGCTGACCGGGCTCAGCCTCGGCCGCCTGGCCGCCGACCTCGGGCTCAGCAAGAGCGGCGTCCAGACCCTCTTCAAGACCAAGGAGAACCTCCAGCTCGCGGTGGTGGAGGCGGCGCGCGATGCGTTCCTGGACGCCGTCGTCCGGCCCGTCGTCGAGGTCCCGCGGGGGGTGGCGCGGCTGCGGGCGCTCGTCGAACGCTGGCTCGCGTACGCGGAGGAGCCGCTGTTCCCCGGCGGATGTTTCTGGACGGCGACGCTGCCCGAGTTCGACAGCCGCCCCGGTCAGGTCCGGGACGTGTTGCTTGCCCAGCAACGGGATTGGCGCGGGCTCATCGCGGCGGAGCTGGGCCACGCCGCCGACACCGGGGAGATCGCCGAGCTCGACGCCGACCTGGCGGCGTTCCAGATCGACGCCGTGCTCACCGCCGCGAACGTCGCATTGCGGTTGGGGGACAAGGAAGCGGTCGACCGGGTCCGCGCCGTGGTCGGCGGATTCCTCGCCCCACCACGGTGAATCACCGCCAGCTTGGCTCCGCGGTCCGTTTCCGGAGCAGGACGAGCACAAGCGCCGTGTAGGCGCAGAGCACGGCGAACCCGGTCCACCCGGGCAGCGGGAAGTAGCCTGCCCAGGGTGCGTAAAGCGCCACCACCTGGGAGAACTCCTCGCGGGTCTGCAGGACGCCGAAGCCCGCGGCCGGGGTCAGGCGCAGCAGCCAGCCGGCCACGGCGTCGGGGAACAGGGGCAGGGTGGCGAGGATGTAGGGCACGACGACCACCGTGATCGCGATGGGGACGGCCACCCACGCACGCTTGACCAGCGCGCCCAGGGCGAACGCGAAGACCGCAGCCACGGCCACCAGCCCGGCGACGTCGGCGATGAGCCCCAGTTCGGTGAGCACGGACACCGGCCCGATGTTGCTCCCCGTGCTGCGCATGGCCAGCGTGCCGACCGGCACCGCCACCCCGGCCGTCACAAGCCCGGTCAGGAAGCCCGCGACACCGACGACGACGGCCTTGGCCAGGACGGTCCCGGGCCGACGCGTCGCGAACCGCACCGCGACGGTGAGCACGATGATCAGGCCGAAGGCCAGGCCGATCAGCGTGTCCTCGACCGCGTTCCTGCTGGCTGTGCCGAGCGGCCCGACATCGCCGGACCCGGTGACGGTGAACGTCCCGCCCTCGACGACGAGCCCGGGCGGCCGGTGCAGCTTCTCCCAGTCGGTGTGGCCCATGCCGCCCACCGGCTCGGCGTGCCATTCGGCGGCGGGAGCACCGTCCAGCGTGACGTTGTCGAAAGAGCCGGTGGCCTGGGTGAAACGGTCCTCGGGCGCACTCGCCCCGAGCCCGACAGGCCTGAGGGTGAGGTCGCCGGGCGACGTCGCGAAGAGTCCGATTTGGACGGTCTCCGGCAGGCTGAGGTGTGCGGTGCCGAGCTGCGCCCAGCGCGCGCCGTCGGCCGACTCGAAGCCGGTGATGGTGTCGCCGGCGCGAGTCAGCCGCAGCCATCGTGGCGACCCGTCTCCGGGGCTGCCCGCCGTGTCGTTGAGGTAGTCGTCCTGCATGTGCACGCCGTGGCCGCCGGTCATCATGATGGCCGCGTAGGAGGAGCCCTGGCGGACGCCGTCCTTGATCATGATGCCCGCCTTCGCCCACGGCACGAGCCCGGACACGATCTCGTCGTGGTTCGGCGGCGGGTAGGTGATGATGCCGGTCATCGAGGTCAGCCGGACGGTCAGGGTCCCGGTGGTCCCGAGTGGACGGTGGGCGAAGAAGAACTGGTCGCTCACGGCCGTTCCCTGTGGTCCCACCGGGTCCGTCGGGCAGGCGACCTCGACGTTCCCCTCACTGCACGTGGAGCGGGTGGCGAACGCGAGGAGGAGTCCGAACAGGACAGTGGTCAGGACGGCGAATGCCAGGGCGATGATCCGGCCCCGGCTGAGGAACGCGCGCGATTCCTGACGTACCGCTGCGGCGAAAGGTGTTTTCATGGAGCTGGTTCTACGGAGCGGGCCATAACATCGCCGGAACCCGCGTTGTCATGCCGTTGTTAGGTCCGGCAAGGCATGCTGAGCCCCATGGTCAAACGGACGGTCCGGCTGCGGTTCACGATCCTGTACGCCGTGTTGTTCCTCGTTTCGGGGGCCGCGCTACTGGTGTTGACCTACCTCCTGGCCGGCGGGCAGAGCTCGTCGACCTCGCCCGCGCCGTCCCAGCCGGGCGGCCCTGTGGCCACGCAGCAGGTCATCGCCGGGCTGCAGGCCGAGCTCGCGGACTTGCAGACGCACCAGTCACGTCAGCTGCTGACCGGGTCCCTGATGGCGCTCGCGGTGATGGTGGTGGTCTCGATCGTGCTGGGCAAGCTCGTCGCCGGCCGGGTGCTGCGCCCGTTGCGGATGATCACCGCGGCCACGCGGCGGATCTCCGCCGACAACCTGCACGAGCGGCTGGCGGTGCCCGGGCCGGCCGACGAGGTCAAGCACCTCGCGGACACCATCGACAGTCTGCTGGAGCGCCTGGAGGCGTCCTTCGCGGCGCAGCGCCGGTTCGTCGCCAACGCCTCGCACGAGCTGCGCACTCCGCTGGCGACGATGCGGGCCTCGCTGGACGTCGCAGTGGCCAAACCGGAGCCCGCTGCGCAGGTGGTCGCGCTGGCCGACCGGTGCCGCACCGAACTCGACCAGGTCGACCGGCTGCTGGAGGGCTTCCTCGTCCTCGCTCGCGCACAGCACGGCGTCCTCCCGGACGATGCCCGGGTTTCGTTGCGGGACCTGGTTTCCGAGGCCGTCGCGGCGCGCGCGGCCGACATCGCGCGGTTGGACGTCGACGAGGACCTGCACGCCGCGTTTGCCCAAGGCAGCCGCACGCTGCTGGCCCGCATGGTGGAGAACGTCGTCGACAACGCGATCGTCCACGGCTCCGGCTGGATCCGGGTCGCGACGGCGAGTGCGGGCGGCTGGTCGGAGCTGGTCGTCGAGACCGGTGGCGCGGTGCTGGACCAGGAGCACGTCGACCGGCTCGCCCGGCCGTTCCAGCGGCTCGTCGCCGACCGGACCGGCTCGGAGCGCGGCACCGGCCTGGGCCTTTCCATCGTCGCGGCCATCATCGACGCCCACGGCGGCCGGCTGCGGCTGCACGCGCGTCCCGAGGGCGGTCTGCGCGTCACGATCTCGCTGCCGGTGGCCGCGGCATGAGGGTCCTGGTGGTCGAAGACGCGCGTTCGCTCGCCGAGGTTCTCGCCGAAGGCCTGCGGGATCAGGGCATGGCCGTCGACGTCGCCCACGACGGCCTGGCCGCCGCCGCGAAACTCGACGTCAACGGCTACGACGTGGTGGTCCTCGACCGCGACCTGCCCGGGATCCACGGCGACACGCTCTGCCAGATGATCACCGAGCGCGACGACCGCCCGATGGTCCTGATGCTGACCGCGGCCGGCGCGCCCGGCGACCGGGTCAGCGGCCTCACCCTCGGCGCCGACGACTACCTCGCCAAGCCGTTCCACTTCCCGGAGCTGGTCCTGCGCGTCCGCGCACTGGCCCGCCGCCGCCCGGCCGCCCGGGCCCGGA
>Ga0307507_10008945_pt1 | contig 13591 bp, 10 predicted proteins | sample 7_EM_MG_FD_207223 | JGI IMG/M metagenome (GOLD analysis project Ga0307507, IMG submission 207223) | Populus trichocarpa ectomycorrhiza microbial communities from riparian zone in the Pacific Northwest, United States - 7_EM | ecosystem: Host-associated > Plants > Roots > Unclassified | place...
CATAGGAGAACAAACATATTCATCATATAAACTGAAAAGAAAAGGTAAAATAAATCTCACAGTTCTTGAAATCTGAAGGTTTCCGTGTCCTTGCAACCAAGAAAAAGTGTTTAGCCTTGCATGTTTGTTGAACAACTAATCAAAAAGAAGAAAGAATGCATAATTTCGAGTTTCTTAGAGGAGGGGGGCGTTTTTCTCTTCTTGGCTGGCTGCTCCCCTTCTCTTCTCTCATTCTTTTTATATCCTAGGAAACCCTAGGTCTTTATTTTACAAAATAGTCCTCCATTAAGTAGATTGTTTACATTTAAGTACTTCAATAACTATTTTCCTAAAAAAGGATAAATAGCCTTGCATGAAATCTTCAAGCTTTGACTTAGAGGAGCTAAATTGCTGAAATAAAAACTTGGATATCGGTTTAGATGCTTTGGAACGTAATTTGGACTCGTTTCTTCAGGAAACCGGTTTGCTGGCAGAATTCAGATGTCATCTTTGAAAACTCATATCTCTCTCATATGACATCTTTTTTGGCTTAAATTTGGAGCGTTTATAGACCTTTGATTCATGAATCCAAAAAAATTGAGTTTGCATCAATTGGACTTCTGTAGCTCTAGATATTCAAGTTTGAATGGACGAAGGTCAACACTGGCAGATTGCGAGATTTGACTTTGAAGGCTGCGATTTCCATGCTTTTCCTTATTTTATTTTCTTGCCTTAGATGTCCAGAAAGGTATGGATGTTAGCTTTTTAATGCCACTGGAATCACTTCATTTCAATTTCTAGAGCTCACGCTCTACACAAAACATCAACTGAAGGTCAAATCTGTCAATTATCTCCAATTTACTCCTTTTTGCATCTTTCATCCAAAAGTGCCTTCAAAACATAAAACAAAGAATATCAAGGCATTTTATATATAAAACATAGGCAAAACACTAGTTAAATGTGGGTGAAACTATCGAATAATATGGTTGCATCAATCATCGACAATGTAATGATTACATTTGTAGAAGGATGATGTTGACCATTAGTGTGTATAACCTTAAAGACTCATTATTATGGTAAATAATCTGAATTTCCATTTCTAATCTTTTTTTTTGTTTAGCCTTGGAACCGGACTCCAACAATGAATCCATCAAAGAAAATATTTGGGTTTGGGCCTAATTTATTTTCCTAGTGATCCTCCTCTTATTTTATGGTTGTTGCTTATTGTTCTTATTAAGATAGGTAGCGGAGCAGAAATTGAAAGAACAACAACAACGAACAGAAAGGGACCAGGTAATTTTACTTTTCTGTTTTTCTTCACCATTTGAAAATTGAATTCCTGGTCCAGTATGATATGACAATTATTTAGCAATTTAATTTCATATTTTCATACCAATGTAAATGGATCAGGGTTTTTTGTAATCAAAAGAAATCTAGTTGTTCCTGTAATAGTGTTACCATTTATAATTATTTTGTTTTCAAGGATATAACTAGGCGATATGGAGCATGATTTTATACAAGTCTTTATTGTTTGCTTTTCCCAATTTACTGTGTGTGCACTCAATATATTTTGGAATCTTTATATTGGGAACATTACCAGAAATTCATCTAAAACCAACAGAATTACTGACAAAATAATTCAGTCGGTAAATTGCAGTGATAATTATTGACGGATACTAATCCATTGGTAATTCAGTCGGTATAACCGATGAACTAATGTTGTTGATATATACCGACTGAATTACAAATGGAATATATAGAATTGTTTTTTAAAAAGCAATTCAACGACGTGGAAGTTTTTGCGGGCGATTTTACTGACAGAATGACTGAAGGATTCAAACCATGATCTTCGTACAGTGACGTGACCTATTCACTGTCAAAATTACCGATGGATTTACTGAAAAAATGAGTATGTCGGTGATTCCATCGGTAAAAGTTAATATATTACCACTCTGTCGACCCTTTCCTCCCCTATTTCTCCTTCTTCTTTGATGTGCCATGAATGATTCGAAAATTGGCAACCATGAATCTGACAAAAATGAATGAAGGATGGGTCTTGTTGGTTGTCTTTCTTTTGGTGTTTAGGCTACATTATAGTGATTTTAAGGTAAATAAGATGGAGGATAGACTAGAATGATACTTTGATAAGTCGATCTGGACGCCACAAAGATCGATCTAGGATTTCAACACCACACTCTTTGTGATTGAAGAGTCATAAGTCAGGTGGGATTCTTTATAAAATCAATTTGGAAGAACAACTCTTAATTCTTTGAATTAAGTTTCAAATTTTAGCCAAAAGTGTTTATTACATATTTTGATACTATATTTATAATTGGAACATCCTTCCAAAGTTAGGAAAATTCAACATGACAGAAGTCAAGCCTAAAAACTAGACTTTAACAAAGTAACTAGACAAATTTAACTAGCACATATTTTTTGACCTTTTTAAAACATAAACAAACCAAATTTAAAAACAGCTATAACTTCTTAGACAAAAGTTCAATGCAATCATGGTTGGATAATCTAGAAAGATCACGTTCTGAACTTGAATTCCACCTAAATAAGTCTTGTTATCACATGCAATGGATAACTTCAAATTCGGGTTCAAATTCATCTACTATTCCGATCGTAAACAAGTCAATTCCTTCACTTATTTGCATTATCAACCCAAATTCAAGTAGCCCAACATCAAAAGTTATTAAGGGCTTTTCCCATCTCCAAGTTCCAATTGTAGGCAAATAAGCACCCTTGAACCAATTTCAAACTGATTACTAATTTTTAACTCCAACGCAGCTTCAATCATTCCAATTTGACTCGTCAAGGTCTTTTGTAGTTGTTTCGCTCTCGCTCTTGTCATTGGACCATCTGAATCCTCTTGCATATTAGATTTAGCTTTACGAGATGAATTATAATTCCCATAATGCACATCATTCTTCCCCATCCCAACTCTCCCCTCTCAAACTGCAAATAACCCCCCCCTAAAAATACCCCCCTCTTCCCAACACAAGTCATCTTTCTTTAACTTTTGTGGTCACAACATCCGTGTTTTGATTTATTGTGGATTTTATCATTTTTTGTAGGTAAATCTATCTTTTTTTAATTTTAAAATTTAAATGTCAATTTTATTGTTTTTTTATTGTATCTATTTTATTAGTGTATGTACATATTTTATTGTTATTTCTCAAACAAACTTGTAGTATGAATGTATAATTTTGTATTTATTATGGTTTGTTTTAGATTTTGTAAAATTGTATTTGTTTATAAATTGTTGAAACTTTGTTGAATTATAGAATTAGATGTGTTGTGATGAAATAAATAATAGCTTGTTTAACGGGTCCGTTTTAATTTTTATCAATGCTATTGTGGAGTTGTAATTTCCGTAAATTTATATGTATAAATTTGTGTGGACGTTGATAATTAATAATGAATATTTAAGAGAAGTTTTAATTAGTTTGTTGGATAATCTTGAGGTAAACCAATATTTTTGTAAATTTATTTACTTAACATCGTTAATTAATACATATTGTCATCATAATTTTATAGAGGTTCGATAAAAGTCATGGATCGTTCATAGATGTATCGAGATTCACCCCAAGGATTGCGGATGATGGATTATGGTAATGGAGTTCAGGGTTTTATTAATTTCTCAACATCTATTCCTAGAAATTTTACTGGATGCGGTATTAAGTGTCCATGCAGGAAGTGTAAAAATAAAAAAGTATCTGCATCTAGATGTTGTAACAATACATCTTCTACACAAAGGATTCATGGAGGATTACATGTGTTGGTATGCACACGGAGAATTATTTATTCGTAATGAGAGCATCGTAGAAAGGGTGGTTGGGTCAACTTCTAGTGCTAGCAACGTGCATGGAGTTGTAAATGAAAATAGTAATCCATACAGGAATATGGTTATGGATGCAATGAGAATGAATCAAGGTAATGTCAGTCAATGTCCGATCATAAAAGAAGAACCTAATGCAGATGCAGTAAGGTTTTTTTATTTGTTGAAAGATTCTGACGAACCATTATGCGATGGCTGCACGAACCACAATAAATTATTGGCCGTAGCACAGGTGTTCACCATCAAGTCAGATCACAGGTTAAGTGAGGCCGATTATGACAAAATTATCGAATGGACGAGAAGCATTTTACCTGAAGGGAATAGGCTGAAAGAGAATTTATATGCTGCTAAGTCCATGATGAAACCCCTCGATATAGGATACCAGAAAATTAACATGTGTCTAACTTCTGCATGTTATACTACCTTGAAAATGCTGAGCTTACTGAGTGCATGACATGTGGGCATTCCCGTTACAAACCCAGAACTGGCATGGGAAAGACTCTTGTGGCATATAAAAAACTTAGATACTTCCCAATCACACTTAGATTGCAGAGGTTATTCATGTTACCTAGGACTGGTGAGCACATGACATGGTACCAATCACATGATGCGGTTGATGGAGTGATGGTGCATCATTATGACGGCAAAACATGGAAACACTTTAACAATGTGCATCCTTATTTTTCAGTTGAATCAAGGAACGTGTGTCTTGGGTTGTGTACAGACGGATTCAACCCATTCGGGTCATTTGTTGCTCCTTATTTTTGTTGGCTGGTCATACTCATGATTTATAACTTACCACCGGGGATGTGTATGAGGCCGGAGTTCATGTTTTTATCTACGGTCATACCTGGTCTGAGTAGTCCGGACCGGAATGTAGATGTTTTTCTTTGACTGTTGATTGATGAGTTGACACAGTTGTGGTCCTCCGGAGCTTTGACTTATGATATATCGAGGAAACAGAATTTTGTTATGAGGGTGGCTTTGATTTGGACTATCAATGATTTTCCAGCTTATGGAATGATTTCTAGTTGGAGCACGCATGGAAAACAACAAGGCATTCACGCTAACAAACGAATGTAAACTTCTTTTTTTGACTCAATTGAGCATCTACCCATACATTTACTGTTTGAGGCAAAAGTTGAAGGATCAGTCCAGTATAGATGGATGTATCCATTAGAGAGGTTAGATATTACAGTTGCAATGTAATTCATATATAAAAGTATTTTCATTATTTTTCTTAATTAAAAATATTTGTTTAATTCCGTGCAGATACTTGTTCAATCTTAAGAAAAAGGTGAAGAGCAAGGCGCATGTTGAGGCTTCGATATGTGAGGCCTATATTGTTGAGGAGATCTCAACATTTATCTCATACTATTTCAAACCTCATTTGAGAACGAGAATCAATCGCGTTCCACGACATGATGATAGTGGTGAAGTGCCTTCCAATGGGACCTTGTCAATATTCTCCAATTCTGGACGACCCACACCTAAAAATACCGTAAGGGGAAGATATTTATCTGAAATAGAGTTTAGACAAACACATAATTATATTCTATTTAATTGTGATGAGCTGAGACCTTTTATTCAATAAGTATATGTTATACTTAAACTTTGTTAAAAATGCACTATTTATATATTGTAATATCATAAACTCATATAATTTTGAACAACCTTGTAGGCAACATCGACAATATTTATTGTCCAATAACTCACAATTGACCGAATCCCAAATCTTTCAACTACAAGATGAACAATTTGCCACGTGGTTCAAAACACATGTAAGTACTATCATAAACTCATTATCTCTTGCAAAGTTACTGTATGTCATTACAGAATTCTCGTTTATTGTTCATTGTTGTACTTGATATACAAGGTTTTTAAAATGGGAAGGAGTGCTGCTATTTCATTGTCTTTACTAAGCCTAGGCTATGAAAGAAAAGTTAAGTGCTACAACGAGTATTTTGTCAATGGATATGTGTTTCATACTGAAGAATACGAGCATGGAAGAAAGACATACAACAACGGTGTTTGTGTTAAGGGATCGACTTATAGTAAGTTTGAAGTTGACTACTATGGTAAATTAGAAAAGGTTGTGATGCGAACCTCGTGATCACGTGGTCACACAACCCACAATCAAGATTGAGATCTGATCCCGGAAAGCCGAAATAGGTCTGATAGGAGTGTAACACAATGAAAACCTGCCCCAAGACACCAACATTATTGGATTGAGTAGAATGATGCCACGAAGCCAGATAATCTTCGATAAGTCAGATTCAGTTCGTTCAAGAACTGAAGAATGCAAGAATAAATCTGACACGTTAAAACTAAAAAATTCAGAAGTAATAATCATCAAAGCTACCGAAATTTTGGCTTACATAAGTTTAAATAGTTTTTGAAAATTAACTCTAATGGACCCCTTATATAAGGTCCACTCAAAACTGACCCAAAACCCTAAACTGAAAAGCCCCATAACTTAATCCAAACAAGCCTTGGATTCTAACTGAAAACAAATTATTAATTAAGCCCAAACAAGCCTTGGGCTGTAGCTAACAAAATAAAATAAAGCCCCTAATATTAAATCCATGTCCTGCCATGAGAAGAAGAGAATGAAGTAAAATATTACAGAACTGATTCAAGGCTTATTTATAGCCTTCCATGCAGCCCCTTAATCCTAGAAACAAAAGGAAAAGGTGGACCCATATTGTTTTCAAGTTGTAGTAGGATTCCTTTGTTGTCCTCACCTCATGGCCCAAATAAGGTTGTCTTGGACCCCTCTTGCACATGGATAAGATGTACTAGGGTCTCCTCTTGATACTCTAATGGACCTTTCAATTCTGACTTGGTTGAAACATTCAAAACCAATGCATTCAATGCCTCTTTCAATGTCTTTGTCTTGGACCGAGTCATTAGACTATTTAGAACATGTAATGGGTCCTTGCTGGTGTTTCTGGGCTGGTCCACATCAGATCATCGAATTACAATATCATAGCGAGTTTTTTTATCCAAATGTTATTGGTATGACACCACTGACAGAGGAATCAGAGTAGATCCTCACTATGGTCTGGTCGAAATCAACTCAAAAGCTAAACTCTGCAACGTAAATGATATCTTTGTTTTCTCAAAGCAATGCCAATAAGTTTATTACACATACACGCCTTCCTTTAGAAAGGACCAATCAGGAGTTAATTGGTTCTCCGTTTTAAAAACGAAACCCAGGAGTCGTGTCGAGGTTGTTCGGGATGAGAACGAAGACACAAGTGTGCGAGATGAAAACTTTCAAGTTAGTGGGTTGGTTGAACCATATCGAGTTGCTCCTTGATTGATGTTTAGTACTTAAAAGTGCATTTTTATTAAGGTTTTATGGTAAATGTTCATCTTAAATGCAGGCCTGTCACATGAATAAAGGGATTGATTGATGAGTTTAACTAGTGAAATTGAGATGACAAAGAGAGGGCTAAGCTTAGAAAAGAAATGCTGGTTCAGTCTAAACTGGAACACTGTTCAATCATTAGGTCATATCTGGAGTTGTAGATCTTGGATTTCAGTTTGGTTTATATTGCTAGAAAGCTAAGACATAGGCCTAAAACATTCATAGGAGTCCAAGACTCAATTCTACTGTTTGGAAGTCCAAATCTTAGCAACAATGGAGAAGTCTGAATCTGTCCTGCAGTCTAGACACTGTTCAGTGTTCAACGTTCAGCTCATATCTCGAGTTCTAGAAGTCCAAATGCACCGATTCTTTTTTTGTTGGAAAGCTGAGACAATTTCCTAGAACATTCATGAGGACAATCTATTCAAATTCTGACGTTAGCAATGATGTTTTGTTCAGACAAGAAGATAAGGATTGTCACCAAGTCAATATGTGGCCACCGCCTCAACAATTAGTCATCAAATCAATAGTTTCAAATTTTGGCCTATAAAAAGAGGCATTTGCCATGCATTTGGGCATCTTGGTTTTCAAATCAAGATCATGTTCCTGCTCTCTCTCTTTATATTTTTGTAATGCTTAAGTTTTATTTATATTAATCTCTTGTTTATGCTTTTCATTTCTTTTCCTTTACTTAATTAACTTATATCTTATTTATATTCTTATCCTATTTATTTATGTTTCTCTCTTTCATTATGTTTAGCTAAGTTTATTATGTTAAGGTGAAAAGGTTACACTAATGATGTAAAAATAAGTATAGTATAAACTCAACATGGACTTTAATGTTTGATACTAACATGTTTTGTATTTGTTATCTTGTTCACTTTTAATACTTTGCTTGTTAAATGATTAATCTAGATTTATGTTGTATAACCCTTGGCACAACAAATACTTGGAACTTTCATAACCCAACCGTATGATATAATCGACACATGTGCTATGAAAGGAACTTGTTTTGTTATTAACATAAGTTATAATCATGAATACCTGACAACATTTACAAGTATTAGCATTATTCGAATAAGATAACTAATATAATCATGTTAACAATTTATAATCCGATTGGAACCTCATTTGTGTGTGGTTTCCAATTGAGTAAAAAAAAGAGTTTATATTATACTTGTTTGAAATACCATTAGTGGATCCTCTAACCTTGACAATTATTTTATCCTTGTTTAATCCTTATATCAATATCACATCTCAAAGCTCTCTTCAACTCCTTTTCTGTTATTATCTATTTCTTTATTTGTAGTTTATACAGTTAACCTCCTTGTGGTTCGACCCCGGTCTTGCCGGGTTATTTATCACTTCGACACTCCTACACTTGGGAGAAGACATCAACTTATTGGTTGTGTCAGTTGACTTAGATGAAAATTCAAATTTTCGTGTTTTCGATGATAGTCTTGTTAATGTTGATGCAGAGGAGTTAAATGTTGTTCTGAGCTCTAGCGGACAAGAAAATATCGATAAAGATGATGATGATATCCACATTGAAGATTATGATGGAGTTGATGACGATTCAATTGACGAAGAAGAAGAAGAAGAAAATTCTGACTAACTATCACACACGAAAGTGTAAAGCATTTTTTTATAATGTAATATTGTGGATGATATTTTGTAATATGAAATATTTATTTTATAATTGTTCACTATTGTTATTTTGTTGTGCGGGCAGTTTGCAATTTAAAGTTTTTGCAGGAAGATAAATAGACAATACAAACATAATCTGTCATGCACAGTGCACAATCACCTACGTCTTTACAGACGGATGCCGTCCGTCGGTATTTTACTAAGAGTTGCAAAATATTTACTACATATGTCACAATCATCGACATCTGTACAGACAGATACAGTCCGTCAGTATTTTACCGAGAGTTGCAAAATATTTACTGCACATGCCACAATCACCGACGTCTGTACAGATGGATATACAGTCCGTCAGTATTTTACCTAGAGTTGCAAAATATTTACTGCACATGCCATAATCATTGACGTCTCTACAAAAGGATACAGTCCGTCGGTATTTCACAGAGGGCGGGACTGTTAGATTCTATGTCAGTGCAGTTCACAATTACCGATGGACTGTGCAAATTCCAAAGCGCAATATTAATGCATCTCTGACCGCGTGTATATACCGACGGACGGTGAAAATTCTAGAGGGTCATTTAAAAATTTTAGTGCGAAATTCAAAATTTACCGATGAAATTTTAAAAATTCACCAACGAAATAATTAAAAATAATATTATTTAAATATTCCGTCTGTAAAAATGCAGTATAAATCCCAATAATCGCCCCTTCAATTCATTTCTCCCCTCCTTCATTTCATCTCATCGTTTTTTTTCTCTTATCTATTGTGAAAATTTTAGTTGTTTTCTTGTAATCTTCAACAAATTAAAAGGTATGTATTTTCATTTAATATGCTTAATGATTTTTTTTTCTCATTTTTTCTTTGTTTTATTAATAAGATATTTATGTTGTGTTTTTTGTTTTTTTTTGTATTGTACATAGATAAATTCTTGAAATAAACACACTATTAACGTAATCATTTTTAATTCCTAAAGTCTATAGTTGTTTTTTTATCAATCTATTTTATTGCTTGTATTGCCATAATAATTGAATATTTTGTTGAATTTTAATTGTTATTGTTGAATTTACCTTGTAAATGGTAATTGAATATATAGGATTAAGTTTAATAATTTTATCTCAATTTTACTCTATTATTGCATGATATGTGTTTAATTATTTCCATTAATTTTAATTGTTATTTATGAATTTCTATAGATGTTATTTGAATATATAAAATGAAATGTTATTTTTTCCCTTTATTTTATTATTAAATTTGTATAGATGTTAGGTTATATATAAGATTTTTCAATAGAGTCAATTGGTTTGTGGCTATTGTCAATATTTGCAGGTTTAAAAATTTTGGGTAGTCTCCAATATAGGGGAGGTGCGTAGAATAAAATCAACAGCACGTCGTGAGCATATGGTTGCAGCTAGTTCTTCCAGCAGCGAGGATCAAGAAGAGGCACCTGCGCCGACTTGTGATGTTGCCTCTTCCAGCGCGGTTTCACAGGGTAGAGGCGGTGTGCCTTCACAACGGGGTCAATTCACCCGCAAGTACCAGGCACATTGGAAGGATGACCTTTCAATGTAAGTTTGTTTCGGTTTTTGTGTTTTTTTTTACTTATAACATAATTTATGAACAACTAATTAATATTTCATTAATTCTATTTATTTTCATGTTCACAAACATTGAGGCCGCCCGAGTAATAACATCGGCGTTTAAATCGTCGATGAAGATTCTATTATTTCAATGGAGTCAGGTTTCCAGACATCCTGATTGGAGATCTTATATCGATGTATGGTTTCGAAGATTTTATATTGGTGTTAACTTCTAATTTCCAGCTTATTTTTAATAAATTATTATTATAATTTTAAATAAATTATGATTTTTATTTTTAATAAATTATTATTATAATTTTTAAATAAATTATGATTTTTATTTAAATAAATTATTTATATACAACAAAAATTCAAGTGGGATAACGCGCATGACAACGTTGCGAGGAGGGTGTGGAAAAATCACGCGGCAACTAGGTAATATCGAAAACAATACGATATTTTCTTAAAAAAATTTATGTTTTAAAATCTAATTTGTCACTATGAAAGTAGGTTGAATGAATTTTTGTATGAATCACAAAAAAAAAGCCAAAAAATTCGTGAGAGATAACGGTCTATAAGGCTGGAATGACGTGATAGTTTAGAGGGATTTCAAACCGCCATACATCTCAGAGGATATATGGCCGCAATATATTCAGCACGTGATGTCTGAGCGGTTCATAAGACGCTCTTAGTCCGGTGCCAACAACCGGAACCTGCAAATTCATGGTTCGGTGACCACGCACATTGGCAGCTCTGTTCCGTTTGCTGCACATGTGAAGCGAACGGTAAGATTAATTTAAATGAAATATATCGGTTAATTAATTTTTCGTTACTTATAAATATATTTAACTTGCAACATTTTTTTTCTTACATGCTACATCTCTTGGACGTGAGCCAAGCCCAATGGAGGTGTTTGTAGAGACGCATGTGCGGAGTGAAGACCGCCAAAAGGGGGTGCAACAGTTCGTTGACAACCGCGCTCAACACTTCGTGGTATGTTCATTCAACCATTTTATTTCATAAGTTATTATTTTCTTAAATTAAATATGATAATTTCTTTTTTAATTTTCAAGAGACCTATAATAGCTGGTTGAGGGAGAGATATGGGGACAATCCTTTGACCCATTCGGATTTCGATCCAGATTTGTGCATGGAGGTAGGATCGTTTGGTGGACCCGATAAAACTCGGGTGTACGAGCTCTCCAACACTACGGTCGAGAACATACGGGCGGCCCGTAGTGTCTCAACCGTTAGGAGCTCCCTATCAGTATCAAACACCCAATCTAAGGAGTTCGTGGCCTTACAACAACACACGGCTCATTTTATTGAAAAATACGAGCGACTCTCGGCGGATTATGAACAACTCCGCTAAATGGTCATGGACATTAGATTACATATGGGTGATACATGTGCGCCCCCTTTTTGGCCGTTCGGTCCCGGAACGACCAACTTCCTCCTCCTCTAACTTCGTCATTGTTCTAGTTTAATTTTTTTTTGGAAACACATTAAATTTGTAATGAATATTTGGATGAATATTATTTAACTTTATTTTTAATGTTTCATACAATTTAATTTGCTTAATTGTTTTTTTTACTATTAATTTATATAATTTTATATTATTTATTCTAAATAATTATTATTTTTTTTAAATTACAACTGACGAATTTCCAGAAGGACGTTGTCTGTCGATATTTTACAGAGAGTTGAAAAATATTTACTGCATATGCCACTATCACCAATGTTTATACTGACGGGCATATTCTGTCGCTATTTTACCGAGAGTTGCAAAATATTTACTGCATATGCCACGCTCACCGACATAATTTTTTTTGTCGGTGATTTACCGCTGGAAATACAGACGGAAGTATTCCGTTGGTATATTTCCTTTTTTTTGCGCACATTTTCCGTTTGTAAAATCATTGGTTTTTGTTTACCGACAGAATTAGCGACAGAAAGCGTAATTACCGACAAACATTATTTCGACGGATGTTTTCCATTAGGGAAGTAGGTAAAAATTTTACTAACGGAATAATATTTTTACACAAACAGAATTAGTTCTTTGATAAAACTGTTAAATGTTGTAGTGGAAGTTTTGTCTGTTTCATTATTGAACTCGTTTGTCTCAAGCTTCCCGACGTTTTTTCACTATCATTAGCAAGCATGGCTAATGCGAACCTCGTGACGTGGTCACGCAAAAACACACGCAAAGACACCAATTCCCGGAAAGCCAAGTAAATCAGGTTTGATAGGAGTGCGACACAAAGATAACTTGTACCTAAGCACCAGCACTATTGGAAACGGAGACCCCCACCCAACGAATATTGATTCGTGAACGAGAAGTATAAGGATGACGCCACGAAGAGAGTTGTTCTTCGATAAGTCGTTTTTCAGTTCTTTAGAGAACCATTGAAGGGAGATTATCTCACCAACAGTGCGGCAAATAGGAATGAATCTTTGCCACACATGAAAACTATTCTGCAGCCCATTAAAGATCTTTGGAGAATTAGGAGATTCCCAAAATAATCTGCCACATCCTTTTAGGAAAAGAATTCTAGCCAAATAGGAAGTCCACAAGTCAAAAGGAAGTAAATAACAAAATTCGTACAATCTCTGTTGACCCGTATTTTGATGCCTTTCCAAACTCCGATTGATCTGAAATTTGAACCCAAGGTAGGATAACATGTCAGGAGACTTCACGTAAAATTTCAGTGCGATCCAACAGTCGAATGGAGAATTATGATTGTTGCCGTAAAACTGGATAGGTGCACTTTTTATGTCAAAATCCGAATTTGACCTTGCCTGGATCGTATCATTCCCTCTCTCTTCAAGATGATTCATCCTCGAATCATCAACTCAGAATTAGCTCGAATTTGATACTCATATTACTGGAGTCCTAATCAAATCACATATTAAGTTTGGGGTCAATTGGATATCGTTTTCTTTGGTTTTCAATTTCGGGTCTAATCAAGTCTGATTCATAACGTTTTTGCGTCAGTATATCAAACCTTATCAAAAATTGCTCAAACTTTATATTCTGGCTATTTGGGTTTTTTTTTTGGTAAGTTGACGTATGTATTAAAAGAAGAAGATACAAACATTATAAGGGGCATACCCCAGATTTACAATGATAACAGAAACATAAAACAACAGATGGCTACAGGCTAGCCACCGAC
>Ga0307507_10008947_pt1 | contig 13589 bp, 15 predicted proteins | sample 7_EM_MG_FD_207223 | JGI IMG/M metagenome (GOLD analysis project Ga0307507, IMG submission 207223) | Populus trichocarpa ectomycorrhiza microbial communities from riparian zone in the Pacific Northwest, United States - 7_EM | ecosystem: Host-associated > Plants > Roots > Unclassified | place...
GGAGTTAAGATCAATTGTCCTCCTGGTACGTAAAGACTATTCTGCTACCTCTTGAAATTCTGATAGTGACTAATAGATAATATAGGCTCCGTAATATTTATGCGCTCCTATGCTGTAGAGCATTTCCTCAAGTCTTTTGTCAGGAATCGCTGTAGTGTAGTTCACTTTACGCATCAAGCTGTGCACGATGCATATGTGGAGAGAACTGGAGAGCCGTTATGGGAGTTCGATGCAATGCCTAAATGGTGGCAGAAATTGTGCCGGCATCTGAATGTATAAATATTTCTAATTATTGATTGTTCAATTTGATGGTAAATATCGAGGGATCCTTTCAAATCATATCCGTAAGCCCTGCGCTCAAGTTATTAGCCTGGGACCTGATGCCCAAGCCATAAGCCCAAAATCAAACATATAAAACCTCACTCGGGATACTAAGAAACATACATAGAGAATCGTAGACTTAGCATCATATACCCAGAATCATAAGCTCAGAATCATACGCTCAGAATCTTATGCCCAGAATCATACCCCAGAATCATACGCCCAGAATCATACCCCAGAATCATACGCTCAGAATCATATGCCCAGAATGATACGCCCAGAATCATACACCCAGAATCATACGCCCAGAATCATACGCCCAGAATCATACGCCCAGTATCAAATACCGAGAATCATACGCCCAGTATCATAAACCAAAATCATACGCCCAGAATCATATGCACGGCGAATATAAGCTCTGGATCATAGGTTTAGAATGATACAGTCAGAATCATAGGCACAGAATCATATACTTAGAGAAGTAGGCTCAAATTATGTTAATAATACTAGCACTAGATATAAAGTTCTATATCCTTAGTTCATAATATATACGAGTATGATAGTCAGATCAGGATTCTATGATATAATATATAAGTATAAATTTCGAGGAAATATATTGGTATTCACCGAATATCACTCGGGGTGAGAGATGGGGTCCCGCAAAGGGTACAGAACTGGGGATTATAGAATGGGGGCCGCCTGGCGACTTGACGGGAAAAAAATCTACCCGCCCCGCCCCGGGACCTGTACGGGGCACCATAGAGGACTGAGCGGGGAGAAGAGGTAAAATTTTAACCCCGAGCCGGAGTGAGGGCGGGGCCATTCTGAGAAAACCCGCCCCACCCCGCCCCGTAACGAAGACTAGGCATGTGGCTTCTCAGCTCGTCCAATAACCCAAATCTCCCTGTTGGCAGTTCATAGTTCATTAACAATGTAAAAGATGATAATGCAAATCTTATTATCTGTCACAAACAGTGACTAAGCAAAGCAGATTTCCTCATGACTAATAGTTATTAGTCATTGGTTTGTTATCTTGCACACTAGGAGATCAGTTGACTCATAGGTATTCAGCTTACGACGCAATAGAGTGTTATTAGTTTATTGTTATTGGTTATTTAAGTGACATGACTCAGGATTGTGGTCATGTGAGTTATGTATCTTGCACATGACTCCTAGTTATGAGTCATGGGTATCGCGCATGTGACCCCTTCGGGGGACATGACTAGTTTTAGGGGCTTTGATTGGTTGGGAGATATGGCGCAGCTGACTTGGACGAGTTCACTGTTGGATTTCACTCTGTGACTCACAATGAGTCATGAGTCACGTGACGTGAGGGTATGAATCATGCAGGGTTAGGGTTGAGGGAAGAACGCCTATAGAAGGGCATCCTCTGGGCTTGGATTTGGGTCACGAACCATCTCCTCTACACACCGGGGGATTGAAATCTCAAGGCCATGAGAATTCATCGTCACCATCCACTCCCGCACTCTCAGTGAGCTGCACCCCGCCCTACCGCCTTACTTCCCTCATCATGTCCTTGGGCCCTGGTGTCCTTGTTTCTAGAGGTCGTTTGCCTATAATACCTCATTTTTCCGCTCGCGTTTCACTACCTCACTTAGCAATCGCACGGTCAGCAACACCCTCTCGCACATGTTACAGCCAGCTGGGACTAGAGTTCCCAGTAGGAGAAAACTTTCCAACAGGCTACAGTAGATTTCTCTGTTCTCTGCACTCCTCTTGGAGGCTCCCCCAGTCAGACACACACACGGTTACCGATAGTTTCCACAGTTTTTGGGTCTACCCCTCCTCTCCCTCCTCAAGGTCTCGTCCGGTTGCTCGGTTACAGCTACAATCCACTCACTGGGCTGGCACCCTACTGCCCCTTTACCTTACGCCGCCCTCGCGATTCCTCCACAGTCGCTGCCCTCGGTTACGCTCAGTCGTCGTATTGCACGGCCTCGGTGGCGTATATCAACGCCTGGGGTTCTTGAGTAATGTGTGCAACGCCGCAATGTGTTTAGTGGCCCCCCGCTCCACCATTGTTCTCCTTTTATTGTCGGTTACTTTGAGTTTCATTAGTGGTTATAACAATGATTTATTTTGTTGGTGTCTATGGCAAGGGCTTTCCTGTTGGCTCCTTCCCATGTATTTATTTGTATTTTTCTTTTCAACTGTTTAGTCGGAGGAGATTTCTTATTTTACGTGGCTGGTGTGCGGTTGGTCTCATACCAGAGAGAGTTGGGTTGGTGTCTTTTTCCCTGGTGCCAGGTTGGATAAAAGATAGGGGATGGGGTTTTTTCTTTACCAGAGCTGGCGCTCCACGCGGTGTTTGTTCCCAGTAGTTGATAATACAAAGCACTTGAATAAAAAAATAAAAATAAGTAAAAAGGCTAGGGATTTGGGTCACGAACCATTTCCGCTACACACACGGGGATTGAAATCTCAACACGATGAGAATTCATCGTCAACATCCACCCACATACTCTCAGTCAGCTGCACCCGCACTCTCCATGAGCTGCACCCCCCCCTCTTGCTTTACTTCCTTTATCATGTCTGTGGGCCCTGGCGTCCTTGTTTCTAGTGGTCGTTTAGCTCTATCATAACCCCCCCTTTCCACTTGCGTTTCGCTGCCTCACTTAACGCTTGCATGGTCGGCAACACCCTCTCGCTCATGTTATGGACGGCTGGGACTACAGTTCGCAGTAGGAGAAAGCTTTTCAACAGGCTACAGTCCATTTCTCCTCTCTCAACACCTCCGTTAGAGGCTGCCTAGTCAGACATGCACAGGGTTACCGATAGTTTCCATGGTTATTGGGTCTACCTCACCTCTCCTCCCGCAAGGCCTTGTCCCGTTGCTCGGTTAGAGCTACAATCCACTCACTCAGCTGGCACTGTGCTGCTCCTTCGGCTTACCTTGCGATTTCTCCCCGGTTGCGCCTCTCAGTGACGCTCAGTCGTCACATTGCACTGCCTCGGATGTGGATTCAACGCCTTGGATTCTGAGTAATGCCAACAACGCCGCTATGGTTTAGAGTGGACCCGCACCCCCACTGTTCTTGTTTCATTGTCGTTTCCTTTAGGTTTAATAGTGGTTATAAAATTTATTTATTTCGTTGAAGTCTACGGCAAGGGTTTTCCCCGTGATTCCTCCCTCTATATTTATTTGATTTGCTTATTCTGCCCCTTTAGTCGGAGTTTGATTTCTTATTTTGCGTGGCTGGTGCGCGGTTGGTCCCTTACCATAGGGACTTGGGTTGATGGTTTTTGCCCAGGCGCCGAGGTGGATAAAAAGTTAGGGGATGAGGTTTATTCATTGCCATAGCTAGCGCTCCACGCAGTCTTTGTTCCCAGTAGTTGATAATACAAAGCACATTAAATAAAAAAAAAGGGAAATAAAAGAGAAGACAAAGGCTTGGGATTTGGGTCACGAATGATCTCCTCTACACCTCTGGCTATTCAAATCTCAACACCACGAGAAATCATTGTCAACATCCACTACCCTCTCCCCTCTTCTGATGGCCCTTTTGCCTAGGAGGGTGACGCTACTACCTCTCCTCGCCCCTCTGATTCCCTTCTTAGCTCCCTGTTGCTTGGAAGCCTGGTTGTAGGGGCTTCACGGTCAGCTCTCCGCCCCTTCTTAGCACTTTTTTCGCTACCTCGCTCAACATTTGCACGGTCGGCAACCCCTTTCTTTTGTCCATGGCTCGGTCGCAGTCGCGGGTTATCATCGAAGTGCTGGCTCAGGTGGCTCTGCCCCCTCATATTGCACTATCTCCTTAGATCACGGTTCGGTACGGTCGGCATCGTCAAAAGGTCGTGAGCTCGTTTCGGTCCTCCCTTCCTTGTACTTTTAGCCGATTGGGCACACCTCTCCTCCCTCTCAATGAGTCTTCGTCCCATGGCTCGGTTACAGCCTCACACACCCCGGCCCTCCTGGTTTGAGCGGTTCGGTGTTGAGCCACCCATCGCCTTGCTTCCTCTAAGGACTCGAGGATTCCCTTGGCCCAGCCCATTATATGTTTTAGCATTAGCCCTACGATCAGGTTCATATGGCCCCGGTACAGTTTCCCTTGCGTATGGTTGTGATTCGATGATGTTTGCAGTTGGGGATCGTTAAAGCCCTTCACCGTGGATGGGTGTTCTCTGGTGATTCTTCTACAGATTTGGTATTTTTATTTTTTCTCACTATTGGGTTTTTTCTTGTGTTTTTGGTAAATGCTTTCTTTTAGTTGTGAGTTCTATGTCTATTTTGTTATAGTATTGAGCGCCCAGGTGCTTGCTGCGGGTTTTCAGCCTACGGGGTTTTTTTGCAAGGTCTCCACCGCCTTGACGATGGGTTGGACTGGGTGAAAGTTTGTTGCGGCCATAGCCAGAACAGCCTGGCACTATTTTTGTACTTATTACTTCGGCCTTCGGCCTCAGCTAGAAACAAAATCTCAAATATGATAAAAAAAAGAGAGAGAAAAAAAGAAAAAAAAGAACAGGGCTTGGGATTTGGGTCACAAACCATCTCCTCTACACACCCGGCGATTCAAATGTCAATATCATGAGATTTCATCGTCAACATCCATCTCCACACTTTCAGTGAGCTGCACCTGCACTCTCTGTGAGCTGCACCCCCCCCCTTCGGCCTTGCTTCCCTTATCCTTTCCTGGGGCCCTGGCGTCCTTGTTTCCAGGGGTCGTTTGGCACTACTCTCTCCTCTCTCCGCTCGGGTTTCACTGCCTCGTTTAACGCTCGCAGTGTCGGAAACACTCTCTCGCCCATGTTACAGAAGGCTGGGACTACAGTTTGCAGTAGGAGAAAACTTTTCAATAGGCTACGGTCGATTCCTCCATTCTCTTGACCTCCATTAGAGGCTGCCTAGTCAGACATGCACAAGGTTACCAATAGTTTCGACGGTTATTGGGTCTACCTCAGCTCTTGTCCTGTGGGGTTTCGTCCCGTTGCTCGGTTACAGCTACAATCCACACACGCAGCTGGCACCCTACTGCCCCTTTACCTTACGCCACCCTCACGATTTCTCCATGGTGGCACCCCTCGGTTACGATCAGTCATCGGAATGCACTGCCTCGGTGGCGGATGTCAACTCCTTAGGTTCCTGAGTAATGTATGCAACGCCGCAATGGTTGAGAGTAGCCCCTACTCCCCCATTGTTTTTCTTTCATTGTCGGTTACTTTGGGTTTCATTAGTGGTTATAACAATTATTTATTTTGTTGACGTTTATGGCAAGGGTTTTCCTGTTGATTCCTCTCCATATATTTATTTGTATTTTTCTTTTCAACCACCTAGTCGGAGGGGGATTTCTTATTTTGCGTGGCTGGTGTGCGGTTGGTCTCATACCAGAGAGTGTTGGGTTGATGGCTCTTTCCCTGGTGCCGGGGTGGAGAAAAATAGGCGATGGGGTTCTTTCTTTACCATAGCTAGTGCTGCACGTAGTCTTTGTTCCCAGTAGTTGATTAATACAAAGCAGATGATTATTACAAAGCAGAGGATATAAAAAAGGAAAAAAAAGAAAGATAAGGCATGGGATTTGGGTCACGAACCATCTCCGCTACATCTCCGGCGATTGAAGTCTCAACACCATGAGAATTCATCGTCAACATCCACCACTCCCGCACTCACAGTGAGCTGCACCCACACTCCCAGTGAGCTGCACCTGCACTCTCAGTGAGCTGCACCCGGACTCTCAGTGAGCTGCACTCTCCCCCTCCTGCCTTACTTCCCTTATCATGTCCTTGGGCCCTGTCGTTCTTGTTTCTAGAGGTCGTTTGGCACTACTCCCTTCTCTCTCCGCTTGCGTTTTGCTGCCTCGCTTCGGGCTCGCACGGTCGGCAACACCCTCTCGCCCATGTTACAGACTCCTGGGACTAGGGTTCACAGTAGGAGAAACCTTTTCAACAGGCTACGGTCGATTTCTCTGTTCTCTTCACTCCCTTTAGAGGCTCCCTAGTCGGATACGTACACGGTTACCGATAGTCTCCACGGTTATTGGGTCTACCCCTCCTCTCCCCCCTCAAGGTCCCCTCCCGTTGCTCGGTTGCTACTACACTCCACTCACTGGGCTGGCGCCCTACTGCCCCTTTACCTTACGCCGCCCTCGCGATTTCTGCACGGTCACACCCCTCGCTTACACTCCGTTGTCGTATTGCACTACCTCGGTGGCTGATGTCAACGCCTTGGGTTCCTGAGTAATATGTGCAACACCGCAATGGTTTTAGTGACCTCTACTCCCCCATTGTTCTTCTTTCATTGTTGGTTACTTTGGATTTCATTAGTGGTTATAACAATTATTTATTTTGTTGGTGTCTACGGCAAGGGTTTTCCTGTTGATTCCTCCCGATGTATTTATTTGTATTTTTCTTTTCAACCGCTTAGTCGGAGAGGGATTTCTCATTTTGCGTTGCTGGTGTGCTGTTGGTCTCATACCAGAGAGACTTGGGTTGGTGGCTTTTTCCCTGATACCGGAGTGGATACAAGATAGGGGATGGGGTTTTTTCTTTGCCATCGCTAGCGCTCCATGCGGTCTTTGTGCCCAGTAGTTGATAATACAAAGCACATGGAAAAAAAAGTGAAAAACAAATGAAAAAGCAATGAAAAAAAAATGAAAAAAAAATGAAAAAAAAAATGAAAAAAAAAAGGCATGGGATTTGGGTCACGGACGATCTCCTCTACACCTCCGGCGATTGAAAAGTCAACAACATGAGAATTCATCGTCAACACCCACTCCCTCTCCCCTTTTCTGATGGCTCTTTTGCCTAGGAGGGTGACGCTACCACCACCCCTCTCCCCTCTGATTCCCTTCTGATCTTCCTGTTGCTTTAGCAGCCTACTTGTATGGGGTTTTACAGTCACTGTCCCCTCCCTTTTCTGCACTTGCTTCGCTGCCTCGCTTAGCACTTGCACGGTTGGCAACCCCTTTCTTTCGTCACTGGGTCAGTTGCAGTCTCGGGCTCTTGTCTAAGTAGTGGCCCCTGTGGCTCTGCTCTCTAATATTGCACTATTTCCTTGGATCACGGTTCGGTACGGTCAGCATCGTCGCAAAGTCGTGAACTCGTTTCGGTCCTCCCTACCTCGTACTTCTACTTGATTGGACACACCCCTCCCTTATCTCGCTCAGTCCTCGTCCCCTGGCTCGGTTCTAGCCAACACCCATCCCCCTTAACTCAGTCGCTCTGGCGTCTGGCAACCATTTACCCCGTCTCCTCTAAGGACTTCTCGACTCTATCGGCCGGACCCGCCACAAGTTGCGCCATCAGCCCCGCAACCTGGTCTATATGGCCCCAGTCCTATTACCCTCTAGTATGGTTGTGTTGAATGATGTTTGCAGTTGGGGATCGTTAAAGGCCTTCGCGCCGGATGTGGTTTCTCCAGTGCTTCTTCTACGGATCGGGGTATTATTGGTTTTTCTCACTGTTGGGTTTTTTCTTGGGTTTTCGGTAGATGCTTTCTTTTGGTTATGAGTTCTATGTATATTTTGTTCTAGTTTTCAGTGCCTGGGTGCTTGGTGCGGGTTTTAGACCAGGGGGTTTTGCTCCCACAGTTTCCACTGCTTCAACGATGGCTTGGACTGGGTGGAAGTTTGTTGCGGCCATAACCTTCGTGGTTACTTGCTATTTCTGTACTTACTGTCTCAGCCTTCAACCTCAGCTAGAAACAAAATTTAAAATATAATAAAAAAAGAAACAAAAAGGCCCGGGATTTGGGTTCTTCATGCAACCATCTAAGTTCTTTCATACACTATACTTTGAATCAAAGAATCTTTATCTATCACGCTTTCGCGAAACCAGGTCAAGACTGTCTTATATGAGACTAGCGATCAATATTGCTAGATAGGAGTCAGAGTACTTAGCTATCGCAACAGCTATTAGTCTAACAGAAGTGATCATTAGCCAACTACCGGTTGCCTGCTGCAAGTATCACCCGTAGAAGAGAGGATTGTAACTGTAATATTATCTCTTCACCGAACCATATATGAAGCGGCCAACTGCAACGGCGTCAGTCCATTCAATACACAAGAGTCTGTCACTGTCTGCGCATCCGGTTTCTGAACTTGCTTGTGGCAGTGCTCACTCAAATAGCAATTTGAGTCCACTTATCTTATGTTCGTACTGACTGGTTCTGAGCGGGCCCAGAGGTCTCTGTTATGTTTCTTCTGCTATCTTTATACGCTATTTTTACGTAAGTAATCATTCCGATTCCGTCCGTCATCTTAGCGAACTCTCATTCCTACCCTGTGGGCATCCTAAAACGGGAACGCACACTAAAATCTCCAAGACGTCTTTGCGCTATTATCGCCGTCATTTATGACTTGTCGCATAATTATATTTTAACTAATAATAACTATGCTGTGGCTGTGAATCAAACACATGACCTTAAAGTCGGAGGCACATGACTATCATCTTCAAGTTTAGTTTGACCATGATGTATCTCTTTCGAGTAGTTGTACTTTGACTAATTGGTACGCAGGGGTCTGTGCATGAGCCTTATGGGTTTGTACTCTTGGTATGCCTAACAGGTGGATCAAATTACTAACTTATGTGTAACTCTCTATTTTCTTTTTTCAGCATAAACTCTCCCAATGTAGTATGCTGATTTTTGCTGAGCGAAAAAGGTCTGTTGAACACTCTACCAGTGGCTAGTGGGAATCCTGTTCTCTAAGTGGACAAAAGGGGTACTGGGCCAACCTGTGGGACTCGACAGACTTCCCCTGATACCCCGCACACTGCCTGCCAAATTCCCAGCATGCAGTATGGTACAGCCCCCACTACTCGAGTACCCTTCAACAGCTCGTGGCCTAGGGAGAGATGTGTTCCCACATCCCCTGCTCCCTTCCAGACTCTGAAAACTGTCATACAGGTATCTGAACACGTTCCCTATTCTTCCTAAGACCGAATTTCGTCAACAAAAAGCTGCAACGCCCGGCAAGATGGACCGGGTATCAATTACTTGTACCACAAATTCTTATAACTCTGTGGGTTGCCAGCCGGTCGCAAGGACTCACGAGCTGGATCTGGTGCTAATATGACTCACTATGAGTCATGAGTCGCGTGACGCGAGAGTATGAGTCACGCAGGTTTAGGGTTTTGGGAAGAACCCCTATATTAGGGCACCCTCGGGGCATGAGATTTGGGGCACAAACCATCTCCTTTGCACACCCGGCGATTGAAATCTCAACACCATGAGAATTCATCGTCAACATCCACCACCACCGCACTCTCAGTGAGCTGCACCAGCACTCTCCGTGAGCTGCACCCTCCCCTTCCCGCCGTACCTCCCTTATCATGTTCTTGGGCCCTGGCGTCCTTGTTTCTAGGGGTCGTTTGGCTCAATTATTCTCTCTTTTTGCTTGCGCTTTGCTGCCTCGCTTAGCGTTCGCACGGTCGGCAACACCCTTTCGCCCATGTTACAGACCGCTGGGACTACAGTTCGTAGTAGAAGAAAACACTTCAACAGGCCACGGTCGATTTCTCCATTCTCTTCACCTCCGCTAGAGGCTGCCTAGTCAGACACGCACACGGTTACCGATAGTTTCCACCGTTATTGGGTCTACCCCTCCTCTCCCCCTTGAGGTTTCGTCCTGTTGCTCGGTTAGAGCTACAGTCCACTCACTCGGCTGGCACCCTACTGCTTTCGCCGCCTTAGCGATTGCCACGGTCACACCCCTCAATTACGCTCAGTCGTCGTATTGCACTGCCTCGGTGGCGGATGTCAACGCCTTGGGTTCTTGAGTAATGGTTGCAACGTCACAACGGTTTGAGTGACCCCCGCGCCCCCTTTGTTCCTCTTTCATTGTCGGTTACTTAGGGTTTCACAAGTGGTTCATCAATTATTTCTTTTGTCAGATGTCTACGGCAAGGGTTTTCCTGTTGATTCCTCCCGGTGTATTTATTTGATGTTTCTTATTCCACCCCTTTAGTCGGAGTTTGATTTCTTATTTTGCGCGGCTGGTGTGCGGTTGGTCTCGTACCAGAGAGACCTGGGTTGATGGCTTTTTCCCTGGCGTCGGTTGGAGAAAAATAGGGGATGGGGTTCTTTCTTTACCATAGCTAGCACTGCACGTAGTCTTTGTTCCCGTAGGTTGTTAATACAAAGCACATGATAAAAAAAAAAGAAAAAAGAAAAAAAGACAAAAAAGGCATGAGATTTGGGGTTCTTCACGCAACCATCTAAGTTCTTTCATACTATATACTTTCAATTCAAAGATCTTTATCTATCACGGTTTCGGGAATCGAGACACGACTGTCATATATGAGCCTAGCGATCGACGTTGCTAGATAGGAGTCAACGGACTTAGCTATCGCAACAGCTATCGGGCTAAAAGAAACAGTGATCTTTAGGAGACTATCGGTTACTTGATGCAAGTATCACCCGCAGAGGAGAGGATTGTAACAACATCAGAGATCGGTTTCGTACAGCTTTACCCTACATCCAACACCAAAGACTACCTCACGATCGAGGGACTCTATGTCCCCAACCTCTCACACTCACTACAGGCTGTCTCTTGCCTGTCGGCCAGGTTTGCAATTACGCTTGTGAATGGACTCTGCTATCTTGGGAGTGAGTGTATCGGGTATCAGCAAGGAGGAGTATACTTCTTGACTTCATCTCCTCGACTTAGCATGTTGCCTCAAGGGCCAGCTACCACAACTCACCAAAACCTTTGTGGGTTCAAAGCTATTACTCTAGATATTCTCCTGTGGCATCGTCGTCTTGGCCACCTAGGAATCACTTCACTAAAGCAACTTCTACCACCAAAGGATTTCACAAATCCTGCTACAATATTAGTAATAGAAGACTGTGCTGTATCTATTAAGGCTAAACAACAGCGGAAGATAATTAGGCAACCAGTACTTCCAACTCAAAGACCATTTGAGTTGATCCATTCGGATCTGTGCGGGCCCATCCTTCCAGTATCACCCACCGGAACGCCATACTTCATACTATACATTGACGATTTCTCCCGCACTGCCTTCCTTCATTTTCTATATTCGAAGAATTCCTCAGAGATTTCCGCAGTCTTTCAAGCCTTCCGTGAGCGAATCAGCAACGAGTTTCCGCAGTTTAGTATGTCTTGATTTCGGTGTCACAAGGGAAAAGGAGAGTATGATAATGCTTTCTTTCGCGGGATACTCAAGACATATGGTATCGCATTCGAACTCTCTCCTCCCCATACACAGCATAAGAATGGCACTAGTGAGCGAATGATAAGAACACTAGTTACGAAGGCACGCGCACTACTACTAGACTCTAGACTGCCGGATGAGTTATGGGCAGGGACAGTACACACAGCCAATTATCTGCATACCAGAAGCCCTTCGCGCAGCATCAGCGGCCAAACTCCGTACGAGTGGCTCTATGGAACCACTCCAGATCTATCGCATCTCAGGATGGTTGGTTGTATCACCTATAAGCTATTACCCAAGGAGCAAAGATTAGGCAAGTTTGGCGCACGCGCAAGACCTTGTGCTTTTGTTGGATATGTTCATAATACTCAGAAGATTTGGCGAATCTGGGATCATGTCATTGGGAAGACAGTACAAGCCTCAGATATACGCTTTGATGAGTCAGAATTCCTGAATGTTGTTAAAGGTGATGCGCCAGAGTCCACTGTGCTGAGCGCTCTGATACCTGATAGTATGCCCGATGAGCCTGACGCTATGGAATACACTAATACCAAATACCAGGGACATATTGACTATCAAAGAGGCGGAATCCTAGAAGGGCCATCACAGACACAGAACATTCAGCAGGTCATTAACCCTTCTGCTATCATGAGCATGGAAGAAGAAGCAGCCATAAAGGTATTGCCTGAGTTGCCTGCTTTACAAGCACCTGCAAGTTCACATATGAAGCATCATAGAACGGTAGCTCCCTTGAGGCGGTCAACAAGGGAAAGGAACGCCTAGCACGAGCTGCTGCGGCTATTGCAGTACAGGTTGGGGGGACAGTTACTGTAACCGCCTCCTGGGTGGTGGAGGGAATCGATAGGGTAACAATACTATCTCTATACCAAAGTGCGGTATGTAACGAGACTAAGTACCGGAGGCTTAGACTAAGTTGTTGTAACAAACTTCTTACTATATCACAACTACCAAGTAGTTCCTAATAGCTAAGTATGTTTGGGTCTTACTGGATTCGCGAAGCCAACCGAAGAAGTAACTGTTCAACCAAGTATATTGAAAACTGTGTCTGTCGAAGTCTGCTTTCTCTAAGTTCGGAGAATAGCAGGTCTTAAATACACTTGTCAGGCTAACTGGCGCCTGGTAAACAATAACCATAAAGACTCCCAAACGGTAGCCTTGAAACATTAAATAAAACATACTGAGTATCAACCGATACTCGAAACCAAACATAAAACATCATGAGTATCAAACTCAATCATAAAACATACTGAGTATCAAGCTCAATCAAACTAAGTATCAAGCGATACTCGAAACCAACCAGTAACCCGTACCGGTTACACCCCGAAAACAAGATGAAAACATCATTTCAAACATAGAACAAAGAAACCTAAAACTCCTTGCTATCATAATCGGTGTCCAAGTGGGGTTCCCCGAAATCCAAATCCACCGCCGGTTCCTCAGAGTGCTGTTCATAACCGTCCTTAGTAGGAGTAAAGCATACCGTAATATAACCGGAAAAAACAGTGGGGAATTCCTCCCCTGGCATGTTGTCCGTCCACCATGCCTGAATCAGGTCCTCCGCGTTTTCAAGTACTTTCCCTGGTTCCCAACTATTTCTCGCTATTTGGGTACCTTTTCTATTTCACCAAGAACTGCCCTCTGCCATGCCTCGTCTTATAGTCAAGAATGGTCTCAACCTCCCATTCCTTTTCATTATCGATTAGGATAGGCGCTGGTTTTGTGTGGGCCCTTCCAGGAAATCGTTCATTATCGTTAGGGTGGTAGGGTTTCACAACTGAGTAGTGGAATACTCCTCTCTGCGGTCGATATATCCTCGAATCCATGCTAACTGTGTAGCCCTGGGTATGTTCATCGAATTCGATGACGATAAAGGGGCCTCTCCATCGTGGTTGTAACTTCCTGGACCTGCCAGATTCCTTCGCAAATTGGTCACCAAATATCATTACCATTCCCCCAATTTCAACAGGTTTAACAGCGTTTCTTCTTTTGGCTGCAGTCTTGGTAGATCTAACTCTCGCTAGCTTCAGAGCCTGGTATGCTGCGTTCCTGATTTGCTGGTGTCTGTTGTAATAATCGTCAGAGGCAGGAACCGCAGAAGGATAGACTCGGTAAGTGTCCCA
>Ga0307507_10008948_pt1 | contig 13588 bp, 8 predicted proteins | sample 7_EM_MG_FD_207223 | JGI IMG/M metagenome (GOLD analysis project Ga0307507, IMG submission 207223) | Populus trichocarpa ectomycorrhiza microbial communities from riparian zone in the Pacific Northwest, United States - 7_EM | ecosystem: Host-associated > Plants > Roots > Unclassified | place...
GCCCATTTTAGGCGATAAGTAGTGGGTTAAATGCGTTACATCGCACCTCTTACAAATTTTGGTGGGGTGCGATGCTGGCTGTTAGTGGGCTTGGCGAGTGTAAACGAACTTTCGGAGGTGACTGTAATAAATTGATGCGCCTTCGATTCTGAGTTTCTCCGGCTACCTTCAACATTACTCCGAAAGCTCCATTTGCACATCTAACCCTACTTATTTAGCCCACTTCTGACTTCCCACAAACAATATATATACAAAAATGCGCCTGCCAGAAGCCCTCCCACTTCTCCTTGGTGCCCTTACATCCGCGGCCCGCCTCACCCTCACCATCCCCTCAACTCACCTTCTTCAAAACCCGTCGCTCCTTCCACCTACAACCCACGCAACGTTACAATCCTCCGGCGCACCTTACTCAGCTCCACTTTCCCGCGCTAACACCTTCATCATCTCGAACTTGACCACCGGCAGCTATCTTGCAACCGTGCACTGCCGGGACTTCGCATTTGAGCCATTACGGGTAGACGTAACTGTCGGAGGAGACGGGAAGGGAGGCGAGCAGGAAAAAGTAGCGGTATGGCAAACCTTCTTAGGGAACGAGTGGGACAATAAAGGAGAGAAGAGAGGGGGAGGGCCAAGTGGGGTGGTGGCGGAGGTGCGGCCGATTGGGGTCAAGGAATACTACGAGGTCAGGGGAGGATGTGAGTATATCCCCATTCTAGACGTGGTCGTTGGGGTAGATTTGAAGGAAGGCTAATACAGTGTTATAGTTTCGCCGCTGTCATTTTTGAAGAATCCGATGATTCTTATGGCGCTCTTCTCGCTGGTGTTGATTGTGGGGATGCCCTATTTGATGGAGAATAGTAAGTTGGAGTTCCACGCCCTATCAGAGAAGATCCGTAGCTGCATGCTGATATCCGTGAGCAGTGGACCCCGAGACCCGCGCGGAATTCGAGGAGATGCAGAAGAAGAGCCCTCTCAACTCCGCTGCAAATCCCGCTACGCAGATTCAGAACTTCGACTTTGCGTCGTGGATGGCAGGCAAGACCTCTTCGGGAGAGGAAAGCTCAAGCCAAGGCCAGGGTCAAGGTGGTCAGGCAAAGAGAAGAGGGTGAAGACATGGGATAAGCATAAGTCGTATACTAAAAGTATGTAATTGGATATGTAAGAAGACCAGTTCTCGAAACTACCGGTTAAGAAACTAGGCATTGGACTGTAATACCTTCATAATAACCTTCATATCACCAGAGCACCATGTACTGAGTGAGGTTGTCAACAATTATACATACAACACAATACATGTAAGTCTATCCTAGACTCACAGCATGCAAAACACTCCTATCCCTCTAACGAAATAATTATTATAAAATTCCTCCAGAAGACTAGTTAACATCTGAAGATTGCAAATAACCCTTGGTAAATCAGGCCCTGCACACTAAAATACCTGCCAATGGACTTGTAAGCCTTTCGAGATGTCTGAGCCCACATCTTCATGCAATGACCATGTCCGCAATAACTGTGACGGCAACTATAATCCTTCCAATACCCGACTCCGGGCAGCAACTCCTTTAAGTGGAACCCTTGGATGTCCTTTGGCAACCCCACTCCCAATTTCGTCCTTTGCGATTCGGACAACCGATGAGCCAGGCAGGATTCATTGCAATTTTCGTCGTACCCCATATAGGTTATGCTATCACACTCGGTCGCATGAACATGCCTGTTAAACGGTCCTTGATAAACTTGGCTATTTTTTCGGGCTTCGTCCTTCCACGCCATTCTAATTCTCCGCTCCAGTAGAAGTTGACCTCGTATAGGTCGTCGATATTATAAGGTTCATTTTGCAATTGCAGAGGTAGTCATAGTGTGCAGACCATTACACCTTTGAAAGTTTTTGGCAGCTTAGCTCGAAATTCTGGCTAATGTGACACATGAGGCAGTTATGTTGCTCACTTGGTAATTGCGTTCAATATGTGGTTGAGTTGCCAAGAGCATGCGCACTTGATCTACTAGCCATTGCTTGTAGATGAGTGTTGGTGAGGATGTTTTTATTTCAAGCTCATTGATTATGTGCTTGTGCTTGCTCGAAAGACTAGTTGACAGTGAGATATTCTGAAGCTAGATGTGGAGACTGATGTATGAAAGAATTAGTAGATATTTCTGAGATCTAGGAGCTCCACATACATAGTCATAACGGTGAATCAGTCACTTAATAGCAAGGAGCCAAGGATCACTTAGCGTGGGTGTACTCCACCTCACTTCAAAAACTGGAACTTTCTTGCTTTATTTACAGAACATCTTTCTGAGTTTAAATGATCGTTCAATACAACCCCCACATAATGTTAGGCTAGCTGAGCAGTAAAAGTAGGATAACTCGAGAAGGCGAGTACAGACCCTTAATTTGCAGCTAGTTAAAGTTACATATGTGTAGGGTCCCGGGTGTCTTTTGAGGGAGGCCTATACTAGCAGCAACTAAACGAGTTACCACTCACACTACTCTCTCCTAGAACAAACATGATGCACCTGGGTCCGCTTGTAATGATATTGTGGCCAGCTTCACTCACCTGCACCAAATGATTTGGCACTCCCGAACACCACACACATCACCCACGCGCAGTTTGATAAATATCCCAAGAACTCTGCTTCCACGTTTGTACAATGTGAACGCCTAAAATCTAGCCTAAAGTATGCAAATACAATTAGTCTTCTACAACTAGCTACAACTCCCTGTAACCCGTGCCTTACACCACCGAAAACCCGCCGTTCTCCCCAGCCTCCCTCCTCGCAATATCCTCCACATTTATCATCGTCCCATTCTTCATGCTCACCTCCAACTCCTTCCTCGTAACCTTACACTTCGCGCTATACTTACAATACCTCTTATCATCCCGCCAGAACGTATCCTGGGTGCAGGTCGAGCCCACGAGCTCCAAAAACAGCACGCATAGCACCAGCCCCGTGGTCGTGGCGATCAGGTGCAACGAGTTGAGGCCCTCGGCGAGTGGGAGGCAGATGATGACGATGGCGACGCAGAAGCGAAAGACGAGGCGTTTCCACTTCAGCAGGCGCTGGTTCGGGATCGCCTTGTAGACGTGCGTCAGCGAGATGATGCCCATGATGGCGAGCGCGATGCCCAGCCCGCCGCAGTAGAACCAGCGCTGACCCCGGCTGATGTCAGGCGTTGAGCGCGCGGCATAGGTCTCGTAGAGCGTTTCCGGGTCCGAGTCGGCGCAGTCGTGTGCGAGGACGAGCTTGGAGAGGGAGGCCGCGGAGAGGACGAACGACATTATGAAGGGGAGGTGGATTGACATCCAGATTATGGCTATGTGTACTTGTTAGAGGAAGGCGGTGATGGGGTTTTAGCATGGAAAATGCTAACAACTGGGTGTTAGAGAGTGGACCAACTTACCTGAGAAGATGTGCCTGCGAATAGCGTGCGTGTGAAGGTTGAATGAGTCGATCTCAAAGTACAGCCAATTGAATGCAAAAGCCTGCACCAGGCCCAAGACTGCCTTGCCAAAGTATGCATTGATGCCGAAGGCAGCCTTATTCTCATATAAAAGAGCAACGACGGAGTAACCAAACACAAGCGTAACAAAAGCTCCAGTTCTTTCGATCTTGTGCTCGATGTTTGCTCCTGGAAAGAACTCGAACCATTTCTTTGCCCAGTTTTGCATCCGCGGAGTCATCCAGATACCCGCCCTTTGCCAACATACAAGAAACATGCTTCCGAACATATCCAAGAATATGCCGACCCATATGAGTGCCTGTCGGCGTGGCTCCTCGACGTAGATACTGGCGATCCAAAAACCAGCGGGCATTGCGGTCATGATAGAACTTCCTATCATGGAGCCCCGCACCATTGGAATAATCCATCCATACCAAGCATAGGTGGTAGCTATGAATAACCGACCGGCAAGGTAGAATCCAACAAGCGGAGTCCATGTTTCGGACCACGAACCAGCCATGTTGGTAGTGAAGCCCAGTAGACAGGTGAGGATGAAGAGAACCGTACAACGCCTCAGGATATCATCGGTATCAAACCAACTAATGAGCACAGAAATGTCATTCCAGAACTTCCACCCCATAATGAAGTTGATGGTAAAGCGGAGAAGTGCCTGCCCGGTAGCTATTTCTGCCGCGTTGTCTCCAGAGATGGCGATGATGCCGACGTACAACAGGTCAACGAATAGTTCATAGCTGGCCACCTCTTGGGCTTCTGATGCACGCCAGAGGAGTCCTTTGTGGAAATATTGCCGTACAATGGGCTTTTTGTAGAATTTCATTGTCACACCTCGTTGCTGTTCGGCTTCCCAACTGGCCTTATCAAAAGTGCTTGCATGGTCTCCTAGCACTGAATTGGCCGCCGACGTCTCGGGACTATCTTTGGTGCCTTTCTAGGTATCAGAAATTGCGTAGTTTTTTTTTAAAAAAAAAGGTGATGAGATGTAACTGAAGAATACGAGGCACCAAAAAAAGGCTGAAAACACACTACAGAAAAAGCAAAGATATAGCACATAGATTTTTCTTGGTTTCGTACTGTAGTAATTTGGAAATACTTACGCAAATGAGCACTATAACCGTACTTTGAAAAACTGGCATCCAACTGTACCGCGTGCTCGGATATCATGTGCAACTCTAAGGAAAGTTCATCTAATTGTCGAATGACACGCTCAAACTCATCAACAAGATCGCCGTGCTGCTCTTTCAGTTTTTTATGAGTAGCCATGTGGTGCTCGTGGGTCTCTTTTAGAGCCTCGATCTGATGCGCGTTAGCTTTGAGGATATTAACGAAGGTATCAAAGGCTCTTACGTGCTCCGGAGTACCGTGAATTACAAGGTCGAAATTGTCTTTCTCGATTATCGACAGGGTTCTCCGCAGAGTTTCAGCCTCATCAGGCGACCCTGCGATATGCACTTTTCGGCCATCAGGTCGAAAGAAGTGCCTTAACCTTTTTCCGGTATGGTGTAGGTGGTGATGATGGTGAGAACCGGAAGTTGAGGTGTTGTCTCCAAACGTCTTCGGCGTTGAGGTCATTTTTTCTCTAAAGGCCAGGAGGCTCTCTGCTGCGCAGGTTGAAGATTGGCGGGACTGCAGTTCTCCAGCGATGCACCAGACTCTTTGGTATACTTCAAGTCCATCGTGGGTGGAGTCGTGGCGCCTATCGAAGAAATGTGGCTTGCAGTTTCGTCTTGGCCCTTAGGCTGATTGGGCAACTCCAAAAGGGATGAGATGAATCAGCACGGTCAGCATCTACTAAGAACCTTGGTGTCTTCTAAACAACCGGGCGTGTTTTAAAAAGACAATGCTGCTTAGATGTTTCTGAAAAGCTTCAGTGGCCGCAAAGACACTTCCTCAAACTTCCGCTGAGCCTAGCCGTGGCCTGAGGAGTGCTTTAAACCCGCTATCCAGAAATTTTCTTCGCGCCGATCATGATTTTCTATTGATCGACACTGACTACTTCGACAAGCCTTGCAGGCTGTACCAGACACGTCAGCACGAATTGCATTAGCGAATACAATACGGTATGCAGAAACAATTATGTATGCGAGTATTTATTACACAATTTGAGCAGTTCAGCCATTAAATTCAGCCCCATTTTGCATTTGACAACCCCTCATTGAACACCTCATGAAATTTTAGAATGTTGGACCATAAGAATCATCATATTGTCAATTGCAATTTTGAGTAGACAGAATACGGTGGTTTACGGTCCTTTTCGCTAGCCGTCACTATTGTTTCCGGTTCCCTGGTGTTGTTTCATTAGGGAAGCGGATAGCTCTTTAGTTTATAAATGGAGGAAGGAGGTGGACACCTGACTTTTCTCTTAGAAACTCTCGGGCCTGGGGGAAGCCAAAGTGCTGTGGCTTTGGGAGTTTAGTGTCGTTTGAGACACAGTCACTAGAGTCCGAGTACCAGTAGGTGAATCTACAGGAGTCGGATTTGTTGACCGCGACTCTGCACGCCCAATTCGAAAGTGTTTTGGAAGTGGGCTGGCAATACCACTGTTGGGTGTGGCCGCTCCTGATTGATTACGGGGTGGTACTGCCAACGCATGCTCTCCCTCAGTAGCGTGTTCACGAATATGGGACGGTTCATACTTACTTCTTTTACTAGGGAGGGCTTGCAACAAAAAATAACTCGATATTGACGCTATTTTGGCGTGCATAGCCACGATCTAGTCCTAATTAAGGAGTCACATCTGAGGATCGTCGGACACCATATTGCTAAGGGGTCGTTCGGTTGCAATCTGACGCTTTTGAATCTGAACTGAAAGTCCGGCAGAAAGAACGCGTTCCTTCCCGATTTGACACGCGTCTGTGGCTCTACGGGTTGCACGGACGTGTGCAATCTGAAGCCTTCAGATTGATCTGGAGTTCAACTAAGGAGCTTCGAGCTCCTTATTTGAACTGACGCCAAGACCTCAGTTCAGATTCTATATATGGTAAAGTGCGCCTAGTTTTAGCGTGTTTTTTGGGCGGTTAGAGGAACATCAAAAATTTGTGGCTGAAGTTAAGTTGAACTGAAGTTTAACCGAACGTTCGCCTCAGAATTAGATTGGAGCTCCAGATTAACTCTATTCTGAACTGAATCTGAGGCCTCCAGATTGCAACCGAACGTTCCCTAAGATTAATATCGTGTCTGATGGCCGCTTGTAGTTAGATCTTGATGAGTAAGGCTCTTGATTTAACGTTGGTGACTTTAAAGCTTTTAAAGCTCTTATACCCCAACAACCACCACCTGCTTATATATACCACTTACCCCATTTAAAGCCTTGTATAATTGCGCGCACGAAGTCCTTGCCCTTAAATTACATCTACAAAGCCATTTAAGCCTAGATTACAATCGCGTCGCCCTAAAATCCTATTACATCTCTATAAGGAGCGAAATCGGAGGACAGCGACGAGGAGAAAAAGGAGGTGGTGGGCGTCGCAATACACCCGCCTTGGCATGACCTCTTAAGGCTCCTTCTATCGTAATAATATTTGTTGGCTATATTGCTGATAGCTTTAGTAATGTAATAGAGGCTTCGCGGAAGTCGGAAGGCTTTATACTTAGTAATTATAAAAAGGTAGAGCTAAAGGCCAGGTGTCGCGATCGCATTAAGAGGAGATTTAGGAGGCGGTAGTTACATATATATAAGTTAAATATACCCTCTATTTTATTCCTCATTAATATGCCTTCTTCTTAGATTCCTTATAAGCCTCTTATACACCCTAATTAGCAACTTCCTACTTAGTTGTTTACTTTAATTAATATAATCCTTGCATATAACCCAGATCTTAAAGCCCCTGGGTTACCTACAGAAGTCGCAACTTCTCCACTAATTAACGAGCCAACGCATATACCCGCGTATGTGCCTACCCCTGCGCACTTCTTTATTAATCTTACTGAGAAGGACTCTTTAATTGGCAGCCTATACAGTGAATATTAGTCTCCTCCGCCAGAGACTTTAGGGGAGAGCTTATTTAGAGGCGGCAGCGTTGAGCATATTAATTTGAGTATTAAGGAGGAAGAGATCGCAATTTTCTTAGGTAATTACTCTACACTAAAGTCTCCCTTACTAAATCCTCCCTCTACCAAACGGGTGTATATTAACCTTACAATTAACGACTTAGAAGCTACTACCCATTTTTAATACCTCTTCTTCCGGGCTAGCTAATAGGTGTTTAATTGGATCCTAGGGCAGACAAATTATAATATTCTTCTCCTTATTAATAGGATCTTATGAGTTAACTTCCTTGCCCAATTCCCTACCTTCCCCTTTATCCTTCGCAGAAGTAGTAGTAAGCTAGAAAGTACGCCTCCTTAAAGTTATCCAAGCTTAGAAAACGACTCTAAGTCAGCGTATACTAATTTAGAAAGTTCTAACTATAAGGTAGGGGAGGACAATTATAAAAAGGATCCTAACTTTACCTTTACTAGATTTATTAACCTTTTCTTTAAGCCACTAGTTACCTGATCCTCCCCTAGATTACCTCTACAACTTGTTCCTTCTATAGATACTATTTTTAATATACCTATAAGCTATACAACCTTTACCAAAGCTCCTATTATATCTATAGCAGGCCCTAGTATACCTACAATCAAGCAACACCTCTTAGCGGAGTTCTTCTTACTACCCCCTAAGAGAGTAAATCAGTTAACATTATAAGCAACACTATGATAGACCCTACAGCTATTAATATAGACGCATACCCCTACTAAAATCAACAGTCTATAGCGCTCTTATGGTCACAATTAAGGAATTTAATAATGGCACCTCCTTCTTTACCCCCCCTGGGTACAGGAAGCCAAAATACTTAAGGCTCTTAAGCAAGCTTTAACTTAAAGGCAGGAGCTTAAGCTTCTATTGCACCTAGGGGTAAGCCTTTAAGTAAATAGGAAAAGGTTATTCTTATCCAAATTTATATCTCGCAATTAAATTAATATGGCGAAGGCCAGACAAAGTTCTTTACTATAGTAGTTGGCTAATTGTCTGCCTAAATAGGTTGTAGTTACTCTCACCAATCTGCTACATTAAATATAAAGGCTATAGAGGCTACCCAACGCGCCTAGCTTCACAAAGTAGGATCAGGAACCGAAATACGGAGTAACAATTAGGCAATTATAATGGATTAGTAGATTGCAATCGTTAATAGCTATAATAAGAGAGCTGCTGTATATTAAGCCGCTACAAATGCGCTAAAGAAAAAGCACTTCCTCTCTATTACCTAACACGATCTACTTCGCCAGAGCTTTAATAGGAAGCGAGCAGCAGATATAGGCCTTACTAAGAGTCTTCCTAAGTTACAAGAGTAGCCGGTAGACTCCCTTTATGCAGTAAGTAAGCCTATACCTATACGCAAAAAGCCTTAGCGCTAGAGGCGCGGTAGATTTGAAGATGCAGAGGCAATTGCGAGTATTAAGGCTAGTAAGGCATTCTCTACCTATATAGCCTCCCTCTCAGGACCTAGCGGCAGCAATAGTAGTAGGGGCAGAGAGAGCTTGGAGCCTCTATAGAAAAGGCTAAAAACAATAGAGGAACGCCAGGATTGACTGCTTAGCACGGTAGAGGAGTTGCTTAAGCAAGTAAGGAAGGCTCCTGTCTCTCCTATACGCTCGTCTCTACCGCCAATACAAGATCTACCTCTACAGAGTATTAAACGGAGTCCTTCTACTGCCTCTTTTACTACCGCGAGTTCAGGGCTTTAAGAGTATTGGTATTAAACTCTATAGGTTAAATTTGGACTATATGCAACCGTAGCGTTAGTGACTTTTTAGGAAGTATTATAGTGGAGGCATTTAACAGATTGCGGCTTGGGGACTTGCTTTTTAATTCTTTCTACTTTTTATAGTAAAAGCTTTAATTCTAGTAGTTATTTCATACAAAAGATAGTTACTTATATATTTGAGTTAAATTAAGAGACAAGAGCTCCCCCTGCATACGTTTTTACAAGCGATTATAGTCGCATGCGACCATAGAGTCGATTTTTGCCTATCGCAAAAATCCAATTAACGTCAAATATTAACCAAAAGCAATCTATAATTTATGCTACCTTTAGAATATATATATTAGGTATATATTAAGCAGCTTTAACAGTTAGAATAAGAAAAAACAGATATAGTAGAAAAAAAGGATAAATATTAAGAAAATCTAATTCTTATCAGGCAGCTTAAAATACTCCTCAATCGTTAGTAGAGCAATCTAATACCAACTATTCACTACTATACGTTTCCTTATACACGTATAGCAATTAGTAAGTAAGATTACAACCTCAAATAGAGCTGCAACAGGCTGGAGGCCTTGCTTTAAGCCAGCTTTATAGGCGTTCGACAACTAGAGATTATAGGTTAACCCAAATAGGTACTCTACCAACATTTGTATACGAGAGAGTTGCTTGTTCATATATTACTAATCGCCAGCAATTAAAGAGCCACCTAAGTAAGGCCCAAAGGTATAAGTAAGTAATTTATAGGCTTAATCTCCATATAAAAAATAAGGATATCGGCCCTCAATGTCACGGCACTGACCTGACGCGTTGTTATGGCTACGCGTATACATGAGCACGGACCTGACCCCTAAGCAACACGTATATATACCTGCCTCGTCTCCTGTACATAGATCCTCACACGACATCGTTTGTCAATGATACACAGTCACAGTTACCTCGTTAACCCTCTGCACGTACTGTGACACTCAAAGATCTAGAAAACTATATATTAGTTTTAATAAAATACGCAGCATTGCGTATGTGGATATTTTATTAATTTTACACCAAAAATCAACTACTTACCCATATGCGCGATGCCGCGCATTATATATAATCTTTTAATATAATTTTGGCCAGAACTTACCTTATTAAGTCTTCCTTCTACGCCCAAGTCGGTAACTATAAGGAAATCGTTAACCTTACCCTTAAATGGCCCGTGTAAGGCCACGCATATACCGTCGGCGGCTATAATAGCCTAGTACTTAAAGCCGTGTTAGTGCTTATAGCTAGAGTAGAACGTTTGCTAATTTTAATTAAGTCTACAGAAGCCTTAAAATATTCCGTTAAGGAAGCCCCAAATTACTTCCTCCCCTGCTGTATAAGGTGCAAGCGCTTGAGTATATTATTAAATACGTTCGTAAGTAAGCATATGGTGCCATTAAATATTGCTGCGGAAGCGCTCTACTAGGAAGGTAATTGTATTATTAAAAATAATAGAGATCTAAGTACGCGATCGCCCAAATTCTTCCTCCATAGTGCACAGGCGTGTAGGAAAGGTAAGGCGGTAGAGGACTACGCAGAGGGCAGTAACAGGATTGACGCAGTAGCGGGCGCGGTAAACAATAAGGTAGAGGCCCAGAAGCTCTACAAGCTGCCTAATCTCGTATTTTGAGAACCTATATAGGCAGTAAGTAGGTGGCTTAGTAGAGGTAGTAAAGGCTTACCTAAATTTTAACTAAACGCGGTCATCATCCATTTTTTCAAGATTGAACTTAAAGGACTTATACAGTAGGCGCTTGACATATAGGTGTCTAGGAAGTTTACAAAGGCGTCGCCTATATCAGCCCCGTCGATGCGCATTATAGAGGATGTATATGGAGGCGATTTGGTGGTTTATTTTGGGGTGTATGTACGCGTAGTTACAAAAGCTTCCATGAAGTTTGATACGCGATATATTGCCAAGAGCCACCCGTTTGCATTGTTTGATCGCTTACTAAGCTTGATTTTAAAGGGTGGTGGCTTGTCAATTACTAGCGTCAATATGTTGCAAGCCCTCCCTACTGACGGTGGTCGAGATTGTCCGAGGGAGGTAAAATCCAAGCTTCCACAATGGAATACTAAGACCATGAATGACCTACAGAGGTTAACAACTTGCAAGGGGGTCTGATCGCATCGTACTTACAATGCTACAGATAACAAGAAACCAAACGACAATGTTCATCGCTTCCATGAGGGTCCGAGCATCTTCCCTCACCTCACCATCAACAGTTATGTTTCTTAAGAAGTCTAAACTGACGTAGAGATAGAAGATTGCGCTGACACCGATGGGTCCGAAGAATCCAACAAAGCCAGCCTGGCAAACGTCTTCAATTTGATGGATCTTCTTGTGCATGGCGAATATAATGGGAAGGCGGCGGAGCAAAAGAACCAATATACCAAAGAAAATCAATCGATAAATTGGTATGATGTTGTTGTGCGCAAAGCTGTCCCATGGGCAAACAGCTCCGAACCATATAAAGACGGCTACGTTGAGTAACATGTCTATTATGGGTTGGAACGAATCATCCAAAGTTTCGAGACGAAACCAATCGCTGCAGTCAATAGTTAGCGACAACATACGCGTCTATGTGTACTGAAAATTCATAGAACATACTCCCAAGTGAAGGTGTTGCCTGCGATAAAACAGGCGAGCACATCATCGCTCCCAATCATGCCAACGGTACCCACGATAAACAACTACATAATTTATAGTGTTAGTGAATTATGCCAATAGAGGGGAATTGGGTAGACATACGCCAAGAGTGATGGCGAAAACAAGGAAACTCTCCCTATCCACATATTTGCGCACCACGGCCCAGTGGAGTAGTTCTTTGGCAATCCAGCCTACGACCGCACCGTACAAGACGCTTAGCAGAATAGTGTAACCCCAAGTCTCGCCAAGCCACAGGCCAATGGCACTGCGAGTACTGTTGGTCTGCCCGAGTCCGCCATACCCTCTCTGCTGGATCAAGTAGAGGGGTAAAAAGAGGAACGGATATCCGAGACCATCATTTGCCCCAGACTCTGCAATAATGATCTTTTGCAGCTCCTTTGGGATGTTCCTGTCGGCGAATTTACCTTTGACAATGGAGTTGGAGAGTACAGGATCCGTGGGCGTTACGCAAGCTCCGACTGCAAGAGCATGCAGAAAGCTTAGGTGTGGGACAAATACATACACTAGAAGGCTTGTGCAGATCCACATTATAGTCATTCCTGGCCCCAATAAAAGAGCCAAGCTTTTCCATTCTTTCTTCAAGTATTTGCTTTGTAGTTGGACACCGGCCAGAACTAACTGGACGCCAAGAACAAGCCTTGTAAAGTACAAAGTAATGGTCTCAAGTGTTTCCATATTCCCAAGAGCGTACTCCTCTGGTCTGATGAGATTTGTAGCATGTGGGGAAAATATAAGGCCAGCTATCAGAGATATAACTATAGTACGTTAGTCAGAAGCAGTCCAGACAACGGGAAGATTGACTGACGTGATTCTGAAAGGTAGAATTCCTCTTTGAAGAGATAGGACACCAACCCAAACAAAGTGATGAAACCACCTAGAGTGGCGCAGACAATATTGAAATTGACCACAGCTAGGGTAGGCATCTTGTCAAGAGTAGGTGGTACCACCTGCTGTAGGTAGTATGGATGTATCCGAGAATCCTGCGGCAGTAGTTTATGCGTCGCGCCTGCGACGAGTCTTTATTGTTAGGGAATTCCGGTGGCCCTTCTTCCAGTGACGTAATGAGCTGTTAGAAGAGAAGGCAAGATATGCAGATGTGTTATTGAATCATATGGAATGGAACCATGAGAAATCACCAGGACTGAGTGGGACGCCAGCTTGGATTGTACAAGATACGGAGATTTTTCTGTTAAGCCCAGAGCCTCGAAGATTGAGGCAATTTCACGGCTAAGGTGTCAATCTCAGGAAAGCGAAGATCTTGTTTATCTTGGAGGGGCGGAAATTTATCTTATAAATCTGGATCTTTGGTACGTGCACTACACGCACGTGTATACTGCTCCTTATCACCAATGAATTCTCTACCGAGGTCTTGGGGCTTATAGTCCTAGCTTTAGTAGTAACAAAGGTTTTAAAATCTTTACTTTACTACTAAAATTTTTATACTTTTCTAAGTCTAGTTATATTTAAATTATTATGAGCTAAAAGCATTTTATTTTCTCTATTACCTTTATATTATATTAATAATATAGTTTTATTTTAAAATCTAATTTATATTTTATATTTTATAACGTATTTCACGGGTGAGCTGGTCAAACGGGTGAGCTAATCACTTCAAAAACACACCAAAAAATGGAAAAATCACACTTTAATATCTTAACAACCACTTAATAATAAATTTTAATAATTTAA
>Ga0307507_10008949_pt1 | contig 13588 bp, 4 predicted proteins | sample 7_EM_MG_FD_207223 | JGI IMG/M metagenome (GOLD analysis project Ga0307507, IMG submission 207223) | Populus trichocarpa ectomycorrhiza microbial communities from riparian zone in the Pacific Northwest, United States - 7_EM | ecosystem: Host-associated > Plants > Roots > Unclassified | place...
GCGTACGGAGGCTCTGCATCGGGTCCCCGCTATATTCCCAATAGCCTCTACACGTGCCTCTGCTAAGTATACCCCCTATATAGCCACCTTATTTTTTTTTTACCTATCCTTCCTTCCTTATATCCTCGCTACTAGGGAGGCACCAGAGCAGCAGCTAGTAGAGGACCGTCGCCAGAACTAGACGACCGTCGCCAGAACCAGACGACGACCGTTCGAACAACCAGCCAGCGAACACTACGAACGATTCAATCGATCGATCGATCGAATTGAGCGAGAGCTTTGATATCGGCCCGTCACCAAATCAGAGCCTTTGATCGGGCCGACCCCTCTCCCAAATTGAATCTGATACTGACACAGGCAGGTAGGTAGGTAAGTAGGCAGACAGACAGGTAGGCAGGTAGGCAGGTAGGCAGTTAGGTAGGTAGGCAGGTAGGTAGGTAGGCAGGTAGAAGAGAACCGTCGCTATATTGTATTAAATTATCTAAAATTATATAATTTATTTTGCACCAACCGCGCAGACTAAGCAAATACTACTAAGTATATGGGATAAGTAATAACCATATAGGAAGAGCAAGATACACAGAATGCGCAAGAAGGGCATTATATATTAATTACGCATTAAGTGCAAAAAAAGCTTAATGGGGTGGGGGCACTACTTGCCTAGGTGGCTGTAAATGCGCAATTAGCTGCACTACGTTATTGAATGCGGCACTGTGCCGCACCTTAGTCGATACCATACGCTACACGTTACAGTGCGCGAAATGCGCATTTGGCCGCCAAATGCTGCCAAATGCTGCAAAAATGCTGGTAAATTTTTTCCTGACAAATCTATTGGAAAGGGCCCTTCTATCTAATTGTAACGGGACTAGCCCAGTTACAGTAGGAATGTCTCGGTGAAACACTCAACAGATAAATTCCGACGCTTTAATTAAATTCTGCCAAGTCGATCAAATTCTGCCAAATTCCGCCAACTTAATCAAATTCCACTAAATTCCACTGACGTAATGGAATTTAGTTAAAACCTATTAAAACCCACATGTGTATATGCCCACGCGTCTGCTGCCAAGACTCCCAAATATTTAGTTATAAGCTTTTTATGTTCCTTTCTCTTCTTTACATAACGTCTTATTCCTAGCAAGAGCTATATACCCTTAGATTTAGATAGAATTTATACTATTCCTTTAAATCTTCCCTAAAGTCTCTTTGTGCCCTTATATTACATTGTGTTAAAATAACCACTATTAAAATAGCAAATGAACTTAAATCCCCTGTGTTAATAAGCATTATGGCCCTAGTTAGGAAACAGTTAACTATAATATAATAGTTCTTTATGGAAGCCTTAGCCTAACAGCGAGCGACATTAGAAGCTTAACACTAGTAATTAATTAGAGCAATCTATAAAGAACTCCGTAACCTTAAGGCACTTATATTAAAGACCCTAACAACAACACCTACAGATAAGATTAAAATAACTATATATAAACCCGGCCTATTAAATGCAAACCCTAAACTAGTAATAGTAGCTTAACCTATACCTATAACAAACCTAGTACCTACTATAAAATCAGAAAAGCTTCCTAACCCTCTAATGTTTAATAGAAACTAAAATAACCTATATCCCTTTATAACTAAGCTCTATCTTAAACTTTTAATAAACTATAACTAATACCCTACTAAAGCTAGCAAGATTAGCTATAGAATGTCTTATTTAAGCAAAGACGCTATATAAACTATAGACCTATTCTTCCGTAACGGCACCTTTATTAATTTTAAAATCTTTATCTCTCTATTAGAACGAATATATAATAACACTAGCTGTAAACATATAGCCATTACTAAACTTAAAAACCTATAATAACGGAACTAAGACTTTACTAGCTTCTTTTTAGAATTTCTAGGCCTTATTAGTAAACTAGATTAGAATAAAGCCGCTAAAGTTGCGGCTCTTTAACAAGCTATTTCGGATAAAATTAGAGCATAGTTAGTAGGTAGGGAACTGCTAAAGGACCTACCCAAATTTGCTATAATATATTAGCGAATTAATAAGGACCTTTAATATAACAAATAAACCCATTCTCTAAAGCCAACCACGCCTCGCGTTTAAGACCCTATAAAACCAACATATACCCCAAAGCGCGACCCTTCTCCGAAACCTACGCACGACCCTATGGACATTAACGCCACTTAATCCTATATACCCTTAGAAACCGACAAATAAAGAACCTAAGCCACAAATAGAGAATGCTTTAGATGTGGTAGAAAAGGACATATTTAAAGAAATTACCGAACTTACCCTTTTAAAAAAGTCCGCCGTAGTTCCTCCTAGTCTTTAAATTGCACCCACTCCTTAAATCGCACTCGTTCTTTAAGCCGTACTTACTCCTTAACTTATACTCGTTCTATAAATTATACCTAGTCGTTACAAAGCATCTTACCCTTAGCTAACTTGGAAAACAAATCGTCCTAGGGCCAAGTTACGCCTTAGGATAAGAAGTAGAAGAGTATAAGTGTCTAGGCTCTTCCAGCGCTAATATATAACACAACTCCCTTAATGTACTTGGCGAAATTTAAATACTTAGAAAATAGAAGGAGGTATAAATCCTTATAGATAGCGGAGCTACTAGTATAGGCTTTATTAATACAAACTATATAAAAACCTAACGCCTAAATTTAAAGACACTTAATAAGCCCTAAGGCCTATAAGGCTTTAACGGCAAACCCTTAATATATAGCGAATTAACGCACTACGCTCTTATAAAAATGCAGATAGGCGAACACCTTAAATATATTTCCCTATTTATAACACCCCTAAAGCAATATAAGATAATACTTAGATATAGATAGCTAAAACGACACAACCCTTTAATTAGCTGGGTTAAAGAAACACTAAAATTCCACACAACCTACTACTGAAGTTATTGCTTAAAATACCACATACTCTATAAATATGCACAAGATTATTTAAATTTAATATAATATAAACTGCCCCTACCACGGACCCTAAACTAAAATAATAAGGCTATAACTGCCAATTATAGTAAAGAATGCAAAGACGTTATACTAAAACCTTTTAAAATTTGTATAATATAAGCCGCACCTGTCACAGTGCTGTAATGCTAATAGGCTGAATAACTACATTGTGGTATAAAGAGGAGAAGGAGGTAAAAGGGGGTATTGTATACAAATAGTAGGGGCAGCCGCCAAGGCGCTAGTAGTGGGCCAGCCAATAGTAGGAAACAGTACGAGACAGTACGCGTTAGGACTGTGCCGTAACAGTACTCCCCTCCCTAAAAGGTTTGGTCCCTAAACCAAATAAGTAACCTATTTTCGCTGTAAAGATGTCACTTCTGCTTACCGCCCTTAACTAAGCCAATAGCGATTTTCCATACCAGGCATGGAAAATCTTAATTAGTTAGCTCAACAAATAAAACCAGCAGAACTCCACACCGCCACCACATAGCGCTTCTTGGCAAAAAACCGACTAATTAGACAACTTCGACCGGCGGTTAAAGTTCTATAAAATCTTAACCACTACAAATTACCTTCGTGGTCGGCCATAGCCTTGGCGTGACTCTCCCTTATCTTATACCCAGTCTGGGGGTCCTGGCTTCTTAGGGTATTGTTTATAGAACCTTAGTAGTGCGCGCTCGCACCCTTTTAGGGATTTTTCGGGTTTCCAGGTTTTCTCGTTATAGTATTTCCATTTAATATAGTATATTAAGCCATGCTCGTCCATTTGTTTATTATATATATTAAGAATCTTTTTAAATTCCCACTTATCCGTGATATTGCCGTTATTATCCCTTTTAGCTATCCTGTCTGTGATATTACAACGTTCCTCTTTGTTAATGCGTGCTTGACTAGAGATCTCTTTAGGGAACTAAAGGCAGACTTTTAAAGTGTGGAAAGACTTATTAACACAGATATAGTCCAGGAGGTTAACTACGACTACTCCTCTATAGGCAGCTAGGACGGGCTAGGGTCTATCCCAATTATCATCCCACTTTCTCTTGGGCCGGTTGGTCTTTATATTTTTAAGGCTAACTATAACCATGTCATCCTTTTTAAATATTATACCTTTGTCTCGTTTTATATTAGCGTTGTCTTTATATCGTCACTGGGAGATACAAGCTAAGGCTTTAAGCTAGGTTAAAATACGCTCAAAGCGGTTAGCAATAGTATTAGCTTACAGGTACTCCTTCTTTATATATATAGACAGGGCTAATGGCTAGGGGCCTACTGGTTTAACGCCTAGACGTGGGTTATAGCCATAGTTAGCAAAGAATGGTGAGATTCCCATGGTCTTATTAACCTGGTTATTTGTAGCAAACTTAGTAAGGGGGAGCCAATCTACCCAGTCGTCTTAGGTAAAGCTCATAAAGGCGCGTAGGTACTTATTTATTACTGCATTAATAATCTTAGTTTGACCATCTGTTTTAGAGTACCATATAGAGCTAGGGCTTAGGGCTACCTTTAGGCGCTAGTTTAGGCGACGCCAGAAGTCAGAAATAAATAAAGAGCCTCTATTAGAAACAATAGTATTTAGAGCGCCGTGTAACTTATAGACAGTATAGATAAATGCTTTAATAAGCTCCTTAGTATCTAGGCTAATAACAGGAATAAAGTGTCTTATCTTCATTAGGCGGTTAATAACGACAAAGATATATCTATATATTTTACCGTTATAAAGGCACTTAGGTAGGTCAACGACGTAGTTAATAGAGATATTGGTCTATAGGCAGACTGGTAGTTCTAGTGGTTTTAGGAAACCAGGCAGTGCTAAGCGTGGGGTTTTTATACGGAAGCAAAGAGCGCAGTCTTTTACAAAGGTAGCTGTAAACTGTAAAATACCTAGCTACTAATACGTTTAATTAAGGAGGTCTAGTGTCTTAACGCGGCCTAAGTAACCCGCAGGGCCCAAACTATACGTGCGGTATATAACTTCTAGTCGGAGTTTATGTAAATTAGGGACAAATACTTGATTCCTATAGTAGATTAGGCCGTCAACAATTAAATATTTGGATTTGTTATAGTGGAGCAGCTTCCTAATCTACTTAGGCTAACGGCGTGCTTTATAGTCTTTCCATTTATATAGTGCAGCCAACATATTCCTAGCGAGTTTATTCTTTTTATAGGCATTCTTAATAAGCTCCTTAAGGGGTTTTTTTTTAGGCTCTAGGTCCATTACTGCAATAAAGTCTTTAATACTCTAGTCTTAGGATTCGCTCAGTAGTTCTTCTAGGATAGTAGGGTCAACTTTCTTTAGTGGTAAGACAACGCGGTCTCAGTATTATAGACATTCGTTATTAGCATTAGCAGGTACAACGCCTAGAAGGCGGCTAAGAGCGTCCAGGATTATGGCTTTAGTACTGGGCCTATAGGTAATAATAAAGTTAAATTAGGAAAGGAACTCAGCCCAGCGGACTTAGCGCTAGTTTAGTTGTTTTATTATTATAAAGGTCTGGAGGTTCTTATAGTCCGTGATAATTTTAAACGGCTGCTCAGTTCTTTATAGTTCGGGATACCATTCTTCTAGTGCCTTAACAATTGCCAGAAGCTCCTTATTATATATTTTATAGTTGCATTTAGGGGCTAAGTACTTAGTAGAGAAGAATGCGACTGGCTTAAGCTTATTACTTTTATTGGCTTAATAGAGCACTCTACCTAAAGCCTAGTTTAAGGCGTCTGTCTCTACTATAGTCTTCTTCGTGTAGTCGTAATACGCTAGGACCGGTGCTTTAGTAAACGCTGTTTTTAGGGTCTGGAATGCCTATGCTTAATTAGGGCCCTATAACTAGCTAATGCTCTTTTTTAGTAGCCTAGTCATGGGCTTAACTACCTTAGAATAGCCTTGAATAAATTATTGGTAGAAGTTCGCGAAGCTAAGAAATTACTATAGTTCCTTAACTAATGTCGGGTCCTTTTATTCCTATAAGGCCTGCACCTTCTTAGGGTCCATGGTCATGCCATTAGTTAAGATAATTAAGCTAAGGTATTTTATTTTGGTAGCATAAAACTTAGACTTATTAATATTAATCTAGAGTCTAGCATTACCAAGTCTCTGGATAATTTTATTTACGTATTTTATATGCTCGGCGCGTGTTTTTAAGAAGATAAGGACATCATTAAGATACGCAGTACAGTAGTTGTTAAGGGTGTTATATAAAACATAGTTAATATAGTTTTGGAATATAGTGGGCGCGTTATAGAGACCAAACGGTATAACTAGTATCTTATAGAGTCCAAACTAGGTAATAAATGCTGTAAGCTACTTATGGCCTTCCGCAATCCGGATCCGGTTAAACGCAGTAATTATATCAAGCTTAGTAAAGTACTTAGCACCACAGAGTGCGTTAAGTGTTTCGCAAACTAGTGGCAGTAGGTATCGGTTCTTAATAGTAACTATATTTAGGCCTTAGTAGTTATAGCAGATTTATACACCGCCGCCAGGTTTCGCTGCAAGGAGGAGTGGTGCGGTAGCTAGTAAGGTTAATTTGCGGATAAAACCCTTATCCAGCATCTTGTTAATCCACTTCTTTACACAGCTAAGTTTAGCGGGTGAGAGTGGTCTATTTTTATAGTATAGGGCCTGCTTTCCTGGTATAATCTTAATTTTATAGTCCTATGGTTGGTAAGGGGGCAGCTTATCTACGTTCTTAGGGAGGAAGTGTTTAATATATTTGTAAAACTCTTTTAATAAGCGTTATAAAATATCCTTATGGGTTAATCCTGGTTTGCCTTTTAGGAATTTCTTAACATTAGTGTTAACTATCTTCCGGCGTAGAAACTCAGACTTAGTTTTTAGGTTTATCTTAAGGAAGTTATAGAAATAAGGGGGTAGCGCTTTACAGGCTTCCTCTATTATATAGTCACCTTCTATTAGCTGGCAGAAAGACCTTTCTGATAGGTTTAGTACTTCTATTAGGCCTATAGGTAGCTCCTTAAGCAGCTATTAGTGTTCTTCTTATTTAACTAGTTCTACTAGCTCCGCTATATGGATCCTTATTACCTTTACGCCTTTTTGTTTATAGAACTAGGTAAAATTAACGGTATAAGTGCATTTAATATCGTCCAGGTTAGGGCATATCTAGTTCTCCAGTGCTACGGCTAGGCTAGCACGGCTTGGTTAGCCCAGGGGGGCGGAAACAAGGCAGCGGCCTTACACGGTACGCGCGGGAGACGGGTATAAGGTTAGGCGTTATAGGGGGAAGGTTTTAATTGCTCTGGTTTCAGTCTTAGCTATAACGCCCTTAGCTGTTATACGTGCGGTTATATATGCGTACGGTAAATAACTTAAAGTTAGGTGTCTTATTGGCTAACCTAGGTTAAGCGGGTATATATAGGGGACTTATAGTTCTAGCGGTGTTTGTTTTTTTAGGAATAAGGCGGTAGTCCAGTCTTCCAGAATCTCTGTTTTATTTACTACATATATTAGCTTACTAGTATTAGGCACCTTTTTTACTGTCGGCTAATAGTATCTAAGCGTTGGCCGTGTAATACGTCCGCGTAGTACTACTTAGTTACAATTAGGAATATACCATAGGAGACAGTTATAGGCACAGTAATTAGAGTTAAATTTAAGCTCTAGAGTAGGGAAGTCTAGTTTTAGGTTATGCTTTTTAAGCCAGGGCATTCTAAGAATTATTAGTATTAAGGGTAATAACTTTATAACATAAAAGAGTATAGATTCTATATAGTGGCCAATTATTATTCTTGCTATAAAGTAGTGGGTAATAAAGCTAGATGGGAGTCCATTAGTAAGGCGGAGTGGTTTTAGGACTAGGAGTCTTTTTATTATAATATTATGCTTTTTTACAAGCAAGTCTTCGTCTGTAAACGCTAGTGCTATACTACTACTATCAACAAGGCTTACTGTTTTAATAAAAACTTATAGGAGTAAGTTGCGTAGTAAGGAGAGGTAGGTCTAAATAAGGATAGCATTCCTATTATTGTTTGCTATTCTAAGGTTAAGTAATAGCTAACTTAAAATAAGATCTAACTAATCTAGTAGTATAGATCTAATCCTTTTATCCTCCTCCCTATATAGTTCTAACCCTTGGAGGCGACTTAGTCTAAGGGTTAATCTTTTAATAACTAGATCGTGGGGCTTGGCTAATAGCTATAGTCTTGGCTAGTATATCCTAATATATCGGTCTCCAACGGTGTATATATGCTAGGGGGTACTTCGCCAAGGACATAGCCGGTCTTATAGTTAGTAGCGGTATAAAGCACTTGTCCGTAGTTTATATACGGGACCATCGGCTAGGGCTGTATTGGGAAAGGGAATTATAAAGGTAGGTCTCTGTGTCCAAACCCACATCCCTATCTATGGTTGTCGTTTTGGTTACTAATCCCTCTACTAAAGAATCCGCCGCGGCTAGGAAGGGGTTGGCGCAGTAGTATTAAAAGGGGATTTAGGTTTGTTTTGGGGTTATAAGCATCTTTCCAATAGCTAGGTTAACTACATGCTAGGTAGAGTCTATTATCTATATAATATCTTTAGACGTTGTTAGGGAGGCTACTACTACCGCTGCCAAATTTAACGGCGTTAAGGTCTATTAGGTCATTCTATAGTGCTAGTACTAAGGTGTTGTTATTAGGTAGTGTAGGTCAATAGCCACCAGCGGTACTTAGCTTAGCGGTATTCAGCTTAGTATAGTAGGCGTAGTTCTATAGGTTATAAGCGAACACGTCCATTTGCTCACTCTAGCCCTCATAGTCAGCATTATTAATTTTACGGCTAAGGGTAAGGGCTAAGTCCTTTATCTTAGACAAAATATTCTTCCTAAGTAGATCCACCTTTTGTTCCTTAGTCTTGTTTGCTTTTATTATTAACTTATTAAGCTCTACTTTCCAGGACTAGTAATTACGCTTACCTTAGTTTAAGGTGTCTAATTTGTTCTTAGCCGCTTAGGTTGTATTTATAGTCTTATAGTGCTTCTTTATATACGCAAATATAGACTCTTGGTTAGAGAAGGCCTATTTGCTTAGGTTATTTGGGTATATACGTAGCATATTAAGGCCATGCTTAACATAGTCATAAGCCTTATCTATTAGCATGTCTGATATATAGAGGACTTCGTCCATTAGGGTCTTAAAGCACTTTATATCTCTACAGAAAATGCCTTAGATCTTTATTTCCCATATTTTAAATTTTTCTTGCTTTTTAGTCGGCGATCCCTTGCCATTAAATAGGGTAGGGTCTTTTGCTTCACGCTTTTTTCTATAGGGCTTAGCTAGGGGAGGAGAGCCAGTAGTGGTGTTCTTATCAGCAATGGTTTAGGTAAGTGTAGTAATTTAAAAGCTTAGGCTTTATATAGTCTTAGTATATACCAAAGCTTGCTGTTTATATTGCTTTACACATAGTTTAAGTGTCTTAAGGGAGTTAATTCTGTATTAAGCTTCTTTAAGTTGGGACTTTACAGTCCAGCCTTTATTATAGACTATTTAGAGACCGCTCTCAACGCTAGTTAAAAGGGTTGTACATATAGAGAGGTGCTAAAATGTTCCTGCCATATTAAGGTTCTTAGGGTACTCCAAACCACTCCTAATTGCCCAGGTAATGTTAGTGTAAAAGGTATTAAAGAGGCGGGCGAGCGCTTCGCGTATATTTGCCAACGGGGTATTCTAGTCACCCATTTTAGGGGATCTAGGCAGGGTAATTAAAATCTATAAGGCTGGCTGTAATGCTAAGATTGTTTAGGACAATACTAAGATTGTCTAGGACTGTACTAAGATTGTCTAGAACTATAGTACAGTAGTATCGGTCGCGCCGGGTCGCGATTATACTAGGAAAATAGAGACAGTGGACTAGGGAGAATAAAGATCGCAATAGGGCGCAAGAGGAGATACTATAAACTGTCACAGTGCTGTAATGCTAATAGGCTGAATAACTACATTGTGGTATAAAGAGGAGAAGGAGGTAAAAGGGGGTATCGTATATAAATAGTAGGGGCAGCCGCCAAGGCGCTAGTGGTGGGCCAGCCAATAGTAGGAAACAGTACGAGACAGTACACGTTAGGACTGTGCCGTAACAGCACCTTTTATTTTGTTAGTAAGAAAACAAAATTATAAAATCTTTATTATAATAATGAAAGACATTAAGAAAGCGCTAGAACTAAAGTAGTATATTAACCCTTAACCTCTTATACCTAAGGAGTACCACAATCTAATTAACAAGTTTAAAAAATAATTTGTAAACTAGCTGCCCCCGTATTAGGATGAATATGATTTTAAGATAGAACTTAAACCTAGTACAATACTAAAGTTCGGTCCACTATACGGAATGTTATAAGAAGAACTGCTTATAATGCGATAATACCTTAACAAGCATCTAGAAAAAGGATTTATTTACCCTAGTTAATCTCCATTCGCCTCCCTTATACTATTCGTTAAAAAGCTAAGAGGAGGCTTAAGATTCTATATTAATTACCAAGCCCTAAACACAATTACGATTTAAAACTAATATCTAATCCCCTTAATCTAAGAGACGCTTAACCGCCTAGTAAAGGCACAATATTTTATAAAACTTAATATAGTCGCTGCCTTTAATCGAATTCGCGTCTAAGAAGGAGATAAGAAGTATATAGCCTTTTGTACACAATAGGGACTCTTTAAATACCTAGTAATGCCATTTAGTATAAAGAACGGTCCTAGTACGTTTTAGTAATACGTTAATAATACGCTTTATAAATTCCTTAATATATTTATTACCGTGTATATCAACAATATCTTAATCTACTCGTCTTCGCTTTTTAAGTATTAAAAACACGTCTAAATGGTCCTTAAACGTCTATAAAATGCGGGTTTATAATGCAATATTAAAAAATATAAGTTCTATATATCTAAAGTTATGTACCTAGGCCTAATTATATCCCGTAACGGAATTAAAATAGACCCTAAAAAGGTCGCTGCGGTTATAAACTAGGGAAGCCCTAGTAACATATAAGACATTTAAGGATTCCTAGGATTCGCAAATTTCTATTATTAATTTATTAATTAGTTCTTAAAAATTGCCTAACCATTAGTAAACCTAATAAGAAAGAACATGAAATTTAAATAGACTGCTAAATATAAATAAGCTTTTAATGACTTAAAACAACACTTTATAACCGCTCTAATTTTTACCCACTTTAACCCTAACTTTAAATATGTCGTTAAAACAGACTTATCTAATTATACCCTAGGGGGAGTATTATCGCAATATAATAAGAACGGTGAGCTACGTCTAGTAGCCTTTCTCTCTTAAAAGCTCGCCCCTGCCGAATTAAACTATAAGATATATAATAAGGAACTGCTTACAATTATTAAATACTTTAAACAATAGCGTCTAGAACTTAAAGGATTGTTGTTTCTAATACATATATTAACAGATCACAAAAACCTGCAGTACTTTATAACTATAGAGCAGTTAACGCAGCGCCAAATTCATTAGGCTAAATACCTCTTATAATTTAACTTTAAGATTACGTACTAACTGGGTAAACTTAATTAGAAGCCTAATATATTAACAAGACAATTATAAGACTTACCTGTAAATACCTTAGATAAACGGATTACAAATTAATTATAGATCTTATTACCCCCTAAACGTTTTAAGAAACTACGTCCTATATTCCTAAACACGGAACTTAACAGAAATAAATTAGAAATTAATAAATAGGAAATAGAAATTAATGAGCTAATAGAATATAAATATAAGAATAACGTATAGATAGCAGATATAATAAAAGCGATTTAAATAGGAAAACAACAGTATAAAGATATTACACTTGCCAAATACGAAATTTATAATAATCGACTATACTATTAACAGAAGATAGTAGTCCCAAATTCCAAACCCTTATAATTTAAGATACTTGAATTTGTACACAATTTCCCTATAGTAGGACATCCTAGCTATGCGAAGACTTATAAGATTATTTAATAAGCATACTACTGGCCTATAATATATAACTATATATAAAAATACGTTTAAGCATATAGAACGTATATGCGTGGAAAGACCTCTTATATAAAGAAGTAAGGAGTACTTTAACTATTACCAATTCTAATGCAAAGATGGTAAGATATCTTAATTAACTTTATAGTTAACTTGCCTAATAGTAACGGGTTTATAAATATTATAGTAGTTGTTAACCGTCTTATAAAAATGCGATATATAATTTCTATAGACTTAATTAATGCAATATTAGTAGCCAATATTTTATTAAGTATATCTTTAAGCTATATGGACTTTCTAATACAATAATATCCAACTGCGGAAGTTAGTTCGTTTTAGACTTCTAGCAAGCTTTATATAAACAATTAAGCATTTAAATATAACTCTTAACTGCATTTTATCTAGAGATAGATAGCTAAACTAAAATCGCGAACGCGATTATAGAATAATACTTATAAATATACTACTCCTACCTATAAGACAACTGGGAAAAATGGCTGCCTTTAGCTAAGTTTACCGTGAATAATATAATAAACATATTAATAGGCATGATGCCGTTCTACGCAACCTACGGACAAGACCCTTAACTTAGATTTAAACTACAACCTAAAATTAATATAATAGGACTCACGATTAAACGGATTTAGTTAATTAATACGCATCCAGGCAGCAATTAAAAGCGGGCTAAAAGAGCACTGCCCGGTTTCAAAACCAGGCCCCTACGCGCGACACGCATGGTCCGCACAGTGCGCGGCCCTTGTAGCCGGCCAATGACGAGCAAGGAGGAAATACACAAGCAGCCATGATTCTGAGGACAAGAGACAATATAAAGACACAAGAAACCAGCTAAAGAATACCCTAAGAAAAGAAGCAAGGAATAACTGGAGATGGTTTATAAATGAATACACTACTAACCTGAGTCTCCCCTATAACAAGGGCCTTTGGACCATAGCAAAATGGGTAAAGAAAAAGGCGGGATGCCTAGTAGAAGATCCATACCTACTACCCCTATAAAGAGCAGGCGAACCATAGGCCATAAGCAACAATAATAAGAAGGCAAAGATCCTTATAGAAAGATTTTTCCCTTAACCGGCTCTAGTAGACCTTAGTGACATCACTAGTAAAACACTGGTGACTCGCCTAAGGGTTAACAGCGACATGACAACTAAAGAAATGGCCAGAACTATTAGCCGCCTCTTAAATAACATAGCACCAGGACTAGATGGGATCCTAAATAAAGCCCTAAAGACCTGTGGACCACTTATAGTATCTTAGCTTGTAGATGTAGCCAGAGCATGTTTTGTAATAGGCTACTACCTATAACTTGGAAGATCTATAACGACAGTTATCTTATAAAAAGAAGGTAAAGCAGACTACTTAATCCCAGGAAGCTACCGCCCTATTGCTTTAGAAAACACCCTAAGCAAGATCTTAGAAAAGGTTATAGCGGACTATATAGTAGACACGGCAGAGGAACACGCCCTACTACCACAAAGCTAAATGGGGGCAAGAAAGAATTACTTAACGCTATTAGCACTTACACTACTCGCTACTACCATTAAAACTGCATGGGCTATGCGAAAGGACTTTATAGTATTAATGCTTAGCCTAGATATCAGCGGCGCCTATAATAATATACCCTATAAG
>Ga0307507_10008950_pt1 | contig 13588 bp, 9 predicted proteins | sample 7_EM_MG_FD_207223 | JGI IMG/M metagenome (GOLD analysis project Ga0307507, IMG submission 207223) | Populus trichocarpa ectomycorrhiza microbial communities from riparian zone in the Pacific Northwest, United States - 7_EM | ecosystem: Host-associated > Plants > Roots > Unclassified | place...
TCACAAAGAGTGTGGCGTCGAAATCCTAGATTGATCTTTGTGGCGTCCAGATCGACTTATCAAAGTATCATTCTAGTCTATCCTCCATTTTATTTACCTTGAAATCACTATAATCCAGCCTAAACACCAAAAGAAAGACAACACAACCAGACCCATCCTTCATCCATTTTCGTCAGATTGATTGTTGCTGATTTTCGAATCATTCACGGCACATCACGAGTAGCAAGCGAATCTATTCGAAATACGAACAAAACTGAAGACTCGAATAAAAACATAAACGAAATATGCAAAAAATGATGAAACAGCACCCAAATATGTTGGATATATACTACAAGAAATGAAAACAACAGAAAGAAAGTAAATTTCAAAAGTTGACGCAAAACAGACTTGTTTACGACGAGTTAAGTCCGAATCTGGATCCCAAAGTAAATGATATTCAATTGAGCTACCATTTTAGATATATTGCGATATCAACCCAAATAGCCAAAATATAAGGTTTGAGCAATTTGTGATAAGGTTTGATATACAGACGCAAAAACGTTATGAATCAGACTTGATTAGACCCAAAATTAAAAACCAAAGAAAACGATATTCAATTGACCCCAAACTTAATATGTGATACTATTAGGACACCAGTAATAAGAGTATCAAATTTAAGCTAATTCCAAGTTGATTTGGTCCAATTTTCTCTTGTTAAGTTTTCTGTGGCAAAAACCAATAAACATCTTTTTGAACAATTTTTTTTCCTTTTTTTTTGTTACTGATATATTTTGGGCTGTAACCAAATGAAATAACTATTTTTTTATATGCTGCAAAATCAAGGAGAAGAAGAAATTGGACACCAAGGAATTTTTGTGGAAACAACAAGAAATGAAAATTTCAGAAAGATATAACCTGATTAATGAAGTCAAGCTCTGATACCAAATGATGCGAACCTCGTGGTCACGCAAAGACACCAATTCCCGGAAAGCCAAGTAAATCAGGTTTGATAGGAGTGTGACACAAAGATAACTTGTTCCTAGGCACCAGCACTATTGGAAACAGAAACCCCCACCCTACGAATATTGATTCGCGAACGAGAAGTATAAGGATGACGCCACGAAGCCAGCTGTTCTTTGATAAGTCATTTTGAGTTCTTTAGAGAACCATGGACTTAAATAAATCCTAATGGACCTCCTCTAGGTGGACTTATATTAAGCCCACTTACAATTGACCCAAATAAGTAATAATAACCCTAAGACTAAGAAGAAAATAATAAAAATCCTAAAACTAACCATCCTAAATATGCTAGAATCAGATTTGTCACCATTAAGAAGTCCCAAATAGACTAGGAAATCTGATATGAAGGTAGAATTTATTCTGAAGTCTTCTTTTCTTTTTGTAGCTAGGATGAATAAGGAATCCTTGTAAGAAAAGGATTATGAAATAATTATGAATCCTTGCCACACTTGGAAACTATGTTGCAGCCCATTAAAGATCTTTGTAGAATTAGTAGATTTTCAAAATAAGCTGTCACATCCTTTTAGAAAAAGAATCCACAAGTCAAAAGGAAGTAAATAACAAAATTCGTACAGCCTCTATTGACCCGTATTGAGATGCCTTCCCAACCTTCGATTGACCTGAAATTTGAATCCAAGGTAGGAAAACATATCTAGAGACTTCACGTAAAATTTCAGCACGATCCTACGGTCGGATTGAGAATTATAACTGTTGTTGTAAAACTGGATAGTTGCACATTTTACATCAAAATCTGAATTTGACCTTTCCTGGAAAAAAATTAAAACTAGTAGTATTTAATGACAAATTAGCTATTTTTTATTATTTTCTTTGATGTTTAGGCTTAATTAAAACTTTATTTTTGAGCTAGGATCCAAGGCTTGTTTGGATCAGGTTATGGGCTTTTAGTTTAGGGTTTTTGGTTCAGTTTTGTATGTGGGTCAGTTCAGCCCACAAGGGTAGATCCATTAGGGTTACTTTTAAGAACTATTTAAACACATGTAACCTAAATTTCGGCAGCTTTGATGATAATTACTTCTGAATTTTTCAGTTTTAACGTGTGAGAGTGATTCTTGCATTCTTCAGCTCTTGAACGAACTGAATCTGACTTATCGAAGATTAACTGGCTTCGTGGCATCATTCTACTCAATCCAATAGTGTTGGTGCCTTGGGGCAGGTTTCCATTGTGTCACACTCCTATCAGACCTATTTCGGCTTTCCGGGATCAGATCTCAATCTTGATTATGGGTAGCGTGACCACGTGATCACAAGGTTCGCATCACTAACTCAAGAGTCTTAGAGTGTGGAGGATTACTATAAAGATATAGAAAGTTGCTATGATTTGGGAGAATGTAGTAGAGGATAAGAAAGTTACTATAGTAAGGTTTCTGGATGGGTTGAACTATGACATAATGAATGTAGTGGAGTTGCAATATTATATGGAGTTAAGAGACATGATGCATATCACATGAAGGTGGAACGGTAACTTAAGTGAAATGGCACTGCATGACAAGTCTAAATTCAGGTTTTTTTTCAACATGGAAGTCGGATTTTAGGAGAGAGAGGGTTGCCTAAATGAAGCCAAATATGAGAGCTAAAACCGAACCACCTAAGGAAAAAGAAAATAAGCTCCACTGATATTAGAGGTAAGTATGATACTCAAACACCTCATAATCATGTGTTTTTTATGTTTCAAAATAAATCATATAGCATATCAATGTCCAAATAAAAGAGTTATGATATTACATAATCATGGAGATATTGTGTCCAAAATTTATAGCAATGATGAGAAGATGCCACCACTTGAAGATACTGGTGATAGAGATGTAGAGTATTTATTTTAAGGGTGAATTACTTGTGATTAGATGAGCATTGAATGTTTAGGTCAATGAGGATGGTTTGGAGCAACAAAGAGAGAATATCTTCCATACAAGATGTCATATCAATAATAAGGTATGTAATATGATTATTGATGGTGGGAGTTGTGCTAATGTTTCTAGTACTATACTTGTTAGGAAGTTGAATCTAAATACTACAAAGCATCATAGACCTTCAATGGTTAAATGAATGAGGGGAAGTGAAGGTTAACAAACATGTTTTGGTTTTGTTTTTTATTGGGAGATATAGCGATAAAGTTTTGTGTGATGTATTTCTTATGCATGTGGATCATTTGTTATTAGAGAGGTTGTGGTAGTTTGATAGGAAGGTTGTACATGATAGGTTTAAAAATCCATCATTCTTGTACCATTGTCATCTAAACATGTTTACAAGGAAAAATTAAATTTAAAAAGGAAAAGTGAGGTTGAGGGAGTGAAAAAAAATGCCATGAGCTTTAAGGAGAGAAAAAAGTCAAATTCAAACAAGAGAAAAAAGAATAGTGAGCTGGACGAGAATGAAGAGGAAAATAGAGAAGAAAAACAAAAAGGATAAAAGAGAGTGTTAAGAGAAAAATAAAGAAGCATGAGAGCTTTTATGCAAGAAATAATATTGTTAAGAATGTTCTTTATACTAACAATCATATGCAAAATAGTGTTGTTGTTTCTTTGTTGCATGATTATGAGGATGTATTGCCTATAAATGGTGTACCTAATGGTGTTGAGTTTGGATGCATAAGAGAAAGAAGAAATTTCTAGCCCATAGGAGATCTAAGTTGTAGGCTATAGGGGGATGGTTCATTCCAAGTTGTCAAATGAATCAACGATAATGCATACAAAGTAGATCTTTTATATGAGTATGATGTTAGTGTTATTGTTAATATTTCTAATCATTTACTCTTTGATGTAGGTGATGATTTAAGGTCAAATCCTTTTAAAATGAGAGGAAATGATGCTAATCAACAAGAATAATCAAATGATTCATTAAAGGTGCTGATTGGGCCAATTACAAGGTCAAAAGCAAGAAGATTAAAAAGGCACTTAATGAGATTATTCTTAATACTTGGGAAAATTGAAGGTTTCAAACTTCAACAAGGAATTATCAAGCTTTAATTAATGTGATTCATGCAAGAGTTGAACAAACTTAACTCAGTTTTGGGCTTTATTTTTTCTAATACATAATTTTACGCTAACAAACATAACTTTCAATTCGACTATTGGATTAGCCTAAAATGTTTTTGGGAGATTATAAAGGTCTTGTTGTCTATATGGGTAAAATTTTGTTGTGATAATACAATGGTAGAATCTTGCAATAAGGTCCAAAATCTATTGTGCAGAATTTACATTATTTTCCTTGTTGGTTAAGGATTCTTTTTCTTATTTCGATTAATACTCTTTTATTATTTTTAAGACTTGTTTAGGACATTATTACCTAGTATAATTAGGTTTATTTAGCTTGTAGTTAGGTTTTTATTTATTTATTAGGAGATTGGATTATTTTAGAATAATATTTTGAGTGTGGTGATGTTGTTTATATTTTTTGTTCTTCATTGAACTTTTCTTAGACTTATCAAAGATCAATTGTCTTTATGCGTTCTTACTTCATACTTTCTGCTTGAATTCATTATAATCATAAGATTATGGTCTTTCATTCAATAACTTTAGTTCCTTGGTTTAGGTAATCATTGAGTGAGGTTTTCTATCAATCTGGTTTTAGGTTTAAAGTTCTTACCCTTAGTTTCATAATAATTTTTTTATTTGTTTATATTCGTATAATGTTTCCAATATATTATTGTAATTTATCTTTGAATACTTTTAATATTTGATATAAATAAATTGTATTTGCATGATGTATTTCTAAAAATAAAAAAAATATTTGTTTATTAGTAAAACAAATAACCTCATTAAGATAAAAATATAAAAAAGTATAAATTAAAGAAAAACTCTGAGTTAAATATTTGCATACTTGTCTCCCTTTTGCTTTCATAGGAAAGATTATCTATTTGTTTAATATTTAATTAGTATTAATAATTCTTTCTTAGTTTATCTGTTCATATATTTTTAATTTTTATAATCAAGTGTAAACAATAGCTTACATTTCTCAATAAAAAAAATCATGATATAATAAAACTCACCCGCAACACTGGTACATTCTTCTAATATGTTAAAAATTAATTTGAGAACCTACTCACAACATAGTATTATTAACTTTTTTTTAGCATTTATTTTAATAAATATATGCATCAACTTCTTAATTCACAATTAATTTTTTTATATCGAAAAAATATATTGACAATATTTGCACATTAATGTTTTGTGTTAAATTTTTTTTATTCAACACATGTTAAGTGCAGGTAAACTAGCTGGTAGCTACCTAATAAAAATCAAATTACACTTGTTTATTCTGGAGCCTAGTCAAGGATTACTATTATTTTCCTTTCATTGAATAACTTAGGCTCGGCTTTGCATATTTTTATATATTAGGAATTGTGTCTTATATATCTTTATATATTTAATTGTATCTAATCTATCTTGAAAAAGTTGTGTTTCGAATCTATCCTTCCCTCATATTTTCACGATGAAAACTATTAGAAGTACATGATATGATTTGTGCATAACTAAGTTCAAATTTAATATGATCAAAACACCTCTCATTAAAAAATTTTAAAAAAAATGCATGAAGTTTTTTCAAAACTTGCCATTTGTGGAATAGCTTACGTAAATAACTAATCAAAATTGAGTATTAAATCTCAATTTATCAAGCCCTAATTAGAATCTCAAATATTTTTCTCTTACTCTCTATCTCGTAATGAGAGATATTTTAGATATATAAAATTTGAATTTAGTCATATATAAATCACATTATGTATTTTTATTAGTTTTATAGGTGAAAATATGATGAAAAGACAAATTGGAGATATAATATTTTTTAATGACAAATTGTATGCAATTAAATATATAACAATAAATTAGAAACAATTATTAAAAATATAAAAACATGTGGAGCAATTTCTCCCTAATCCTTAAAATAACTCTTTTCACCATCATGTCTTGATAGATAAGTAGAAGATTTGAGATCGCCGCCAAACTTTATATATAAATTGCAAAATGTTTGCAGAATTGTTTTATAGATTTTACACTCGTACATAGTAGATGTTAAATACTTCAATTTTTTTTTAAGAAATACAGTTTTAAAAAAGAAAACTAGAAAAATATTTTTCATCCAAAAAAACTAAAATCTAGTTTTCTAAATTATACGAACTTCTTGAACACGCGGTCAAACAATCCACACACAAATATACCAATTCCCGGAAAGCCATGTAAATCAGGTTTGATACGAGTGTGACACAAAGAAAACTTGTACCTAGGAACCACCACTATTGGAAACGGAACCCCTCACCCAACAAATAGTGATTCACGAACGAGAAGTATAAGGATGACGTCACGAAATCACTTGTTCTTCGATAAGTCTTTTTTTAGTACTTTAGAGAACCAGGAAGGGAGATTATCCCACCGACACACAACAAGTGCGGCAAAAGAAGTTTATTGATCTGAAAATTACGTAACTTTACATGTCTGGTTATGACCTTTATTTATATTGACTCTAGACTGAAGCACACCATAATGGACCCCTAATGTAAACTTATATGAGGCTCACTTACAATTAAATCTAAATAATATAAATAAACCCTAAACTAAGAAGAAAATAATAATAACAATAATAAATCTGAATTTAATATCCTAATATGATATGATCAAATTTGTTGCCCTGATATAACCATATCATTCGATAGTTTCACCCATATTTAACTAGTGTTTTGCCTATGTTATATATATAAAATGCTTTGATATTTTTATTTTATGTTTCGAATGAAAGATGCAAAAAGGAGTAAATTAGAGGTAATTGGCACATTTGACCTTCAGTCGATGTTTTGTGCAGAGCGTGAGTTCTAGAGGTCGAAATGAAGTGATTCCAGTGGCACTAAAAAACTAACATCCATACTAAAAGAGAAAGAGCATGGAAATCACATCCTTCAAAGTCAAATCTCGCATTCTAAAAGAGCTCTCAGTGAGCTGATCCTAGACAGAGAAATTAGAGAGAGATGCTCTCCTCCCGTGAGAATTTCCCTTGTGCTTTGTGATCTCCTGCCACTGTTCACTTTCTTCGTTCCCTTGATCTGTTGTCTCTTGGCCTTCTCCTGGCTATGGCTAACAAAAAGAAGAAGGCTGGGTCCCGTAGATCTCAGTTAACGCAACACAAGTCGCTGGCTATTTCCCAGCGTAATGATTCTGCTGTCCTAGCTTTAGCAGCCCCGCCTCTTACTGTTCATACTACAGTAACCTCAAATTCAAATTCAAAAAAGCGCCCGCTTGTAGCTTCTGCTGCTGTATGCTCTCGACCTATCCACCATGTACTCTCCTCCCCACAAGGTTCTGAGTCCCATCATCCTGGTGATCCATCTCCTAGTATCAATCAAGTGTTTGTGGAGGATTGGTCTAGCGATGAGGATCTCGAAGAAGAGGAGGTGGATTTTGACTCTTCTGTGGACTTTGACTATGTTGGGGCACCTTCATCCTCCTCCCCAATGGTCGTGGCTTCCCCTGCTCTTTGTCAGTCCACCCCTCCTCCTCCGTCTCTTGCTGAGGAGATTCTTTCTCCCTCTGCTGCCTCCCCTGCAGGTGGCCAGTCCACCCTGCCTCCTCAACCCCTTGCTGTGAAGATTCTTCCTACCCCGCTGGAGACGACGGTGCTGCCTTCTTCTCTGCCCTCTGGCTGTCGTGAGTCTCCTCCCTCCACCGTAGCAGGTGCAAGTCCAATGTGCAGATGCCATACCTGTGGTTTCCAAAGGGGATGTTGTGTCCGAAGTTGCTTTTGAACCTACTAATGGCTGGGTCACAGTGGAAGCAAGACGCAAACCAAGAAAACAGGATAAGGGAAAGGAGGTAGTGGTATCTGAGCCAGTGTTGGAGGCTATCTCCCCTATCCCTTCCTCTTCCCCTGTTTGCACAGGACCAGTCCAGATTCCACTGGTGGCAACCCCTTGTGCTGCAAGTGTTCAGGCTTCTCCCCCTCATTGTCCTGACTCCTTAGCTCAACCTCCTAGTGCTGACAAAGAACAGATTCAACCAAGTACTCCAGCCACCACTGCTGGTGATGATCATATGCCTGGCCCGCCTATCCCTTCTCCTATAGTGGGGGAGTCGGTCCAGAGTCGAGTTCTCACTCGAAACCAGAAGAAGCGAGGTGGTAGGGATATGATTCCCCCTCCCAGTCTTTAAGGGGTCCTCCTATCCCCCTGGTGCAGCATGCTCTGCTTTTTTGGTTCTGTACCGGTAGGGAGTTGTTTGTTGCTAGTTGATGTCTCTTAGTCAACTGTGTGGAAATGCTGTCTGGGCATCGTCTCTATTGCTGTTTTGTCTGCAGTGGTTTGCTTGCTGTCCTCTGTGTGCTTTTGTTCATGCAGGGTGCTGGGTGGTGCTGTTTTTGTTTCTTGCTGCAGGGGCCTTTTTCGCCTTGTGAATTGCCGCTTTGCTATTGCATGGCTCATGCATATTGATTTCACGTGACAATTACCTTTTGCTGATGGGGCCCCCTTCTTTTGGACGATTTATTGGCTCTTGCTGCTGTTGGTTGGCTGCTCTTCTGTGCCGCTTCCTATGTAATTGTATTGTAATCTCTTTTGTTCCCCTCGGTTATAATGGCTGGCCGAAGGTTGTGCCTGTCTACCCTGCATGAGGGTTGTTCATGCTATTGTATTTGGGTTTCTTTTCCTTTCTTGGTCTGGCTTGTTATGGGGAGTCTGTTCCCCTACCCTTGCCTTTTCTGTTTTCTTTGCTCCGATCAAGGGAGTTTGTTCCCTCTGATGGTGCATGTACTGTTCTACTGGTTTCCAGCCTGTATCGCAAGCTTGTCTTGCTCTTTTTGATCTATATACTTCTTACATTTGATCAAAAAAAAATCTCGCATTCTGTCAATGTTGACTTTTGGCCATTCAAAATTCAATATCTTGAGCTACAGAAGTCCAATTGTTGCAAACTCAATTTTGTTGAATTCCTGACATAAAGACCTATCAACCAAATTTCAGCCAAAAACGATTTCATATGAGGGATATGTGATTTTTCAAAGATGACAGCTGAATCCTGCCATATAATGGTGGATTGGTGGCAGTTGAATATTGTCAAAAGAAGCTGCACCAACCATTGACAAAGGATACCCACCATTGTTGATAAGTGCAGGAGGAGCTGCCATTGAAGTCTATAAATAGAGGCATTATTTGGAGAGCAAAGAGGGAGGAAAGAGAATGCAGTAGAAAAAAGAAAGAGGGGTGGCAGCCAGAAGAGAAGAAACACAAGTTCTTTCTCCTACTAACTTGAAATCATGTATTCTTCCATCTTTTGGAATAGTTGTTCAATAGATATGCAAGGCTAAACTTGTTTTCTTGGTTGCAAGGACGCAAAAACCTTCAGATTTCAAGAACTATGAGATTTATTCTTCCATTTATTTTCAGTTTGTATTATAAATGAGCATGCTTGTTTTCCTATGCATATTTTCTATGATTGTTTATCTTAATTGCTAGAGCGGACTCTAAGTTATTATTGTGAACAATCTATTGCTAAGTTTGATATCAATACCGGAGTTGTGGAATATAAACTTATGAAGCAACTAAGCTTGTTTGTTAAGATTAATGAATTTATCTAGATCTTAAGACTGCCATTGGATTAAATCATTAGTGTGGACACTGTGATTGTTTGTTGGTTATAATTAGTGATTAGTACTTAAAAATGCATTTTTATCAAGGTTTTATATCATCATTTTGCACTTGAAGTATCAATAACTCCTTAACTAAAGCATGTTTTATAATAACAAGTCTGATACCATAAGATACCTTTAATTTATGGTAAATATTCATCTTAATTTATGGATTGATTGATGGGTTTAAGTACTGAAATTGAAAGGACAAAGAGAGGGTCAAACTTAGAAAAGAGATGTTGGTTCAGTCCAAACTGGAACACTGTTTGGTCATTGGGTCATATCTGGAGCTGTAGATATTAGATTTAGGTATGCTCTATATGGATGGAAAGCTAAGACATAGGCCTAAAAATTTCTTGAGGAGTGCAAGATTTAAATAGGCCTTTTCAAGTCCAAATTGTAGCAACAACGAAGAAGTCTGAATCTGTCCTGCAGCCCAGACATTGTTCAGTATTTAGCCCATATCTCGAGTTCTAGAAGTTCAAACGACCTCAATGTTTTTTTCTTGGAAAGATGAGACAATGTCCTAGAACTTTCATGATTTAAGTCTATTCAAATTCTGACGTTATCAATGACGTTTTGTTCAGATAAGAAGATAAGGATTGTCACTAAGTCAAGATGTGGCCACCCACTCAACAATTAGTCATCAAATCAATAGTTTCAAATTTTGGCCTATAAAAGGAGGCATTTGCCATGCATTTAGGCATCTTGGTTTTCAGATCAAGATCATGCTCTTGCTCTCTTTATATTTTTGTAATGCTTAAGTTTTGTTTATATTAATCTCTTGTTTTATGCTTTTTATTTCCTTTCCTTTACTTAGTTAACTTATATCTTATTTATGTTCTTATCTTGTTTATTTATGTTTCTCTTCTTCATTATGTTTTAGCTAAGTTTATTATGTCAAGGTGAAAAGGTTACACTAATGGTGTAAGAATAAGTATAGTATAAACTCAACATGGACTTTAATGTTTGATACTAACATGTTTTGTATTTGTTATTTTATTCACCCTTAATACTTTGCTTGTTAAATGGTTAATCTAGATTTATGTTGTATAACCTTGGTACAACAAATACTTGCTACTTTCATAGCCTAAACCGTATGGTATAACCCATAGTTTTGAAACCCGACCCGGTCATCGACCCGGTCAAGTGATCGGGTCACGAGTCAGGGGTCAACAAAAAAAAAACACCTATAAAAAAAAACACATAACTAGTTACAATGCAACACTTACATAAACCAAATTTAAATTATAAACCAACAACATAAATTTAATTCAATATCCAAAACACAAATCAAATATAAATTATAAAATATTTAAAACAAAACATCCAGCAACATAAATTCTAAATCAACAACACATTCAGTTTTGTTGAATTAACACATTAAGTTCTTCTGTGTCCATAGGAGCAAAATTTGGATCAAATGTCGATGGAATGGAGCCAATCTCGTCAACACCTAATAAATCATCAGCATGCTCCTTTGAAACTTCATCGTCAAAATCATCTTTAATATCATTAACATCTATGACATCTACATTTCAAACACAATTAATAAATAAATATTATGTGTTAAACAAAACTTTATTTTAAATAATATTTATCACTAAATAATTAATCATCAATTACCATTATCTAAAGTATCTTGTATGATCATAGTTGATAGAGCTTGGTGAAAACTCTTTACTTTTTTCGTTGTCAAGATTGACGGGTCATCTTCTACTATCCAATTTTCAATGTCACAAATTGTCTCAACATTAATTAGATCATAATTTCGTCCTTTCTAATAATTCCTATATATTAAAAGTGAAGGTAAACACAATATAAGTATTAAAATTGAAACAAAACAAGATAAAATAATATTTAAGGAATTAGAGAAAAGAAAAATACTTTTGTTTCAATCTTAGATTGCAGTGGACGTAAACAAGGTCATTAAGCCTTTGGTGCTCCAATCTATTTCTCTTCTTAGAATGAATATGTTCAAACATACTCCAATTTCTCTCACATCCAGAAGAACTACAAGTTTGACTTAACACTCGTATAGCCAACTGTTGTAGATTTGGAGCGCTGGTTCCATATGTCATCCACCATTCATCTATGCAAAAAAATAATAAGTAAAAGTGTAAGACCATTCGGTGGTAACATATGTTTTTTAGTATTGACATCCTCATCATCACCATCACCATCATAATCATCTTCTAAGTGCCTAATCATCATCTCTTTATGCTCCTTTTGTTGTGCATTAAATGGATTGAAATCTGCTTGCATTTCTCTAACTCTTTTTTTTTGTTTCAGAATTTCCTTTAAGGCCCCGTTTGTTTGCTGGAAAGTAGTTTCCTTTTGAAAAGTGAATTCCAAGAAAGTGAATTATTTTCTGATGTTCGGTAGTGTAATGGAAAATAAGTTGGAAAACACTTTCCAGTGTTTGGTTATGTCATGGAAAATGAGCTGGAAAATAACTTATTAATGTTTTATTTTTCTCAAGTTTATTAAAATAATGAAGAACAAATCTTACAGATTAAAAAGTTGAATGAGAATGAAATTGAAAAAAAATATAATTTCATAAATTATCTCAAATAAAATAAATAATAATCAAAATAATAGAGATTAAATCTAAACAATTAAAATAATGAAAGATGAAGAAATTAAAATAATAATAATTAACATTTCATAAATTATTTCAAATAAAATAATTAACAATCAAAAGAATGAGGATTAAATTTGATAGATAAAAAATTTCAATAAAAAAATGATAAGGAAAAAGTAAATAGCAATTATAAAAATAAGGACCAAAGTTAATATAAAAATTAAATTTTAAGAGATGAAATTGAAAAATAAATATTCAAAACAAAATATATATAGCAATCAAAAGTTTGAGAATCAAATTTGATATAATCAGCAAATAATGACATTTCTAAATTTTTCACAACTTCCGGAAAGTGTTTTCCACCCAAATTTTCCAGGAAAATACTTTCCTAGAAACCAAGCCAAATTTTCCTTTGATTGGAAAGTGTTTTCCGTTGACCAACTTTCCTAATGACAAACAAACACAGGAAAGTTTGGAAAGTTGTTTCTCGGAAACCACTTTCCGGAAAACAAACACAGCCAAAAGGGAAAACACTTTCTTGGAAACCAAGCCAAATTTTCCATTGACCGGAAAGTGTTTTCCATTGACCGGAAAGTGTTTTCCGTTGACCAACTTTTCTAATGGCAAACAAACACAGGAAAGTTTGGAAAGTGGTTTCCCGGAAACTACTTTCCGGGAAACAAACATGGCTTAAGATTCAAAACCATTTGATGTCGAACATCAGGAGGACATTTGCGACATTGTTCAACTTCTCCTTTAGCTCCAGCTAAATGTTGCTTAAATCGATTAATACCACCACCCGTAAATACTTTAGCACAATATAAACAAACTAATTTAGTGTTTTTTACATCCAGCAATAAGTTCAGGAGCTTCTCTACAATGACCCCATGCTAAATCTGTTCTTCCTCTACTACCACCTGACATCGAAATTGAAGGTTGAGATGATTGGACCGTTGAAGGATCACTACTTGGAGTACTACCATCATATGAAGACATTTTAAGACCTAACATAATTTATAAGAGGGAATATAATTTCAAGCCAACTCACTTTACAATCCATTCATTAGATTAACAATGACAGCTTCATTGTTAACAATGACAGCCCCATGGTTTTCATTCGATGCAAAAGAATTAACAATGCAATTGACACAATACAGATTCAACACAATACACTGAATACAAACACAATACAGATTCAACACAATACACTGAATACAAACACAATACAGATTCACTACTGTGGCACAAATTCAACACAATGCTCTAGGAAATTAACAAATCTGATTAGGCAAAAGAATTAACAAACTAGCAGCATTTTTTGGCGTGTAATTCAACACAATTGTAACAAACTAACAATCCAATTCCACACAATACAGACACCTC
>Ga0307507_10008952_pt1 | contig 13586 bp, 13 predicted proteins | sample 7_EM_MG_FD_207223 | JGI IMG/M metagenome (GOLD analysis project Ga0307507, IMG submission 207223) | Populus trichocarpa ectomycorrhiza microbial communities from riparian zone in the Pacific Northwest, United States - 7_EM | ecosystem: Host-associated > Plants > Roots > Unclassified | place...
TTTTGCTTTCAAATTGCTGCTTCAGGGGACTCTTCGAGGGGTTCGTCCATAACGAGGGTTGACCCTTTCGTTCCAACGCTTCCGCGAATAATTTCATTGCCTACTAGTGATCGCGTCCGCTTGAATCCCTGATTGACAATCATCACAGGCAACTATTAGCCTTGTTAACGGAACCTCGGCACACGGGGACGATAAGACAACGAAGGCGTCCTGGTCCTGGAGAGGAGGGCAATGGACAGTGGAAACTGTCCTCGTGCATATCTCAGACAAAGTTCCTCACGTTTTCGGGATAAGGCCGTTCTGACCTACCACATTTGAAGCTAGGGTTGGATATGGTCCGTATTTCTGCGCTGCCTTCAACCAATGTTTCTGGGTAGATGAAAGGGGGATTTGCCGTCGAGTTGAGGGAAGGGAACGTGATTGTTGTTGTTGCCAATCGGATTCGGAGAACAAAGGAGGACTTGAAATTTGCCTCCGCACCGACTGGCCCAAAACGGGCTACCCAGCACGAATGTCTAAACACAGCAATTAGCGAGTTGCGCTGCTCATTTGAGATTGGAAGGCGGAATGGGAGACTTGGTGGGACCAGTTTCCTTTGGGGTTGGTAGCATTTTATGAGCGTATGATCATGATTCAGGTATGTCCAATTGAGTCTTTTGTCTCCTTCGACACCCACACTTTCGTTCAGCGTCGTTCTATTCAGCTTGCATGCGCACCATCATCTGAGCCTCCGCCTGATCAACGAGAAACATTGATGCTGCGGACCTGCTATGGTACTGTTCTGCCTGGGCGATCGCATAAGGCACCCGTCAAATGAAGACCTGAGACTGCGAAGCTGGCCTACATAGCAGACAAAATAACGCCTAATGCTGCTGTAATGATGGTTGCTGGGGTGTGCTAAGGCTTGTATGATCGTTCTCAATGCTCTCTCCTGTATTCTGTATTGTTGCATATAATGCCATATACATACCGGATTTTCTCCCCGCATTGACGTTCTTGAGGCTATAATTATTGAGTAGATACGGTCCGATCACGCGATCTTGCTTTTGCATCTCCTTGTTCTTTTCTTCCATCACCTGAACTCTCTGCCCATCGTTGCTGCTGCCTTCCATCTAGGATTCATGCTGCACTTCCCATCGAGCTTGCAAGCGAATGGTCCGGCTAGACCGCAAAGTTTGAACGCGACCCAACAGAAGTCGTCGTCAGATCCTCTTTTCCTGAAGATTGAAGAGGAACTCCACGATGCACGTCGGGTTAGGACACATGGGCAGGAGGACGACCTCAAGCTAGCGCTAGACATGGTGATAAATCGAGTGACAGAGTTGGTGCGTTCCCTCTTTCATACCAGCAGAATCGCTTATGACTCTCGTACAGAGTACGCTTCTCAGCGATGCATACAAGTCTCAAGTTGAGCTTGAAGTGCAGCTGAACGTTGCTAAATCCAACCTGCAGCTAGTCATTTCAAACAACGAGATGCTAGAGGATGCTTTGAAACGCGAGAGCTCAACCCAATCGCGCGACGTGGGCTGGCGTCGGACTAGTGGCCGAGACGACAGTCGTTCAGTTTTAGAGCGGTCGCAGTCGGTGGACTATGCCTACACTGTGGAGACTCCGTCGCCGCCAGTCTCAGCGAATACAGACAATCGCTTCTTCAAGTTCCGGTTCAATAACCCTACCGCTCCCCCATCCCGTCCTAATAGTTCAGCCCGACCCGGAACGCCATCAAGTGCTCTGTCATCACCGTCGATGCCTTCCCTTCCGTCGCATGTCAGGGAGCTGGAGGAAGTGACTGCAGAATTGGCGAAAGAACGTGCTGCAAAGAAGACCATAACCGATGAAAAGGCAGCACTCGAGGCTGAGCTCGAATCGCTTTCTCAAGCGTTGTTTGAGGAGGTGCGCAGTTCAGCAATGTCCTTCATTCTCACCCGTTCACATCCCTCACAGGCGAACAAAATGGTTGCCACGGAACGTATGAAGCGGGCGGAGACGGAAGAAGAGCTCAAAGAACTCCGGCAAGAGAAAGAGGCACTACGCAGTGCCCTTCGCCTGATTGAAGGGGAGAACTTCACTCTTCGGTCCAGCGAAAACGTTGGCTCCCCTGGGGTTGAAGACGTCGCTCCTCGCCCACGATCACATACTCGCTCATCGTCCGAGATCGCTGTTAAGTCGAGGCCAGAGTCCCTTGACCTAGAGTATTCATCCCTCCCTCCTTTACCCCCGTCACCATCGCCATATCCTGAACCTATATCGAACACCGTCCCCCTCTCGACGTCCCCTTCCTCGCTTGACGAGGAAGATTCGCAACCTACACCTCGATACCAGCCTTATCCGCCGTTGGAACCATCTCCTTGGGCTGATGTTCCATCCCAGTCGCCATCGATGTCGTCGGCTACAACCAAGCCAAACTTATTCGCTCCTGTCTTTCGTACCACACGCTGACTTGCCGCTCCTATTTTGTCTTCGTCTCCATCGTATTTATGCACAAACCACGGCACACGATGCACCCTCACCGTCATACCCTGCTATGTGACATCCTCCTGCATACCCACCCACGGTTAGTAAAGGTCGTCTGGTCAATCTTGTAGCTGGTGCTTCATCCCGCAAGAAGGATGCGCGACTTTTGTCGGTTAGATACCTACCAAGATCCAGGTTCGGACGTACACTCTCCGTGGTCGGAAAAGCCGCAGGCAGCTACGACGTCCCTCATGTCGTTTACGTTGATTCTCTCCCTGATAATGTATTGTTATTGGTTCTTGAAAAATTTTTAAGGCCACGGAAGCGTATTCATTCTCTGCACTCAACGATTGACGTTCTTTGGTTGCTTTAACTTTTATCTCACTTCTTCGTAGGTTATGCTCCCTTCGTCGCACAGATTCCGACTTGGTCGGTAGGTCGCCCTCGGGACGTTCAAGCAGGGCCTTACCATAGCCCTCAGGCCCGTTGTTCTCAGAAAACCTTGGAAAGTTGGTACGTTCGAGCCATTCGTGATAGTTTGATGCAGTCTTCTTAGGTGAATACTGCCATCACATATAGGAGATTCTTCGTCTGGATTTTTGAACCTCCCCAACAACTGTGCGCTATAAGTCAAGCTCAGTGAAAGGAGGCGGAACGTGGAGGGCTCTGTTACAGGCAAACATCCGAAACTGAATAGAGTTTCTATGTGCATCCAAGATGGTATCCACGGAAATCCGACACCTTTCTAGTTTTTTCTCCGATTCGACGAAGGGTTCCGAACCCCAAAAGGAACGGGAGCCTCTGGACACAACCTAAAGTCAATGGCTCAACTTGTGAGCCACCCGAAGCTTCATAAGTCCCAAACGTGAGGACATACCGTGCCTCAGCGTCGCATACGATGTATTGGTACGATCACTCATTTGTTGTCTTGGGCGGGTCTCATTGATCTGACGGGCACAGAAGGGAACATCTGAGTTTGTGAAATCCAGAGAATCCTACAACAATAAGCAAGGATGCTTGGGAGATTTTACGATAAGTTGAAACATTCACGACTTCAGGCTTGAAATCGTCACCATCATGTGTTCCGTCTTTCTACAATGAATTACTCCTTATTCATACGCCCTCAACTTGAACCTGGCCTTTCGATGCCTACCTAATCTTTGGGCTCAATATTGTTTGAAGTTGGTGCAAAGCTAAAGAATCCGAAGGGAATGGAGGACAGGGAGGGTGGTGAGCTCACTCTAGGTTGTGTTTGCTTTGCCTCATTGAATTTTCCATGCCAGTCCCCTCTGTGTACCTGATGCTTACCTGCTGCTCATACCTTCTTGTGTTGAAGACACAGGTAACCTAACACATCAGTAATTAGGCATTTTGGTTTCCAGGGGTTTCTCAACCGAGAAAACCAGAAAAAACCGGAAAAAACTGAAAAAAACCCTGAAATGTGGCAACATGGAAACCCATGTCTGTTTTCCAGGAAACCTGCCTGCAGGGTCTTGCCAGGTTAAGCCTAGTGAAGTCAATCCTGACTTGACCCTTTACTATTTGTAGTATATATTCCCATTCTAAGTTTCCGGAAACCAGAAAACTGGTGAAAACTGGTGAAAACCAGAAACTAAATTGCCATATTGCTGATGCATTGTACCAAGTGATGGTGGAGAACTCTAAATATAGTGTTTCTGGCATCAATGGGACTACATATTTGGGCCATCCACTTCAAGAGGCTAAAGCTGAAACTGAGTACATAGAGATTTTGCTTCTCCTCAGTGTCTACATTACTCAGTCATAAAGATGTTAGGTAAATCATTGGCATAGGGATGTATCAACTTCTAAAAGGAATGGAGATGCTGAACAAGAAGAAATAGTGTAGATAAATACACATACAAAACTTGATATTTTGAAAAGAAATTAGCTCATTAGGATCTGGATGCCTCTGTATCTTTCTATATATTTTGAAGATGAATATTGGGTGAGCAGTAACAGCAGGAAAGAAAGCATACCCTCTAAAAATGGGGAAACTTTATGATGCCAAAGATTCTAATATGATATAAAATGGAGTTGACTTGCCCACTATGAATCTAACATAAGTGCCCTAGTCAAATGATGTAAAGAAATACATACTTGCTAATGAAAAGAATGGTTGGAAGGGTAAAGTGCCTGGAATCTGGATGGATCAAAGACATACATGCTACAAAACATGGGCATTCTTGTGTAACAGGTAAGAGGAAATGAAGACATACAACCTGAGTCAATATAAGGATATATCAGGGTGATGGAAATGAGATTGAATCTGCAACCTACCATCTAAAGAAAGAAAGCACAGAAATGTCATAAAATTGGTTTGTGTCACCAACAAAGTTCACATTAAAAACTAGGCCAACTTACACTCTGAAACACAGTCTGTGTCACCAGAAGAGTGCACATTATAAACAAGGCCAACTCACCATCTAAAACAAGACAGCCCAGTCTGTTTCACCAGAAGAGTGCACATTAAAAACCAGGCCAACTCACCCTCTGAAACAAACCAGGCCACAGTTGGTTTCACCAGAAGAGTTCACATTAAAAACTGAGTCAACTCACCCACTGAAACAAGACAGGCCATAGTCTCTGTCACCAGAAGAGTGCACACTAAAAACCAGGCCAACTCACACTCTAAAACAAGACAGGCCACAGTCTCTGTCACCAGAAGAGTGCACATTAAAAAACAGGCCAACTCACACTCTGAAACAAAACAGGCAGTCCATGTCACCAGAAGAGTGCACATTAAAAACCAGGTCAACTCACCCTCTGAAACAAGACAGGCCACAGTCCACATCACCAGAAGAGTGCACATTAAAAACCAGGCCAACTCACTGTCTGAAAAGGCCACAGTCTGTGTCACCAGGAGAGTGCACATCAAAAAACCAGGCCAACTCACTGTCTGAAATAAGACGGGCCACAGTCTGTGTCACCAGAAGAGTGCATGGCATCAAAAACCAGATCAACTCACGCTCTGAAACAAAACAGGCCACAGTGTCACCAGAAGAGTGCACATTAAAAACCAGGTCAACTCACCCTCTGAAACAAGACAGGCCACAGTCCATGTCACCAGAAGAGTGCACATTAAAAATTAGGTCAACTCACCCTCTGAAACAAGACAGGACACAGTCCATGTCACCAGAAGAGTGCACATTAAAAACCAGGCCAACTCACTGTCTGGAACAAGACAGGCCAGTCTGTGTCACCAGGAGATGCACATTAAAAACCAGGCCAACTCACCTCCTGAAACAACACAGGCCAGAGTCTGTGTCACCAGAAGAGTGCACATTAAAAACCAGGCCAGCTCACCTCCTGAAACAACATAGGCCAGAGTCTGTGTCACCAGAAGAGTGCACATGAAAAACCAGGCCAGCTCACCTCCTGAAACAACATAGGCCAGAGTCTGTGTCACCAGAAGAGTGCACATTAAAAACCAGGCAAACTCACTGTCTGGAACAAGACAGGCCACAGTCTGTGTCACCAGAAGAGTTCACATTAAAAACTAAGTCAACTCACCCACTGAAATAAGATAGGCCACTCTCAGAAGGGTTCACATTAAAACCAAGCCTAACTCACCCACTGAAACAAGACAGGCCACTCTCAGAAGAATTCACATTAAAACCAACCCCAACTCACCCACTGAAACAAGACAGGCCACAGTCTGTGTCACCAGAAGAGTGCACATTGAAAACTAGGCCAACTTACAGACTGAAACAAGACAGGCCACACTCAGTGTTACCAGAAGGGTGTGCATTAAAAAGAAGGCCAACTTACAATCTGAAACAAGACAGGCCACAGTCTGTGTCATCAGAAGAGCACACATTAACAATTAGGCCAACTCACCTCCTGAAACAAGACAGGCCAAAGCCCCTGTCATCAGAAGAGTGCATCTTGAAAACCAGGCCAACTCACCCCCTAAAACAAGACAGGCCAGAGCCTGTGTCACCAGAAGAGTGCACATTAAAAACCAGGACAACTCACTTTCTAAAACAAGACAGGCAACAGTCTGTGTCACCAGAAGAGTGCACACTAAAAACCAGGCCAACTCACACTCTAAAACAAGACAAGCCACAGTCTGTGTCACAAGAAGAGCACACATTAAAAAACAGGCCAACTCACCCACTGAAACAACACAGGCCACAGTCTGTGTCAGCAGAAGAGTGCACATTAAAAACCAGGCCAATGCACCTTCTAAAACACAATGTGCCACAGTCTGTATCACCAGAAGGATGCACATTAAAACCAGGCCAACTCACCTCCTGAAACAACACAGGCTACAGTCTGTTTCACATTAAAAACCAGGTCAACTCACTGTCTAAAACAAGACAGGCCACAGTCTGTGTCACCAGGAGAGTGCACAACAAAAACCAGACCTACTCACTGTCTGAAATAAGACAGGCCATATCCTGTGTCACCAGAGGAGTGCATAGTGAAAGGAATGCTATCTCACCACCTAAAAAAAGAATGACCAGAGTATGTGTTTTAAAAATGTGTAAAATAAAATGCAAGAAAGCATACTTCCTGAAATAGGTAAAAGCACATCATAATTACCAGAACAGTGCACAAGAAAAGCCAAGGTGAGAGCATCAGTCACCAGAAGAGATAATAGCCAATAGGGGAACCACTTACAGCCTAAGAAATGGTGTGTTCAGAAGAGAATTGAGTCAGAATGAAGTTGTTTCAAAAATTTTATAATCACTTACCCACTAAAAAAAATCTATTATAAGCATATAAAGATGATGTGAATAGACTATGTAGTACCATCTAGATTTATAAACAAGAACATTAGCTGTATAAGTAGCAGGATCAACAGTTAATACTTGCTTCCTGAAAGAAATGGACACCTGCTGATAAGATATGACATGTTATGCAAAATAATTGCCCACAAACTAATGACAACCATTAAAATATATAAAAATTTGAAGCATTTCTAGACATACATTCTGCAAGAAAAAATAACAATAAGAATAAAACTCTGCTTGCTTGGTAACTGTTTTGTTCTTACTTCCTGTGCTTTATGAATGGCAATAAAATCTTATTATGTCTAGCTTACCTGCTGTAAAACAGGTCAATATTTTATTTGACACCTTTTAGTTATTTTCATTGCCACATACCTCCTATTCACCTTACAGATTAACTTTTGAGCAGCATTATTCTCCTGTTACTTACTTTCTGTTGGAAGATCTTGATAAATCAGTGAAGATATTCTAATTGTAAACTCTTACTTTACAGAAATGAATAGCTTCTTCAAATAGCTTGGTCAAATTCTTTGTCCCCTGCAATGTCTTATACATGTTAAGGTGTGATGACCATTTGAGAATTGCAATAACTGACTTGAAACAACTTTTTTAAATGCCCCACATAGATTAAAATCTGTTTCTTCTCATAAAGATCCTTTGTCATTATGGTATTATGCCATGCCTTACAATGAAAAGTTAGTAAAATTTCAATGAGAGCTACCAAAGAGGTCATGACTGTTTCATCCACATTTAATTCCTGATTCTGAAATCCTAAAAGAATATGGTGTGGCCAATTAAAGCAAGCATACTTGGCCACATCACCATCAAAAAAGTCTCCTGAAGGACATTCTACCAGATGCTTCAAACAGTGTATGGCCAGATGAAGGTGTTGCACAGGAGGATCAATGAAATATTGCTCTGATCGTAATTTGAGGGTCAGAAAATCACGAAGAGATGTGTGATAGAGCATGATGGACTGATCATCATCTCCAGGAATTTTGATAATTGACTGTACCCCCAATAGCTCATGAATGACCTCCTCATGCTGAAGACAGAAGAGGGAGCTAAGGAAAGATATAGATTGGTTGTGCTCCAGAATCATGATTGTTCCAAGAATCTGATGAAGAGCTGCTGTCCCAGAAGCAGTGGAAAGAACTTGTTTATAAAGTGAATCCAGACCATTAGCTCCAGATTCCAAAAGTTGTTGCAATGCTTTGTGTGGCATGGAATCTCCTCCAACAAACTGGATTAATGTCACAGCAAATGCAAATGAACTGCCAGCCATGTCAAGGAGTTTAGTAAGATCTTTGGCTGATGGCCAGGGCTTTGATATTTGCAGCATCATTCGACAATTCTGGTCAAAGATACAAGCAAACTCCCTTTCAAAGTATACTTGAATGTCTGAACAAGCCTCAAAATTCTCCAAGTCCAGATGGTCCAAAAATCCAGCCCCAGAATGATCAAATTTTTTCCGAATATGCTCCTCCACCCTGCTGGTAAGAAGTATTCGGAAAGGAAGATGACTCCTTCCTGAAAAAGCATTGAGCAAAACATCAATGAAGGTTTCCATTTCAGCCTTATCTTTACATTCATCCAGAGCATCAATGACAAAGATCTTTTTCTTTGCAAGATGAGAGAAGACTCCAAAACTGGAGAGGATTTTGGAAGTGGTGGAATGGATTGGTTCTATGATCAGCTTCTGGAATTGGTGAGCCAAAGAGACAGAAGGCCCAAGCATGGCTGGCTCATCTCGAAGGGCCTTCTCAATCAAAGGCTTAACAGCAGGAACAGAAAGGGAGATCTGATGTGCAAGAGTAGGAATCAAGCGAGATATGCGACTCCGTTTACCAGCACCTCGAAGAAAGAAGAAGCACCCTAGAAGGCGACCTTTGGCGGCGTAGCGTTCAGCAATGGTTTGAGCCACTGCTGACTTGCCATAGCCAGCTGGTCCACTGAGCCAGCAGATAGCAGCTCGCTTGTCAGAGCCGTTAAGCCACCGCTTGATCTGAGCGATGACCTCTAGGCGGGTTCTGGGGTAACATCGAGCAACGGGACCCGCGCGAGTATGGGTGGCGTTGATGACAGGCCTAAGCAAGTCTGGAAGACCTAGATGCCATTGGATAGTATTGGCAAACTAATATAAAACCTGACATACCTGCGCCAGGAGGGGCCGGAGAGCCATGAAGAATGACATTGTGGGCGTTAATGACCTGTGCTCCTCCAGATATGGTGGTTCCGATGGCGTTTTGCAACATGGCGGTTGATGACGAACGTTCCATGATGACGTGTTGTAATATGAAGAATAGGAGGGCTAAAGACGTCGATGATCCGGGTGGTCAATTAAGAGGTGATCAGTCGGAGATAGGATGTGAGAATTTGTTGTCAGAATCCTAATCGGCGGACGAAACCAGATTCTGCTTCAAAAATGCCACTCTCAAACGCCGGCAGACTCAAAAAATCTCACCACCGAGTCAACTCTTGTGACCATCCCTGCGAGATTGCACTTTTCTGCCGGCTCACTTCAACAACGACTCTCCAATCTGCACCTCTTGGATTAGCAGGGTCCCTTGGCTTTGAAGTATGGGTTCACAATTCTCAGAATGACCAGTCCGTCCGAACCAGCTCAAAATCTCCTCCTCGCTGTAAGACCTCTATTTGCTCACCACTACTCTCTGACTCACATCTAACAGCCACTCTGACAGAAAGTAATAACTAGACCTCGATGTCGACCCTCCAGCGACCAAAAGCAAATCTTTCCGAAGGTATAAGCTGAAACGAAACGAGTGGATGAGCAAGAAGCGCAATCAAAATTGAGCACACGCAAAAAATAACTGCTATTGACATCCACCCCACAACCCATTAAAAGCCGTCCAACCCATCCCTTCACACTCTCCCTACTCTCGTCGTCAAGATCTTTCCCTTTCTCCGACGCAAAATACGCGAGAAGAAGGCGAAGTACCATCCAGAACTACCCTCCACCCCCCACCCCCATGCTCATTCGCTCCTCAACCTCCAGCTCTTCCTCCATCACCACCCCCCAGGAATGGCTCATAAACTCCCCCTTCCCTTACCCAACCTCGGCCCTATCTGGCCTCTCGTACACCCCGGAATCCTCATGCAGACGGCCGCCATGCCTCGCCATGCCCGCGATCTGCGTTTCTCAGACAGACGGCGAGTTTCCCTGTTTTTTTCAAGGAATTGAAACTTCGACGAGCCTTGGACTCGGATGGCTTTTGGTTGGAAATGACGCGGATGGGAATGGAGAGTCACCATCGCGTAGCCGATGATATTACCACCTCACTTCGAGCCGGGGTGGATTCGCAATGCGAACGGACTGGAGAATGATCCAAGTCCTGCAAGACGACTTCTCACCCTCCTCAAGCCCGAGCTCGATTCCGAAATAGAGTTGGAGCCCCTCGGCTATCGCGACACTTATGAGGAACGTGAACGAAGACGGCGTCGGTGAGGGTTGAGGTTTTTTTTTGGTGGGACAGGAGAGGTCAGAAGAAGATTTTGACGATCCCGCGGACATTTACATCCCCACGGATGGATGTCGATCCTTCAAACTCAGCAGATCTCACCTATCAAGTCCCTCCTATGACAACCTACGCCAACCCATCTCTCCTCCTCCCACTCACGCTGCCTCATCCGTGATGCCCTACGAGTGCAGTCTGACAGCCGTTCTTGGACCTTGATCACCGTATCGTCGACTCGTTTCAATCGTCTCCGGGTATCTTTGCCTTAATCATACCAGCACTTTGTCGGTCGTTATTCTTATCTGAGGCTCTGTGACGCACGCTCAAAATAACGCCGACTCTGTCTCTACATACCCTCTGATCTAAGAATTGACGTCCGTATGCTCTCTCGATTCCCAAGGAAGCTTCCCCAGCCTATAGTTACGGAAAAAGTGTGCGCTCTCTGTACCCCATCATTTCATGACCCAATTGACGGTGTAGCAGCTCGCCTCGTAAACCTTGCAAAAGCTTTTCACAAATTCAAGCGACTCTTTCACCCGATTACATGGCGATGATTGCCCATTTCGGCGGACCTGACTTCTGCGTGCCTCTTCGTTTGCGCTGAGTGAGGATACAGCTAGTTGTGGTTGAAGGTTGTCATTGGGCTGAGATCTCATTGATGAACTGTACTACGAGGCTGAGCTTCGTCGAGGTCTTTGATGTTCGATAGTGGCAATGATCGGGGGGTGCTCACAAGCAAAGAGAGGGTTTTAAATCTATGAATCTGAGGTCAAAAGGCTTTTGATTCATCAGGAGACTTTTCGAGTATGGCTATTTTTGTTTCCATCATGGCGGTAGCTAACGAGTCTACGAACAGCTGGGTCTCATAAAATGAGGGACATACATATCGACCTCATCAAAGTCCCAGCGTCTACCCGCAGTCCCCCTATGTCTTGAACCAATTCTCCTTTGGAAAAGACCACGACCTCTCATCCGACGCTACCGCAACATCCTTTTGCAACGCCCTCACATACAACCCCCTCTGCAGTAGCGCCGTTCCCCTTATCTCCCATAAGCTACCCTCACGCTATGCACTACCCTCCGCCGGACTAATTGGGTAGACCTTTCATGGACCACGGACACGCAGCTTCGAGGTCTCGCAGTCAACGCAGATGTTATGGAGCGGCCGGTCGGAGTAGGAGGAACTCAACAAGGAGATTGCCGGGGCACAAGTGGTCAGGGATGTTGTGGAACGTCATTCGAATACGGAGTACATCTCCAAGTTGCATAGAGTTATGTGCGCACATGCAAACGTCATAGTATTTTCAATCATTGAATCAATTCCTGACATTTTATCTCTGTCCTTTGAGAACGAGGTAAAAAGCGGATCAGCGCCAATTGTGAAACCATGGCCAAGTGCCCACCACCTAGACAAATACCACCGCCATCCCATACCCGTCTTTCTTCCAAACCCACAAAAACTCACAGCGCAGTAAAAAAAAACTCCCCTCAACAACCCCTTCGAGCTTTTGCAGAGATATCAGTAGGAAAAATCCCGTCGAAAATGCGGGAGAGCAATTTCAACACCCTCTGTATTCGAACAATATCTCCCTGTTCATGTGGCGCGAGGCGCCTGTTCAGAGTTTCTGGAAGACATTCGCGGCCTCGGCGGACTGAAGAGAGGACGGAGGGGAGGTAGTAGGGTGGGCTTGAAGTTTGCATCGCTATGTGTGAGTGCATTGTATATCATTGACGAGTGGTGATTCTGCTCAGGGTATACTATTCATCTGTAGCTTTAGGCTACATATGCCACTGCTAGATCTGACGCTGTAGGCAGCTGGCTGAACCACTTAGTCACCATGCCAGACCATACGCCGACGCTGTAGAAAATGGCATGTACATCCTCTCCCTTTTTCAAGCCCTCCTCCGAGTCTGCCTATGACATCCACCCCTCGCAGACTACTCAGAAGCCCCCATCCACGCGCGCTGCACTGTATTCGACGAATAGGTCTCGACCACCACTGCGAAAACTTTCTTTGAAACAAACAATATTTGATCGCGGCTAAAGCAAGCCATTACAGTTGTGCTCATGAGTACATGAAGCGGACTTCAATGGAGAAGGTGCTGAAAGACGACAAGATTCGCTCCCTCCCTTTGGCTATCCTTTTCCTAGTTCTTACAAGAACGACCACTGCTGCAGATCCGAGTCCACGTACACTGCTCCTCCGATACACCGGAATTTATAGCCTGGCCCACTGTCCAAACGTCTACATCGGTAGAGTCGCAGGTACTCCTATCCTTATCCCCTTCTAACCTCACCCGCCCCTCTCTTTACAGGCGTAATCCGCCAAATGTTCTCTATGACTTCGCCGTTAGAACCCTTCCGGATCCTCCTGAAAACTGGATTGTTGTTCATACATCGTAAGGGAATAAGCCACTTTTGCCTTCCCTGCCTCGACTCTTGGGCTGCTCGACGATGTCCCTCCTCTCTACCCCACCTACAACTGGTGGTGCACAATCCTCGGAGTTTGAATTGAGCACTCATTTCTACCGACTCCTTCAATGCGAATTTGACTCTATTCAATCCTGCAGCCAACCGTCGAACGCAGTCAGCCCCCCTCAAGGCCATCCCGCTGCTGCTCAGGGTGCAGTCCCCCATGCGCATCCTGAAAATCCTTATAATCTCGGCCAGAGAATCCTCGTTCAAAATGAGTATTTACTATTCTCCTCTTTACATCAGATTTTCGCTAAAGATGATTATTGTTGTTTAGGTTCGTTCGGCGAAATGGTTGGTCACGACAGACTCCCCTATCACAAACCTACAACCTGTCGCTCCAATGTACAGTGGTGGTGAGCCATCTGAACCGAATAATGAATGATGGTGGATTTTGCTGCGGCGCGGGTCAGCTCCGAGGAGTAGTTG
>Ga0307507_10008954_pt1 | contig 13583 bp, 5 predicted proteins | sample 7_EM_MG_FD_207223 | JGI IMG/M metagenome (GOLD analysis project Ga0307507, IMG submission 207223) | Populus trichocarpa ectomycorrhiza microbial communities from riparian zone in the Pacific Northwest, United States - 7_EM | ecosystem: Host-associated > Plants > Roots > Unclassified | place...
AAATAATTTTTTATTTATATATCTTGGATTTTAACTAGTACATTGGCCTACGCTACACCATGGATCAGAGCAAAAACAAATAAAATGCAATAAAAAAATCTATGTATTGGTAACGTGTCTCCTAAAATAATATATTTTAACCATGTATTGAATGCTATTTTAATTTAATATTAAGATGGAAACACATTGGGTTAACATATGCTGACATGCAAGTGAGGATAATCTTAAAAAAAAAAGTGAAAAGCTTAGTGCTTAATTAACTTAATGTTGAAGGATAAAAATTGTAAAAAATAGCACTTATCTGGAAACAAAAAACCTAAATAAACTTCAGTTAACCAAGTAAATTCATGATATTCAATAAAAATTTTATACTAAAAATTGTTTTTCCTTTAATTACATTATGATAAAAACACATAAGAGTTTTTTTTTTACCAATCATGTCATTAGATTTAATAAATTTTTTTACTAAAAATTGTTTTTCATTTAATTACAAGATGATAAAAACACATGAGAGTTTTTTTTTTTTTTTGACCAATCATGTCATTAGATTTAATAAATTTTTTTTATTAAAAATTGTTTTTCATTTAATTACAAGATGATAAAAACACATGAGAGTTTTTTTTGCATGGAACATTTTTTAAAAGGAAAGAAAACCGTACTTAAAACATAACAGACATGGAGATATGAGAAATCGCACTGACTTGTAAATATAAAAATAAATAAATAAATACTGGAGTAAAAGACGAAAGTTATGTTTTTTTAGCCTCATTTCATGGAGATTCTGTCAAGTGATCCAAAGCTATAATCAAAACTCGTCTAGGTGGTGCCACCATGACCTGACAGCAAGGGCACAAAATGAACTTCCTATGACCATTTTCTTTAAATTATTTTTTCTTACTCTTTTCATGAAATTACTATTTATTTTATTTAAAATAATTCATAAAATTAATTTTTTTTAATTTCATTCTCGTTCAATTTTTTTATTTATCAAATTTAATCACTATTTTTATAATTATTATTTATATAATCTAAAATAATTTGTAAGATTGGTTTTTTTTATAATTCCATCTTCCTTTTTTTTCCTATTAGAATTTATTTTTATTCTGTAGTTTTTTTTTTAACTTTGTAATTTTTTTAGATTGATTTTTTTTTCTAATATCATCATTCAACATTAAATTGATTTAGATTAAGTTTCTTGATTAAGTTTATGACTAGGATTTCACAGGTTACAAGTGTGAAATTAACCCAGCTTTAGGAGATTTGTTCAAGTTTGCTTAGTTTTTTTTTATCATTTATTTAAGCTAATGTTTTTTTTTTCAATTTCATCCTTCAACATTTATTTAATTGGAGATTGCGCTCCTTTTTTTATCTGCTTTCTACGTCCTTTGTTTTATCCTTTTTTTATTTAATTAGGTTATCTCGGGTCTTTTTATTTGTTGTTTTTTAATTTATTTTTTTAAATAAATCTTATTTTTAAATTAAATAGAATTGATTGAGTGAATATAGACATGAGAAACTCACTTTGTTATTTTTTTTTGTTTTGCTTTTCTAGGTCGTTGCTCTAGTAACCTATTAGAGTTCTTATAGTGTCGTCGTACAACCTTTTATAGTGAGGTTTGAACAATCTTTGTGAACTCTTTTGGTGGTGGGTGATGTCCATGGTGGAATGACGCTGAGTCTTCAACATGTTTTTTCTTCTCTTCTCAAATATGATATTGACAATTCATTTTTTTTAGTTAATTATGGTTCATTAATTGTTGTTGTCTACTTCTTAAATCAAATTATTAGATTACACAATCTTATTGGATTTAGTCAAGTTAATGGCCTGAATAAAGAGTTTTTCTTATTTTTTTTAAAACACTATCGTCTCTTGAGCATCCATTTTTACGTTAAAATAAAAGAACAGAGTCTCAAATGTAAACTTGATACAAAGAGAAGGGGATTTTACTATACCCCTCTTAAAAAATACAATTCACTTTAATAATATTTTTTCCCCTTTGGTTTTTTTCCTCAAATTTATGTTTTTTATTTATTTTAATTTCATCATTCAATATTAGAATTACCGGGGATTAGACTTTAGAATTTTTTTTCAATTAACTTTTTATGAAATTATCCCAGTCTGACCCAGACTACAAGTTTGATTGGATAAGTTTTTTTCTCTTTTTCTAATATATATATATATATATTCAACAATTAGACTTCATGAATTTTTTTTTGTTTGCTTTCTAAGAAGTGATTTTCATTCCATAACTTAGATCACAAGTTTGATAAGTTAACTCAAGTTATTTTTTTATGTTCTTTTCTTAATCAATTTTTCAATTTCAATTACATCCTTCAACATTATATTTATTAGAAATTGAGTTTTATAATTTATTTCAATTTGTTTTCTATTAGGTTATCTCAATCTCATAATTTAAGTTGTAATTTTGACAAGTTAAGCCGAATTAACTCAAGTTATTTTTTTATTCAATTTTTATTTGATTTTTTTTTCAATTTCATCATTCAAATTGGGTTTATTAAAACTTAAGATTCATAATTTATTTTAATTTATTTTCTATCAAATTATCATAGTCTCATAACCCGATATACAGATTGACAAATTAACCAAGTTTGATCCAAATCGATCAAATATATCGTTGTCTTACTATTTATAAAAAATATCATCTTAAATATTTATTTTAAGTCAAACTATATTTTTATTAGTCATTCCGGATTTTTTATACTTATTAATTATATCAAATCAATCTTTTTTTAAAAAAAAAAAACATCGGCAACAGCAAGGTATTTTTTTCATGTAAAAAAAATCTGAACTGCAGGATAGCATGTGTCAACAATACAGTAACAAGAGAAAATCGGAGCATCAGCGAAAAAGGGAGATCCATTTCATAGACCGTCAAAGTTTTGATAACTAGTATACACTATACAGAAAATAACAAGGTGTCAAGTGTAAACTTAATATACAACAGTTTCTTTGACAATCAGAATGCATCCTGCTGAAAAAGTAAAGCTGACCAGACCCCAATATAAGAACACATCCATATACGCAAACTGACGAGGCTGGCAAATTCCTACTTGGATTTAGGGCTTAATTTGCACATGTTCCGCCATTTATCCTTGAGGTCTATTGTTGTTCGGCCATTCGAAAATACAGAACTACCATACTCCAAAATGTCCTTCCAGGGATATTTCCCGTCACTTGCAAATTTCTGCACTCCCTCCTTTAACAGTAAAAGAGCAAGAAATTAGAGCCTGATAGATCACAATAAAGAGCTAAAAGCCAAAACTATATGATTTTAGCTTGTGAAAGAAAACAGATTTAGAATGGACAACCAAGAAAATCTCTCTTACATATGTATAAATGCATTTACCGGTGAGCATACAATTGAAATAAATATTGGTGTCAGAAGCATATACGCAGTAAACAAATACCTTGAGTATCTCCTCCTCATGGGCTGTCCACGGAACCTTTTTTCGCCTCGACTGAGGCATTGCAGGGGTACTGCAGATCAGAATAACATTTTGGTCAACTACAATTGCCACTGCAATCAAATGTCAAATTAATAAGGACGGGGTTTAACAAGGGAGCAAAGTGATATACCCAAATTCACACACACGACAAAAGAATAATAATAGAAGTTGACATAACATAGTCAGATTTTTTGAAGGTAGTATACTATAAAAGGAAAAACTGTTTTAATTCTGGAAATGGCATTCAGAGGAGTACTATAACCACCTGCATAACACTTTGAATAACTGGAAACTTACTATTGTCTCTCTCTCTTTCGGAATCTTATGAAGTAATTAGTACTTATTGACTTGTCATCTTCGTCACCAGAGGTTTCTCCTCCATCGCTGCTGATGGCACAAACAGCTTTCTGTCTTCGACCATCTGTTCTCTGGCTTCCAGAGACAATCTCTTTTTCTTTACACAAATGATTATCAACACTGTATTTAGGATCAACAGTAACTTGGTGTTGATTTATGTCAAGTTCGGTTCCAGATGAGTTCTCTTGAACCACCTCCTCCCCTTCCTTTTCTACCGTAGATATATGATTAGTCCTAACATTTACATCAGGCTCTTCTTCTCTACACAGCGAATTAACACCAATGCATGATGCCAAAGGCTCTACTTGCTTCTTCTTCCCTTTTCCTTTCTGAAATTGATGGTCATTACCTTCAGATATCTGACCTCGATTATTTGATTGTTTGCGTTTTTCTCCAACCAAATTCTCATAATCAAGAAATTTATTAAGCAGATCCTTATCTCCATTCTGTCTTGAGCTGCCATGTCTTTTGCTAAGTAGTCTTTGAGTATGTTTGTTTGACCGATACTCCTGTCTCGTTTCAATAAATAACTTCAGTTCCTTCCTCGCTGAATAGGCTTTTTTCTTAGCTTCAAGGTACTCTGAAATAGCAAGAGAATATGCACAGAAAGGACAGTAAAAGTCTCCCCTCTCATCAAAATGTGGTGAGAAAACTAAACAGTTCTCATGAATCACCAATGAGCAACTACCAGCACCACAAACCAACAACTGACCATCTTTACAGCATTTTATGCAAAGATTTTGATCTGTCCAGTTAGCTTCTGCCAGAGAATCATGACTTAACATGTACTGAGAACTCAGAAAATGACTCTTCCTCAAACCAACATCAACCCTCTCCTGCTCATACTCGTCACTCTCATTTGACTCATCTTCTTCAGATAGATGGTCTGTGCCAGCTTCTCTTTCATCAGCATCAGTATTCCTGTGAAATCCATTTGAGGATACACTATTTGATGGTTTTTGTTGACCACTATGATCAGATTTGCCTTTGTTTCCATTAACAAATAATCTGTCCGAGGTTCCCACAGATGGTGCAGCATTTGATTTTCTAGGTTCAGCATGGTTGATTTCATCCACAAAGCTATACTGATGGAGTCCATCCCCAGATAGTGGCATTTTGTTGGCATTATGAGCAATTTCATGCTGATTGTGCTGGAATGCATTGTCAGCATCAAGACTATGCCCATGCCTATCTATACCAACATCTTCATCATGATCGTTCTCTACAGGTATGCTTCCTTCCAGTCCTCCCTGTGAAGATTCTTTTTCCAAGTGAAAATCTCTGTTTTCAGAATCCTCAACCAACATCTCAAATGAATCTTCTACCATGTCCTTGTGCTGTGGAGGAGTCGAAGAAATTTGTCCCGTGGACACATTGTCATGCAAGGCATCTTCCTTGAACCTCTTGGCTTGTGGCTGAAGATGGTCACCATCAACACAACCTTGATCTTCATGGTCTCCAGCCAGATTTTGACTAGCCGAACCACTTCTCTCTCTCTCAAAGTGTAACAAGTTCCTGTTATATGAATTGTCTTCCACTACATTCTCATTTTCATGCAGCAAAGGAATGGAACTTTCTTCAGGAGGGTTAATTTGTCCATCAGTATCACTCCCACCTATCCTCCCCACAGGTGCACCATCGTCCCCATAATCTGTAGTGATTCTATTACCCCTATCATTTGCATTCACCAGTTCACTATATTCCTTCAATGAAGCATATGGATGAATACCCTCAAGAATTGCATCTTTCACCTGGTTTTCATAACAAAAAATAAAAACAATCACCAAACAGCAAATGAGGATTAATCATCTCCATTTCTGTTTAACATCGAAACTTAACAAAATAAAGAAATTCTCAATCACCTTCTCCAAAGCACATTTAGGCATGCAAGCTCTTTTATGCATAATGAAAGGGTGAATATCCCATTTCAATAGCTCCGGTCCACCCCTATTCAAATCCGATACTGATGTCTAACAAACAAGAAATCTATGTCAAAATTCACCATCATGGCCCACGGGAGTAACAAGTGTTTTTATAAGATTTCAAACCCAAATTGCTTACAAGTGAAAGCAGAAATAGTAAACCGAATCACCTCTTGCAGTATGGACTGGAGCACATCCTCACAACTCTCCGACAAATCAAACGTGACTTTCAGTTCTTTAGAAGTAACATCATTCGCAATTCCATTATCACTACGACAAAACAAATCCTCTAAGCATCTCAAAGCAACCATTTCCCTCGTGTTTTTCCCCAAATCATCAGGTATTTCCGGAGCTGCCTCAATCAATTCTGGAACAAATCAAAACAAAACACCTCAGCCCCCACCAAAAGAACAATCAAAACAGCCCAAGTAAATTACATTTCATTTCAAAACACACAACACAAATTCCTTACACCCTCATTTATGAATTCGAGAATGCAGCGCACATACCATGTAAAATCGAGGGCTCTATTTGCCGAAAACTTGCCAGGTACTCAATCACCCAAAGCCACGCGAGGGTCGTAGCTGAACTAGATGGGTCATCCATCAAAGCCTTTTTTTTTTTCAAAACCTACCAAAAAAAACAATAATTTTGACATAATAAATCACCATAAATTAGGGTTTGTTAATTTAAAGAATGAGAACCCTACTTTGTGCACAGACTAAAGATTGATGAAAGGGACAGTTAACCCTAATTAGTTTGTTTGGTTTATTAAAAAGAGGTTTGATTTTGTGGGGGAATTCAAAAAAAAAAAAAAGTTGTTCTCTGTTTTGGGGAGTTGTTGATTTTCTCGGGATCCAAACATGAGATAAGAGAGAATTCGAAAGATAAAAAAGAGTGTAATTTGTAAGTACCTTTTCTAGTGAATTTAAATCACAGAGACGCAAGCCAACGGTCATGTATGTATGTCGAGAAATGGAGTTCCAATTTTTGGAGAATTGAATTCCTACGGTCTCTTATCAGTTATCACTTTCCCTTTTGTTTAATTGATTTTTTTAATTTCGTTTTATTAGAATGATTTCGATTCTCGGCTTCTCGTTTTTTCTTTCCTTCCATTATTTGGGGAATAGAAAAAACGACCATCACTTCGGCTGGAATTAACTTATTTTTTCTTTCCATTTCCCCTTATTTTTCTAATTTTTATAATATAGATAAATTTAATTTTGTTGTTAAATAGTTTTTCCTATATTTTATTTTTATTTTTATTTTTTTCAAAATTTCAATTAAAGACTTTCATCTAGTTTCAAGATTTTTTTTAATCTATATTTCGGTTGAAATTTTGTTTTTTGAATAAAAATAACATCATTTTATAAGAAGCTTAACGTTTTTCATTGACTGATCTCTTACAAAATAATAGTATGAATAATTGAATATTAAGATAATTTAATTAATAAAATTGTATTTAAGTATTTCGAGTGGAATGAGGTTCATTTTGCTCATTTTCGATTTTTAACCATAAAAGAATTCATAGTGTTAGCTAACAATACGGGAAAAAAAGACTACCTTCGTTCTATATATAAATGTTTCCACATGGAAAAAAGGGTTAATTTACCGTTAGAGCGTGTTTGATTATGTAGCTGCGGTTGTTTTTTAAAATATTTTTTATTTGAAAATATATTAAAATAATATTTTTTTATTTTTTTAAAATTATTTTTGACATCAATGTATTAAAATGATCTAAAATCACCAAAACATATTAATTTAAAGTAAATAAAAAATAAAAAAATTTTCAAAAGCGCTTTTAAAACGAAAAAACAAACAAAAAACCATATTATATATAGCATGTCCATATTTTATTTGTATAAACTAATATTTTGGCGTAGAAAGCATGTTTTAAAAAAAACCAAAAGAAAAACAATGATTTGGTTTATAGCCTCATCAGGTTTAACAAGTTGGTTTTAATTTAATTAGATAATAATAGCAAATAGATATTTTTTAAAAAATCACGATAACCTAAAAAAAACCCTTGAAAGTAAGATATCAGATAAAAAAATGTCAAGGTCAAACTAAGATGGTGTGACAGACATGTAATATGAATAATAAAGGGCTAGCCAACCTGGGATAACCTGGAAAACTCGTGGTCCGGGTCATAAGATCGGAATAACCTGATAAAAAACTAAAAAAAACCACAAAACAATTTTTTTAAAAAAAAAAGGTCTGAACAATGAAATCATAAAAGAAAATAAGTCAAACAAAAGAATGTATCCGCGTTAATTTTTTAGACCTGTGACCCAAGTTATTAGACTAGAAACAACATACATGAAAAAAAAAAAAAGCAAAGCTCAATCCCCATCAATACTGAATGATGAAATTATATATAAAAAAATCAATTACACAAAAGGATCTAAAGTAAAAAAATAGTAATTAGAAGAATTACGGTGGAAATCAAAATAAAAAATAAATTAGAGGACAACTATAAATTTTCAATTGGATGGTTAAATTGAAAAGAAAAATAACTTTAACAAAATGATAAAAAAAAATTCATATGAATGAGGACCAAATTGAACAAATTAATACACCATAAACTTGGATTGAATGATGAAATTGAAAACCTATAAAACTTTTACAAAATGACTAAGGAAAAAAATATAAATCAAAATAATAAGGACCAAATTATAAAAAATAATATATAACAAATTAGAATTGAATGATTAAATTGAAAACAAATAAGACTTCTACAAAAGGGCTAAAAGCAAAAATTTAAAATAAAAAAAATAAGGATTAAAGCTGAAATATCAACAATAAAAATGACCAACCTAAAACTTTCAGGGGAGGAGATAGAAAAGATTAGGGGAAAAAAGAAGAAGGGTCGATTGGTGATAAATCACCCCACCGTAGCCTACACACGATGTTTCAGGAAAAAGAGGACGCGACAGTGCTTTCAATGACACAATGATAAGGCATTTTATACCATCAGAAGGCGTCGCACGCGCCTCTCAAAGTGCATGAACGCCTCACACGTGTCAACAATTTTTTCAATTTAATTAATATTGTATCCCTTTTAAAAGACTCAAAGGTCCTTGGTGAACTTGATAATCACCAAAGCCAAAGTGAAAAAACTAAAAGGCTCATGTGCACATGGCGTAATATTTTTTTTTTATTTATTTCAAGAGTAAACCTATCATTTCACCATATTTTTAAAATGAAAAGACAAAAATATCCCTCTTAGCCTGTTTTAGAAATTCTAACTTTGAGGGTAATTTGGTTATTCTGCTGTGTTAAAAAAAAAACTTCTACTTCTAGTAAATTCTTTAATGGGTAATAGACCATGTTAAAAGACCAAAATACCTCCACCATAAAGACAATTGGTTTTCTTTGGAGGACAAAAATGTAATTACACAATTAAAGTGAATAGTAAAATATGTCTTCATGGACAGTAAATTTTCCTTCCCTTTTAGTTTTTATTATATATTAAAATCAAATATATTGTTAAGAAATAACTTAATAAATATTCTCAAGTTTGCGTTTGAGGTAAAATAGCCATCCAATTTTGTCAAATTAGAGGTAGTTGACCTAGTTCAATTGAGCTCCATTTCCATGGAAGAAGTTACCCTAATGGGAGTCTCCATTTTATATACATGGTGGAGCAATACATTAAAAGTACTCACTTCTATATTGATCTTTTATATAAGTTTTTAAAAACTGATAATTAAAAAAAAATAGTTGATCCCTTATCTTTCAATTTCATTCTTATCCAATAAATTTTATTCAACTGCCTTGAATTTTGAGGGGAAAATGCAATTATATGAAAAAAAATTAAAAAAATAATTTTTTTTGCATAATCCATCCATTAATATAACACTCATGCCTTTTAGTTTTCTACTTATAGAAAATCTTATATATGGCTAGTACGCCTCCTAATTCAATATAATTAATTAAAAGGCAAATATTCTTTTCCTTATTTTCCAAACCACGATATCCATTGTCATCCATGATCATACATTTCTATTACCTTGGTGAACAGAAGTGTTTAGCATCTAACCATCCTCGCGGCGGCAGAAATCCACAGGAAATAAAAAAGCAGCTACCAGTTTGGCTTTGAAAGTTCATTGGGCATGTTTGGAGAAACACGACCTCAAATTGATATCACCAACAACCGTTCTGGAAGTTGAAATTAGGTATGGACCATCATTGTCACCGTCACCGTCACGTTGAAACGTTCCATATGAGAATTTTCTGTCGAGCAGAAAATCATCATGCCAGCCAGAATTAAGAGGATGTTTGGCATTGCTGTTGGAAAGTATTTTTAAAAAAATTTGATTTTTTTTTTAAAGTAATATGTTTTTGATGTTTTTAAATTATTTTGGTGTGCTGATATCAAAAATAATTTTTAAAAAATAAAAAAATATTATTTGTATACTTTTCTGAGTGAAAAGCACTTTGAAAAATAACCACAATCACACTCTCAAACACCCTCTGAAAAGAATGCCCTCATATTGGAATCACAATCGCTTGCAGAAAACGCTTACTTTATTTTTATTTTGGATATGTTTAACTGGAGCCGTTTGAGCTTTGAACAAGTTAAACCAAGCTTATACTTTTCCCCCCTATTATTTTTCTTCAGAAAAAAACCTTTTATTCCTCTTCCAATTTTCGTGAGCGTTTAGAAACAGGGTTCTACCCTCTTCCAATTATGTGTTTTGAATCGTTTCGATACGCTGATTTCAAAATTGATTTTTAAAAAATAAAAAAAATATCATTTTCAAAATACACTTTGAAAAGCAATCATAACCACACTTTCAAAAAGGCCCGAATCATCATGAAATCTTCATCCTCCTAGACCTCATAATCCCTTTAAACTTTAAAGGTTGCAATACATGCATTTCGTTTGCATAAAGGGATCTCTTTGATTGATCAAATCCCAGAATACGAGGCCACAAAATCCAACTACATGCCTCATAGTAAACAGGCAATATTCCTCCCTGCTTACCAACCACTACAAAACGCATCCAGAAAAGTGCCAAATATATGATTTATATTCTTTCTTTTATTGATGCTTGTTTCCTAGCACATGAATGCTGCAATTTCCCTTTCAGCCCCACCTGTCCTCTTGGACCGAATTAAGATACCGTTTGTAACACTGCAAGGTTTTAAGAAACAAAATCATCAATTTTTTCTGTTTTAATTTAAAAAAATTATTTTTTTAATTTTTATTTGAAAATATATTAAAATAATATTTTTTAATTTATTTTTTACGTGATTCATCAAATTAAAAAAAAATAATTCAAAGTGTCATAAAACTCTAGTACAAAAAAAGTTCGAAAATTGTCAGTCGCTAGCCCATCAATTCCTGCACCCACTGTATTTTCCCAAAATCTCAAAGTTCTCTGTGTCCCATTCTCAAATCTCTCATTTATTTTTATTATGGGAATTTATCATTTATCTAAAAAAGAGATCTTTTTCTTTTTTTAACAATTAGTTAGATACATCATGGAGAGTTGGAACTCCCTTCGATACATGTGAATAGGTTTATGAATACTTATTTTCGCACCTAAGGTTTTATACAAAAAAAAAGAAAAGGAAATGCAATTCCGGATTTATTAATGATAAATCCCAATTAATCAATCATAAATGCGTAATAAAAATATAATTACTGAGGCCAGGTATGAACAAACCATTCCAGAAACTAGACAAAAATTAACAAAATACACTTCAGACTTTTAATTAAGAGGGGGAAAAAAACAATTTATATAATCAAATTAAGATTGCTTGCAACAAAATACGTTCCCAGGTTCCAAAACTCTATGGGCAAACGAGAAACGAAAGTATTACTAAGTATATAACCATATTTAATTTATTTCCCATCCACAGAAAATCCTGATTTCCAGTATCAAACTCAACAACATCAACAACAAAACTGATTAAAGAAAAAAAAGAAGAAAAACTAGAAAAAGAAAAAGACTATGGTAGCGGCAACAAATTGTGAGGTGGGGAGTGATTATACGGTGAAAGGAGCGGAGACGAAGTCTACCTGGACAAGTTAAAGAGATTGCGAAAGAAACGAGAAAACACAAGACGAATCCTAGGATAAGCCCTGACGGTGTACAAGGATGTCTGGCGTAATACATCCTCCATGGTCTCCACGAATAAGTTTAGAGATCGAATGGGCGGAACGTAGAGGGTCAAAGGCACCGCCGAGAAGGCCACCGCGAAGAACAACTGCAGCATAGTTAGATCGATTGACTGGTCGTTGAGCTTTTCTTTTTTTTTGGTCGAGACCCAAAATAGGTTGGTTTCAGAGAGAGATAGAGAGAGAGAGAGAGAGAGAGTTATTTATTATTTGTGTAATGATTGTTTAGTTCAAAGGGGAGATGATATCACTAATTTGATGATAAGGATATGGGAGGGTACTTGAATGTTTGTATTTATAGTGGTGGTACAAGGTAGGTAAAGCTTATTTCGAATTGTATTTTTAATTATGTTTAGATATGTTTTAAAATATATTTATTTTAAAAAACAATATTAAATTTTGGTGTTCTTTGAGATGTAAAAAAATCTTAAAAAATTAATTTAATATAATTTTAAAATCTACAACTAAACCCTAATACTTTAAATATAAAATGAACAAAATAATTGGTGAAAAGTTTTTTATATTTTAGTCAAACTCTAGTGGATAATCATAAACTGGTTATCATATTCATTTTTTTTTTAAGAAATCATGATGAAAATGTTGCAATTTTTATCTTTTAGAAAATTTACTTGGAAAACTTTCAGGATTTGTCCGTGTGCACGAAAACAAAACATTTTGATTTTTTGAATTTTTGAATTTTTTTTTGAAATTTTAGAGGAAACCAAGTATTCTTAATACAAGATCTGTATCTTATAGTGTACGTCTATAACCTGATATTATAAAAAATTATTGGAAAAACGCACGAGGAACCCACACATATTTTAAAATGCCCTTTGAAAATTTTGAAGTTTTTTTAATATTATTGTATTATTATATTATTATTTAATATATTGGGCTGGGTCAGGCCCATCCAAGTCGAGTTAGGCCGACAGCGGCCCAACATACTCGACCTCTTTTTTTAGGGTGGGCTAGACTCAGCCTAACCATATGGATCGAGCTAAAACAAGTCCAATCCAACTCAATTGAGTTGGGCCAACTAGCAGCCCAACAAACCCTCATTTTTTTTTTTTGGTTTAGGTTGGGCGGAAACGGGTCTTGCCCACATGGTTGTTGGCTCGGCCCAACAACCATATTAATTAATTTTCACTTCATGCAGAATTGCATGCAGTGACTAGGTAAATTGTTTTTTGTGATTTTACCTCTATTTTGAACTAATTGTCTTTGTAAAAATAAATTTGATCATCTAAAAATTTAATATTCTCAATTAAGTTCTAATTAGGTTCCCAAACTTATTTTTTCACCAATTAAACCTCTAATAAAATTAATTTAACCCATTTAAAGTATAATTAAGTCATTGCACCTAATTAAATCCTTTAATTGAACTTAAATTAATTCTTAAATATAATTAAATTTTCAATTTGGCCCATGATTAAATCAATTTGACATATTAAAAGTCTAATTATGTCCCTGAGCTTAATTTTTATATAAATTCATTCAAAAATCTTTTAATTTAACCTGAAATCTGCATTATTTCTCCTGTTTTTGTACAAAGAAGTACGATTAGGCTCCTACTTTGTCAAAAAAAATTCAACTTGATTTTTTTTCTGTATATTTTGAATCCTTCCCGGCTTGCTTTTGTCAAAATGTTAGTTTTTTTGTTGTTATTTTTTATTTTTATTTTAAGAGGAAAAAATGATAAATTTTGG
>Ga0307507_10008955_pt1 | contig 13579 bp, 2 predicted proteins | sample 7_EM_MG_FD_207223 | JGI IMG/M metagenome (GOLD analysis project Ga0307507, IMG submission 207223) | Populus trichocarpa ectomycorrhiza microbial communities from riparian zone in the Pacific Northwest, United States - 7_EM | ecosystem: Host-associated > Plants > Roots > Unclassified | place...
GAGACTTACTGAAATATTTGGGCAGCTCTTACAAGGTGCATCACCCCTACGTTCTCAAGTTGTGCACAATATTCGGCAGTTTACATTAAGTACGGTTGCTAATAATATAATCCTCAAGCGAACAAATCAAGAGCTTCTTAAAAGACAGAAGAAGGAGCGTATTAATAAGACAAGGGCTGCCTATAGGAAGGCACGAGTTTTATCAGTAGCAGAGGCATAAAAGAAGAACGAGGAAAAGCTTCAAAAGGAGCAAGAAGAGAAGAGGGTAAAGAAAAGGAAGGCTGCATTATGGGGGGTTATTACCTTTGCAAAGAAGGTTTGGAAGGAACTACCAATGGATTATAGTGTATTTATATAATAGGGTAGATTTGGGTTGATTTGGGTTGATTTTAGGGTTGATTTTGAGGTCAAATTGATTTTGATTTTCCTAGGAGGCCCGTGCACTGTCTTGGGTGGGTGGCTGTCTTGTCTAGGTGGCTAAGACGTTATAGTATCTCAAAATGGATATAGAGTTAATATAACTGTCCTTATTAACACTAGAGCAAATAGCTTTGCCTTTATAAACACTGCTTATATAAATAACGTTGCTAAGTTCTTAAATATAAATGCTACCCGACTAGAGAAGCCTGTTTAAGTAAAAGGCTATAACGGCTAAGCCGGTAAGCCGGTTACCCATGTCTTAAAGCTATATATTGCTATTAATGGATAACGCCAGTTTGGTATCCCCTTTTATATCCTAGACCTAGGGTCCTATAACATAATCCTTAGCTAAAAATGGATATCCTACTTTAATATTTGGCTAAACATTTAACAAAGACAGTTTGTCTAGCTAGAGAGTAGACCAAAGTTACCCTCCTTTATTAGAGAGATCCGTACCAACCATAAAACATTAGCTGTAAAGGCCGATTCTACCCACTAGTAGGATATTAGGGACCGCGACCTAGCTTTCGCTTAAGAAGATGCCTATTACAAGGCCAGTAAGAAATCCGTACCGATAAGGATACTCCCCCAAAGGACTACAGTTAAGGAGGACTCTACTTACGGAAGTAGAACGGATAGTAATATAGATAACTTCTAAATTGCAGAGATCCGGCCAATAGGGAAGAGGACATATCAATAGGACTTAGAGGAAAACCTTTAAAAGATATAACAAGAGCTAAAAGGAGTAAAGACAACACCAATATACTAAAAGCCCCTAAGGCCGCGGACACCCCTACTACTACACAACCCCCCTATAGTAGATATCGCGGCAATTAGCGCCATAGGTTTCCACTTTAATATATATTAAAAGGACAACGAGGTCTTTATAACTAGCTTATACAAAATCAACCAGATTATTAACGAGAAGGAAGAAGGGCTAGTAGAGGAAACTAATAAGGAGTTAGTTAAGCGCCTCCTCCCTATATACCTTTTAGACCACAGAGACGCGTTCTTAAAAGTAGCCTTAGATATACTGCCCCCCTACTAAACCTATAATTATAAGATTTAACTAGAGGCCGATAACTCTCTAGGCTATAGCCCCCTTTACTAGTAAACTATGGAGGAACTAAAAGTAACTAAGTAGTACTTAATCAATAACCTCTATAAGGGGTTTATTAAGCCAAGTTAGGCCCCTTTTGCTTCCCCTATCCTCTTTATAAAGAAACCTAATAAAGGCCTCTACTTCTGTATCAACTATCGGAAACTAAACGCCATTACTTAGAAAGATCGTTACCCTTTCCCCCTAATTAACGAGACCCTTGTACGTCTAAGCCGAGCTAAAATCTTTACTAAGCTTAATGTCCGCCAAGCTTTCTACTAAATTAGAATGGACCCTATATTAGAAGATCTAATAATATTCCGCACCCGCTATAGTTTTTACAAATGTTAAGTTCTTTCTTTTGGACTAATAAATGGGCCAGCCACGTACCAACGGTATATAAATAATATTCTTTTTAACTACCTTAATAAATTCTATACGGCATACCTAGACGACATTCTTATATACTTAGACAATAAACTTAAGCACCAAGTTCACGTTAAAAAGGTCCTAGAGAGGCTACGGAATATAGGCCTATAAGTCAACATTAAGAAATGCGAATTCGGAGTAAAACAAATAAAGTACCTTAGGTTTATCATTAGTATAGAAGAAATTAAAGTTAACCCTAAGAAGGTTAAGGCGATACGCAACTAAAAACCCCCTTATACTATAAAAGGTATCTAGTCCTTTCTAGGCTTCTATAACTTCTACCATCGGTTTATCCATAACTATAGGGTCGTGGCTAAGCCTCTTATATAACTAACAAAGAACAACACGCCTTTTGTTTTTAATAATAACTGTATAGAAGCTTTTAAGGAGTTAAAGAACCGACTTACCTCCTCCCTAATTCTCTATTACTATAACCTAGACCTTAAATTAATACTAGAAACAAACGCCTCTAATAAAGTAGTAGTAGGAGTTCTCTTACAGTTACACCTAGATGGCGAGTAGTACCCTATAGCATTTTTCTTAAAGACAATGGCCCCAGCTAAGTATAACTACGAGGTACACAATAAGGAAATGCTGGCTATTATATAATTATTATCCCAGTGGCGCGCAGAGCTTAAAAGCATAGACTCTTAAATTAAAATCTATACTAATTATAAAGCCCTTAAGTATTTTATAACAACAAAGCAGCTTACTAGTTAACAGGCTAGGTGGGCTAAAATACTCTCCTAATTCTTCTTTACAATCATATACCGCCCTAGTAGGCAAAATTCTAAAGCTAATGCCCTTACCCAGAGAGAACAGGACGTGGAACCACAGAATAAGCTAAAGGCTTAGTACCGGACATATGCCCTCCTCCGTCCCAAACAGCTCGACCTATATATCCTTAAGGAACTAAACTCTGAACAGAATAAACTGGCGCCTATAGAAGGAGAGATCCTAGATAAACTAATAGGACTAATTAACCGCATTTTAATCGCAAACCGCATAGCCGAATCCCTAAAAGCCCTCCGCGACTAAGCTACGGAAGGCGACCCTGATTTAGAAATAGAAGACGGACTGCTCTTATATTAAGAACGGCTTATAGTTCCAGACGTTGATAACCTATAAACGGAGCTAATCCGTAAAGCCTACTGTTAAGTCTCTATAGCGCACCCTAGTTAAGACAAGACCCACCAACTACTAGCGCCTTACTACTACTAGCGAGGACTCCTGTCCGATATAGAACGGTTTATTAGAAATTATTATGCTTGCAAATAGGTAGATACCCCTAAGGATTAAACCCCTAAATAGTTATAACTACTGCCAGTTCCCAAACGCCCTTAGCAGTATGTTATAATGGACTTTAAATTATTCCTAAAGGACAAATATGGCTACAATATGGCCTTTGTGGTAGTTAACCAACTAAGTAAGTAAGCCATTTCCCTCCCCTACTTCAAGACTACAACCGCAAAAGATATAGCCCGTATATATATTAACAATATTTACCGGATCTATAGCGCTCCTAAGTTAATTGTCTCTAACTATAGACCCCAATTTATATTGGACTTCTGGGATAAATTCTGCCGCATCCTTAGGATTAAGATTAAGCTCTCTACCGCATTCTACCCTTAGACTAATAGCTAAACCGAGATTATAAACCAGTACCTTAACCAATGACTTCGCCCCTTTATTAATTACTACTAGGATAACTGGTCGGAACTACTACCTATAATGGACTACGCACAGCTTACGCTCCCTTATAATAGTATAGGAATGTCGCCATTTAAGTTAATCTATGGATACAAGCCACGAATATTCTTTAATTGGGATAGACCTATAGGACCTATAACAGCCCGCGAACGCCTTAGCTATAAAAAGGCCCAGATATTCACTAAGAGAATGCACAGAGCCTAGAAGACTGCCCAAGCAATTATAAAAAAAGCACAAGAGAAGAAAGAGGCCAATATAAACCAACATTGTCGCAAGGTAGACTTCCACGTAGGAGATAAGGTATGGGTGTTAACAAAGAACTAGAAGACCTAGAGGCCGAGCTATAAGCTAAACCACTAAATAGCTAGCCCCTATAAGATCCCTAAGAAGGTAGGGCACTCTTTTAAGGTTAAGCTACCAGAGTTAATAAAGATCCACCCTATCTTCTCTCTAGACCGACTGCGGAAGGCCGCGGACAACCCGTTGCCTAGACAGTATAATGACCCCCCGCCGCCAATTCAGATTGCAGAGGATGAGGAATAGGAAGTTGAAGAGATCTTAGCAGTTAAAAAAGACCGCGGTACCCTAAAATACCGTATAAGCTGGGTAGGTCACGACGAAGATCTAGAATAGTACCCCATATCTAATTTTAAGTACTCTCCCTATAAGCTACAGGACTTCTACCTAGCCCACCCTAACCTCCCTGGACCACCACGCTAATTAGAAAGCTAGATTAAATGCTAGGAAGAAGGGGTGGATAACTATAACAATTTAGATAATAATAAGGAGCTCAGACAACGCCTAAAGGCAGGCTTTTTTAGAAGGGGGGGGTGATGTAATAGTGCTAGGGCAACGCTACCTGCTATACTTAGTAGACCCTAACTCCTGCCAACCAATCAGGATTTTCCATCCCTGGGATAGAAAATCGCCATTGGCTCGCTTACTACTAGCGCCTTAACAACCCCTTTATATCTTACCAGTCTCTAACAGACTTCTTCTTCTCCTTAGCTTAGTATTCTTATATAGTAGCAATCTACAAGCTTCGGTTCAGAAGCATTTATACAAGCCCGTCACAATAGGGGGTAGGTTCCCTATACTATAAAAGCGCAGCTACGGCGGCCTAGGTATGGTTTACTAGTAAAGGGGGATTTTATTTGTTTTTAATTTTACTTAGCCGTTAGAGGATTTAATTAAGGGTTTGCTAAAGAGGCACCTAAGGTTTACTAAACTAGCGGAGCCATTCTACTAGCTACATTAGTTTGTTATAGCTAATAGTTACTCCCCTATAATTCTAGATACTAGACGCGTCTAATAGGCTTTATATTTTGTCAGATGCTTTCTTAATAGAGGTATTTCCGCTTTATAGTATAGTATTCGCCCGTCTTTGTTGTGGAGGGCCATTGCTAGGCGTGGTTCTAGCGGTCACGCGCGAGTACAAACCACCGTCGTTTAATGTATGCCTCCCCTACGATGCATGCATCTTAGGGGGATTCTCTGGATGATTTTTAGGGTTCTTTTAGTTGGTTTTGGTCTTTTTAGGCCGGGTGCAGCAAGAGCTCCTCAATTGACATACACTAAAATATGTATATAGTACTATTTATATATAGTGCGTATATGCTTTATAGTTATTAGAGTTAACTATAATATTATTAAAGTAGACTATATATATTATATCTAATAGGCCTAAAATATTACTAGCATATTGTTACGGCGCTAGTGGAAAACGGTAGACAATAGCAGACAATCGCAGACAATCGCAGACAATTGTAGACAATTGCAGACAGTTTCAGATAGTTGCAGTCACGTAACTCAAGGGCCGCATAAAACCTCGAGCGGCACTACTACTCTTCTCCTTTCCTTTCTCTAGCTTTGGATCCTTATTTATAGACAATCCAATTGTATAGGCTTACGCGACCTTCTTGCCGTGCTTATGCCTTAATTAACTAAGTCGCTAATATTATCCAAAGCTTATCACTACTCTTCTTTCCTAAAAAGGAACTTAAATATATCTATAAGGCCATAAACAGGACAAGAATATAGAACAGGACCCTAAGGATATTACTAGGACCACAAGGACAGGACAGACCCCTAAGAACTAAAAGAACACAAATAGAACGCGAAACCTAAGAATAGGACACATACAGACCAGAACCCCTAGGAAATAAACAAATACCAAAAATTACCTAATACCCCTACCACTATGCCAAGAAATATAGTAGTTAGTAAAGCCGCTGTAGGACCTATAAATACCTCTAATAGTAAAACAGTCGCCGTTTTGACCCCCTAGGAAGAGCTTACAGCAGCTAATACCAAAATTAAGCGGCTTTAAGAGCTGCTTAAAACTAGAGACACCCCTATACCTAGTAAGGAGTTATTAAACACCTAGAGACTTGCTATAGTCCTTAAGGCCCTAGCCCAACATATAGTATTAGCATTATTGCGGTCCGCGAAGGTTACGGACCCCCTATTGCTTATAAACGGAACTAACCCTATATTTAATAATTAAAAGCTTTAACTGCAAGATAAGCTTAAAGTTAATATAGACCACTTCCCTACTACCTAAGCTAAAATAGCCTACGTCTTTGGCTGTACTAGCGGGGATATATAGATGTATCTACGTCCGCAATATACCTAGGACTTAGCAGACCCCTTCCTCTCTAAAGAAGAAATAATTAACTACCTATCTTCCATTTATAAGGACCCTTTTAAGATATAAAATGCCTATCTTAACTATAAAGCCCTTAATATAAAAATAACAGAGACCTTTTTAGTCTTCTAGACCCGCTTTCTATACCTAGCCAGACAGGCTCAAATCCCCTAGGAAGATTTAATGCCAGACCTCTTTAATAAGCTTACCCTAGACCTATAGCGCGCCATACTACTGGTTTATACTACTGTATAGACACTAAAGGAACTTATAGACTAGTGCCTAGCTATTAACTAGGGCCTCCGCCAAATTAAGGCACGTGCTAAGCGGTATAAGACTAAAAGCTCTGCCAACTAGAATATAAGTACTATAAGAACAGGCTATAGCGCCCCAGTAGGATCTGCAACCCCTATAGCACTAACTATACCGCCCGCCGTTAACCTAGCGGCTAGCCGTATAGCTAGCCCTACTGTGGGTCCGGCGAATACTTAACCTATATATAGCAACTCCTAAAGACAGGCCCTTAGTAATTAAGGAGCCTGCTTCTTATACAGCTAGAAAGACTACTTTATAAAAGACTGCCTAATAGTAGCAAAGATAAACAAGGTCCTATTAATTTAGGAAAATAGTATAAAGTTAAAAAAAAAGGAACCCTAGAGTAAGACTCCTCTCTAGGGTTAAAAGGAATTAATATGTTATATATTAATCTAGGTTGGCTAGTTAGTAGAAAAAGCTACACTATCCCTTATACTTTATTCCGTAATGGATATTAAGTTTTAACCTCTATTTTGGCTAACTCTAAAGCAAATACCTTTGCCTTAATAGACATATAGTATGCTGTAAAGCTGGCTGACTTTTTAAATACACCCCTTAAAGAACTACCTAAACCAATTCCTATTCGCGGGTATAACAGACGGATAGGACCACCCATTATAACTATCTTGTAGATTTACCTCCGTGTAGACGGATAAAGGTAGTATAACATCCCCTTTCTTATTACAGACCTAGGAAGCTATAATATAATCTTAAAAAGAAAATAGCTAGCCTATCTAGGCCTACAGCTTAATATATAGAGTAGACGGCTTATCTGGCCTAAAACCCTACCCCTAACACCTTCTTTTATAAAGGAAATTAGCATTATAATGGAAAATCTTATACGGCTATAGATAAATACCGTCCACTAAGCTAATGCTATGCGTAGGGACTAGGCCTTTAAGAAAGATATACAGCTCAATCCGCAATAGGTCCGTATACTACGCCGCCCCTAGACTACTAATATCGCACTACTAGCACTAGAAACCTAGGAAGTTAGTAATAAGCTAGCTAGCTTAGGCCCTATATAGCTATAAAGAGCAGCAAGGAATATCAGACGCTATACTAAACGTATAGACTAGAAGGATAACTTACAGAAGATGGAATAGGAGCTAAGGAGGGTTATAACCCCTCTACCGTAAAATACGGTCTATGGAACGTCCGTAAAGAAACCTACAAACCTCCCACCAGTTAATATCTACTGTATTAGTGCCATAGGGTTCTACCAGAACTTAAAACAGCCTAATACCGTTGCCTTTATAACTAGCTTATATAAAATTAACTAGATAATTAAAGATAAGAAAGCCCTAGCCCATAACTAGCTTAGTAGGGAAAGTAAGCTTATAGATAAGGAGCTGGTAGAATAGAAACTACCCCACCAATACTAGGAATTTAAGGACGTATTCTCTAAGACAGCATCCAATATACTCCCGCCTTACTAACCATACGACTATAAGATTAAGATTAAGCTAGATAAAGAAAATACCCTTAGCTATAGCCCCCTCTACTAGCAATCTACTAATAAACTATAGGCTACTAAGTAGTACCTTATTAACAACCTTAATAAGGGCTTTATTAAGCCTAGCTAAGTCCCCTTTACTGCACCTATTCTCTTTATAAAAAAGCCTAACAGCGGACTCCGTTTCTGCATTAACTACTATAAACTAAACTATATAACCCATAAAGACTAATGTCCGTTGCCCTTGCTTAAGGAAACGCTAGCCTATATAAGTAAGGCTAAGATTTTTATAAAGCTTAATATCCGCCAGGCCTTTTACCAAATTAGGATAGACCTAGGATTTAAGGATCTTACTATATTTTGGACCCGCTATAGATTATATAAATATAAAGTACTACCTTTTGGATTAACCAATGGACTAGCTATATACTAGCGGTATATAAATAACGTACTCTTTAACTACCTTAATAACTTCTATATAGTATACCTAAATAATATTATAATCTACTCTAAGAATAAACTAGAACATTAGGAATATGTCTATAAAGTCCTATAATAGCTCCGCAAGGCTGGTCTCCGGGCCAATATTAAAAGGTTAGAATTTAGTGTTAAGCGTATAAAGTACCTAGGGTTTATTATTAGTATAGACAGAATTAAGGCTAATCTAGAGAAGACAGCTGTAATTAACTAGTAAACACCCCCACGGACCGTAAAGGGGGTATAATTATTTTTAGGTTTCTGTAACTTCTACTAACGCTTTATTAAAAACTATAGCAGGATTACCTAGCCCCTTAACCATCTTATTAAGAAAGACCAGCCCTTCCACTTTAACGCTATATGTAGGCAGGCCTTTAATAAGCTTAAGAAACAGCTAGTATTAGCTCCCCTACTTACCTACTTTAACCTAGAATAGCCCTTAATGCTAGAAACTAATGCCTCAGATAGTATAATAGCTAGTGTCTTTTTCTAGAAGCAACCGGACGGAGAATGGCACCCTATTATATACTATTTAAAGACTATAATAGATGCTAAGCTAAACTACCATATCTATAATAAAGAAATGCTAGCTATTATCTCTAGCTTTTAGCACTGGTGTGTATAGCTAGAAGGAACCCCTAAGCCTATTAAGGTGGTTTCAGATTATAAGGCCTTAGAATACTTTATAATAATAAAGGCCCTTATAGCCCGGTAGGCACACTAGGTAGATATCCTATCTTAGTTCCACTTTCTAATTATATATAGGCCAGGCGCAACTAACTATATAGATGCCCTTATAAGGCGCAAACAAGACCTAGATAACTAGATAGCTATAAAGATTATATTACAGACCTAGATGCTGCTATAACTAGAGCACCTTAACCCCTAAATATAGGCAGAACTAAATACAGACCCCATAAAGGCCAAAATATGCCCTATTGACGCTATAGAACTTAACCTTATCAATAGGCTACTGTAAGCAAATTATACAGCCCCTTCCCTATAGGAGTACCGTAAAAAGGCAAAGAATGTTACTAGCCTATAGTCCCTTAAAAATGGATTACTTAAGTATTAGGAACGGCTAGTAGTAGTAAAGGAACAAAACTTATAGACTTAGCTTATTGCCAAAGCACATGCCTAGGTCTCTACAGCCCACCCTAAAAAAAATAAGACCTGTAGGATTATTGGCAACCGCTACTACTGGCCTAGAATGGTTATAGATATTAATCTCTACGTACAGAACTATAACAACAGCTATAGGTTTACAATTCCACAAGACAAGACCCTAGGACTGTTAAAACCATTCCTAATACCAGAGCGCCCCTAGCAGCATATTTTTATAGATTTTTACAAGCTACCTATAGACCGTAATAGATATAATATAGCTATAGTTATAGTTAACCGCTTTAGCAAGCGCCCATTCTTAATCCCTTATTATAAGAATATTAATGCAAAGGAGGCAGCCTAACTATACGTCTACTACGTCTACCGAATTTACGGACTATTAGATACTATTATATCCGACCACAGCCTATAGTTTATATCAGCTTTCTGGAACGAGTTTACCTAGATCCTAGGTATTAAGCTAAAGCTTTCTATAGCATACTACCCCTAGACAGATAGCTAGATAGAGATTATAAACTAGTATTTAGACCAAAGACTCCGACCCTTTATTAACTACTTTTAGGATAATTAGGCCGAACTGCTACCTCTAATAGACTATACCCAGGCTACCCTACCCTATAACTCTATAGGATTTGCACCTATCCAGCTAGAAATAGGGTATTTACCCTATATAAGCTTTAACTAGGAAAGACCAAAAGGGCCACAGACCGTACGCGAAAAACTATCTTATAAGGAAGCACGGTATTACGCTAAACGCTTAAAAGAAGCCTGGAAAGTAGCCTGTATAAACCTAGAAAAGGCCTAGAAATTAATAGAATAGTAGGCAAATAAGTATAGGCGTAAGCCCGACTTTACTATAGGCAATAAGGTCTAGGTTATAACAAAGAACTAGAAGACAGAACGGCCTAGCTATAAGCTAGACTATTAGATAGCAGGACTATATAAGGTCCTTAAGAAGAGAGGCAACTTATATAAAGTAAAGCTCCCGGATTTAATTAAGGTCTACCCTATCTTTTTGCCAGATAAGCTATAAAAAGCTATAAATAACCTATTACCTAGACAAAAGAATAAACCGCCCCTGCCAATTTAAGTTAATGGTAATAATAAATAGAAAATTAAAGAAATACTAGCCTATAAACTTATAAGGGGAACACTAAAGTACCGCGTAAGTTGGAAAGGATATAATCCGGACCCTACCTAGTACCCTATATGGAATTTTATAGATAGTCCCTATAAGTTATAAGAGTTCCATAGCCGTTACCCTAATAAACCTAGACCGCCAAGGTACTTAGATAAGTGGATGGAATGCTAGTATAGTAAGAATAATAGGTTGCCTATAGAGCATAAAGACAAGAACGCCCTATAGACGTAATACGGATATATAAAGCCTAAGGGCAGGCTTTTTTGGAGGGGGGGGGTAATATTATAGCGCTAGTGGAAAACGGTAGACAATGGCGGACAATGGCGGACAATCGCAGATAATTGCAGACAGTTTTAGATAGTTGCAGTTACGTGACTCAAGGGCCGTATAAAACCTCAAGCGGCACTGCTACTCTTCTCCTTTCCTTTCTCTAGCTTTGGATCCTCGTTTATAGACAATCCAATTGTATAGGCTTGCGCGACCTTCTTGCCGTGCTCGTGCCTCGATTGGCCGAGTCGCTAACACATATTAGGAAGCCTAAATAGTATTACTAGGTACTTAAAGTGGCCGTACTATATTTAGAATACTGTTTTTTATTTATTACCGGCTTTAATCTAGATTTAATAGTAAGTATCTTTTAGATCTAATTTTATAAATATTTTTACGCCTAATAGTCTATTAATAAGCCCCCCTATTAAGGGTAGCAGGTAGTAATTCTTTATAGTAATCCTATTAAGCGCCTAATAGTAAATATAAATATATAGGTTTTTATCCTTCTTAGGTATAAATATAATTGGTACCCCTACTAGGCTTACAGGATGCTAAATTTATTCTTTTTAAAGATTGTCTACTATATATTAATATAATACCACTAGCTTGTTTTTTAATAGGTTATATAGTAGTCTAAAAAGAGATTACTTATTCCCTATATTTATCTTATACTTAACTAATATAGAATTAAATAAGGGTTATATAGCCTTCTTATTAAAAACTTCCTCTAAGTCTATATATTTCTATAGAATCTCTAGTTTCTTAACTATATATAGCTAGATATCCAAAAGTAAATACCCTATATCCCTATTCTTGACGTTAAGAGTAGTATATATATTATATTATTCATTGCTTAACGTCCAATTCGGATCCCTGTTGGGCCCACGCGGACTACTCCTTATATATATATAGGGAGAAAACTCTATTTGAGAAAACCCCGTGATCCGTCTCCCCGCCTTTTAGGGCTCGCTTATAAGTCGCCTATAAGTTACTAGTGGTGCTCTACTACCTTACTTTTTAACCTCCTTGGGAACTACTGCTGCCATAATAAACCTACGGACGCGCTAGTATTACACACTATACTTTACTCCTGTAGAGTTATTAGGGGGCGCCTGTTACTTACCCCTTTGCCTTTTATTGCTATTTCCTTTGCAACCCAGAACTGGTCTAGTATATTTTGGCCAATAAGCCACTAGGTAGCCGCCTTGAGGCCTTTTTGTGTTAAAAGTAGTGTATTATAGTTTTCTGTGCCAGCTGCTGAGAGCATTGCTTTTTGGCCGGTGCGTAAGGGGCATAATAGTATTACGTGTTTTGGTGTCTGTCTTAGCCAGCTATATTCGCACCTTAGGCTACCTACTAGGATACCTACCTAGTGAAGCTAATCTTTTAGTCCTATTATTCCTGTCCTTAAGAGTGTTGCTATTATATTTTCCGCCTTTGTTAGGCCCTCTTAGAGCCCTTAGGTATTTACCCCCTATAGCATTACCTATACTATAGCTTAGGTTCCCCTTGCCTAAATCTACCTCTGTGCCTTTAACTCCTATTTGTCTCTCCAGCGTTAGTCTAACTAGTATTGTGTTACGGTAGATAGTTTTCTAGTACTCTTTTATGCTCTACTTTGGCTCCTTTCTCTCCCTTACTATTATCTTTACTGGCCTCTTACACGTCTCCCTTTCTCCTCTATATAGGCCTGGGCCCTAGTGCTGCACTATTCTTCTTCTACTTTCTCTACCTGTTTTCCTAATATATCTTCCCTACTTTGGGGTTATTGGTTCCTTCTCCTATAGGGCACCCTAGGGTCCCTCTATAGTTTGTTTAGGCATGTCTTAATATACTTTATAACGTTAAAGTTACGTTTTTTTTACACCCTTTACATTGCATCGGCTTTAATATATAGTTATAGGGGGGGAATATTGGCTTCCTTCTTAAGCAGTGCTATAGCCGTTTGCTTATACCTACCTATTATACTCCTAAGGCAGGCTATTTAGACCTTTTAGAGTGGTTTAAGGGGTGATTTAGGGGGGCCTTTTTTAGTTTCTCTAGTAGCCCAAATGCTAGATCTATATGTTATGGTTAGCCGGACAACTGCTGTATATAGTAGGCGTGACCTCTGGAAGTATAGACCCTATATAGAATTAACAATCCTAGATATGGCGATATACTATACTTAGCCCTTATAGGCCGCTTACGCTGTATGTGTGCTCTACCAGAGCTTACTGTCTACCTATACTCCTAATACCCTTAGGCCTTAAACCGGTTGACCCCTAAAGCCTTAGATATGGATTTTATACTAAAGATCTACAGATTAGTTACGTTTTTTTATAAAATAGATTAGCTGGTATTTCTCTAGTAAGAATTGGACTCTATATTATCTTGCCCATTCTATATAGGTGTTATAGGCTTTCTCTAGTGTCCTACAGTTCTCTGCGGCTGTTGGCCTATATATAATTAGGTTTGTGTTATTAATAAAGCCTATCCCCTAGGTCGCCC
>Ga0307507_10008956_pt1 | contig 13579 bp, 10 predicted proteins | sample 7_EM_MG_FD_207223 | JGI IMG/M metagenome (GOLD analysis project Ga0307507, IMG submission 207223) | Populus trichocarpa ectomycorrhiza microbial communities from riparian zone in the Pacific Northwest, United States - 7_EM | ecosystem: Host-associated > Plants > Roots > Unclassified | place...
ATTGCGTCGTCATGTGAAAACCTATGAGTCAACTGATCTCATAGGGTGAAAGGTAACAAACCGATGACTAATAACTATTAGTCATGTGAGAGTCTGCCTTGCTTAGTCACCGTTTGTGACACTAAAGATAAAATAATATAAAGTTTGGTGAGATATATTAGTTGGTAGTATATATAAGATAATTTCTGGAAAGTAGTAGCCTCTTTCTAGTCATATTTGGTTCAACTTAATCCTGTAACTGTCCTGACGCCTTTGACCATATCTTACCATCAAGATACATTATATGTATTTCTGCAATGTACTTTAACTGTGCATCGCTTAATTGTATAAAAGGGGTAGAATTTAATACTAGAGTTTTGAATAATTATCAGAATATGATTCTAATATATGAGAGTGAGTGAATAAGAGGTTATCTGATAAGTAATGTGTGAAAGAAGGAGATAGAATTGTACTATTAGCTGAAGTAAAGGAGACTGTGGAATATAGGGAAACTGTAGTATAGGTGTATGAGACAAGAAGTAGTTAAGATGTTTTGGGGGAAATAGTAGTAGAAATGTGGAAAAGATTAGATATAAGCAGAGGAGAATCTGACAGATAAGATATGATATTGATAAAAGTGCATGGAAGAGGAATGAGATATATAGGGAATAATAGTGTGAAGGAGTATTGATAAGGGGGAAGGAGAAAGTAGGTTGCATGCTTGAAGATTAAATAGTGGAGGAGGAAAGAAGAGAGAAAGTAGGAAGTAGGAGAGAGTGAATAAATAGTTTGATTAGGAAGATATTAAAATGTGAGGTATGTGAATAGTGTGTGGGTGTTGATACTGGGGTAGTCACAATCGTGGATTAGCCTTTCCTTATCAGAAAATCCATATCTAAGCAGATATTCAGATTGTCTTTTGAGATTATATGCTGTAAAAACCTGAATAATTAGACAGTCTGCTATGTAGCCAAAAATTCCCTTCCTTGGAAACGACTCAAAAAATAGAGCCTTTTCCCCCCTTGAGGGACAAAAACAAAACTAAAATTGTTTGCCCTTACTGAGAGAGGAAAGCTTAATCCTTGCTTAGCACTCTCCAATTTTTAATACAATCTTATCTCCCTTCTATACCCTACTCCTTTGTTACAAACACACTTCTGTCTTGGCTCTTTTATCACCATAGAAAACATGTTTAATTACTTTTTCTTTACTTTTCTCCAATTTGTACACATATCTCAATTTTATACTACACTAATCGGCCAGACTATATTTTACACTATGTACAATATCTTTCCTTTATAACTATCTCACTTATTTACTATTATTTAGCTCTTACTCATCACAATTGTCCATCATTAAGCAAATGTTAAAAAGGGGGTGGATAGTGGTGATGAAAGCTCCTGGTGCAGCAAGGGAGATCCGGGACCCCAGGGTTTACCTGGTCTGCCCCTATTCGGTCTGATCTAAACATTTTCAAAATTTACCAAAAATGTAGCCCCCGTTTGATTAGGGTTGACCAGGAGAACTAGAACGCCCATGACCCCTCTTAGTAGACTAGTAGTAGTTTTTATATTTGCTGATGATTTTCTACGTGTGAAAAAAATTTGCTACAAGGAGGTTTAATATCTTGATACTCATAGCGATGGGTACTACTATACTCAATATTCGGTATCAGACTATTTTCTTTTTCCCTTTTTTTCCTGGGATGCTATATTTACTTTTGTACACTTTAGAAAATATTGTATGCTTCAAAGTACATTTCTGGAGCAATTTCTATCATGTGACTAGGTATTGGAACCTGAACTTCATCTATCTTAATCATTATAATTGACAAATATAGCTTATAGAGAACCAGGGGACTGGATATAGTACAATATGCTGTTAATCATACATATTTCTTTTCTACTATATATTTGGGCTTTATGCATGTATTTACTTATCTAAATGGTGAGTTGGAAGAACCTATTACCAATTGGGCAAAGGAAGGGCACTAGTGCTCCCAGGCGAGAGTAGTATCTTAGAAGATAATGGAAAGCACTATGGCCAGTGGTACGTTAAGCGCGACATCATAGCTCTTCCATCAGTGGTCTATAGACAACCCATAACACCCAAGAGCTTCAAAGCTCTGTAAACAAGAGATAGGTCTCCCACACCAATTCTCACCAATCACATGATCCTCAAACCTTACCACAGGTTGGGTTCTTGCTTGCCAGCCTACCATCCTCGCAAAAATGTAGGCAGCATCATTGCTAGCCAGTGATATATTGGTAACCACCATCCTGGGTAACAAGGGCAGTGACCCTTGTACCAATGCCTTCCTCAGTGGAACTACCCGATAGTCCTTTAGAGCAGAATGTGAGGACAGAGTTCAATATTGGTTTGTAGTTTTTGGAGTTATGTCACGAACAGTAAGTAAAGAAGGAAAGGTTTCACATAACTAATAGTTATTAGTCATTGGTTTGTTATCTTTCACACTATGAGATCAGTTGACTCATTTGTTTTCATATGAGAACACATAAGCACGTTATTAGTTGCTTGTTATTCGTTAAAGTGACTTGACATGACTCATGATTGTGGTCATGTAGTTTATGTATCTCGCATATAACTTGTAGTTATAAGTCATTGATTTTGGGCATATGGCCCCTGTGGGCATATGGCAAGTGGATTGAGTTGTGATTGGTGGGTGTGATAGTGGAGAGTGCCTGATAGAAGTGAGCAGATGGGTTTTACACTATGACTCGCTTGTGTCAGGAAATTGTCTCCCTGATAGGTATGAGTCACCAGGGTTAGGCATATGGGATGATTCTCTATATAAGGCCGCCTGCAGACGCAGAGTGGTTAGTTTCCCACGCATGGATCTAGGCTAAGACCCTGCACAGACCCTTCAGGACAAAGACTAATGGCCTGAGATGGTTGGCTTGGGAAACAGTTAAAATACAATCTATTTTTCTTCATGAGTTTGTCTATCATTCTTTACCAAGCAAGATACCTAGAATGAAGCGATCCTCATGGAGTTACGAAGACCAAGTACGAGCCAACCTGGTTATGCAAATGACAAGTGTGTGATACTCGATACCATGTTAGCAAGATGCGCATGTATGATGTCGTCCTAGTTCAAGTTATCAGGCCCTGGATGTGTTTGTAACAAGTTATACACTTTTTTCATTATTTTCTTGGTCAAAGTTTCTATTTAATGTATGTGTTATTAGTCTGTAGAAAATTGGTCTCATTTTATTATATTATAACAATTATTTTGAAATAACTATAGGAATAAGAGGCTACTTGTATATAGAGACCTATATAGTGCAACCGTATCTCAATAGACCGTGTTCACATGTGATAATTTTTATCTCAACTCTTTACTGGTAGAAAAAAGTCCTTCTGGGAATCCTTCAACTATAGTCATTGATTTTTATCTGTAAAGTATGCAATACCTGCCTGCTCAACATCCTCTAATACTTAATATAATTCTTCCTCCCTTCTGCACCTCTATTCTTTCATAAAAACACTTTCCTTTCTCTTGATTTATTACAACAGAAAAGTTATTTTATTACTCATCTACTTTTCTCAGTTTTCTAGATCTATTCCTTATATAAACTAACTTCTTTTATGCCACTCTGGACCTTCTACTATGCTAAGCACCTTTCCCATATCCACTTCTACTCAATAAGATTATGTAACCTAGACGACTCATGAGACTTTATTTTTAATAAAAGGAAAATGGCGGATAAGACAGGGTTTGGTATCTACATACTCCCATATTTGTGTATTACTATATATGGCAATACCATCTCTCCAGTTTCCTTTGAATATCTCCCATCAGATATAGTTAATTGTTAGTTGGACATTGTTTAGGTATTGAACTCATACTAATTAATATAATTTACGTTTTAGCCAAATATACAGAGTAATCGATGAATATTTCACGGAGAATACAATCCAATCCTCTAATCCCCTCACCCTTATTGTCTACCCCAGGGTGGAGGGCGTAACAGACACCTAGTTTCAATCTTTCTTTGCTGGGCTATGATGTGGATTCCCTCTCCTGCCAGTGTCATTATTCTGTAGTTGTGCCCCCACATGAGGATAATAGATTCAAGAACGAAAATGACTAATTTGTCACTTTTTTTATCCCTTTGTACAAATACCTAGCCAAGCCTTTGATCAGCTCTCTCACACTCTCAATGTAGTTCATTTTCCCTACTCTTGACCATGTTGCCTAGTTTTTTCTCTATATTGCATATTGACAGTGGAAATCACTTGGCGACCATTCAGGTTAGCTAGCCATGTCTGGATTGAAGTCATATTACAATTAAAATTAGCAAAATTGTATATTAAGAGGGAAGGTTAGGCCAATGTGATAGAGTAGGGTAAACCTAGGTCTGAAGTTATTCAGACCAACAGGTGGTAATTGGGGAGAGGGTAGTGGGTTGTCTGACCTGGAGAAGGAATTATAGTGACATCAACTCAGTTGGTACATTGGTGATATATGACTCAGTTATTATAAAGTGTATATTAATGGACAAAAGTAAGGTCAAACTAGAAACCTTGTTAGGATTATTCGTCTATGGAAGGGGAGATGTGGGGGGTAGAAGGACGGTGGAATAATATGGGATCATTGAAGATTACCCAATGTGATCTTTGTTATTATGAATTAAATAGAAATGGTAAATTGAATGAGTTAGTCAATTAATTAGTAAAGTACAACATTAGTGGTGAGAGATACTGTGGACTGACTTGGTTTGTGCTGCCCTAGTATCCATGGCTTTTGAGGAGTAGTTCTTTGATAATAATAATAATGAATAAGAGGGTAGAGGACTCCTACCTTATAAAAAAAATGATCATACCTAAATATTATTACGTGTACAGTACTTATTATACTTAGGCTCTCAGCCCCCTAAACGGGAAACCTTTTTGTTTTTCTTTCTCAATAATTGACTTTATCCTACATAAAATGCCTTTAGGTTAATTAGTTACTCATATGAAAGAGAAACTTCCACAGCCGGGAATCGATGGAGGACTGGCTCTGCGCAATGGAAGCTGGTGATACAAGTACTGCTGGCACACTGCAGTGAGCTTAACAATGAGTGAAGATCCAGAGCTTGGTAGTAAAAAGGAAAATTGATGTGTTCGTATTCGAACCAGCTAATGATGATGTAGTCTACTCTAGAGAGATATGAACAACCAAGATACAGATGTAGTATAGTCACTTCACAATTGACCACAGCAGGGCACAAACCCTGGATATGTCAGTCACCACAACCATTCTTTCCACTCTACCCTAAACTCACCACCAGATTACTCTATCAAGAATATTCTAACAATCTCAAGGAATTGTTATTGAGATTTGAGATGGGGGTTAATAGGTTTTCCTTTTATCAAGCCCAAGTCATACTGTCACACTCTCACAGACTTTCCGTATCGGGGAGTAACTTCATCGGTTCAGTTGTGGGGATACAAGCATTATATTGTCTGGTCTGAGGGGTTATTTGAGTTGAACAGGTTGATGCAATTGAACACTTCCAAGAGTGACAGCAAGTGGTTGGTGTAACAACCAGAGTTGGGTTGATGGTTTCAAATCTCGCAACTCAAATTAGAATCACCTTTTTCTTGCTTGCGATCAAGCTTTCTCTTTCTTCTTCATGAGAAACTCTAGATCTAGCTTGGAAGATAGCAGGCCATTTGGCGAACAGGAAGGACACCTGTTGGGGGCCTCCTCTGCTTTCTCGGCGAATTTTCAGTTGGCCTTTACGGATCGGCGAAAGCCTAGAGACTTATCAGCATAAAGATAAAGTGAGAAAAACACCTGTATTAGGCGGTTGTGGTCTGGGTTCTGAATAGTTCGACCGGTCAGGTCTTGGAGGCATGACCTGACTGTGAGTCTAAATTGAAGTCTGTTACTAGACCTTGCCAATAAATGTTGTCAAGGACTGGTCGGGATTAGTTGTAGAGTTGTCTCTCTTTCCCCCCCCGGCATGGATTGAAGCCAGGGAAAGTGTATCAATAAGCGTGTTTCACTACATGTAGTGTCACTCGATTATTGAACTGGAACATTTAATACGCTACCCTACAGGAAGCCAAAAGACATGGTTATAGGAAATCGGCCTTGGGTAGAGAGCCCAAACTGGTTTCCTGAATACCACTCTATAAGTTTGTTTCATGTCACGGTTTGTTTCCGGTCACCTTGAGGTATGTTATTGGTGAACCAATTCTCATACTCCAATATAAGTGATGCCACAGGTCAACCCCAACTTCCCTGAGATTTAACAGTTTAATATATAGCAACAACAAGTTAAATCAAGAAAGACTTCACACGAATTAAATACCAGTAGTGGAAGAACTCACCAAGTCAAAGTTGGAAACCTGTGGGTATTTAAATCTAGCATGGAAGTCTGTGGGAGAGCCAGGAAGCTGTAAAAACTTATAGGATTCACTGATGCTACGAGTAATGAGGGTCAAGACAACCCTCCCATATATTTACTTGGAGGCTCGTGAAAGGGGGAAGGGAATATCCTGCCCCAAGAAAGGACATGTGTTTTCAATGGATGCAAGATCCGTGGGCTTTTCCGTGTCTTATTTATTGCTGTCTCAGCCATTAGTAAATGAGTTAGCGGAGTATGCTCGGGGGTCGGGGGTGTGAGTGAATACGAGCGAACATCCACACAGGGGTATTAGTGATTGAAGTCTTGTGCGTGACTTTACTCTTAGTGCTTCATCTGGTTACACTGCAGGGGTTTTGGTGAGTTGCCGGTTGCCTTTAAGCGGATAAGTAGTAAGCCAATGCACGCTCTATCACTCTGTTTTCACGCAGTCCACCCAGTCTGACTGAGCCCGCTCTAGTCAGTTTCAACAATCACGATTGTCCGGTCAGTCCAAATTCCACCATCAGACTAGACTAGATTTTGACCTGATCTAGCTACTCCGAGCCAGTCCTCCGCCCACCATTCGGAACCCTGGTGGTACTATTGGGGAGTGAGTAAGGCCTCAATTCTCTTGCTCCGCCTGCATGATCTCACCCAAGATAATATCAGCGCCGGGAAAGCTGCACTCGTCTATGGAGCCACGGGTAGCGAAGAGATTGTAGAATAAAAATATAGGCTATGGGGTGGTGGAGTAGCCCCACCTGAGAAAATAGAGAAAGGTTTTTGAAGGGGGGGATAGAGTTAGTGTGGGTTTGGGGCTGACGATTCACTCAGCGTTGTTAGACGACTGCTCGTTCCTTGGAGCTAAGTAACGTTCCCAAACTACAAGTGGCGGGGGATATCTTGATATGGTTCCTTACGAGATATTGATTTCTAGCAGAGTGTCCTAGATATTTTTAACCGTATGGAGAGCCTTTAAAGGGTTTCCCCCGTTTTCCGTTCCTTCCTTTTCCTAGGGGCTGATGGAACTAATAGTCCGCTTCTCCCGAGAGTTCTCTCTCACGGGTTTCCTCTTAGATCTAAGTGGTCATTTTTAATTTTTGTAATCTTTTTTTCTCTTTGTGAAAAGAAAAATGAATTCATTTTAGGCCTGCTCAGGATTGCTCGGCTATGGTGTCGTGGAGTCCATGTAGACTCGTTCTCTATCCGCAGGCGGAGAAAGGCTAAATGGAAATAGCGGCTATCCTAGAATGATCGGCCTAGGTATTATATTCACTATTCCGAAAGTAATAGAATGCTCAAATATTCTTCCTTTTATGTGGAGGGGGACGGGCAAAGAGAGAGGAAAAGGGGGAGAGTGGGTATGGCGAGAAGAGAAGATAGAGTGGATAAAAATAGGATAAAAGATGGGAAGGGTAGAGTATAATGAAGGGGAGGAGAAGGGGGAGGGAAAAGAGGAGCCGGAGTCTGTGGGACGAGGAAGTGAGATGATGCGGGGAGAAAAGACTATATTGATGCGCATGATAGGCCAGGGGGATAAGGGAGGGTGGTTGATCGGGGGGGCCTCGTGTTATAAAGGCTTAGAATACCGTATCTTTACTCGAAAACTTGGATACAGAGTTATGGTGTGTACAACTCTCCTCACCCATGGCTTCTCTACCTTAAAATTACCTCTCTCTACTCATTCCCTACCCTCCCTAGGGGGAGAGAGTGCTTTCTCATTCCGTCTGTCTTCCCGGCGCTAGCCTCTTGCTACAATTTCCTCTTCATCTCTATTCTTTTCTCCTTATTCTTTGTGATAATCCAAAGCTTTTGCTTGTCTCTGTTTATTTGTGTTCTAGTGGTGGCATGCTTCTTTTAGCCCTCGCCTATTAACTCTAGTTTTAGTCCCCCCCCCCCGCAATTATATCTGCGCAGTTGGGGGGTCACTGGAGGTTACCACAAATCTCATAGTTCACAGGCACGCTAGGCCCGGCCACGTTCGTTATTCGAACAAAAAATGCGGGTAGCATATATTCTGGAAAAACTCCGATTGGAGCTGCAGCAAACGTGACACGAGTGGAACTAAGGTAATAGAGCTAAAATATGGACGAGAAGAACGCGGACTGGCCATGGTTTAACCATACATGTGCTCAAGTAGACCGGGTGTTGTTGGGTGGGTTTAACCCAATAAGCACTAGCGTCGATCCGACTTGACGGATCGTCCGTGACACGCACTAGGCGTGGTGAACCCGAGAACTGGGGGCAACATTTTGTATGGTGAATTGTCTACGCATATTCATACCCCTATACCGGTACTAAATCCCGACACGACTATTTGGGTTCAATCTGCCTGGTATACCCCATAAACTGGTGAGAACCGGCCCGAGCTAGCTAAGTTCAAGTGGGATATTTGACCTACCGAACCTTCTAGTTCTCAAGTTTAGGTGGTAAATTTAGACGGTGGCGTTTCCCTAGGCATCATTTGCCGGTAGAGGGTGCAAAAGTGTTTACCTAATTTTCTACCATCCTACTCGAGTAAATACTTCTAGTTAGACGGGCAAAAAGTGACGTTCCATCCCTTCGTGTGTTTTCAAGCACCGCGCTAAGTACCCGTAAAGCTGGCAGTGGAAGTGATCGGTGATGAAGTAACTAAAGAGAGCAAAGTTAGGAATAATCGTGACAAGCATGATGTAAGTATGATATGATGAACATGAAGGGTGGTACCCCCTTCAAAAATCTTAAAACCTGGCCTTTTTGGGTAATCGTGATATGAAAAACTTTGTGCTTCGGAGGTTGTGTAGTGCTCAGAATAGTGCTAAGTGAGTACTGCTCAGTATTGCCATGATAGAAACCAGGTTTTCTGCGTAGATTAGCTCCCGACTATGGTACGAGTAGGAGTACTTCACCAGATCTTGATTTATCTCGGTGTGTTGTCTATCGTTACCTTTCTTGCCATAGGACACCCCTAGCCGCCCGTACTAAAATCACTAAAAGTATATAAAAACCGGGACGCACGATGGGATTGGAGGTGCGTTTGGAAATCCCACCAAAGGCTAGACGGCGCGCTACAGTAGTTAAACACCATCTACTTGCCCGTACCCCTCTAGCCGTCAAGCTCCCTTTAATGGTCGGCACTATCTAGTGTGCTAGACGGTAGTCTATAGTTAAGCGGACCCTCATTTTGTGCTTTAACAAAATTAACGGTACACCAACGAACATGAGAAACCTGTGCCATCACAACATCACTCCCCCACCAACCCCACTGTCATGAATAGTGTTGTGCACGAGCCGAGCGGACTCGAGCCCGGGGGTGCCACGAGCCGGCTCGTGAACAACACTAGTCATGAAAATCAAAAAAAAAAGAAAATATAAAATGTAAATAGATAGTAGAATACATAGTAGAAATTAATATTTGATCTAGAGAAATATCGTTAGGAGGTGTTGAAAATGCGGTATGAGGAAGGTTGCATTGCCATCTAGAGGTTTTGTGCGGTTAATTTTGTTAACTGACAATTCGTAAAGGTCACTAAGCCGGACCACAGAGACAACCCAAACGGCGGTGGAAATGGGGAATGAAAACAATTTCTTAACATAGATCAGACATCAGCGTACGAAATAAGAAATAGACAAAAGGAAGGAGAAACTGTAGCCAACCACATTTTAAAATACATATTCCTCGGAAAAGGCAATAGAAGGAGAGAAATATATGTTGAAATGTCAAAATCAAAGCTAGAAGACATTTTCTCCCCCACCCTAGCCACCTCAAATCTTGAAAGAAAAGAAAAATCCGTTCATCTTACTGAAGTTGCTTTCTAGATCCTTTGGCTTTAACATTGCAAAATCCGCTTCCTCCGGCCTATTTGTCACCAGCACTGGCCCGTCTCTGGGTAACTCTTCCTTCCAGCTTTTCGTCAAGCTCACCTCTTGGCAATTGGTATGATATTTCAATCTCGGAGGGGTATGCGAATGGAACGAGTGACTCAGCATGCTTCCAGTTCCTCGAGCTTATCCTCTGGTCTAGTCCGCGATATAGTTGGGTAGCTAGCAAAGCAGCCCTATTATCTTTCTCCCCAGATAATATGGGGCCTTGCCCGAACTCGAAATCCTGGAGCACACAAACCAGGGTTTTCTTGATAATAAAAAGGAACAAGAGAATGGCCGGGACGGCAATAAGGACCCGGACGGACAGGGTGACAACATCTCCACTTTGAAGAACGAAATCTACCGAACTACCTGTGGGACCAGCTTTCTCGGAGCCTAGGGCCAAGTTGACCATTTCGCCACTCGGGTATGTGGTTGTGTCTCGCAGGACATTCCGACCGCTAACCCAACTAGCCAACACCAAGCGCTCCAGGTCATCGAGAACAGCGGATGAGCCTGCGTCCAGAACGAAAGAAGGACCTGGAGCATAGGAAGCCGATTTGAGTGCAGATGGCCCTGCGGCCCTACCCACGCGGATGACAAGTGGGATGAAAAACTCATTTGAGCAAACCTCGTCTGCCCAGAACGTGTGCATTTTTAGACCAGGCAACCTATTTAACTTCGTGCCATCCACCTCTTTGCCATTAAGATGCCACGTTTTAGCTTCCCAGCAACTGAGAACTGGACGTCTCCTAAGAACCTGATGTAAAATGCTCCCATTTGTGGTCTTGCCGGTCATATACCATGGGTCATCACTAGGGGTGTAACTATAGAATCCAGCAGTGTTAACGATCATGGCGTATGAAATGTTGGAGGTTTCACCAAAGTCTAGGTTTATCTGAAAATTCACCATTGGAGGAAGATCCACCTCCGGTTGGTATTTGACCTCGAATGTTTCGTTTCCACCAAAGAACCGGTAGGTATCCCCTTCGTCGGTAGAGTTCAGGAACCACGTATCATCTATGCGGCATGAACCTTTGACAAGAAGCTTCAACTTGGGATCACTCAGCAGCCCCATATCCACCCCAGTAACATTATAGTCGTAGTTCAGTCCCACCGAACCGCTAGCTGTTCGCCTATCTAGATTCACTCGTTTTCGTACTGTAGCCGCAGAACTGTCGATGACTCCGAGTGCGCGAAGTGCTGAAGGAACTTTGAACGAATCCAATTTCGCAAATCTAGCGCCGTTGTCGTCATCTCGAGCGTAAAATCGTATGTCGGGGTAGAAGATGGCATGCTTAGCCGCAGGGGCGACATTTCCCATCGAGAGTTGTGCTGGTACTAAAATACCCGCAACGACATTTCCAACGCTCATAGACAAGGCAATAAATACGAACAGGAGGCCCCACAACAGATTACTTACCCCGCACTTTGGGGTAGAATCGAAGTAACCATCCGGAGTCCCGTTCGGCTTCTCTCGGATAAGCGGCGCACCCTTGTTCGTGAGGCCTGTGATGCTCGAGTCGGTCTTCAGACCCTTGCCGGCGACCGCTGAATGAGACTGGGCTCTATTGCTGTCCGGATCCGAGGAGACCTCATTTCGTTTGGCCATAATCATGTAGAATATCACTCTCTTGCAGTAAGATACCATTAACGTCATCGCATTCATCGATTCTCCGGAGTTCCAAAGTGCGATTAAGACACTCCGACGGTTTGGGTCACCTCGCGTGGGCCAGAATGCCATTATAATGGCTAGGATCAAGTTCCATCCGATCATAAAAATGAGGATCATCAGGATGGTATACGCGGAGGTGATGTAATCGGCAGTCTTTTTAGGAACGGCGATGGCTAGGATCCCGCCTGAATCTGTTGGCATCAAGAAAAAATTCGTGATGCCGGTGACATAGGTATCCTTCGGGGCATTGGTATAAACGTCCATGATAAGGGGTGAGGTACCCCTGCCGAGAGATATTTGCTATTCTTATCAGCTTAACAAGTACTTCATTCAAGGGGGTATTCTGATACATACTAGGTTGTGCGAAGTATAGTTGACCAAATCCGCAGGAAGTTCAAATCCTCAATCACGAATGGATGGCGCGCTTCAGTCTAGAGGATTTCCAGGGCTGATCCTCTCGTTCTAGTAGAGGGATGGAGCCGGAGAATATATTCTCATATTCTCCGTGAGGGCTGCCAGAGAAATCAGATATATCCCAAAACCACCAGCACAAATCTAAGATTCACACAAGCAGCTTCAAGATATCCCGCATGAGCTGCTATTCGAATAAGGACGCCCAACCTCTGGCACGACCCTCTCTCTCCTGCACGAATACGTCTAAGAACGTAAACCCATTGAAATTGAAAGACCCTATTTTGGACTAGTGCATGTCGAGTGGTAACTACCTGCCTACAGTAGAAATTTGCCAAACTCGGTATATAGCCAAGGCGGCCATGCATGCGATACCCAAGGACGGTGAGATTTTCGCCCGAATTTGGCCAGTTTATAACGTATATGGTTAGTCGTCACTCTATTGGGTTCTCGAATGGATTCCCCCGTTGCCTCAGACAAATTTCCCTCAATTGTGAATTTTTTTGCACCAAAACCTAACCGGTTGTCCTGCATAATCCGCGCCCAGGACTAATTTTTCGGATTTCGGCCATCCGGGACAGCGAGGTGTGACTGTTGTACAAGGCTACAGGCACCGGCTAGAGTGCCAATAAAGATTTAATTTAGGTTGGGCCGCGAAGTGGTCCCGGTCTTGTGCGCAAGCATCCCAACACCGGACCCTGCACCACTACTTGTATTTGTATAATATACTCTACTCAAGTAGTAGATTCCATAAGAGACTGGTATGTATGCTTGCTTTTTCTAATCACAGATCCTGAATATCGCGTCGATGAAGAAAAGCTAGGGCCGCCCAACCCATTTGATCGCCGATTCATGAGACAAAATCACCAGATAATCTGATGAACCAACCTCACGTCTAAAATTCATAACAACACCGAGGCGCTGGTGCTCACCTCTGTTTCTCATTTTTCTTAAAGAGATTAACACTATTTGGCGATGACAATAGCGTAGTAGAGGATCAAACTAGATACCCGTAAGGTGCCCCTCATTGCGCTCCCCGGAGCGGGGAGGCTCAGGGTAACACGAGGTGATAGTAGGTACTTGCATTCAGCCTGAATACCCGAATAACGGGGGCATAATTTGGATGAGCGGGTAGCTACCCTTAGATCCTTAGCTATTTATCCTACCAATCACTTGTTTCCGAACCTTATCGAAGGCAGGATATCAAGATCCTTTACAGGGATGACACACGAGCCCTGTGCTACCACCAATATGGTAGGCAACGAGCTATGAAAAATGAGCAAGGCGGTAGGGCCTAGTGGATGCTACA
>Ga0307507_10008957_pt1 | contig 13578 bp, 9 predicted proteins | sample 7_EM_MG_FD_207223 | JGI IMG/M metagenome (GOLD analysis project Ga0307507, IMG submission 207223) | Populus trichocarpa ectomycorrhiza microbial communities from riparian zone in the Pacific Northwest, United States - 7_EM | ecosystem: Host-associated > Plants > Roots > Unclassified | place...
ACCCTCAGCAAACCTGAGCTTTGAGAGAGAAAACTTCCTTTTGGGATGGAGAAATCAGGAATTTATGATCCCTCAAGATCATAGATTATGTTTCAATTTCTACCTAGAACCAAGTTTTTTCTTTTCCACCCCGACAGGTAAATTTATCGCACTACCTACTTGTATTACTCACCCTAAATTATCCAATAGCACCACATAATTGGCTCGCAAGAAATTTCCCCCCGGAGCCTCATTAAGAGCAGTTCTAGTCGCCGTTCATCAGACCCCGCGCCAAAAACTGACAATTAAAAATGCCGGTGGCCTAGAACTCATAGAAATAGCCATGGGGAAATGCACCTTCGAACACTTCAAACCTCTGTTATCCAAAGAAGCCCCTACGAAAAAAGCATATGCTAAGCCAGGCAGAAGGCGGAAGTCAGATTGAACCTCAAGAGTAGATCTGTTGGGGGTTTTCCCCACCCCTCGAGCAATGCCTCCGGAAAGCTTCTCCCAGCCCTCGCATAGCTGAATAACGCCTTGTGTTCTGCTACTATAGGGATCATATATCATCAAATACGGTAGACAAGAAAACCGATGGCTATTTGCGTACCGTAGAGAAGCACGAGGGGGGTGGGAGAAGTGCAGTACGCTTATGATGTGCTCCTAGATGTAACTTCAACGCTGAACCCCCATCGAATTTTTTTTAGCTCGGACCCAGATTGACGTAGCAGCTATGCCTACCCGAGTGTTAAGTGGGTGCGAATAGTCCGCGAATAGTTCTCCGGATCTACATAGTAAATGCTCATGCCCGAGACCAATAATCGATCAAGCAATCATTTCAATAGAAGACCTGGCTGTTTGGGTATTGTGCATCGAGAATTCCTTTCCCTGCACAGTGTAACTCCCATGCAACGCATCGCAGGAATCGCTGTTCTAACGACTCGTACAGCACAGGTATAAGGGTTTTAGCCTTCTCTGCGTCCTTTTGTTTTTTTGTCTCCTTCATTTACTCGCTTATACTTAATTTATCTAATTAATTTATCGTGTTTTTTCTCCTTCCATCGATCTGCGGTATCCAGCGTCCGCCGGGGGCGGGGGTGCAGTTGGGGGATGTAATTGAGAGTTGGCAATGTGTGAATTGTGTGATGTCAATGCATATTACAGCAGCACCCGAGTAGAGGAGTTTCAGTCCGCTGGATGGATCGTAACTCAGCTTGTGCATAGAGGCCAGTACGATTGCCAAGCGTGCGGCTACGAATCGACTGCGCGTGTTTTTAATGGGGGATCTGTGCACTTAGTACGGTTGCATACCCGAATTCTTATGCTGCACAGAATGTCACTCGGGCCCAGCCCTTCCAAAAGGCCTGATGATTATAGATTGTATATTTGAACGTGATGGAAAGATCACCCGGACTGCTCTAATTTCTGGAGATAATTGTAGGTTATGAATTCGCTTTGGTCAATAAAGGAGAAACTGAAGGGGGGTAATCGCAGTATCACCAGCTCAGGAATGCCCTTCCAAAAGCCTTCATGCGCCTGAAGGAAATCACCCAATGGGGGGGAATTCGAGGCGTTTGCGCGGGAATCGCCAAAGTACTAGCTTCCAGAAACTGCAAGTCATACCTGGAGGAGACAACGCCGGGTCTCGGGTCTCTCCGGTTGGTAGCCTGACGGTGTGGAGGGCTCGAGAGAGTGGTTCTCTCTAAGGACAAGTGGTGCTCACACCGCTGACTTTTGGGCCCCGCACCAGACCCATCGCTTGCCAAGCTAGAGGGAGAATCTAATGTGGTTCAATCATTACCATTACCCTACTAAGCGAGAAGGGAGCGATCCGCATACGGCCTTTGGTTGGTCAAGCGGGCCGAACAGAGCAGAGTGGGGGTAATTCAACGTCATCTATTTTATCCTGGCTGTACCTGCCTAGCATCTACTAGGGTGGGGGTAACTGAGTAGTTCACTAGCGTAAGTTAACTACAAGTGAGGAAGTTGTGTCGGGTGAGATTTGAATCGTACAGTATTCTATACGGCATGTGCGCAGTCATGTTGCACTTAGTACTAAGAGGAAGTATACTTGGAACTACTGAGAACTCCCTAGTTAGCGTGTTATGAAGGGGCTAGGATTAGTGTTCCCCCCGGAATCTAATATTTCTACACTTGGATTCTTAAATCTATTCGTTTCTATGATATAGGGAGCATTGTGACTACCTTTTTTCGCTGGTGCGTTGGAGGGGAGGTCGACGATGTAGTGTGCAGCAGAACAATTGATCCCCTATGGCGGAGTACCTCTCTCTTTTTCTTCATGACCTTACTCTCACCGTGTGTGCCTTCCTTCCTTCACCTCATTCATCGCACCTCTACCAATTTGAAGGCTGAATTGATGCAGGGGTTTTACAATACACCACCCAGGCCGCCACCACACCGCATTCCAATTGAACATGAAGTAAATTCCCTTTATGTGTTCAGTATCAGCTAATGCGTAGTTCAATCCTCCTTGCCAGAAGTCCCGAGCGGTCCGTACTTTCGTCCTCAAAAGTCAAGACTATCCGTGCTCACTAGAAACACAGCGCCGGGCACAGGACCCTCCACTATCGCGGTGCCTCACTCATACAAAAGAGGTCTGAGGATGGTTTCTGTAGACCAGGAACCCCTTCCTTTCTTTCTACATCCACTACAGCGTTGGAGCTTGCTTGGGCTAAGGAGCAAGCAAGGCAGAAAAGGGACCGACAATATTTGGACAGGTTTCACACGCTGTAAACAATGCGGTACACTTAGGCACAAAAGTTTTGTTATGCAGATATGATTTAGAAAAATGGGAACGCTGACAAACATGGCTTCGTTGGGAGAAAAAATTTACTTGTAAGCAAGCCCACCATCCCCTTTTTAGATACCGCTTTTGCCGCTGCTTCGCACTTCAAATGTCTCACGAAAGGTCCAGCTCCCAAGGCTAAACCTCATTCAGATATTTGACTAAAAGGGTAATAGGAACCACCTGCCTTGGCGGCTAGGAGAATTCCCCTTTTTGATGATCCTCTGCATTGGGAGATTTTGTCTAATGTCGGTGTTGGCTAAGAAGAAGGCTTGATACGAACCTAAGATTTCGGGCATTGGGTGTTGGTGATAGGCGCTTCAAATTACGCTTACATATGAGATTCATGAGTTAAGTTACGCATGTCGAAAAATAGAGACCTAGTTTCCACCCTCTGACACTTGGGCATGAGCTGCTGTGTTCCAGTTGTGTCATGGGATCAACTACAGTGCCGGTAGCGGTATTCTCGTTGCCATTTTTTTCTTACCACCCCCATTTCCCCCTCTTCAAGCAAAGAAACAAAACTGACCACGAGATCCTAAGGGAGGCTCTAGCAGACATGCATCTTAGCGTAGGCGAATGTTTGTTAAGTTGTTTCCATGTGACGAGGGCTCTCGAGTTATGGGTGGAGCTTCTCAATTTCACAATGTTACTCAAGCCCGGGCGCTAAGACTCTAACGCCGCCTAATGCTTCGGACGCGAGTGGATAGGGGCGTTGCTAGCTAGCAGGAGTAATAATACCCTCAGCTATTGGACAAGGCGATCATAGGGGTGTAGCCAAATAGAGGAGTCAATGATCGTTGAAGGGATGTTCCTTTGAAGCTGTGCGGTACACGCTGTGCCGTCCTCAGGGCCGTGGGGGAAGGCCGTGAACCGGAAGACCCCGATGAGCATGTAGCTCGGAACCCGCTATCCCTTGGGCGGTCTGAGACAGTCAAAAATCGTCAATCGCACACTTAGAATTGTGATTCGTTGCGAATTAATGGTTGCTATGCTGCTGAGTCAGTCAGATGTTCAAATCAGTCAAGACCTCGCTATTTCTGGTAATAGAAATCCGATTTTGAGTGTCTAAGTGGCTCGGCGTCGTGGCTACCGTTGGTTTGCAACGAATCACAATTCTAGCGTGCGATTGACGATTTTTGACTGTCTCAGACCGCCCAAGGGATAGGAAAATTACACAGGGAAGGATACCAGCATGGGACATATATGGTATAGATAGCCTAATAGAGGGTCTACTGGCGATGTCTATACTATCAGAGCACCGCTATTCAGTGCACGACGGTACAAGACAGACAACCACAGCCTGGTGATATCGCACCTAATTACAATGCCCCCCCCAGACCAGCTGAACTAGAAAGATACAGATACTCTACAAAATTAAGAAAACCCACGTATGACCCCCGCTTATAACCAATTGAGACTAACGAGCACCTCCTATCAGCCGCGCAAGGGCGGCCCTTGCATTCTCTCTCTCACAGGCCTATGAGCGCCTGCGAACAGCCAACCCCCCAGGCTCTGGGCACAGTTGCGCTGGTCAAACTGCGACAGTTCTAGGGCCACACCACTGTCGCATGCACGCAGGTACTCGATTATTAAGCGCCTGAACCAGCCAAATCCCGAGGGTACAATTTTGCGCGCAGGGCTTCATGAGTAGGGTTCAGGCTAGAGCTCGTATGCCAGATGCAGGGGTCTTATAACCGGAGCGAGCCGGGAATCTGCCCTAACCCCTGCCCTGAAAGAAATTTATCGCCACAAGAGAAATCACCACTTTGACATGAACACATCGCGAGATATGATGTTAGGGTAACTGGTGGCCTGTGTGCGGTGTACATGGGTTATATCTGCATAATGGAAATATAGCGTCTATGTATTCTGTTTTCGGATAATAAGGCATAATATATAAACGCTGATGGGTACGCCCGCTACAGGTATGCACGGTGAGTAGGGATTTCGCTGGTTGATGTGTCTAAGGTCTAGGGCAGTAACTTGCTGAATGCACGCGGCACCGATTTATCGGATGGCAAAAGAGAGAGCAAGTATAAGTATGTCCATGGGGTGACATAGTATCTGCCGCACGGTAGGCTCTCAGTCATTCAGAATTCTAGGGCTTCATGTAAGGGAGAAAGATGTGCGAAGCCCTCGGTGCATGGTGGAACGAACGGCAAGATGGTTCCTATACCGGAATGCGCCGTTGTAATTACGTCTACCGTACTTGGGTATGATTCTATCAACCTTGCAAGAGAATACGCAAACAGAAGTATCTTACGATTCGCGGCCATACGATCTCTAAGGGCTCAACGAGGTATAGAGGCTTGAGAGAAGGCTTCCGACTTGCCTTGCATAACCCAGTTGTGCAAGATCGCCCTGCTTCCTCCAAGTCCTTGATAGACGGAGCTAAGGGTCGACTTCCCCTCTTCGAAGCCTCGATAGTGGGGAAATCATGTTTCCTCTCCACTCGAAGAAAGGACATGACTTTCCATCGGACTAGGCTAGGCAATACGCACCAGTCAGGCTGATTACCGGTATATGCAGCTTTCACGAACTCTAATATATCCGAGGTTAGTGAAGACAACAGAGAAGGAAAAGAGCAGATTGAACGAGTAAACCCATACGAAAACTAGGCATGCAAGTCTAATATGCACAGCCACCCGAGTACCACTGCACCCCGAGGACTCTGCTCCAGACACTCAAAACCTTCGGCACTTGCCACAAGGCCTTTTCGTGCATATGTATACCTGAAACTATATCATCTCTTCGACCGAAGCTTCTTCTAGACACTCGTGTCAGGTTGACGGTTGCGGGCTGCTGCGCAACCCGTGCTCGGTATGACATGTGCGCCTGGTATCGTGTTAAGACCTAATAGGATGCCGCAACTTCGCAACGGTGACAAGAGCTTTCTCAGCTATGTGAGGAAACGTCTATCATGCAAAACGTCGGGACGCCAGCATTCACGTGTGCCCTAGGAATCGGGAAATGTCAGAATACTGGTAACCGAGAGACAAAGGGAACAGAGAACTTGCTCCTTACAACACAATTAAGGCTTTCTGTAGCTTTGGGGACTCTCAATCGCTCGAAGGACTGTGCCTCTTGCTTGAGATTCTAGCATGGTCTTAGTAATTTCGCCTTACTCTGGAACCTCATACCTAGAAGGGGGAAGAAATTATCGCGGAACTTTAACACGTACGAGGACATCGATTCCTCGGGAGCTCTTGTAGCTGCATCCGAGTCTCTAAGGAGCTCTCCATTTAGATGGCATCATGGGGACGTTCTCGTTGACTCTGTTCCTTTTACCTAAAAATTTGACAAATGTACTGGGCTAAAGAAAAAGTGAGGGCCCCAAGAAAAAGTATGGCGAGAAGGGGATTTTGCTACCCATCCACACCTGGGCAACTCACCAACCATGAACCATAAAAACTAGAATAATCGGACTTCGCACTCCTGTAGGACGTTGGAGTTGCTTTTCCTATTATGGTATGTTGTTTTTACAGGTATTTGCCTAAGCCGAGGGCTGAAAGACAGTTCTCTTTTCCCTCTTCACGTCCAAAGAGGGAAATTCTAGACATCCGAGCGCTATACCCGATTACACTCCCACCCCGCCATCGGCGCCCTAGATGGCCGAGATCTAGAGAGTCTATCTAGTATAGCGGGTGATCCGAGACGACAGGATAGGTTTTGGTATTAGGGATTTAGAATTCCTGGAGGTTCATACGGGACAGTGAGGCATCCAGATCATTCTGGATAGCGGGGTGTGAGTGTATTGTGGATTTGGGCCGTAGCTTTCGTATAAAAACGAACTCCATCACGGTGTGGAAAGGGGTGACCAGCCCATCTCTCACCTTCTCGTATCATACAGTACGGTATGCCGCTGAAATTACACCTATGGAATTTGATAATAAACACTCCACTACGTGAGGAAATCACAACGCCCCAGCACACTTTTCTTGTATCCGACCACAAGTACTTACTGTACTAGTACTTCTTCAAAACGGCCTCAATGCAACAGAACTTGAATATCGCAAGCCAAAGCCAACTTAGAGACTTATGAGACAACAGTGAACATGATTTTCGAACATGTGCCCAGGGGATGATCTTAAGATGAGAGGAATACCGGTAATCCCAGCTCTTTAGAGATGATTTCTAGGGTTGAGAGGTGCTCGACGATGTTATACTGAAGCCACCTAGGGATTCTCCATTCCTCCCCACCACACCAAGCTACACCCTTTGGCTCAACTCCTTACCAACGACACTCGACTCATGCTCTTCTTAGCTTAGTAGCCCTCATCATCTACTACCGCATTCTAAAGCTCTCTCTTAAGAACTAAGAGGGAATTATGGAGGGTCTCCAGGAGCGGAACTTGCAAGAGTGTTTAATCACCCTGAAGCACCCACATAAGAACGGCAAACCCCTACACAAGTATAGTGATGCCCAGGCGGACCTGGGGCGGAGTCAATCGGGCAGGAGAATTCCCGCATGGGTTATGATCGACGCCAATTCAGACATGCCCCAGTTCTGGTTCATGGGTTCGGGTCCAAAGGCCCAGAAACAAGAGAATTCTGCGTACCTTGTATTTCCCCAAGGATATACTGTCTCCTGGCTGTCCCTGGGCGTCTCACGCCCGAAGGAAATTAAATTGCGGCTCGAGCACGCTCAGATAATTATATTTTATAGTTCAACTTAAGTTACACTCACTAATTGTATTTTGACGCGGTTTAAACACGTCCATCTTCGGAGGTTTGTTTTGGCTGTTGTTGTTGGGGGAACGAGGATGTTTGTCTGCTCGTCTGTTTGTTGTTGTTTTTACCCTTTATCCTCCGCATTTTTTGTAAACTTTCTTCCTCCCTATCCCAAAATCGTGATACAAACCATCATCAATTGACTTATCTATCAAGTGACGAGAGAGAAGGATTTCAATATTGTATGTCCCCCTCTTTTCAGCTTTCAAATCCTTGTTTTCATCTCACTTTTTGTTCATCTTTCTTGTTCCCTGTATCACAAATTGACCAACCACGAGCGCTAGCAGCAGCTGTCCGTTCCCCTCACTGCCAACCTCCATCTACAACACAAACTTCTAAGAGCCACCTAATCCATCCCCCCCTGCACTTCCCTTACTTCAATCTCCTGCCAGGCACACACCCCTCCTTCGAATCTCTAACCGCCTTCATCGCACCATCACCAATGGCCGCCGTGTCCCAGACTCCCGCCTCGCCTCCCCCACAATCACTCGCGAGTCGCGGTCGCCGCCCCGCACTGATACCTCACAATGCAGATTTGTCAGTCTCGCTGTCCGCTGCCTCCGCCGCGCTAGGAATAGCATCATATTCGCCAAACCGCGAGAGGCAGCGATCGAGTGGTGTCCTGTGGGTGGTCCCTGGATCTGCGCCGCCCCCGCCTCCACCGCCCCAGTGGGACTCGCAAGGTCAATCACGGGGGAGGAGGAACACTGCTGAGTGGGACCAGGACCCCATGGACGTCGATTATGATGATGGTGATGGTCATGATGAGAGGGTGGAGAGGGAGTTAGTTCGGGGTCTCGTCGCGAAGGATGTCTTCTCTTGGGTATGCACAAAATATTTGACATGTGAAAAAACAAAGCATTTAGCCACCTGACTGCTGCTTTACTGACTTCGGCAATTCTGCTTAGGTAAATTCTACCGATGCTGAAAACGATCAGATATTCAGTGTCACGTCCCGTAGTGGCGGGAAAAACATTTGTGATGCCTCGGGTTCTGATACTGCTCCTACTTCACCTCTCAGTGGGAACTTTCCAGAACAGTTGGAATTCCGAAGAAGGAGGTTGGAAGAGGCTGCCCGTGAAAATGCCAGCAGGAAATAGAATCACATATTTACCCGTGATGAACGATTGTTCGCCGACAATCGATTTGGAAGGTCCATGAAGGTCACGATTGATGCCATCTTTTTACGATGATTACGATAAGACGAAAAAGTGGTTTGGGAGTATTCATTCCTTTTTCTCTGGCTTACCTTCTTATTGCATTGATTTAATAACTCTTTTATATTACCTTTTTCTCTTCTTTTCTTCTAGTGTTAGTTTCTTTTGCGCCTATTTATCTTTCTGGAAACTCTATACTGGTACGATGGGAATGGCAGGACAAAGTTACTGCATGGGGAGGATGTATTATGCGGGAAGCAAACGGTGGATGAGACGGCGATTACGTAGAAGTGATGTATCTAATAGAAAACTTTTCTTTCCTGTGAATCCGTAAGACCAGTATATCAAAAATCTAATCGCATATCAGTGCGACAACTTCAACAACTGACTATTACCAACCCATCATAAACCTATCCATAACTCCCGGCATGCTAATTACACATCTCAGAACATGATAGAACCCACCCACGACCCCCACCAACAAACCCAGGTAAAAACGGTATCGGAAACCACCAATCTGACAGTCCCGTCGCAGGATCATTAGCCACAATCCTCGAGCACCCTACCGGTATGCCCCACACCGACTGTGCTTAGCTGCGATCACTACAAGCAAGGCCATCAAACTGCTTCCCACCCCCACCTACCCCCATAACCCACCCTTACAATACGGTACCGTACTGACTCGTACAACACCGTACCTTTTCTCCGCCTCCCTCCCCTTATCCACCTCCTCGACTTAGACCCTGGCACCAGCAGGCACCCCTTCAAGCCCTTCCACACCACACCACTCTAGTATCACATGATCTAGATTCCCCCGGACCGCCCCGGAGCGGGCATAAGCTAAACCCGGTTCGTCCACGGTCCGTCAATCTAATCACGGTCCTCTAACCCCACAGCCCGTGGGGGCGGGGCGTATAGGATGTGCCCGGGTGTATGAGAATACCGGTAGTAGGGGTAAGTCGGGTGCACTGCTACCGATATTGCTAGATTTGGTAGCCTTGAGCTTATCTTTCGGTCCGGGTAACCGTCCCCCCCACCCTGGTTCACTTCACCTACCTGTACAGCCGTGTGCTAAACGTTCTGACGCCCCGGCTGGTACAAGTACTGTACCGTGAGACAGAAGGGCTATACTATTACCGGTATATCGGCCAGAGTGCCGGAGCTTTTAGCATACAGTTGCGGTGCATTAAGGGTCCAGCAACAGCAACAACAACATGCTTCTGAATAAGCCAGCTAGGTTAGGTGCCAAATTGGGAATATAAGCGGCGGTAAAAGCAGACTGGCAGGCCCCTGAGCCTACTCGTAGGAGAGCAACACTATCAGTAGGAAGAAAAAAGGTACCGAGGCACCGACTTTCGAACATCTACTACTGTAGTACTCGAGCAGGCGGTACTGTATAATCATGAGGGATCACCCAAGTTTCTTAAATTTGCGTTAGCTTCTACACGCAGATACCCTACCCATTTCGGAAGTGCGCCCGGCACTTAGTTACCCCTGAGCACCGGTATGTACCTTACTTCACCGGAACCGTACCGGTATTTTTCTGCACAACTACTACTACCGTAAATCACGTGCCCCACTACTACCAGATCATCACCGGAGGTCAAGTACGGTAGTTAAATTAGTCCGGAACAAGTTTAGTCCGGCGGGCTAACAGAATTGCGAATAGCCCGAGAGACATAATTGGTCGGGTGCTGAATTTGGTAAGATTACAGAAGTAGACTTGGCATTTTCCCCCAGGCCTCTGATTAGCTACCGTACGATATCATTTTTTTTTTTTTTTTTTTTTGAAAAACTTTTTGTATTACGCTACACTACTCCTAGCCTAATAACTTAGCAGGTGCAAATTCCACCGGAGACCAAAACGCCTTGTCAAGGCCCCCAGCTTCATGTCGTTGCCGAAAGGCGTCCAAGGCAAATCCAATCCGACTACCAAAAAAACCAAAAAGCTTCCATCTGCGGCATAACCTCAACATCGAATACCTACGCTCAGGAACGGCACGAGGAAAACCGAACAAGCAATATACCCGAATACCTGAGCCACTTTCCAGCAATCCGGCCTAAAGTAACGCTCCCCCAAAGAAATAAACCACCTCCGCCTCTGCTGTCTCTCCGACCTAAAGGTCCCAGGTCTCCCACGACCAAGCCTCCCGCGGGTAACAAAAGAAACCTAAACTACCACCTCCCGACCGGCGCCATGGACCACGAAACTTGCAATGGGTCTCGTGGACCATCCCCGACCTCAAACACACCTCGACAAAAGTATGTTTTCCTCCACCCGAATCCTTTCCTTCACACGTAGGCGCTACCTGTAACCGAAATCCGAAAACGACGAAACGATAAAATAGCCACTAAAATCCTGTTAGTCTCATCTGCAGTTCGCCGCGGATTAGGCCATGGAGAGGCACGAGGGTCTACGTCTAGCGGAGCGGTGTGTCGTAATCGTCGAAAGCCGAAATACAGGTACCCTTCCCGATCTGGAAACTGTTCGCGCCACCCTAAAACGGGGCAGCCCCCCCACCCCCGGTCAATCCCCCAGCTCACCGCCATTGGCCCACCTACCGCCAACACATTAGCTGCCTACCACACCAAACCCAAACCAACCCTATCCCTAACATCTGGGGGTCAAAACGACCCCCCGCCCAAAAAACTTTTCCCCGGGCCCGCTACCATTCTCGGCCAGCCGCCAGCCCACACCATTCCACCTCCTCTTACCACGAACGCAGACCGAAATCAACGAACAACGACGGCGAAAAGAAATAATAAGGGTAAAGGAAATCCAAATGTAAATGCATTGGCCGAACCATTAGTCAAATACTTAGATGAAAATCCAAACATACCTGATAAAAACCGACCTAAATCGATAATTAAAAGATAAAGTTCGTTGCCAACGTCCAGGCAACTAAAGACTTGAAGCTTCTCGCGATCGAGATTCCAAGGATCCTACTCGTCGGCTAGTCCAATGTGACAAGTCACTAGGAGTCGCTTTTTCAATCACTGGGGATGTAAGAGAGACGGAGGATGTACGATATCATACCTGTCCCGGGCAAGTAGTACCCGTATCCGACAAAAAAACAGGGATTCACAAAATATAAGGGGAGAAATCCATGGGTATCACAGACTCAGGACTCGTATTTTTGGATATCATACTTTCTTACCCGGGATGAGTATTGTGGGTTACCTGGCATTTGGTCCCTGTTTCTTGGTCGTGGAAGGAAGGGCAGTTTCAGTGTGTAACATTTAGCCTCACCCCTCATATAAAATTCACAACCTCAAACCCTTACAATTCCACTGCTACCATAGTTGCTTTCGCGGGTTTAAGAGCGACTACTGATGGAGTGCATCAAGTAGTATATCTTTTCGGCCTCCAAGGCAGATAATTGCCATATTTTGGAGGAGTGTCGGTAGTAGAGCTTCAAATTTGGGGCTGCTTTTCATGAAAAAAGAGGAATACCCCGATTCCCAGTCACCGGCACTATCAGTCAGTGAGACCCAATCACACACCCTGACAGCTGCCTTACACTGTGCCAGGAAAACGCTAATCCGGAGGGGCTTTTTGTCTCCGAGCCCGGAGATTTACCGGGCTGACGAAGACAGTGGATCCTCCCAGATCTCAGGTTACCCCTATCTATATACGTGGATATACACAATTGAATACGGGGGCGGGTGATACAATCGGGGCTATAGTGGTGATGACAATAGTCTAGGGCCCGGTAAGAAGCTATAACAGCTCTCCAAGGTTAATCAGCCAAATATATCCTTGTCTGCTCCGGTTAATAGGCTCCTACCCTTGTAACGACGATTATTGATGCATCACAATACGGTCAATACCCGAGTGATCGGCAATGATTTATATATCGGCCGATGTGAGGTTCCACCTCTCTGCTGCAATCCCCGTTCTAAGACAAACAAAAGCTCCTTTCTTTAGAAAGCTTAGTACTTATATCCTATATAAAGTGCCAAAAAACGAGACAAGGTTTGTTTTTTGTTTTTGCTGGTTGGATGGTTGTGTAACAATGGCCGTCTTTTCGGATAGTCTGCAAATCGTCAGATACGAGCACCGGACAGAAGTGGGAAGGAATGGGAGGGTCGTTTATCTAGTAGCCTTAAGGCTCCTGTCACTTTTAACCTACGATCGACTATAAATCCGCTTGCTTGAGGTGACTGGACTTCGCCACGACGCTACCTAGTTCGACAAGTTGATATTATCTGCTAGAGCAGAGATGAGCTGTTATTGTGATACTTGTACGTACAGTGCGTTAGAGTGCTCGAGTATTCGTGGCCGGAGGCGTTTTTTTTCCTTTTCACACTGCGCTCGGAAGATATGATAGGCGACGTATGTTATTCTGCCGTGAAAGTTAGGTTCGATGGGGCTGCGGCTGATATGCTTGTGTGTTGTTTTTTTTAGCTTGCTTTCGCTACCTGGCAAGCAAACTGGTTGCCTAGGGTTGGGGCTTCACCGCGGTTGTTTTGGAAAGAAGTAGAGGAAGAATAGGCGAAGCGGGGCTTCATTCCCCCAAGATGGATATCTCCGATGCCGGACTGGTCGTTGTTTAGGGATACGACAGAACCACCCCTACAGTCTTAACTGTGCCCACAGCGAAACTGGGAGGGTGACGAACAACGGTATTCCGTGGGCACAAAAAGGAAGTTGTTAGGGTTAGGGTGACAAAAAATTACCTACTCGAGTACAATCGATCCCTGTTCGTCACCAGCCTAGTTTCGTCGTAGGTAAGGTGGAGACTGGTACTCGTACTCTACTAGTACGGTACTCGAGTACCGTAAATTCTTTTACGATTCGCCATCTGAGGATTCTGAGAGACCGAGTCATTAGCCCAAGATAGGTTTAGTTTGGAAAGCTGAGATGATCAAACAAGGCCAAAGCACTCAGGTTATACCATG
>Ga0307507_10008958_pt1 | contig 13577 bp, 9 predicted proteins | sample 7_EM_MG_FD_207223 | JGI IMG/M metagenome (GOLD analysis project Ga0307507, IMG submission 207223) | Populus trichocarpa ectomycorrhiza microbial communities from riparian zone in the Pacific Northwest, United States - 7_EM | ecosystem: Host-associated > Plants > Roots > Unclassified | place...
CGCGCGGCGGATGCGCTCGCGCATGTTGCCGCCCATCTTGCCGAGGCCGATCAGTCCGAGCTGCATGTCAGTTCACTTCCTGAGAATCCTGGGAACTACGGAGAGTCCGGTAGGTGGCCACGAGAGCGGCGGTGGAGGAGTCGAGCCCAGGCACGTCCGCGCCCTCGGTCAGGGCGGGTTCGACGCGCTTGGCGAGGACCTTGCCCAGCTCCACGCCCCACTGGTCGAAGGAGTCGATGTTCCAGATCGCGCCCTGGACGAACACCTTGTGCTCGTAGAGCGCGATCAACTGCCCGAGGACGGACGGGGTCAGCTCGCGGGCCAGGATCGTGGTCGTGGGGTGGTTGCCCTTGAACGTCTTGTGCGGCACCAGTTCCTCGGGCACACCCTCCGCCCGCACCTCGTCCGGTGTCTTGCCGAAGGCCAACGCCTGTGTCTGGGCGAAGAAGTTGGCCATCAGCAGGTCGTGCTGCTTCTTGAGGCCGTCACTCAGCTCGGCGACCGGGTTGACGAAGCCGATGAAGTCGGCCGGGATCAACTTCGTGCCCTGGTGGATGAGTTGGTAGTAGGCGTGCTGGCCATTGGTCCCCGGGGTGCCCCAGACCACCGGGCCGGTCTGCCACTCCACCGGATTCCCGTCCCGGTCCACGGACTTGCCGTTGGACTCCATGTCCAGCTGCTGCAAGTAGGCGGTGAACTTGGAGAGATAGTGCGAGTACGGCAGCACCGCATGCGACTGCGCGTCGAAGAAGTTGCCGTACCAGACGCCCAACAGGCCGAGCAGCAAAGGCGCGTTGGACTCGGCGGGCGCGGTGCGGAAGTGCTCGTCGACGAGGTGGAAACCGTCGAGCATCTCGCGGAAGCGGTCCGGGCCGATGGCGATCATCAGCGACAGGCCGATCGCCGAGTCGAACGAGTAACGCCCGCCGACCCAGTCCCAGAACTCGAACATGTTGTCCGTGTCGATGCCGAAGTCCGACACCTTCCCGGCGTTGGTCGACAGCGCCACGAAGTGCTTCGCGACCGCCTTGTCGTCACCGCCGAGACCTTCAAGGAGCCACGTCCGGGCGGACGTTGCGTTGGTGATCGTCTCGATCGTGGTGAAGGTCTTCGACGCGACGATGAACAGCGTCTCCGCCGGGTCGAGGTCGTGGGTGGCCTCGTGCAGGTCGGCGCCGTCCACGTTCGACACGAACCGGACCGTCAACGAGCGGTCGGTGAACGCGCGGAGCGCCTCGTAGGCCATCGCCGGACCGAGGTCGGAGCCGCCGATGCCGATGTTGACGACGTTGCGGATACGACGGCCCGTGTGGCCGGTCCACTCGCCGGAGCGGACGCGGTTCGCGAAGCCGGCCATCTTGTCGAGCACGGCGTGGACCTGGGGCACGACGTTCTCGCCGTCGACCTCGATCACCGCGTCACGCGGGGCGCGCAGCGCGGTGTGCAGGACCGCGCGGTCCTCGGTGACGTTGATCTTCTCGCCGCGGAACATCGCGTCCCGCAGACCGAACACGCCGGTGGCGGTGGCCAGTTCCTGGAGCAGGGCGAGGGTCTCGTCCGTGATCAGGTGCTTGGAGTAGTCGATGCGCAGATCGCCGACGGTGACCACGTACCGCTCCGCGCGCCCCGGGTCCGCTGCGAACAACTCGCGCAGCTGCGGCCGTAGTTGATCCGCGCGGTGGTCCTCCAGGGCGGCCCACTCGGGCCGCCGCACCAGCTTGGGGGAGTCAGACATGGGAAGGGGTCTCCTTGGTGCCCTCGGCCCGCAGGGCGATGGCGTACATCTCGTCGGCGTCGAGGCGCCGCAGCTCCTCGGCGATCAGTTCGGAGGTCGTGCGGACCTTCAGCGCGAGGGTGCGGGACGGCTGCCCGGGCAGGGACAGCGTGGCCAGCGGGCCCTCGGGACGGTCGATGACGACCTCGCCGGCCCCGGTGCCCAGCCGGACGGCCGTGATGACCGGCCCATCGGTGACCACACGGTCGATCTTCACCTTGAGGCGGGCCTCCAGCCAGCGGGCCAGCAGCTCGGCGGCCGGGTTGTCGGCCTCGCTCTCCACCGCACCCGAGGTGATCTTCGACTTGGCCTGGTCGAGGGCCGCCGCGAGCATCGAGCGCCACGGGGTCAGCCGGGTCCAGGCGAGGTCGGTGTCGCCGGGCGCGTAGGAACGGGCATGGGCGTCCAGCGCCTCAAGCGGGTTCGTCGCCGCGTACAGGTCGGTGATCCGGCGCTGCGCGAGGGCGCCCAGCGGGTCCTTCGCCGGGATCTCGGGCGCGTCGCCCGGCCACCACACGACGACCGGCGCGTCCGGCAGCAGCAGCGGCAGCACCACGGAGTCGGCGTGGTCGGACACCTCGCCGTAGGTCCGCAGCACGACCGTCTCGCCGGTACCGGCGTCGGCGCCCACCCGGACCTCGGCGTCGAGGTGCGAGTTGGTACGGTCCCGCGGGGTGCGGGCGTGCCGCTTGATGACGACCAGGGTGCGCGAGGGGTGCTCGTGCGAGGCCTCCTCGGCCGCCTTGATCGAGTCGTAGGCGTTCTCCTCGTCCGTGACGATGACCATCGTCAGGACCATGCCCACGGCAGGGGTGCCGATGTCGCGGCGACCCTGCACCAGCGCCTTGTTGATCTTGCTTGCCGTGGTGTCGCTCAGGTCGATCTTCATGGCCTGCGCCAGCTCCGTCCGTCTCGTGCGAGCATCTCGTCCGCCTCCTCGGGACCCCAACTGCCCGAGGGGTACTGCGCGGGCTTGCCGTTCTGCGCCCAGTACTCCTCGATCGGGTCGAGGATCTTCCAGGACTCTTCCACTTCCTGGTGGCGCGGGAACAGGTTGGCGTCGCCGAGCAGTACGTCCAGGATGAGCCGCTCGTACGCCTCCGGGCTCGACTCCGTGAACGACTCGCCGTAGGCGAAGTCCATGGACACGTCCCTGATCTCCATCGACGTGCCCGGCACCTTGGAGCCGAACCGGACCGTCATGCCCTCGTCGGGCTGGACGCGGATGACGATCGCGTTCTGGCCCAACTCCTCGGTGGCGCTGGAGTCGAAGGGGGAGTGCGGGGCGCGCTTGAAGACGACCGCGATCTCCGTCACGCGCCGCCCGAGCCGCTTGCCGGTGCGCAGGTAGAAGGGGATGCCCGCCCAGCGGCGGTTGTCGACCTCCAGCTTGACGGCCGCGTAGGTGTCGGTCTTCGACTTGGGGTCGATGCCGTCTTCCTCCAGGTAGCCGACGACCTTCTCGCCGCCCTGCCAGCCCTCCGCGTACTGCCCGAACACCGTGTGCTCGCCCAGCTCCCGCGGCAGCCGCACCGACTTCAGCACCTTCAGCTTCTCGGTGAGCAGCGCCTCCTCGTCGAAGGCGATCGGCTCCTCCATGGCGGTCAGCGCCATCAACTGAAGCAGGTGGTTCTGGATGACGTCACGGGCCGAACCGATGCCGTCGTAGTAGCCGGCGCGCCCGCCGATGCCGATGTCCTCGGCCATCGTGATCTGGATGTGGTCGACGTAGGACCGGTTCCAGATTGGCTCGTACATCTGGTTGGCGAAACGCAGCGCCAGGATGTTCTGGACGGTCTCCTTGCCGAGGTAGTGGTCGATACGGAACACCTGGTCCGGGTCGAACACCTCGTGCACGATCTTGTTCAGCTCACGCGCGCTCTTCAGGTCACGCCCGAACGGCTTCTCGATGACCGCGCGCCGCCAGGAACCGTCCGGGGAGTTCGCGAGGCCGTGCTTCTTCAGCTGCTGGACGACCTTCGGGAAGAACTTCGGCGGTACGGAGAGATAGAACGCGTAGTTGCCGCTGGTACCGCGGGATCCGTCCAACTCGTCGACAGCCGCGCGCAGTTGCTTGAACGCCGTGTCGTCGTCGAAGTCACCCGGGATGAACCGCATGCCCTCGGCGAGCTGTTGCCAGACCTCCTCACGGAACTCGGTCCGGGAGTGCTCGCGCACCGAGTCGTGCACCACCTGCGCGAAGTCCTGGTCCTCCCAGTCCCGCCGGGCGAACCCGACGAGGGAGAAGCCCGGCGGCAGCATGCCGCGGTTGGCCAGGTCGTAGACGGCCGGCATCAGCTTCTTGCGGGACAGGTCACCGGTGACACCGAAGATGACCAGCCCGGACGGGCCCGCGATACGGGGGAGCCGGCGGTCGCGGGGGTCACGCAGCGGGTTGTCCCAGTCGGCAGCCAGGGCGTCGGTGACTTCCTCGACCGTCAAGGCCTGCTCGTCCGCTTTCGTTTCGGGAAGCTCCTCGCTCATTCCCCGTCGACCCCCTTGCTGCTCAGCGACTGCGCGACGGCGTCCAGCAGGTCCTGCCAGGCCACCTCGAACTTGGCGACGCCCTCGTCCTCCAACTGCTTGACGACCACGTCGTACGAGATCCCGAGTCGCTCTACGGCGTCCAGGTCGGCGCGGGCCTGGGCGTAGCCACCGGTCACCGTGTCGCCGTGGATGTCACCGTGGTCGGCGGTGGCGTTCAGCGTCGCCTCGGGCATGGTGTTGACCGTGCCGGGCGCGACCAGCTCGTCGACGTACAGGGTGTCCTTGTACGACGGGTCCTTCACGCCGGTCGAGGCCCACAGGGGGCGCTGCTTGTTGGCCTTCGCACCCGCGAGAACGGTCCAACGGTCCGAGGAGAAGACGTCCTCGTACGCCTCGTAGGCGAGCCGCGCGTTGGCGAGCGCCGCCTTGCCCTTGAGGGCGAGAGCCTCGTCCGTGGCCAGCGCGGTCAGGCGCTTGTCGATCTCGGAGTCGACGCGGGAGACGAAGAAGGAGGCCACGGAGTGGATGGTCGCCAGGTCGATGCCCGCGGCGTGTGCCTTCTCCAGGCCGGCCAGGTAGGCGTCCATGACCTCGCGGTAGCGCTCCAGGGAGAAGATCAGCGTGACGTTCACGCTGATGCCCTCGCCGATGACCTCGGTGATGGCCGGGAGACCGGCCTTCGTCGCCGGGATCTTGATCATCACGTTGGAACGGTCCACCAGCCAGGAAAGCTGCTTGGCCTCGGCGATGGTGGCCGCCGTGTTGTGGGCGAGCCGCGGGTCGACCTCGATGGAGACCCGGCCGTCCTGGCCACCGGTCGCCTCGTACACCGGGCGCAGGATGTCGGCGGCGGCGCGGACGTCGGCGGTGGTCATCATCCGTACGGCCTCTTCGACCGTCACCTTGCGTACGGCGAGGTCGGCGAGCTGCTCCTCGTAGCCCTCGCCGGAGCCGATGGCGGCCTGGAAGATGGACGGGTTGGTGGTGACACCGACGACGTTCTTGGTGTCGACGAGTTCGGCGAGGTTGCCGGACTCGATCCGCTTGCGCGACAGGTCGTCCAGCCAGATGGAGACGCCCTCGTCGGACAGGCGCTTGAGTGCTCCCGCGGCGGCGGTCACTTCGGTCACTGTGATCATCTTCTTTCTGGCGATCGGATCAACCGCGCGCGGCGGCAAGGGATTCCCGTGCAGCGGCGGCGACGTTCTCGGCGGTGAAGCCGAACTCGGCGAACAGGGTCTTGGCATCGGCGGAGGCGCCGAAGTGTTCGAGGGAGACGATGCGTCCTGCGTCACCCACGAACCGGTACCACGTGAGACCGATCCCGGCCTCGACCGCAACGCGGGCCTTCACGGACGGCGGAAGGACGCTGTCGCGGTACTCGCGCGACTGCTCCTCGAACCACTCCACGGACGGCATCGACACCACCCGGGTGCCCACGCCCTCGGACTCCAACTGCTCCCGCGCCTCGACGGCGAGGTGGACCTCGGAGCCGGTCGCGATGAGGACGACGTCCGGGGTCTCGGTGGAGGAGTCCTTGAGGACGTAACCGCCGCGCGCCGCATCGGAGTTGGCCTCGTACGTCGGCACACCCTGGCGGGTCAGCGCGAGGCCGTGCGGGGCGGGCTTCGTGGCGTGCCGCTTGAGGATCTCGGCCCAGGCGATCGCGGTCTCGTTGGCGTCGGCAGGGCGCACGATGTTCAGGCCGGGGATGGCGCGCAGCGAGGCGAGGTGCTCGACCGGCTGGTGGGTGGGGCCGTCCTCGCCGAGACCGATGGAGTCGTGGGTCCAGACGTACGTCACCGGGAGCTGCATCAGCGCGGAGAGGCGGACGGCGTTGCGCATGTAGTCGGAGAACACCAGGAAGGTGCCGCCGTAGACGCGCGTGTTGCCGTGCAGGGCGATGCCGTTCATCTCGGCCGCCATCGAGTGCTCGCGGATACCGAAGTGGATCGTACGGCCGTACGGGTCGGCCTCCGGCAGCGGGTTGCCCTTCGGGAGGAAGGACGACGTCTTGTCGATGGTGGTGTTGTTCGAGCCGGCCAGGTCGGCGGAGCCGCCCCACAGCTCGGGCAGGACCGGTCCAAGCGCCTGGAGGACCTTGCCGGAGGCGGCGCGGGTGGCGACGGAGGAGCCCGCCTCGAAGGCCGGGAGAGCGTCCTCCCAGCCCTCGGGGAGCTGACCGGCGACGATCCGGTCGAAGAGCTTGGCGCGCTCGGGCTGGGCGCCGCGCCACTTGTCGAGCTGCTTGTCCCAGGCGGAGTGTGCCTCGGCGCCCCGGTCCAGGGCCCGGCGGCTGTGGGCGATGACCTCGTCGGCGACCTCGAAGGACTGCTCCGGGTCGAAGCCGAGGACGCGCTTCGTGGCGGCGATCTCGTCGGCGCCGAGCGCGGAGCCGTGGGCGGCCTCGGTGTTCTGGGCGTTTGGAGCGGGCCAAGCGATGATCGTGCGCATCGCGATGATCGAGGGGCGCCCGGTCTCGGCCTGTGCCGTCTTCAGCGCCGTGTACAGCGCGTGGGGGTCGATGTCGCCGTCGGCAGCGGGCTCGATGCGCTGGGTGTGCCAGCCGTAGGCCTCGTACCGCTTCAGGACGTCCTCGGAGAAGGCGGTCGCCGTGTCGCCCTCGATGGAGATGTGGTTGTCGTCGTAGACGAAGACGAGGTTGCCGAGCTGCTGGTGGCCGGCGAGGGAGGAGGCCTCGGCGGAGATGCCCTCCTCCAGGTCGCCGTCGGAGACGATCGCCCAGATGGTGTGGTCGAACGGCGACTCGCCCTCGGGGGCCTCGGGGTCGAACAGGCCGCGCTCGTAGCGGGCGGCCATCGCCATGCCCACCGCGTTGGCGACACCCTGTCCGAGCGGTCCTGTCGTGGTCTCCACACCGGCCGTGTGCCCGTACTCGGGGTGACCAGGCGTCTTCGACCCGTGCGTCCGGAACGCCTTCAGGTCGTCCAGCTCCAGCTCGTACCCGGCGAGGTACAGCTGCGTGTACAGCGTCAGCGAGGTGTGGCCGGGGGAGAGGACGAAGCGGTCACGGCCGGTCCACTCGGGATCCGCAGGGTCGTGACGCATCACCTTCTGAAAGATCGTGTACGCGGCCGGAGCCAGGGCCATCGCGGTGCCCGGGTGGCCGTTGCCGACCTTCTGCACCGCGTCAGCGGCCAGAACACGGGCGGTGTCGACGGCTCGGCGGTCGAGATCGGTCCACTCGAAGCTGTCAGGTGTGTGCGCGTTCATCTTCAAGAAGTCCTCGGTAAGAGCGGAAGAACTGCTCGGACGTCTTCAAATCTAAAAGTCTGACTTTTACGAGGGAAGGTGCCGGTGTGCCAGCCTGTGGTGAAAGTGGGACACCGGCAGCAACGCTGAGGCGGCACGAGAAGGACATGACGGACAGAACTATCCAAGACGTCGGCGGTGACGGCGACGTGATCAGAACGTTTCCCTTCCCTGTCGATCTGAGTGTCTGCGGCGTCGGCATGCAGGTCGGCTCGATGGGCACCGACCGCACCTGGCACGCCGACGCACCCCTGCACCGCGTCCACCGCATCGACTTCCATGTGGTGATGCTCTTCTCCGGGGGCCCGGTCCGCCACATGATCGACTTCGCCGAGTACGAGGTGACGGCCGGCGACGTCCTGTGGATCCGCCCCGGCCAGGTCCACCGCTTCTCGCGGTTCGACGAGTACCACGGCACCGTCCTGACCATGCAGCCCGGCTTCCTGCCCCGCGCCACGGTCGAGGCGACGGGCCTGTACCGCTACGACCTCCCGCCCCTGCTGCACCCCGACGAACCCCGGCTCGCCGCTCTCCGGTCCTCGCTCGCCCAGCTGCAACGCGAGTACGAGGACACGGAGACACTCCCGCTGAGCCTGCACACCTCGGTCCTACGACACTCCCTGACGGCGTTCCTGCTACGGCTCGCGCATCTCGCGGCCAGCTCGGCAGAGGCGGCCAGGCAACAGGCCGACACGACCTTCACGCTCTTCCGCGACGCCGTCGAGAAGGGCTTCGCCACCAACCACAGCGTCAGCGCCTACGCCGACGCCCTCGGCTACTCCCGCCGCACCCTCGTCCGTGCGGTCCGGGCCGCGACCGGTGAGACTCCCAAGGGCTTCATCGACAAGCGGGTCGTCCTGGAGGCGAAGCGGCTGTTGGCCCACACGGAACTGCCGATCGGCCGCGTCGGAGCGGCAGTTGGCTTCCCGGACGCGGCGAACTTCTCCAAGTTCTTCCATCAGCACACGGATCTGACGCCGGCCGGGTTCCGGGCGGAGCTACGGTGACGCATGAGTGATGCCTGGTCCGCGTTGTCCGAAGGCTTCCGGCCCACCGAGCGCGTCGCCCGGGACTGGCTGTCGGGCCTGGGCCTGAACCCGGCCGCCCCGGCGGAGGTGCTGGTCAGCCTCTTCGACGCAGGGGAAGCGAACTTTCTGTACCGTGCGGATCTTCCGGCCGGCGTCCTGGATGCGGCCGTGGTCCATCCGTCGAGACGTGTCTGGGGGAGGGCCGCGGAGAGCGGGAGGCTCTCACGCGACCAGTGGGACCGACTCCTGGCCGCCACCGCCGAGTTGCCCCTTCACGGGGTGCTGGCCGAGATGGCGGAGGAGCAGGACGACAGCCGACGACGCGGCGCGCGCGTCGGTGTGAACCGCCCGCCGTCAGCCGACTCCCGCCCGCCCGCCACACCGGCCGAGATCGCCGCCATGGCCGAGACCGTCCCCGACATCACGGCGGACGACCGCAGCTACGCCCTGTGGTGGGTCGCGGCCCTGCACGACGACCCGGCCGCGATGAGGCAACTGGCCTCGTCCGCCAACCTGTTGATCCGCCGCAGCGTGGCCCGCGCCCTACACCTTCCCCCCGACGTCGTGGACCTGCTGGCCCACGACGAGGACCGAGTCGTGCGGCTCTTCCTCACCGAGTCCTGCGACGACGCCCCCGCGGACCTGCTCCTCGACGTGTGGACCTGGTGGTCCGGCAGCTTCTCGTTCCCCGGTCGCCCCCGCAACCACCCCAACTTCCCCCGCGACGGCCTGCTGCGCTTCGCCGACGACCCGCAGCCGCGCCTGCGCCTTCTCGCACTCGACGATCCCGCGTCGAGCGCAGACCTTGTCGAACGGTTCAGCCGAGATCCCGACAACGAGGTGCGAGCGCGGGCGGCGGAGGATCCACGGCTGTCACCCGAAGCCGCCGCCGGGCTGGCCCAGGACACCGCCACACAGGTGCACCACCCGGCCCGGCGAAACCCGGCCCTGCCCCCGGCGTCCCTGGTGCCGCTGCTCCTCGACGAACGCAGCGCCAGGGAGGCCGCCCAGAATCCCGCCCTCCCCGTGGCCGTCATGCACCGCATGATCGCGCCGGCGGGAAAGGAGCAGGGGCCCCACGCGCACGCGTGAAGCCCCTTGCCCCGTGGCGAGTCGGGATCAATGCCCGAAGTCGAACCAGTTCACGTTCACGAAGTCGGCCGACTGGCCACTGCTGAAGGTGAGATAGACGTCATGGGTGCCGGTGACCGAGCTGATGTTCGCCGGAACCGTCTGCCATGACTGCCAGCCCCCGGTGTTGGCCAGCGAGAAGCTGCCGATCGGCGTCGCGGTCGGACTGTCCAGGCGCACCTGCACCAGACCGCTCACCCCGCTCGCGGCACCGCTCGCGACCCGGCCGTAGAACTGGGTGGCCGCTGTGGAGCCGAAGTTGACGCCCTTGTAGAGCGCCCAGTCGCCGTTGGCTATCGAGCCGATGTCCTGGCCGCCGCCCGTGTCCGTGGTGGTCTCGGCGATGGTGCCGGACTGGCTGTCGTACGACTCGGCCTGGATGGCGCTGTAGGCGTCCCGGTTGCCGGTCGGCGGGGTCGTGGTACCGCTCCCACTGCCCGCGGACTGGAGCACCTGGACGTAGTCCACCGTCATCGGGTGGTTCGGGTCGGTGGCGCTGGTCGGGCCGCCGCCGTACGCCGCCGGGAAGCCGCCGCCCATCGCCACGTTCAGGATGATGAAGAAGCCGTGGTTGGTGGCGTTGGCCCAAGTGGTGGCGTCGACCTGGCTGGCGTTCACCGTGTGGAAGTTGACGCCGTCGAGGTAGAAGCGGATCTGCTCGGGGCTCGTGGACCGGTCCCACTCCATGGCGTACGTGTGGAAGCCGGCCTGGCAAGTGGTGCCGGTACAGGCGGTGTTGCCACCGATGCCGGTCGTCTCGTTGCAGGGACCGCCCGGACTGGTGCCGCAATGCATGGTCGCCCAGTCGGTGTTGAGACCCTGGACGTTCTCCATGATGTCCAACTCGCCGACGCTGGGCCAGTTCTGGTAGTTGCCTCGGTAGGGCGCGCCCAGCATCCAGAAGGCGGGCCAGTAGCCGAGGGCCGACGAGCCCGTGACGTTCGGCATCTGGATACGCGCCTCGACGCGCAGCTTCCCGCCGGCCGGCGGCTGGAAGTCGGTGCGGTTGGTCTCGATGCGGCCCGACGTCCAGTTGCCGGAGGCGTCCCGGCGCGGGGTGATCAGCAGGTTGCCGTTGCCGTCGAGTGCCACGTTGTTGGTGGAGGAGGTCATCGACTCGACCTCGCCCGTGCCCCAGTTCGCGGCGCCGCCCGGGTACGAGGTCCCGGTGTCGTACTGCCAGTTGGTGGTGGAGACACCGGTGCCCGCGGAGCCGTTGAAGTCGTCCAGGAAGACCTGCGTCCAGCCCGACGGGGGCGTGGGTGCGGACGCGTTCGCGGGCAGGGTGAAGGCCGTGGCGGTGGCGGCCGCCAGGCCGAGGGTGCTGAGGACGGCGATCAGGACGCGCCTGAGGGGACGGGGTCTGCGCTGCGTGCCGGAGGTTTCACTCATGGGTGCCTCTCGGATACGGAGTGGGGGTGCGGGTGCCCCAGCTGGTTGAGAGCGCTCTCACGCAGTGGGTGCGCGGTCAATGTGCTCTCAGCCACTCCGGTCGTCAAGAGGTGAAGCCGTGAAAGTCCTTTCGATGTACGGGAGTTCAGACGGTGAAAGAGGGAGGTTTCCGAGATGTCGCCCCCGAGGGGTCAGAGAGCGCTTCCTGTCTTCCAGTCCGCCCACGACAGGTTCCAGCCGTTGAGGCCGTTGTCCGCCGCGACGGTCTTGTCGCCGGAGTTCTTCACGATGACCACGTCGCCGAGCATCGAGCTGTCGTAGAACTTGTAACCGGCGACGGAGCTGTTGTCGGCCCCCTTGGCGTCGTGCAGACCGACGCAGCCGTGGCTGGTGTTCTCGCTGCCGAACACCGAGGTGGACGCCCAGTAGTTGCCGTGCACGAAGGTGCCGGAGGTCGTGAGGCGCTGGGCGTGCGGGACGTCGGAGATGTCGTACTCGTCGCCGAGCCCGACCGTGGAGGACTCCATGCGGGTCTGCTTGAACCGCTCGCTGATCACCATGATCCCGGACCAGGTGGTGTGCTGGGCGTTGCCGCCGCTGACCGGGTAGGTGGCGAGGGTCTTGCCGTCCCGCTTGACGACCATCTCCTTGCTGGACAGGTCGACCGTGCTGATCTGCTCGCGCCCGATGTCGAAGGTGACGTCCTTGGACTGGACGCCGTAGATGCCGTCCTGGCCCTCGATGTCCTTCAGTCGCAGGCTGAGGGTGATCTTCGTGCCGGCTGCCCAGTACGTCTCGGGGCGGAAGTCGAGCCGGGTGTCGCTGAACCAGTGTCCGACCACCTCGACGGCGGGTTCGGCGGTGACCGTGATCGCCTTCTGGACTTTGGACCGGTCCTTGACCGCGTGGGTGAAGTTGATCGACACGGGCATGCCGACTCCGGAGGTGGAGTTCGCCTCGGGGGTGAAGTAGCCGACGAAGGTCTCGCCGGGTGACTTGGTGGTGAAGGTCACCGTCTTCGCGGCGGCGCCCTGCGCCTGCGCGGAGATCGTGTACTTCGTGCCCGAGTACGGGTTCTTCGCGGACGTCCACTTCGTCTTCGCGTCGTTGAAGGTCCCGGCCAGCGTGGAGCCGTCGTTGCCGGTCACCTTCACGGTGGTGAGCGTGCCGTCGGCCACGCTGACCGTGACCGGGGTCGTGAAGTCGGCCTTCTTGGTGCCGTCGGCGGGCGAGACCGTGACGGTCGGCGCCTTCGCGGCCTTCACGGACGCCGTCGCCGACGAACCGCCGGAGGACGAGCCCTCCGCGGCGCCCGCCGAGCCGCTGCAGCCGGTCAGAACGGCGGCGGCCGGTACCACCCCGAGCACGGTGAGGACCCCGCGACGGGACCACCTCTCCGACTTCTCCTCGGACCGGTTGGATATGTGCGACACGCCCACGGCACGCCTTCCTCCGCATGTCGCGCACACCCCCTGGCCGTACGCGACGAGATCACCAGTGCCGTTGCATCCTGCGCCACTTCCCTGGATTGAATCTTTGAATCCCAGGGGCTCCACCTGAGATTCCTGTGAAGAGAGCCTGAAGGAAGGCCTGAAACCACGGTTGCCGGACGCCGCGCGAGTGTGAACAGAGTATGAAGGCGCCGACCGGTGCCCTGAGTATCCGGTGAGATCCCCGTCCCGCCATGGCTTCCCCACCTGTCCGGTCGGAATAGTGAGGAAGGAACTGAAGGCGGAGTTCCGCTTCGGCGGCTCCGCGGCAGACCACGCCGGAGGTATTCGTGACCGAAGTCCGCAAGCGGCCCACCGTGGCGATCGTCGGAGCCGGAGCGGCAGGCACCCTGACCGCCGTCCAGCTGTGCGAGACGGCCACCCGCCGCCGGACCCCCCTCGACCTGGTGCTGATCGACCCGGCCCCGGAAGCCGGCCGCGGCACCGCCTACGCCACCCCCGATCCACGCCATCGGCTCAACGTCCCGGCGGGCGGCATGAGTTGCTACCCCGACGACCCCGGCCACTTCACCCGCTGGCTCTGTCGGCACGGCGAACCCACCGTCAACAGCACCGACTTCGCCACCCGCTACCGCTACGGCGCCTACCTGGCCGACACCCTCGCCCAGGCCGTCGTCCGCTCCCACGGCACGGTCTCCGTACGACGGCTGCGCACCCGTGCGGAGAGCTGTACCGGCACCCCCGAAGGCCCGGTGGAACTCCACCTCGCCGACGGGGGACTCCTCACCGCCGACAGCGCCGTCCTGGCCACGGGCCCCGCCGCCCCGACCGCCGCCTGGGCCCCGCCCGCGCTGCGCACCTCGCCCCGCTTCGTCAACTCGCCCTGGACACCCGGGGCGTTGGACGCCGTACGCGAGGACACCGCCGACATCCTGCTCGTCGGCACGGGCCTCACCGCCGTGGACCTCGCCCTCACCCTCGACCGCCCCGAACGCACCGTCCACGCCGTCTCCCGCAGCGGACTCCTGCCGCAGCCGCACG
>Ga0307507_10008959_pt1 | contig 13577 bp, 7 predicted proteins | sample 7_EM_MG_FD_207223 | JGI IMG/M metagenome (GOLD analysis project Ga0307507, IMG submission 207223) | Populus trichocarpa ectomycorrhiza microbial communities from riparian zone in the Pacific Northwest, United States - 7_EM | ecosystem: Host-associated > Plants > Roots > Unclassified | place...
AAAAGGAGGAAAAAAGCCCCACCTATCACCTTTCACCCATACTTTTCATAGGAAGTCTCTAGCCTCTTATAGTGTTTATAATATGAGTGGTGTCTATAATCTGAGAAACTGAATGGTTATTTATTCTTTTATTTAAAATTATTCTTAGGGGTTAAAATTAGAAGAAGAAAAAAACATTTTGGGAAAGGCCATTCCCATCTTTGCTGGTTGATTATGGTTGCAAATGTAAATGTAAAAAAGATTTTAAATTACATTTCAATTTTAAATTTAACTAGTTTTACATGGAGCAAATTGTAATTTTCTTTTTTAAAGGGGTCCTGATACAAAATATTTCTTGTATTTTTTTATTTTAAAATTACATTTCATAACAAATTCAAAGAAAAATATGAATCTCATTCCTACTATATTTTCTTAATAATATGCTCTTAAGAATTGAATAAAAAAACGTTGAGACATGCATTATATTTTCTTGACCAATGTGCTGATTATTTAAAATTCAATTCTTTCAGTAATAAGAACCTCTTTTTATTCTTTCCATTTAAATATTAACTACATATGTTCTTGTCAAGAACATAACTGCACATCAATTAATTAATTAATAATTATATATTAAAGACGATGTTATCTTTATTTTTTATATATATTGTTTATCTCTCATTATATCATGTAAATTATGCTTAGATTTAATGTAATTATCAATGTATTGATTAAGTGGATGGATTACGAGCACAAGTTCTCCCACAGTAGGGTTGATGGGCTATGTGTTCATTAGAGGATCTGTGTTTTAATGGGCCTAAATGGAGGCAGGCCCATTTGATCGCAAAATCTCAGGTTAATAGAGCTTCTTGGCCCGTGAATTTATGGGCAAGGTTTCCTTTAATTAATAAAAATAAAAGAAATATTGGATTATATACAAATCAATCACTACAACACTTAATGAAAAGTAATACCTAATCCAGGTAATTGACCCCAAAGGTTCCGTAAATGGGAAACAAGAAAAGCAAGAACACTTTGTCCTTTGCCACTAGTAAGTAGTTACTTCAATACTAAAATTAGTGATCATTTAATGTTCAAGCATACCATACCATACCATACCATGGGCGCTGATCCATCAATGGTTTTGTTTAAATTGTTCATATACATATAGTTATCCAGCCTTATTCCGGATCGGACTTGGAGTTTAAAGTTTAAGTTGTTGGATCGCCGGATTAATTTATAAATTAAATTGATCTAGGTTTATTATTTTTTATATAAAATATGTTTTTTTATTCATTGATTTTGACATAGCCAAATTAACATGATAAATAATTTTATATATAAAGAAACTCGATTTTAAGTCAGGTTTATGGGTCTATCCTTGCGAATTGAGCTATATGTTGTTTAAGAACCTGAGCAAAGTCGTCTTTATGCTATGATTTGAGTGCTTCGCTCAAGTTGTTTATGCAAAACAAAGCAAAAGCAGAGGAGAGAAGATTTTGCCTCGACAAATGGACCTGAATGACTCTGTGGGCTGTGTGGAAGAAAGGAAATTATAATTTGGTGTAATATCGAATGAGCGTGCATGGTGGGACTTGATGCTTTTTCTCTCGTCGAGTCTTCATGTGGACCTTGCTGAGCTAACCACAGGTGATGACCTTTTTGTTATCCACAATGTTCTTTGCGTTCGGAACCACGTTTGGTCAATAAAGCAATCATCAATGTCCCTTACCCAGGAGTGAAAAATAAACCAATAAACTAATTAAACTGAAAAAATTAAAAAAAAAAACTAAAAAAACCAAACCGAATTAACCAATTAAAAAATCATAAAAAAATTCAAATTTGATTTCTAAAGTCTGAAACTGATTAAACAGAACAAAACTGAACCGGTTCAACCAGGCCAACACTTAAAACAAAAAAACAAGTATAAATAGGATGTTTTTTCTAACCCTAAACTTAAAGTAGCATTCCTTAAAAACAAAACCAACCGCCCCCCTCCCTTTGTTCTCTGCATCTCTTCTTTTTTATTTTTCTTCATGCTCCACAATTGTTATTTGTTAAGCTCCTGCTCCATGCTCCTCCTGGCTCAACAGGAATCCATTTTCTCTATGAGTTAAAGTGTAATGAAGGGGAGGGCAGAGCAAACCCTTATTTTCATATCTAATGTCTTTGCATATTCACATTGGAAAGTATCAAAAGCACACCATCTCTTCATTTTTACTTTCAATTGTTTTATTTTTCCTATACACGCTCCTCTTTATTTTTACTTTTAATTTTTTTTATTCTTCTTTTTGTTTCTCACATAATTCTGTAATTATTGTACAACAATTCAGAATCAAGTATGACACTCGATGGATGGTGAGGATCTATGTAAACTATTTGTAATTTGTTTCTTTTTGTTCAAATAATAATGTTTTGATGGTTTTACATTTTAATAATAGATATCTTTTGATTTTCCCTTTGTTTTTTTTTCTTTTTAACTATCCGTACCACCTCAAATATTTGGATTGGCTTGCTGAGCTATAAAAACCCTTCATGTGGTTTTTCATCCCTATTGTTACTTGAAATGGTCGGGTAGCCTTGTTTGAATATGACTTCTTTTAAGTGAAGGACACCGTGATATATCAGATGAATTTAAACCATTCATTTTGAAATCAATAGCTTGCATTTTCTTGTATAGGAAAATAAATGCCAAATTAATAAAGTATAACCTTCAAATGCAACCCTAACCATTAGAATTCAAATCAACGACTTGAATGATGAATCATGTCGATGATAACTAGGTACATAACTTGAGTTACAGATTAGATAAATCATTTTAGTTCAATTAAAATAATATCATTTTAATTTTTTATTTAAATTGAAACAACACTGATTTGAATTCTTCAAGTCAAATGGAGTTGCAAATTGGCTTGTGAAGTCACTAGATTTGACCAAGTTATTTTTCACGTGATTTTTTTAAAACTTAACCCGAGTTAAATCACGGTTTGATTCACTAGACCAGAGATCCGGTTTAACCACACTTAGTGGAGTCCAATCTGAATCTTTATATTTTATCATTTTAGCACGGGCTCGGTCCTTGTTCATTACCCATTTATGATCTGACGCTGATAAGGTGATGCATGATGACGAACATAGGTTGTACACCCCATCTCCTCTTGCCTCGTGAGGATCGACTTCCCGCTTAACTTGACCGTACACAATATCGGCTAAGTTAACTTCACTTTAGGTAGAGCAGGTTTTTTGTACAGCCCATATCGATATTGCATACATGGCGACCAGCAGACATTTCGATCCACGTGGCATTCTAAATACGCTGCTCCATCGTAACTTCATGAATCCACCTCACAGGATTCATGCGGGGAAGGAATAAAGTGTTTCTGGGATTTAAATTAGGATTGAATGGCCACGATGGAAATCGGGCCCACGTAGAAATTAGGCAATCAATCAATCCATCCATAACATTCTTGTGGGATCCACATAAAGATAAAAATCGTCACCAGCTTTATCAAAATGTTGACCTCTTGTAAGAGTCAAACTAATTTTTCTGTTTAACTATCCGTACCACCTCAAATATTTGGATTTTTTTTTAACAGTTTCATGCGTGTATGGTTTCACCACTAGGAACTCGAGGTAGAGAAAACTGAGTTAATTTTTTTTTAAATATCATACTCAGTAAAAAATATTTTGTAAATTGGTATAATTGAAAAAATAATAAAATAATAATACAATTAAATTCATTATGCTTTTTTAAAATCCTCGTTCTCAAACAAATTCTTCAAGAAAATTTATCATTTTCTATTTTAGAAACACATATTGTCACACATTTCCAAACAAACATTTAAAATAATTTAATAAGTTACACTGTTAAAAATAACAACGTAATTTAAATTGATTGGGCTACTATAAACGTTATTCTAACTAGCAACCTAGTTTTGTGAATTTGTGATTATACTATGAATTAATTAAAAGGAATGAACAGGATGTAGTTTACACGCATGGGAAGCAACTCTCGTAGCTTTTATTTTATTTTATGAAAGTGTTTTTTTTTTTTTTGCTCAAAAAGTATTTTTTAAAAAATTTAAAATTTTTATATTTAAAATTATTTTTTTATAATTTTAAATGTAATAATATCAAAAATAAAATTTTAAAAATAAAAAATATTATCTTAATATATTTTTAAATAAAAAAAATTAAAAAAACAAACAATATGCATTATATGTAAGTTTCAACAACGATCGTGTAGTACAAGTGAATGGAGATGCGGACATCAATCCAGAATTTTGACAACATCCTTAAAATGGATCAAGTTTAATGCTGAGAACCCATAAAAGGTCTAACTTCTAGGTAGGTCGATGGAGGATGAGAAATTAAAATTTGAAATTAATGTTTTGGCTGAATTTTTTACGAAGTCGCCTGTTTGTTTCTGCGTTTCAAAAGTGCTTTTAATAAAATTTAAATTTTTTTTTATTTTTTTATTAACTTTAAATTAATATGTTTTTAGTGTTTTCAAATCATTTTTGATGTGCTGATGTCAAAAATGATTTTTAAAAAATAAAAAATATCATTGTCATGCATTTTGACACGAAAAACTATTTGAAAAGCAACCGCAACCACACTGCCAAACACTCGTTTAGTATTGTGCAATTTCCTCTTGACAATCTTGAGGATAAAAGGTATAGATAGCTAGCTAGCTTGACACACCAAGCAAATGCCCTAGTATTATTTGATGATCACAATTTTTAGCATGGATAGATAATTAATTCCTCTTTTTTTCCTCAAATGATGTGTATATAAAAACAATTTAACTATTTCTTTTCTGATAATTTGCTGAATACTTTTGTGATTCATTATTGTAAATACTTGCATAAATGCAAACTAAAAATTTGATTTACGTGGTGGAAATTGTTTTTTAAAATATATTAAAATAATATATTTTTTATTTTTTAAAACTTATTTCTTACACCAACATATTAAAATAATTTAAAAATATTTAAAATAATAATTTAAAACTTTTAAAATACAATTGAATTGTAATGTAAAACAACACCTCATTGGGCTAAGAATTTAACCAGTTAGCCCGTTCAAAAGGCTGATAAATTAAAGGGAATAGAAACGGCAGAGAAGCAGCATCTCAAAGGCTCAAAGACGCGAAACTCGCGAAGAACACAAGTGGTCGTCAGACAGAGACACTGAGTCTCTCTGTCCGAGTCATACAGTACTGTAGTAGTAGAACCACAAACAGAAAATCTAATATAATTAATCTAACCCACGTAATATATATATATAAATATATATAAAGAAAATCCCCCATGCCTTTTCCTTTTCTCTTGTTTACAGATACTATAAAAGAAGCTAGGTAGTCTTTTGTACGCGTAACCCTAAACCATGGTTGGTGGTAATGGTTAGTCTTATTAGTCATCTCCTTAATAGGCAGGTTCCCAGTGCTTGCATCTATCTCTATATAGCGCCACTACCCCTTTCGAACCCATCTCCTCCACCTTGACTTTTCTTCTGCAACAAAAGAATAGCTTACATATATATATATATATATATCCATAAATATAGAGCGAGAGGGATGGGGATGCTACTATTTGACAAAACAAAAGAAGAGGAAAGATGACTTTCACTGGCTAGCTAGTTAGCCAGCTACTACTGGCTACTAGCTCTTAGTTTAGTCTCCTTATTTAATAGAGAGAGAGAGAGAGATGGTATTGATTGGCTTCCAGAATCTGGATATTGGTCAAAGATATCAGTCCAGCTGATCTTTCAGAGAGCACAAAGACAGGGGTATATCATGTATTGAAGCTTGGTTGATTAGAGCTGGATGATGGTTTGATTTCTTTTGGCGTTAAGAGAAAAATCTGGGGCAGGGAGGGGTGTTGTTGTTCAGATTGGAAAATATTAGTATTGATAGAGAAAGATTATCAGTTTGATGGGTAAGAATAAGAAGCCTCAGAAAACAAAGGAGCTTTCAGTGGCAATAGCAGAAGCTTCATCCACGGGAGATCCTGATACGACTCAGCAACAGCCTCAAACTCCTAGAAAGAGAGGTAGACCACGCAAGATTATTGAAAAGAGTGAAAGCGTAGTGGAAAAAGAAGAATCTACAGCAGGAGGAGCACAGGCAACTCATGAACAAGGTATTGGGAGTCAATCAAAGAAGATTAACACTAGCCAAGAAGAAGAAGGAGCACAACAACAACAACAGGTAGAAGCAGAGGGACCATCGTCTTCTACGAGAGGCAAAAAGAAGGAAGAGGGAAAATCTGAAGGGAAGGAGCCTCCAAGGAGAAGCAGGAGGAGAAAAAGCAAACCAAGAAAGAGCAGCTGAACAGGTAGGTTGCTAGCTAGCTAGCGATGGTACATAATTAATAGCCCTTTATTGCTTCATCTTGTGATTAAGAAATTAAAACAAAAAAAGAACAAGAACAAGAAGGAAGAGGGGTGAACTTTTGTTGTTAGGATTCTTAATTAAGCTGCTCTTATTCTTGTTGAAGCTTCTTGATTATCTCGATTCGTTTACTCTCTCTTCTGAATTCATGGAACAAAGAGGTATAAAGGGCTTATCATCTGCTTTGATATGTTGTTCCTATCAACTGATCATCGTCCATTTGTGATGAGAGCTTCATTGATGATGAATTATTAAGATCAGGTTTAAGCATTCTAGCTAGCTAGTTTTTCATTACCCACCGTCCTTCATTTCTTTCCATTATAAGATACTCCTAATCTACTTAGCTTGGGTGACTATCTACTCATCTCATCATTATAAGCTATTTTCTAGGAGTGTAGATTGTTAAAATTATATTAAAATAATCTTTTTTATTTTTTTACTATTAACAAATCGAAATTTCAAAAAACACAATCAATGTGATGTTTTTTTTTTTAAAAAATGAAGTATTTTTAAAAGGCAGACCGTAGTCAGGAAACTTTTATAGGTTTTCTCATTCGGTAGTAGCTGTAACATGTATGTTTGAAGGGAGGTCTTTAGCTTGAATAATAATAATAATAATAATAATATATCGATTGATATATCCCACCGTGGATGGATGGGTGTTGAAAGCAATAATAGCCCTCTTTATTTTCGTTGCCAGTTCTGGGTTGCCTCGGCTATTACGAAGAGACGAGACCCTCGAACTATTCAATAATCACGTATCCAAAATGGGTGTCAACTCGTTTAAGGCAGCACGTGTTCGTCACGCCCTCGCCCCTGCAATCATATTATAAATACCCACCATCCATATTTATATTTGTAAGATTGGGTTTCAAAACCGATTTGGAAAACTTGGAGAGCGGGGCAGCATATATTACTGGAAAGATGAGGTTTATTTTTTTAAGAGTTGAACATTCATTTTGAAGAGTTCACGTTCAAGTTTTGAGGGGCCTTTAGTCGTCACATGAAGAAAATAAATTCATTTTAAATAAATTATTTATATTTAAAAATCTTGTATTCTTATAAAAAATTATATATTTTAAGGTGATCTGAGTTGTATGTACAATGAAGATTATTAAAAGAAAACATGTCTTGAGATGAGATTAAAATATTTACTTTGAATATTGTATTTACTTTACTTCAAAGGTCATTCATCTAGTTGTCCTTATATAAACAAAGAAATTCTTGTCGTAACAAACTAGCATCTGTAATTCATATGTGATTTTTTATAAATTGCTTAACTTTAGACAAACTTTTATCTTGTAAGACATGAAGTTTTCTCCGAAGGGAATGTTCCTTTACTCTTCCTATCAAGGCTTCCAAGGCTACTGTCTCAAATAATTTTTCTATCTTGAGCATCTCCACAAATATGCTCATGTAGACTCTTTTTTATGATGGGCAACACTAAAAAGTTAAATGGAGTTTTTATCGACTGGTATGCTAGTGTTAAAGTGTGTTACTAGCTTGGCACAAAGGTCACTAAATCATTCAATAGAATTGGTTCCAAGTTGTTATACCAAACATGTACAAACCCTCTAAAGATTACAGGGAGTATCTTGCATATTGAGTCATGATCTTGGATGACTAACTCTAAGCTAATGTGCATATTTTATACATGTTCTCCTAGGTTGGTCAAGCCATCATAGTTATACCTGTATAAATTATACCCGTCTGTGTTTTCTTAATATAATATTTTTTTATAAAGATATATAAAGATATTTTGATAAAATCTTGGTTCATCGAGAGGATTTTGCATATCATTCATGTTTATTTGAGATGGTTTCCATGATGGATGAAAAAAAATTCCTTTTATTTTCTTGTGAAACATATGGAATGCGAAGAAAGTTGAGGTCCTTTTCAACTAATAACTTAACTAGAATCATACTAGACTCAAGAATTGATTTTCCTATTTACAAATATAGTTGCATTTTTATTCTAACCCGCATTCCTCCCTGTAATGCAAGTGTGTTTACTTTTATGTTCAAAAAGCATTTTTTAGAATTTTAGAATTTTTTTATAATTTTAAACAGTTTTAACGTGCTGATATTAAAAATAATTTTTTAAAAAATAAAAAATATATTATTTAAATATATTTCAAATAAAAAAAATAATTATTATCATCACTTGTTTTTTTTTAAAAAAATTTACAACTATAAACCCCAACGAAGCCGCGTAGAAAACAAATCACTGACATCGATGGTCAACATTTTGGTGCGCGGTGGAGGAGGAGAGAACAGTGCGTGATGGATAATTGCTTTTGGTGCGCGGTGGGGGAGGAGAGAAATACAGGGGCAAAAGCCAAAGAGAACGTTTCGAGTGTAGCAGTAGACAGCAGTTGTTAGTCATGGCCTAATGCGACCAGATCAAAAGAAAATAAAAACACGAGAGAAGAGGCTGCAAATTTAGGCACAAGGAACAGGACAATCAGAAAGACTTTACTCCCGTTATATAAAGGACAAATTGAGTACAAATTTCTTGTCCTCTCCACCCATTTTCAACCGAATCAATTAAAATTAATAAAAGAAAATCTTGATTTTTATTTTATTTTATCTCAATCATGCCACTAATTTATTAAAAACTACAACTAAGTAAAATACTTCATCTAAATGTTTTAAATAATCTAACAACCATCATAATGTTGTTTGAAAATCAAATAACATTTACGGATTTTGAAATCCTGGGATGTAATTAAAAAATAAAAAGGTTTAGTAACAAAATCCTTACATTATTGGAAATCTAATTTGAGGGCTGTAAGAACCAAGTAAGAAAAAAAACACCCAATAGAATCATGCGTAGAATAAAGAGAGGAAGAAAAGGGACGAGATGCCTTCTTACAAGTCAGGTATAGGACGGTGACTTAACACGCGCTGGGACCAGTCCGTATCTACCAGAGGGCCAAGCCTGCAAGTTGTTGTCCCACCTGAAAAATCTAGACAAGCTACTGTTTGATTGGGGGCTTGTTAATCACAGAGCCTATTCTCAGTGTTATGAAAATGGCTCGGTCCCGCAGATCCACCGGCCAGCTCAATACTTGACCCACGCTGGATTTTTTAAATTGAATCAAGTGGAAATTAACATCATTAGGCCAGCTAAGCCAATCAACCCATGACCTCATGTTCCTATCTAAACTTGGATAAAACCTAATTTGATTTTTTTTTTCCTTTTCAAAACCACATGCCTTATTTTAATGATAAGCTACTCGACTGATAACTAATATATCGGCTCTTGCATCAGTGAAAAACATAGTGATATAAGGCTAAATCTCAATAAATCATAGTAGTAAGACCATTATATTACTTATAATATCATGTATCAAAAAACTCTACCAACCGAGCGGTGAGAATTATACTTCAAGGCAGCACACGAGACACGAGGGATAGCAGGCTACCATGTTGGCTAGTAGGTTGTCTTTACGGTAGGCCTCTCCTTCATCCAGGAGGTGGGGGGTTTGGCGTTTCTTCCATTAAAAATTCTAATGAAAAATAAAAATAATATAAATCATATTTTAAAATTTCATTTAATAACTTAAATTTTTGAGTTGAAAACTTCACGCCCAAAATATTTTCACTTAAAAAATTATATTAAAAAATAATATAAATCTCATCTTACAACTTTGTTTGACAGAAAGCACTTAGATAATAAAATCATGTTGTTGAACTTCACGTGGTTAAGAACCACTTCCTAGACATGCAGGCAACGATATATCTAAAATCTTTCTCTCTCCATCACTGACTCTGACGGGGCGGAGAAGCAACGAACAAGGTAAAAACAGAGGCGAGCATTTTTGGTGGCAGAATGCAAGGAAAAAGTTGAAATAAAAAAAATGCTTTAGTAAATACGAGGAATTGCCCAACTTAAGAGTCACGAAATTCTTCAACCTGCATGCACAGTCGTCTTCAAGTCAAAATTTCCCCATGCACGACAGCGATGTAAAGTCAGGTGGATGGTGAGTGCGGTGACGGGTGAGTGCACCAAGGCAGTGTAAATGTAAGAAGAAACAACTCGCGACTGGTGTTGGTGCCCACTTCAACAAACATAGAGTAAAACCACGAGCACAGGAGGGTAAAAAACAAACGTATGATGCAACTTTTTCAATGAAAATGGTGAAGATGTTTAAAATTGAGGGAGTAGAGAATCTCTCTATATCTATTGCTTTGCCATAACTCAGCTTTCTCTTTCTAAAAAACAAAACTTTTGATACATGTGTAATAGACTCTCACCTTTTCCCTATCTATAGCCAGGGAATGCAAAACTGTTTTACAAGTGTACAAAACACCATAACCTAATAATTAACGACAAAAGATCAATTTTGGGTAACGAAACACATCATCGCAGACACAATAGCATGACAGTAATTTCATTCAACGTTTTAGGCAATCATTTTATGTGTCTGAATTTTTTATTTCAATGCTGATTCTGATCTCTAACCTGGTTGATCAGTGGTTGGTTTTATGATGTCGCTCTTTCCTATACCGAGATTGATCCGGATCAAATCCACCTTCGTCAGCTCCATAAACAGCCCAAGATGGTGTGGCAGCCATGTAGTCCTTGCTATCGAAAGGTTTACCAGAAGCAACCTGCATTTTCATGAGAAAATAATTGGTTAGCGAGTCTTAATTATTGAAAAGTACTTCCGAAAGAATGATATTGGTGCTGTTAACAACCAGATCATGGAACTTGTCATAATCTATCCAAGTGAACCATTGGCCATCAACTTTGAACTTCTCAGTTTTTGCCAAAAGGACACAACATGAGTGGACATGCTCACAAGCAACCTCATATTCCCCTTTGCTTTTAAGAGCCATGGCCTCTGAGAAAGCTTTCACATCAGAATGCCAAGGCACATTCTCCATCGTCAACTTTGATGTGGCGGACCTGTATGGGAAAACAAGATTATTAATCACAGCATTGCTAAGTGCAAAACATGATAGGTTAAACAGCTTACGATCCACAGTAGGTAACGCCTTTGATTTCAATGAAATCAGGCTGTCCAACGCTAAAGAGGTTAAAATAAGCATCTAAATCCTCTGTGTTCCACCCTTTAACCAGTGTCAGACGATAAACAGTCCGTTGTTGCTTCTCCTTGAGGGATTTCAAAGAATCCTGCAAAGGAATTGCCATACGTTACAACAAGCATGAAAAATTAGTAAAAATTTGAAGTGCTAGCATGAATACTGTCGCATGATCATACATCTTGTCCATAGGATACAGGAGAGGGGACCCAAGATCTGATGGGTTCCAAAACATGCTTCAATGCCAATGAAAACCCAAAAACATTATTAGGTAAAGGCAAATCAAATTTAGGCCCTCAAAAACAATAGAGAGCATTTAGCTCTCCATGTAGGCACAAGAAAAAAAAGGCTATTATGCAGACATAAAGATCTCCAATCCATTCATCATGGACAAGGCTTAGATTACAAAGCAACAGATCGTTTGGCTAGAAAGGAACTTACAATAAATCGCTCCCAAAAATCACCAAAAAGTGGTCTATCAATTGCCTTCAGGCTTTCCTTTGTTGCAGCATCTACACTGACATATAACTGCATGCATCAATTATATCAAATAGTTTTGTTCCATCAGCAAGAGTACATGAATCTGTAGACACCAGATTCTACTTCAACAGAGAGCTAAACAGGAGGAGCCTTCATACCTGGGTTACAGGCTTCAGCATTAGAATCTTCTCAGGGAACTGTGCATTTGTTACTAGAAATGTGGATATCTGCCTTCGGTGCAGCTCATCCACTAGTGTATTAATCTCTGGATACATAATAGGTTCACCAACAAGTGATAAAGCACAATGCCTGGGAGAGAGACCTTCATTCAATCGCTCAAGAGTAACACCTGCAGGAATACAATGTGCTAGTAAATGCAGTGGATGATCCAGTATAGCGGAAAGGAAAAGGTTTGAAAAAATAATAAACTTCATCCCCAAATTATAATTCTACAAAAAGTATATATCATAGTTCAAAGCACTTTCCAAAAGAAAGATCAATTTATCAATAGGATAACTTATGTTCTTCAAGCAATTGGATACTTGAGGTTTCAAAAAAGAAAATATTTATTAAAAATCACGCAAAGATACTCAAGTCCAGGAACTTCTAGACTTAAGTAAATGATTCAGGTTATGTACACATCCAAAAGTATTGCCTCACCACACCCCTCAAACACAGAAACCCCTCTGCTATAGGCTAGTGAAATCATATAAATCTACTAGAGTTCTCACCCCCAAACTTCTGACCTGGGCTAACTAATTGCGTTCAAGGATGAATCCCAATATAGGCCTGAGTATAATAGGGTCAGGTGGTTGCCCCCATTAAATGCCATGAGTGACTCAGATTGGGCAACATCATGTCATGACAGCATGATAGTTTTAAGACTTATCATCTCGCATTAGGAGCAGAATGCATATCTACTGCATGAACATACACATACAACAGTTCATAATTCTAATGGACACAACAGTTCATAATTCTAAAGGACCTTCCCCAACAACAGTGACACGAGGACAAAGATTACCAGGAACTCCTTTCATTTGCTTAATCATCTTTGTATGCAGATCAATGGCAGAATTCACAATCTCCAGAGGATCATCCATTTTCCACTGCCAACTCTTTCCTACAGGATTTGTGTGATGTCTCCAACAGAAAACACATTTGTTGGCGCATGCCAAACTAGGAGTTGCCTCCATGCACCTGCTCATTCAAGTTTAAAAATCACGACTCCCAGAGAAGGCAAACATTATAACCAAGAAATATAAACCATACTATAAAATCAACTTTACAAACTAAAGATGATTGGGAAAAATCTTTATGAGCATATGACACTGGGACCGCAGCAAACAAATCTTTACTGGTAGAATATGGTCACCTATTCAATCAAATGATATCGAGCATGTTTCCAATCTCTTATAAAGAAAGAAGTTCAACAATTCACAACCCAAACAAGAGAATACAAATCACAAAACGGAGAGTAAAACATACATAAAACAATAATAAATCAATCACCTATGACTTTCGATTCCATAAAAAGAGTGCTTGTAGCAACCTCCTCGCCCTCTAAGTTGTGATTTGGTCCATCTACAAATCTTAACACCACTATGCGAACCAATGATTTTGTATCCCTGCAAATTCAATACCGAAACTGAAATTAGGAAACCAAAAATTTCACA
>Ga0307507_10008960_pt1 | contig 13575 bp, 7 predicted proteins | sample 7_EM_MG_FD_207223 | JGI IMG/M metagenome (GOLD analysis project Ga0307507, IMG submission 207223) | Populus trichocarpa ectomycorrhiza microbial communities from riparian zone in the Pacific Northwest, United States - 7_EM | ecosystem: Host-associated > Plants > Roots > Unclassified | place...
CTGTGCCGGGACATTATATATAAGTAATTTGGATTCAATATTCAGTAAAAGTTTCAATATAAAATTTGGTTTCAATATCAATTCCAATACGGCCTTATATTGATATTGAATATTGATAAAAGGCCTGATGGGCGTTCCCACCTAGGAAAATGAAACTGCATCACCGACATCCCTGATCTGTAGCAGTACGAGAGGTACAGCAGCTTTGACTTCCAAACCGACCATCTAACATTCGCCGACAGAAGTACGCCTCTTAACCTCCTAGAGGCGCAAATTAAAGCCGCCGACCACAGTGCTTAAAGCAGCATGCTAATGACTGACTTCAACCAGGTTCCAACTCCCGGCTCGACCTGTGCTACCTTACCACTCATGTCGAACTGGATCGTATTTCCTTACTACCATCTTGATACTGGCTTCAAGTCTAGAACCCTATGTCTCAATACCCCGCTCCTTACCTCGTATGTCTCATCGAATGTCTCATCAAATGTCTAAATACTTGTTTCCATTACCGAATGACGACGTAGTCGTCATTCTATTTGCAACCTATTTGTCACCTATCTGGTGTATATATAGAGGCTCTAGAGCCCTCTTTAATAGACAGAGTTCTCATACCTGGTTGTCCGTTCAACAACTCAAGCCAAGCCCCCATGCGCTATGGCACAGACTAACTCCTGCTTAACGGGGGTGGCAATCACTGGGATGGCTAAAGGATCCCGAACACGGAGGGTGAGCCGCAGTTCATGCGGGAGACACACTTATGGCAGATTGGCATTGTGGGATGGTTGGGGAGTCCATTGAAGCCCCGTTGAGAGAGGTGGCACAGACTAGGGAAATGGTTAAAGGCAGTGACCCCCCTTTTGGTGGCGCTGATAACCAATGGATTTTTGGGTCAGCGCCCAGTTATACCGTAGTCGTCTCCGCCATTGACGCCACAGCATTCAAATAAGCACGGGTGAAGTTCACAGAGGGCAAGTCTAAATAGATTAATCGGAATCAGGTCTTATGGGATTGATACAATTAACTACCTCGTCTAACAAAAGGCCTACTGCATAAACACGCTGTCAGCACCGGGTGAGGGCGTCCATAGGCAGAGTTCCGGAGGCTAGGAGCAGTGAGCAGCGGCGGGGCCTGGGCTCGTCTTTCCTTTAGGAATGTTCATAATCCACCGGAGGAATAATTTGAAATCTTTAATATTCTTCTCCTCAAATGAGACATGTTCGGTCTTTCGAACGATGAATTTGCCCTTCTCATAGTGTGCTTGGATCACACGTGCATTCCTTCCGGCGATAGAGTACACAAATACCTTGCAGGGCTGCGTTAGCAAATCCAAGTAGCAATTCGTGTATTAGTATATACTAACCGGGACAATTTCGTGTACCCGATACTCTTTCTCCCGCCACCTGTCAGCCATTAAAAAGACTGCCCAGCAGACCTCACTCCATCGCAGGCGGTCATCTGAATCAACTGCATCGATGAGTACGGTTCCTAGATGTGGTGTCGATAGGTCCTGCGTATCGAAAAGGTTTTTAGCAAAGCATGGCTTCTCAATATTGCGGACGATATCGTTGAGTTTTTCAAAGTATGAATGCCTTGGAAGGCTATTACTCCAATTAGTATAAGGACTAACAAGAAAATAAGGCGTTAAAGCCATTTACCTTCTCCAAGTATATTTGCTTTTCGATGCTAAGCCTCCATCCAGCAAAGTGTCTTCAATCAGCATTCCCATCTCGCGTGCTGCCCAGTAAACGCCAGTTCCCCTTCGTAGCGGCCACCCTCTGACCATTTTAAATATGGCGTCGAACTCTTTATGCGGGTAGAGATCGCAGAATTGTGGACCGGAGTCTGTGGGTGCACCGGTTTCAATATCCATCGCGGTTACCTCGATACCGTACTTAGCCAGATCGTCGCTGTCTACGTACAATGTTCGGCGCTGTAAGAGCTTTAGAAATAGGTCGCGGACGTGGATGTAGGGGTGGTCTAGGTTGCCCTGGGAGTCGGTGGTCGCCATGGTTGATTGAGGAAGGACGGCGAAGAGTCTGACTGACGTACCGTGATTTTAGCTGAATAACTGGAGTCAATTTAAGTTTTAGATGTGCACTCTTCGAAAACACAACGTGAACGATGGAAAGACCGCTACTAGTAAAATATGTTATAAGTTACTTATAATATAGTAGGAAATGCAATATAAAAAGTTGAGGAGGGTTAAATATTATAAAAGTAAATAACTAGAGGCTAGAATCGCGATAGAAAGGTAAATTAGTTTTATAAATAAGTTTAAATAGACGGGCTATCTCTAGAAGGATATAATATAATAGTTTATAGCGGTACTAGCACCCCTTATACTAAAGGAATATATAGAAGTAATACTATATACTTAAGTAGTCTTAAACTTTATAATACTTATATAATACGTTTTGTATGACGATAATACTATTAGGTATATAGAATATATACTCTATATTATAAACTAGATAAAAACCGCCTTCTCTTATTTCCGCCTATTATACTAGGTAACATGGAAATAGTATTTTAATATTCTAAAACTTTGCGCCTTTACTACCTTATCCCTTCGCACGGTGATTTGCGTCCATCTATTATCGATAATAACTGGCCAATTAAATCAGCAAAATCAAATCGTTCGTGTTTAGGAATTCTGGTGTTCCCGCACAGACTAACTTAGAGATGGACGTCACTGTTCGAAGGGATAGTATTTTTATAATAACTAGACGTTATAAAAGGTTCAAGACGCAGCAGTAAAAAGGCGATTTTTAGTGCATTTTGACGCTCCTTTACCACCAAAACGAGGCCCATAAGCTCTTAGACTCTCGGGGAGATTTAGTTGGTTAATAAGGAGCAGTATGCCCGCCCGTGCGCACGTACCAACGGTCCCCCGAGGGTCTGATTTATGAGACAACTCAGAGACAAGTTATCGGTTGTGTGCCAAGGCTACTCTCATGTGGTCCAGTCTGACCAGTCGCGCCAGCGAATCAAACTAATTTTGAAAATAACACAACCAATCACTGCCGCTGAGGAGTGACTACAAATGGTACTGGGGAAGGTTAGAACAGCCTGGGAACTGGTATGCCTACTGATGGCGTCAGAACTAATTACACAATGAGAGTAGCCAACATCGAGCCGGAATCTCGGATGATGCAACTGCTTACGCATGCGGATGTCGGTTTTCGATCGCGCCAGCTCCCTTCTTGAAATCCCGCTCGAATTCTTCCCTCATTCTGATCACGGCCTCGAGTTACTCCTCTCGGGTAAATCTTTCCGATTAGAGTTTCCTTCAAGTGCAATCCACATTTGCCCACTGTCCGCCGTAATCGCTCGGGACGCGTTGGCAAAAGTTCCCCTTAAGCCGCGTGGATGGTCACTACCCTTGGCTTTGGATGTTCTAGCTCCTGTTTCTGTATACGGATACCGAAAACTTGAGTTGTTCCAGCCTCCCGTCGTCCCGTTTGCACTGCTCAATAAGCCTAATTTCTTCAACATGGCCTCCCTGCTAGTGTGCTAGCAGAATAATACAGCCCAACTATTTTGCAAAGGTTCGCTTATTTTGATAACATATTAGCAGGGAGAGCCGTCTGACCCGTTCATGTTACCCCCTTGTAGGAGTCCCCGCACCTTAAGATGCACAACATCTCGTCTCCAAATCATTGGGTGGAACACAACATCTCACTACAGTAAACCCCCCTTATTACGATATGGTTTTTGCAGCCAAGCGTATCGTTATAAAAGGGGTATCGTTGTATTCTGTACTTGCATATAAAATGCACTAAAATTAAAATTAGGTAATAATATTATATATCTACGCCCGCGAGGCCGTAATTAAGCGATCAGCTATACCAAAATGCATCGCAATCGATTGTTGCTTGGTGTTTTGAGATCATCGCCTTTGGACTCGACGCTCGTGCCTTAATAGAGCCGTAATTATATCTCTCTTAGAGTCGTTTTACTGCTCTTTATCCCTTCAACCACTGAGTTGCGTCCAACGTTATCGATAAGGATCTAGCCAATTATATGTACTTCTGTGTGGCTGCTATCACGATATAGCCGTCCGTGCGGCCTTGGCGTTGGACGCCAGCGGTCGAAGGGATCCCATTGTGTGGCAACCGTTTCTTGCACTTTTCGTATATGCAAGCCTCATAAGCCTATCTAAGGCTCTATACCGTATATAGCTTGGTGTTAAGGCCTCGAGTCAGTACAATTACTCGGCGGCAGGGGTGCTAGCGCCTCATTGACATCTTCGACGCTTGAATATTGCGGTAAACAGCAGCGACGTGGCTAGGAAGCCTATATAATATTTGGTGTAGTTAATCAAAAAGCTTCAATATCGTCGCCGCCTATTTGATCCTTAAATTGCCAGCAAAATATCGTCCTTATGCCGCCTAAGAAACGTCGTGCGTCTTTAGCTCCGAAGCCTCCAAGACCTCCAAAGCCTCCAAAAGCACCTCCAGGGTAGAAACCTACAGACATGACGTCATATATCACGACTTTTGCTTAACTTCTTCAAAAAAAAAATATATTGGTGTTTTTAGTGGTGGCCTTCTGCAGCATTTTGTCGGCATCGCAATATCGACGTGTTTGGTGGGGCTTGCCAGTTAAATCGCGCTAGCTAGGGTTCCTGCAGCATGCTAACCCGAGAAAAAGCGCCAAAAGCGCCCAATACGAACAGTGACTTCTGCCGCACAAAGGGATAAAGTCGAGGCTTTTATAAGGCTGCAAGCGCCTTATTAAGCTTAATTTAGGGTTAATTAATAGAGCGCTACTAATCATACCCCTAAATACTATGCGGACACTCCTAACTAATATACAGTAAAACCTCGTTATACCGTTCAGCTTGGTTGTTACGGACGCTTTAAGTACGATATTACGACTACTTAGAGAGGAGTCGGCGGAAGCCAGTTAGTTAATACAGGCACGGTCCAGGATGGATCTGGTGGAACTATATAACAAGGAATAGTAACCGAGGTTATGTGGTGTTAAATATATTAACTATATTAAACGGAAGGGACGTTACGTTTAATACAGATAACACGTACCTTATATACAAGAGAGGATTTCTTAGGAGTATAGTTATGTATTTAAAGGACCTCAGTCCCTACCATAGATAGTTCTCTCCTTATAGTAAATCTTAGAATATAATTAGAGTTAATCTGTTAGGCAACCACTCCACTAGTTATTATTACGTTGTTGACTTATTATACCTATATACCCAGCCTATTAATAGAACCTACCGTAGTTCCTACTATAAGGTTCCGTTATATATTCACTACTAAGATTACAGTATTGGAATAAGCTCAGATAATATACCACTAAGAGCAGCACCAGTTATAACAGCGTTAACAGAAGCCACAACCTCAGGGCCAAGTAATACCAGTATAGACAAGGGGGATTCTTAAGTGGTTACACAAGGTTAGTTATAGGAAATAGTTAATCACTTACAAGATAATAATAGGATACTTAAAGAACGCATTAATAGAATTAAAGCAGTAAAGATTAAGTTACCGTTAATTAAATAATTCTTAGGAGAGAAGTTAAAGCTTAAAGGATTTTTTACGCAAATATATTTTAAGGTAGTACAGGAAGAAGCGAAGTTAGTAATATTGTTAAATTAAGTAGCCTATGCAGGATTGTTCCTAACGGGGAGGGTACTTAAGTAGTTTAAGCCGTATTTTACAGAAATATAGGCTAATAGCATAACAACTACTAACCAGAATATACGGTATATATTTACTAGTTAGAACGGGTTTGCAGAGCGACTAATATAGATATTTAGAGACCTAAAAGCCATAACCACAGCAGAACAAAAGCTTTAGAACTTAGTACAACACACTTTAACTATTAAGTATACAACACAGTTTTAAACACTAGCTATATAGGTTAAGTGGAATAATAAGGCGCTTATAGCACAGTATAAATAGGGACTTAAGGCTAAAGTCTAGAACATAATTATCCTAATAGAAGATGTGGATACTCTAAGGGAGTTAATAGATTAGTTAATAAAGATTAATAATAGGATCTACCAAAGGGAACAAGCTAAGAGAGGGCAAGACAGAGTTCTATAGTTATATAAGGCGCAGAGTACGCAACAACAGATATAGAGTTAAAAACTATAGAATGGCGCAGAGCTAATAGACCTAAGTAGTACCAAAGAAACCTAAAGGTGGGAAAAGAAACCATAGAAACCTAAAGGTTAAGGATTAAGTAATTAAAGGACCCTAAAGCAGAGGCTAAACCAGGGATCTTAGCAGTAGAAGATGTTTAGGCAGACTTTATAGTAAGAAAAATGGTTTAAAGATAGAGCTTGCATAAATTATAGAAAATAGGGTTATTTTGCTAGAGACTATAGAGGTGGTTAGAGTAACCATACAGTAAAGGGAACTAGACCAGCAGACAGTATATACATACAAAGGGACAATAGTGCACTATAAGGAACAAAAGAATGTTTAATTAACAGTTTTGCGTATTATTACAACAACGCATACCAAATTTATAAGGACGCTAAGTATAGCGCAAGCTATTAGCCACAAGAGCTAGAGTTAAGAGGACTTAAAGAAACCAGAGAGTTAAATAAAGAATAAGATTAACTCTATAAGCTAAATTAAGATGTTACAGTAATATATAAACAAAGATTAGCAGTATTAATAATAGAGTTAGAGTATTTATTAATTAATAGTGACAAGGATAAAAAGGAGGCTAACTAAAAGCACTTAAACCTTAAAAATACAATAGAAGCAGAAACTAAAACCATCACCAAACAAGGTTTAGTAATGGATGTTATAACACCATTAGATACAATTTCCATCGCTTTATAAGACGATAGGAGTAATATTTAAAAGAAACTAAGTAAGCAGATAACTACTAGTGCTAGCTTATTACTTAATAAAGGCAAAAGGCCACAGGCTTAAAATTCTTAAGAAGAGATAAAAAAAGCTTAAGATTCTTAAGACAAGATAAGACACACCCAAGAACCCACAACAGATAAAAACTGATGGGAAAGGGCAGCAACTTAGTTTAGTAACAAATAAATAAGTATAGGACGCAAGTTTAAGAACTACAAGTTTAGAGAATAAATAAGAACGTTAGCAATCCTAAGTAAACGCAGTATTTAGCCTAAAGATTAAAAAGTTAATACTAGGATTAAAAAGCAAGACAACTATAAGGATCTAGCTGCAAAATACAGAAAACAAAAAACTATAGATAAGTTTAGAATAAGAATTATTGTATAGCAAGAGCAAAAGCTAGATAAGAGATTAGCTATACTAGGTTATATAAGGGACAAAGCACCCGTATAAAGAGTTACTAATAGGCCGAGTGTAGGAACACCTAGGGTAAAGTAGTTAGATAAACTAGAACAAAAAGAGAATCTAGATATTCTAACCCAGTTTAAAGAAAGACATACCAAAGAATATTATAATGTAGTAATAATAAGGTACTTTCTAACGGATAGACCATACACACTAAACTAGTTATATGGAAAGTAGTATAGGCAACAATACAGTAACAAATAGGAAGATTTTTATATATAGCTAGATAAAAAAGTTGTCTAAGATTAACCTATTACAGAAAAACGCATGAGTTATATCAAAGGAGCATTAATTATAATGTTAAGAAACCTAAAAGAAAGGTCTAGGGACTAGAAAAGCAAGCGATAAATCTTAGTACCCATAGTAGAGATACCAGTGGTTAGGTTAACTAGGTATAGGTTTAAACTTAAGGGTAAAGATAAACTAAGAGTTAACCTAAAAAACGTAGCGTATTATACACTATCATGGATAGCTTGTATAGATAATATATATAACATACATAGAGCACCTAAAGATAAGAACCGGAAGTACCTATTAAGGATATATTAGGCACTAGAGGAAAAGCGGTTTAAAAACGCCAAGTATATATATAGTTAGCACCTAGTAGAAGTACAAGGTTAAGGGGACTTAATACTTTAACTAGGAAGATTTCTTACGGAAGAATACCTAAATAGACGATAGTGGTAGAAGTGCCTAGAGAACACTTATCTATAGCATATAGAGGAAAAGAAATAAACTAAGTATTAGCTAAAAGTGGACTAAGTACAGGCAGGATCAAGCAGCCAACAGTTAGAAAAAGAGGAGGCGCATAAAACTAGAGGGAACCAGTATTAGAGCCTTAGACCCTTAAAGAAATTTAAGAACAATACCTAAATTTAAAAGCTAAGTGGCAAGATCAGCAGTTTAAAGCGTTAGTAGATAGTAGAGCAACTAGGAACCACATATCACCAAAGGTAGTAGAAAGAATAGGGTTACTACATAGACAGAAGGAACACCTATATCCACTTATAACAATTTCAGAAGATCAGATAGCCTATAGAGGAGGCATTATTAATCTCAAAACAGGACCTATTCAGATAACTATTAAAGGGAGACCAGTTAGAATGTCTTTTAATATCCTACTATTAGGACAGGACGAGGCGATACTAGGAATGCCTTAGTTATAGAAGTACAATCTAAAGATTAATTAGGTTATAGGTTAAGTCAATATTAAAAATATATAACAATGCAAAGTGCGACAGCAAACCAAGTTGGTATGGTACCAAGTCGGAGCAATATATAAAAAGACTAAGCGAGGCTTAAATTATATACCAAAGAGATACCACAAGTATAGTAAAAAGTTATAGTTACTAGAAAGTAAGAAGCTATTAAAGCATACAGCTTAGGACTATAAAATAGAATTAGAAAAGGGAATAAGTCTAAAGTTCTTTCCAATCTATAAGCTTACTAAAACAGAGTTAGTAGCGCTTAAGGAGTTTATCTAGGAGAACTTATAAAAGGGATATATTAAACCATCGCAGTTATTAATAGGATATCCAGTATTGTTCATCCTAAAGAAGAACGGAAAACTCAGGATATATATAAACTACAGACAGTTAAACAGCATCACTAGGAAGAATAGGTATCCTTTACCCTTAATTAGCGAAATCCAAGATAGGATAGGCAACGTAAAGATCTTTACAAAGATAGATCTAAGGTAGGCGTACCATTAGATTAGAATCAAGAAAGGCAATAAATAGAAGGCAGCCTTTAGGTCAAAGGAAGGACTATATAAGCCATTAGTTATGCAATTTGGGCTTATAAACGCACCAGTAACGTTCCAGAAGTAAATTAATAGTATATTAGGAGAACACCTAGATAAGTTTATTATAGTATACCTTAACGACATTATTATCTACTTAGAGAGTAAGGAAGAATATAAAGAATACGTTAAGTAGGTCTTAAAGAGACTACAAGAAAAAAGAATGCCAGTAGCAATTAAGAAATGCGAGTTCTTTACTAAAAAAACCGATTTTGTTAGATTTATTATTAAACTAGGCCAACTTAGTATAGATCTAAAGAAGATCGAGGCTATAGTAAATTGGCAAAAACCAAAGAATGTTATATAGTTAAAATTGTTTCTAGGGTTTTGCAATTACTACAGAAGGTTTATAGCGCAATGGTTACAGAATATTAAGCCATTTACGCGGTTAACTAAGAAAGAAGAACCGTAGGTATAGGGAAAGAAGTAATAAGAACTATTTAAAAGAATTAAGGAGTTGTTTACCTAGAAACCAGTACTTAAAATCTATTAACTAGGTCTAGAAACGGTTATAGAAACGGATATATTAGACTTTACACTAGGGGCGTGCTTCCTATAGAGATATTAAAATAGATAGCACCCAGTAGCATACTATAGTCGGAAAATGATACCACTAGAGTTAAACTACAACATTTACAACAAGGAGTTGTTAGGTATAGTTACAGCACTTAAAAAATAGAGAGCATTCTTACAAGGTATAAAGAAACCATTTATAGTTAAGACAGACTATAAGAACCTTACAGGATTCCTAACGATAAAGGAACTCAACCAAAGACAGATTAGATAGGCGGAAATGCTTACAGAATACCATTTTGAAATTCAGTATACTAAGGGTACAGATAATACACAAGTAGACGCTCTAAGCAGAAAAGCTAAACTACAGAGTAGTAAAAAGCTGTTAGGAGCTTTATTATAAAGAGATTAAGACGGATTAATTAGGTATAACTATCCAAGGATTACAGCAACTAAGAAAAGTTAGATCTATAAATTACCAAAAAGTAAGTAGATATAAAAGATCCAAGAAGCACAGGAAGAGGATCCAGACTTAGAGCAATATATAAATAGAGAAGCAACATATATGCTTAAGTCTATTGCAGAAGAGTTTATTAAAGAATTCCACAAGGGAATAATATAAGGACACAATGGAGCTATAGGCTTAGTATTAAGACTTTAAAAGAAGTACATTATTTAAGGAATCTAGGGACTAGTAAGGTAAGTTATAAAGAAATATTTAGATTACTAAAGAAACAAACCAACAAGGCATAAGCCGTATAGAGGGCTATAACCTGTTAAGACACCAGGAAGACCATGGGAGGTTATATTATAGGACTTTATTGTTAAGTTACTAAAGTTAAGAGATTCTATTATAGAATAAGATTATAACGCGATTTTAGTGATAGTGGATAAGCTAACAAAGTGGGGATACTTTATAGCATGCACTAAAGAGATATCAGTAGAAGATGTCGCTAGAATCTATATAAAGGAAGTATTTGCAAGATATAGAGCACTAAATAAGATTATATCAGATAGAGATCTAAGATTTATAGCAGCATTTTAGAAAGTGTTTTTGGTAGAATAAGGGGTTCGCGCAGCAACATCTACAGCATATTATCCGCAGACGGACGGATAAACGGAAAGACTAAACTAGACACTAGAACAGTATCTAAGGCATTATATTAATTATATATAGAATAATTAGGTATCGCTATTACCAGTTACACAGTTTGTATATAATACAACACCGCAGGAAGGAATAGGGACATTACTATTTAAGGCAAATTACGGATATAAGCCAAGAACATTATTATCGCTATATTAAGTAAAAAAGACAAGTAGCACAGCTAAGTAAAGAATGGAGACGTTAATAAATCTTTACATAGACCTTAAAGAAACAGCTAAACTAGTATAAGAACGAATAAAAAGGTACTATAATACTAAGAGATCTGAGGGACCAGATCTTAAGGAGGGAGATAAAGTATAGCTACTATATAAAAACTTTAAGAGTTGACAACTAAGCAAGAAGTTAAATCACATTAGACTAGGACCTTTTAAAGTTAAGCAAAGAATTTTATTAGTTACGTATAAGTTAAACCTACTAGCTAAAATAAAAATCTACCCTATATAGCATATCGCAATGCTAGAGCCAGCACATGGGAGTATTAAGCTACCAGTCTATAAGGCAGACACGTATAGAGGACAAAAGGAAGATAAATGGCAAGTTTTAAAGATTATCAGTTATAAGGATATGGATGACGAAACATAGTATAAAGTAAAGTAGATAGGCTATAGTAAAACTACCTAAGAACCACTAAGCAACCTAGAGAACGCTATAGGAAAGGTATAGGAGTATTAAAAGAAAGCAGGTCAGGCAATATTAATAAAGAAGGATCGCCAAAAAATAAATTACCTAAGGGGGACCCAAGAGGAGCAATTGCTGAGCTACTCGGAGTTATTTCCCTTATAGGAGGAGAGCCAATCCTTTTATTACCCAGCTTAGATAAACCCTGTTAAACCAGTTTCCACTCCTTAGAACGAACCTTCTTACGAATATATTTAAGGCGTTAAAGACGAGTATAAGCTAAACGTTAAGCTTTAAGAATGCGTGCGGACTCTTCTAAGGCACATTAAACCTCAAGGAGTGCGGAGGCCAGCTCACCATTAAGCTTTATAGCGGCAGATTGAACACGAGACCCTATAATAAGTTACTTAGGGAACTTGAAGACTGTTAAGAGTCATAGGACGCGCACACTTAGCGTTAGAAACAGAGCAAACATCGCAGGACGATTAAACATTTACTTTAGTGCACTTAGAGCAAGAAGAGGGTTATTAGGATAAAGAACTCGCTAGCGCAATACAAACCAACCCCTCTTTCGCGCACCTTAAGCAGGGAATCGCCATCACTTCACCTAGTAACAGTATGGAGGAGACCATATAAAGGCGACGCTCAACCCAGGAAAGAGAAGAAGAAGCTTTAGGTATAATAAGTACGGATGTTAACCAGAGTAATTAAGCGGACATTACACCTCTAGTGGATAACTTAGAGATGTTAGAAGTCTTCAAGGACAAAGATAAAAAGGAGGGAGATGGTGTTACGGACGCTTTAAGTACAATATTACAACTACTTAGAGAGGAGTTAGCGGAAGCCAGTTAGTTAATACAGGCACGGTCTAGAATAGATCCAGTAGAACTATATAACAAGGAATAGTAACCGAGGTCACATAATATTAAACGTATTAACTATATTAAACGGAAGGGACATTATGTTTAATACAGATAACACGTACCTCACGTACAAGAGAGGATTTCTTAGGAGTATAGTTATGTATTTAAAGGACCTTAGTCCCTACCATAGATAGTTCTCTCCTTGTAGTGAATCTTAGAATACAATTAGAGTTAATCTGTTAGGCAACCACTCCACTAGTTATTATTACATTGTCGACTTGTCGTACCTATATACCCAGCCTATTAACAGAACCCACCGTAGTTCCTACTACAAGGTTCCGTTACATCGGTAGTAGGGGGTTTGAACGTTATGCCGTATAAAAACGTTATATTACGAGCTTACTTATTAATCGCTGCAAGGGGCTAAATCAACTCTTCTCTCTATCCATAACTACTTAAAGAAGCTCGTAATAGTCGTCTGCCTTACTTATATAGCTTAACGGCCTCGAATTACTCTCTCTGCCTTTATAAGAGCTGTAATTAGAGTCTCATCACCATCCTTTTACTATCCCTTATAGAGTTTAAGGCGCTCTAGTGCATCTAAAGCCTTATTAAGCTTAATAACTTATGGCTTAACCTCCTTATCGCTTTCCTCGTCATCTGGCGCGTTATATAAAGCAATAATTAAGGCCTTAATTGCTTCCTGTAATATAGAGTCCTTAGGCTCTATTAAAGCGTCCTCCCTATCTATATTAATAAAGTTACTAATAGGAATTAATTGCCTAATTTGCCCTGCCTAGCTAAGCTGCTGTAAATACACCTCTAATTCGGCCTTAAGCTGAGGCTCGCTGTACCTGCTTAGCGCACCCTAGGGGCCCTTACGGGGTCCAAATATTATTAAATGCGTGAAGCAATTTATTACGGTTTAAGGGCTAATTTTATACCATACTGCGATGGCCCACTAAATGGCCCTAAGTATATTTATTGTCTTAAGGGGGTTCCTATTTTGTTCTACCTAATCTACCATATAGGACAGCTAGTAGCGGCGGTAATAGGCTTTAAAGGTTTAAATTATACCCTAATCTAGAGGCTGATAGAGAGAGGTAACTGTCTGTATAAGTAGAGGTTGTAAATTGCATTACGCGCAGAGCGTATGCGGCAGGGGCCGCATGGCGTAGCGTAGGTCACCTAACCACCTACGGCCCGATAGATAGCCCGACCTTTACTACCCCTTTCTTTCTCTTTTGGTAGACAAGACAGACACGAATAAACCAAGAACCAGAACTACTTATTGCAATT
>Ga0307507_10008961_pt1 | contig 13575 bp, 14 predicted proteins | sample 7_EM_MG_FD_207223 | JGI IMG/M metagenome (GOLD analysis project Ga0307507, IMG submission 207223) | Populus trichocarpa ectomycorrhiza microbial communities from riparian zone in the Pacific Northwest, United States - 7_EM | ecosystem: Host-associated > Plants > Roots > Unclassified | place...
ATTCGGTTTCAGTCATAGATATGTCAAATCTTCATTAAATCTCTTGAAAATTGGTTGAATGATGGATATTTACAGGCTCTACTATGTTATATAACCCATTTAATTTTCAGAGTAATGATAATTGAGATACAGATGGTTTATATTGATACAATGAATTTTATACAAAAAAACCAGTCTGAACTGGTCTAAATCAGTTCCATGGACCATAAAAGACCAGTCCTAGGTGGTCCAGTCTGGTCCCCACAATATCTGGGTCAGTCCTAGACTGGTTGCGGTTCATGGTTGCCCATTTTGGGGGCAAAAAACCGGACTGAACCAGACTTGCGAACACTAGAAACTACAAACATTTGTAATGAAAAAAGAGGACACTACAAAAATTTGTAGTCTCAATTATTGGACACTACAAACTTTTGTAGTCTGACTTGAATGCTGTTGGTAAACATATGTATACAAACTCTCAAATGAGCAAGTTTGGTACGTTTTCGGGTTTTTTGTCTCCCTCTGCTTGATATAACATGAACCCAAAATAGATTATGGTTCCTATAATATTTAAGCATATATCCAATCAATTTCCCCATCAAAAACATGCAGGGATTCAATGAATGTGAATGGATGGGTTTGGATGATGAGTTGGCAATAGTGTTCATTCTAAACACAAACAAGAGACTACAACATTTGTGAACACACGACAAACTGAAATCCAGTTGATGACATTGATGTCATCCAAATCAAGCACAGTAAAGCTGATGCTCAATTTGGGTGTCATCAACCCATCATTTTCTTCACCACCATCATCATCCACACCTCCCACCTACCATTGCCTCCTCACCACATTGCCACGTTGCCTCATTGCCATCCCCTTGTTGACACCATCACCATTGGCCAACACCATCCACATGCATCATCCACAACCACCATGCACGAATCACGTGGCAATGCCACATCACCATATGAACGAGCACCAGCAACGACAATGCAACAGATTCCAAGCTGCCATGTTGCCAACAGCAATGTAGCCACCAAATGACAAATGACGACATTGTTGTCATTTGTCCCCTTCATTCTAGGTGAGTCTTTATTACCCATCCCCCCTCTCAGTGTTTTTAACAATGGCACCAGGTGCCACATCACCTCTCTTGGTGACATGGCAACCAAATGATGAACTCCACAACCACGATGTGATGACCACACCCCAATGCAAATACAATACAACCACCACTGGGGAGGACACCATGCAACAACGATGACAATGGACAATGAACCCAATACTGACAAACACAACAATGCAGCAACATGAATGATGACAAGGGCCCACCACCACTACCAACGAACAGTGATGGGAACCCACCACCACCATGCACCAATGGTGATGAGTGCCCAGCACCACCATGAACCAATGGCAACGAGGCCACCACCCACCTATGGCGACAGGCACACCACACCCATGAACAGCAATGGGGCTCACCACTGCCCACCACTCCCTGTCCCTCCCCCTTTCCTGTCCCTCTCCCCTCCCTCTTCCTCCCCCCTCCCCCTCCCTCTCCCTCTCCCTCTCCCCTCCCTATTCCTCCCCCCTCCCACTCCCAGTTTCACCCCCCTCTCACTCCCTCCCTTTCCCCACTTCCACTCCCTCCCCCTCCCTGTTTCTTCCCACTCCCTTTAATGTACAATATAATAGAATGAATTTTATGTAGTTATTACATAGATGTCAATTTAATCTGTTTAGATGTTAATGTTAGAAGGAAGTTGTTTAAGTTATAACATGCCCTTCTTTTCCACATCTTCCCGACACCCCCTTCCCTTTATCACCCCCCTTCCCTTCTTCAACATCCCCTTCAACATCCCCCCATTCCCTTTGAAACATATGTAGTTAAGTAAATTTTATGTAGCTATTAAATACACCTTTTCAGATTGGAATGTCATAGGGAAATCTAAGGAAATCTTGTTATGTTAGTAATGGGTTTTGTGGTTCTTTGTCACATGGGAAAGAAATTGCATGGCAATTAAAACATCACATGATTTAATTCAGGAGCAATGAAGCTTGTCAAAATTTCTGCTGTATTGTGTGATCATCACATCCACTATAGGTATCATTGTGTCAAATAGAGCAACCTATTATGGATCATATTGTTTTGATTTTTTTGCAATTGCTTTTTCTTTGACTATGGTGCTTTGCATAGATGTGCATACATTCCACATGACATTGACTGTGAACATTGAAAGCATTCACAGTTCATGTGACACTGACTGAGAGGCCTTGAAAGTGTCAAAAATTCACGTGACCTTTACCATGTGTTTAGTGTTCACATGATGTCTGAAAATCCATATGTGGCATTTAGGACATCACATGATTTAGTTCAAGAGATATGTAGCTCACCAATGTTTTTGCAGTATTGTGTGATCACTATGTCTGTTAGAGATATCGCTTTGTGAAATAGAGCAACCTATACTTGTATTCAAATCAAGCAAGTCAGGTGAAATCAGCAATGTTAATCAAGTGGACTTGCCAGTGATTCAATGTCTATTAGCACTGTAATGTTAATGTATTTCATTTATTTTGCCTATCAAACTTGTACAAGTTAGATGTGTTACCATAAGAACTTTTTTACAAATCAATTAACTCTATAAACTGTAGCAAGCTCTGCAGCTTGCTGTGCTACATTATAAGTTATCAGCATAAGGTCTGAGTTAATAGGTTGAGTCACATGACTGAGTATGGTATGGGATAGGCATTCCAAGTGGTATGGGATCTTCTGTAGTCTCATCTACCACATGGGGTTGTGTTCAATTACAGATACAATGACATGCAATGTGAATATGGCTCAACATTACAGCCATTTGCAAAAAGGTGTAATATTTCAAGGTATTTGAATGTCATGAGTAGCAAGAGATTCTTTAAGCTGTAGACCTACTTGCCTTTCCAATTGATAGCACATTACTTCTGATTGGGGATGGCATCACTCTGCTTTAAAGGATTGGACCAATCATCTTGATATTGTAACACATGTGCAAAATACTCAGCACAAAACACTTGATTCCATAATTTGTAGTCTTCAATAAAATGGAGATTTTATAATAGCCTTCAGTAAAGGGGATAGATTTCCAGCTGGTTGACAGCACATTACCTTGAGCTGAAACATGCACTCAACTTTAATAGATTGGATTACATATTTTGGGCTGAATACTTAGAGCAGGAACACTTAATTCCATTTTGAGTGGTTTTCAAAGAGACTATATTCACATACTAGTAGACTACTTCATAAGGTGGTCTGGAATGTCTGAATTGTTTATAGATAGCTGAGTTGGGACTGGTTTGTAATAGACACTCAAGGACTGCTTAAAACAGAAGTATGTACCTAGGCCTGGGAAATCTTAAATGCCTTGTGATGTATTATGCTCAGAAAAACCTGGGATAAATAATTAAACTGATTTTCAAAGGATGAAGTTTCATATATAGCCTCCCATGGTTGCTTAAAATGTCAGCAAAAATCTGAAGAACCTGTCCACAAAAAATGGAGCCCAATGGACCAGTATTGCAGCCTGCAGAAATAATTTGCATATTTTTTCAAAAGGACCCCAGACACCCTGTGACAGGTTTGGAATGATGGTATGGCTTGGTATTGGTATGAGGTGGTTTGGTATTGGAATGGTACCATGGAATGGGTACCCTTAAGATTCCCTAATTCCAAGAATTGGACCACCTCATAGGTACCCAAAAATGGGTGACTGAAGTGTGCAAAACAGCAACGCCATGACATGACAATGAAGGACGACCCCACAACATGACAACAATGACAACAGATGATGCAATGACCATGGCCACACAAATGGATGACAATGTGGCAAGCAAATGATGAATGACAACAGATGTCATTGTTTGTTGTTGTTGTTTATCCTCTAATAGGATGGTGAGCATCCCCTTCCCATAGTTGTCCCAGCCCCCCTCACTTACATGACACAACTAGTGCTTGAAAGTCTGGTTAGATCCGGTTATTGGACCCCTGATGCCTCTAACCAAGACCAAGACCAGTTAGTGTCAGCACAAAAACTCAAAAAGACCAAACTGGACCAATACTAACCAATTATAGCCAGTTAGTTGTGGTTATTCATTGGTTACGCAACTGGTTATAACCAGTCACAGTTATAACCAGTTACTTGATGGTTACCTAGTTATAGAATACCCAAAACATAGTGGTCTTATTTTAATTAAATGTATATAGTATGTAACAACTCAAATGGCAAGCTCAAAATCATCGACCTGGCATGTCCATTGACATGCCAGGTTGTTGTCATCCACAATTGGGCTGGCAGTTGTTGGTGGTGGTGAGTGGAGGAGGGTCCAACAATGACAAATGATGAACATTGGTCATTGTTCAGTTGCAATGTGGTACCTGGATTCAGTGTTAGAGAGATGAGTGGTGGGGGGGTTACTCACTGCAGCTTGTCGTTGTCTGTTTCCATGGCCATGGCCCTGCTTCTCATGTGTAAAATGAAGAGGGGAGGGTAATCAGATGGCTCTGTTGTTGGTTGCCATGTTGGTGATGGCAATGTGATACCTGCTTCTGGTTTGAAGAAATGAGAGGGGGAGAGCAGTCGGATGGCTTACCTGGTTGTCTGTCATTTGTTATCACTCGTTCATTGTTAGTTGCCACATCACTGTTAGCAATGTGGCACCTACTTCTCATGTGAAAAGAAGGGAGGGGGGAGAGGGTCAGGTTGCTCACCTTGAGTAATGTGGACAGCAACGATGACATGCATTGTCACTGTCTTCACCATATGTCATTCGAAACAGTGTGCCGTCTTCACTGTATGTCATCTGAAATGGTGTGTGCTAATGGGCTTGTGATGTGCCATTGCCATGCTATCGTTGTCATTGGGGTGTGCAGTGTGGTGGGGGGTGGTTGAACAATGGTTGCTGGTGGTGGTGCAGGTTGGAGGTGGGGGTGATGCAGCAAAGGTGGGTGGTCAGGATGATGGTGTGTTGAGAAAGAAAGCATTTGTTTGTAGATAACATGTCTGTGATGTTCCCAGAAAACACTGCTCACACATGGTCACTTACATGATCTTAGTAAGCTGTAAAGACTGGTTATAACCAGTCCTAACTGGTCATTGTTTGGTCTTGCACACTTTGAGATCATGACTAACTGAAGACTGGACCATGGTTATGGTTAGTAGCAGTTAGGATATTTTGTGGTCTCTACAGGTTACAGTCCAGTCTGGTCTTGGTTAATTTTCAGTTAAGTAACCTAACTTTCAAACACTAGACACAACAGGACCATGATGCCCACGTCACCATGCAAAATGGCAACACCACAACATGACAGTGAAGGACGACCTTACAACATGACAACAACAATGATGGATGACACAACAACCACAGTGATATGGGTTAAATCAATTTAACCATATAAAATCCGATTTTTGCGATTTTAATATCATACACCTTCATAGACACTATTTACAAATTGCAATGATTTTAAGAGTCTTTGAACATTCCCTGTTCAGTAGAATAAAAGTGCAAATGTGTAGAATCTGAATTAGGATGAACACCTTGGAACTGGCAGCAGAGCTCATCTGTCATGACATTATACTTAAAGCCTATCTAGGATTCACCCACCACAAAATAGAGTATAAAAGGTACTCTGGAGTAGACACCCCAATGCAGGGAATATAAAATTGCATTAACTATCATGGGCTTAGGAAAGGAATACAGGATTTTACATGATGAAAACTAGAGTTTTAAAATTAAGACTTGTGATAAAATACCAGTTCTATGAAGGAGAAAATGATAGACACTTTGTGTCATGTCCTACAATGCACTACACTAAAAGAAATCACTAAGTGTATGGTTTGCAGCCATAGAAAGTCATGTATGGCAATTCCCATGCATGCATCAAAAGTGATGCATTGTCAGCCACAATGGTCAGAAAACTCAAATATAGGAAGAAAACTGTTCTGGTTGCATCTCATGCAATGGGATGTCTTCATGCCATATGAGAAACATATGATACAATATTTTAGAGAGATCTATCATACTCTGATGAAGAGATAAGTATTTTCTATTGAAGATCTACCAAGAGAATCATGAGCCAGAGGTTGATGGCAACACAAATCAGTGCATCAGCATACCTATCAAAACTCAGATGCAATATATGAAAATAGTAACCAAACTATAGAGAAGACAAACACAAGAGATCAAAGAGAGATAAAAATAGCTACACTGGCTATTACTGTGTATGCATCAATACTGATGTGTTCCACAAAAACACTACAAAACCTGTAGTGTCCCTTGAGAAAGGCTACAAAATATTATGATACCCTAGTAAAATGATTCAGTTATTCAGCTTTCACATTTGTACCCATGTAAAACATGTAGATAAGGATTTTTGTATTTAAGGAGTGCATGGCTAGGTCAAATACACAAGGAATTGTCCCATGTTGACCAGTTAGCTGCACTCCAAGTAGAGACTTAGGAGGTGGGCAACTGTATACAACAAGGAGATTACTTTGTGGTCAGATAGTACAGTGTGAACGAAGCCAGCATGCTTGGGGGTCAACTTGCTTGAAGACATTTGAATTAAGAGTGTTGAAAAGACTTAGAACAGAAAAGTCATAACTTCATTCTATCAAATTATCCTATACCACACCCTTCATGTTAAATTATTTTCAAAGTCTTAGGACTATGATTTGCAATTAAATACATTAAAACTTGTATTAAAACAATACTATTGAGACTTTTGAGAACACAAGTGATATTTTTCAATATCAAAGGCCCTGAACTCTTGTACCAAATGGTGATAGTGTGTGTGTGTGTTAGTGAGTGAGTGTCAGGTGTTTTAGGGTTTTTCCCAAGGCACTTGATCCTTGTTTTGCATTTAGCACACTTTCATGTTCATCCCCATGCAATGCATATCAACAGCTGAGACAGATGTCAACATGGTGGCAACCAAGACACAATGACACAATATGATGGTGGACACAACATGATGATGAACAACGGACCACAACATGATGGCAGACATGACACAACAACAACAACAGACAATGACAACACAACAGAAGACACAACACAACAACAACAACAGAAAATGATGACTGACAACAGCTGTTGTTGGTCATCATTGTCGTTGTCTCTGATACAACAGTGAGCACCCCCCATCCCACAATTGGCAATGCAACACAACCACAATGACATGATGTGACCTCTCATTTTGTACATAGACATGTCTTACTCTTGTATTTACAACTGACCCCTGGTGTGTAATATACTCTGCTTTGATTTGGACTATTTGATGTATTTGGCAAACATGGCACAGCCAAACAAATGTCTTGAATATTGACTATTCCATATGGATTCCACATGGAATGGTCCATATGGAACATCTGGAGGAGTGTAAAGTACTGTCTCACAAGCAGGACACCATGGAAAGCAATTATCATTCCTCAATCATTTATCATGTGTTCATGATTTTCTCTTCTTAATCTCTTCCCCCCTAGCCATAGATCTGTGAACACCTTCCACCCCTTGCAATCCAACCCCTCCTTGTCCCAATGTGCTCCCAGTCCTATCCAACATTTATGCTAGTGAATGGATATGTTCACAACCGAACCACACCCTATGCTCATCCACCTCATTTAACTAGCCATACCAAGAGCAATTCTTTGTCCTCCACATATTTTGTTTTAGGGGGGGAGATGTATTGGAGCATCGAAGGATCCCATGCACCCACATCATTTTTCTGTCCTCCTTCTCCTATGGAATAAACCATTCATTTGTGTAGGACATGACTAGATGTCTTGGGTACAAGACACTGGATGCAAGCCACATTAATTTGAACAAAAATATTGTAAAGAAATTGTAAAGAAATTTCAAATAATTTCAGTGACAATGTCTGAAATATTGTAAAATTATTGTGCTTTATTTTTAGAGTATTCTTTTCAAAGATCTTGTATAGAAATTGGGAGTGAGGAATTCTAACCATAAATTTCTCCAATACAATTTCTTCAGAGTTACTTTTTTCAAAGTTATTTTGAAAAAAATGTGATTCGTATTTTTTTTCAAAAGGAACTTAGCAAAATATTGTAAAAAAATTGTTATCAGTGAATAGAGAAGTAAGCAAAATATATTTGTAATTTCTTTGACAAATTCTGTGTATAAAGATTTTAACTGCAGAACCCACAATTTCTTTAAAATAAATTAACTGAAGTTAGCATTGAAAAAGTTGTGAATTATTTCTGACATTAAAAGGAGTTTTTTTGCAGTGATTTTGAGAAAATTATAGTGCAAGAAATTCTGATTTTGTATTGTGTTTTCTCTCCACTATGTTATTACATATATGTGCAGAGGAATGGTTACTCAACCTGCTTAGTCTGGAAATAGCTACAAACTTTTTATTGTGCACAATAACTTTCACAATAACATTGACAAAATTACTGTGAAAAGATTGTATCAGCCATTCATCTTCATGGATACTTCTTTCTGGCAGTCCATATCAGTGTTGTCATTGTAATCATAAGAATCATCATGATCTTGGTGCTGGCCATTGCTGTCTTCATCATCTTCTTGTGGTTGTATGACTTTTCAATATTTGACTGCTTCACACCTGCAAATGAGTGAGATCCATGACTTTAAATTTCTATTTTTCTTCCACAGTCTGTGTGAGGTTCATGGCCATCATCATCATCATTGTCATCACCATCATCATGGTCTTGTTGTTTGTCATCATTGTCTTCATCATCATCGTGTGGTGACATCAATTTTCAATATTTCACTGCTTCACACCTGCAAATGATGCAAATTTCTATTTCTCTTCCACAGTCTCTATCAGGGTCATTGTCATCATTGTAATGGTTGTTGTTATTGTTGTTGTTGTCTTTCTGCACATTAGCATTGTCTGCATGATTGTTGTGCAGGTGTGTTAATTTTATATAATTTGCTGCTCTGCAGTGGCAAATGACTCAGATCCGCCAGTAAAAATTTAAATTTCTCTTCTGCAGTCTGCATCAGGGTCATTGTCATCATTGCCATCATTGTCATCATCATTGTCATCGTTGTCTTTGTGCTCATCATCATTGTCTGCATCATTGTTGTGCAGTTGTATCAATTTTAAATAATTTGCTGATCTGCAGTGGCAAATGACTGAGATCCATCAGTAAAAATTTAAATTTCTGTTCCACAGTCTGCATCTGGGTGGTTGTCGTCATCGCCATCATTGTTGTTGTTGTCTTTGTGCTCATCATTGTCATCTGCATCATTGTTGTGTGGTTGTGTCAATTTTAAATAATTTGTTGCTCTGCAGTGGCAAATGACTGAGATTCATCAGTAAAAATTTAAATTTCTGTTCCACAGTTGGCATCAGGGTAGTCATTGTCATTGCCATCATCATCATCATCATCTTCATCGTCTTCGTGCTCATCATCATTGTCTGCATCATTGTTGTGGGGTTGCATCAATTTTAAATAATTTGTTGCTCTGCAGTGGCAAATGACTGAGATCCATCAGTAAAAATTTAAATTTCTCTTCCACAGTCTGCATCAGGGTCATTGCCATCATCACCATGGTCATCATTGTTGTCTTCATTGTCTTCATGCTCATCATCATTGTCGACATCATTGTTATGCGGTTGCATCAATTTTAAATAATTTGCTGATCTGCAGTGGCAAATGACTGAGATCCATCAGTAAAAATTTAAATTTCTCTTCCACAGTCTGCATCTGGGTGGTCGACATTGTCTTCATGCTCATCATTGTCATCTGCATTATTGTTGTGTGGTTGCGTCAATTTTAAATAATTTGTTGCTCTGCAGTGGCAAATGACTGAGGTCCATCAGTAAAAATTTAAATTTCTGTTGCACAGTTGGCATCAGGGTCATTGTCATCATCGCCATCATCATCGTCTTCATGCTCATCATCATTGTCTGCATCATTGTTGTGCAGTTGCATCAATTTTAAATAATTTGCTGATCTGCAGTGGCAAATGACTGAGATCCATCAGTAAAAATTTAAATTTCTCTTCCACAGTCTGCATCTGGGGGGTCGTCCTCATCATCTTTGTGCTCATCATCATCATCTGCATCTTTGTGTGGTTGCATCAATTTTAAATAATTTGTTGCTCTGCAGTGGCAAATGACTGAGATCCATCAATAAAAATTTTAATTTCTGTTCCACAGTCAGCATCAGGGTTGTTGTCATCATCACCATTGTCGCCATTGTTGTCATCATTGTCGTCGTTGTCTTCGTGCTCATCATTGTTGTCTGCATCATTGTTGTGTGGTTGCATCAATTTTAAATAATTTGCTGATCTACAGTGGGAAATGACTCAGATCCATCATTAAAAATTTAAATGCCTCTGCCAGAGCCTGCATCAGGGTCATCGTCATCATCACCATCATTGTCGTCATTATCATCATCATCATCTTTGTGCTCATCATCATCATCTGCATCATTGGTGTGGGGTGCTGTCAATTTTAAATAATTTGCTGCTCTGCAGTGGCCAATGACTCAGATCTGTCAATATTTCTCTTCCACATCCTGCATCAGGGTCATCATTGTCATCGCCATCATTATCATTATCATCTTCATGCTCACCATCATCATCTGCATCATTGTTGTGTGGTTGCATCAATTTTCACTATATCTCAGTCATTTGCCAGTGCAGAGCTTCTCTGTTCACTGATAACAATTTTTTTACAATATTTTGCTAAGTTCCTTTTGAAAAAAATATGAATCACAAAATAACTTTGAAAAAAGTAACTCTGAAGAAATTGTACTGGAGAAATTTATGGTTAGAATTCCTCACTCCCAATTTCTATACAAGATCTTTGAAAAGAATACTCTAAAAATAAAGCACAACCAAAGGTGAGGCAAATATTCTTGAGCAACTCTCACGTTTCCATAGTCCAGCATCCTGGCAGATGCCTACTCCATTCTCTGGGTGTTCAGGGTCCTCCTTAGGTGTTTGAGGGTTGTCATCACATAGATAGACATGTTTGTATTGTGTTTGTACAGTCCTCAGTTCAATACCACCATCTTGCCTGTGTCTATGCAATCTCTGTGTCAGCTCAGCCCTCTCCACCAGCTGTGACCCACCTGCCAACTTAATATGTGTACCCTATATCTGAAAACTACCTGAATTCAGCTGAGCTTGGGCAGAGCTTGGCAGGAATCATAGGGGGACAATAAAGACCTCATGGGAACCATCTGGCAAAGTGGTGCTACATTGTTTTTTTTTGGCAGCACATGACCAAAAGGTCCATGCACAGCTGCAGGGTATATAAACCCTCAACAAATGAATATGTTTGACTGGGCTTTGTCCCATTTCATTGTATAACAGTATAAGTAGTAACTTTAATAGTAATAGTCATGCTTTTTTATGAGTATACATATATGATACATATTGTACTTTATATATACTGTAACTACTTAAACATGAACAGTTTTTAGATATCTGTTGAGTTTGAGAGCAACTGGCAACAACCAACCTCAAAATGAGGCAACCACAACTGATGGTCTGGTTGCATTCAGTTCAGTTTCGGTCAGATTTTTGGTCCATGCAACTGAACCCTTAAACACTACTCTCATACAGTAAAGCTTTCTCTGGCCTCACCATATTACATGGATTCTGACTTTCCATGGTTGAAATTAGGATATCCCTCTTTCAACCCCTCAGTTTTTCATTGCCCACCCACTTCATCCCTATCACTGGGGAGAGGTGGCTATTTGCCCAATGGGCACATGAGCAGGCATATATTGATTAGAGGCATTAATGCTCTCCCATATTCTTCCCATATGCCTACCATGTACATTTGAAATTTAATTCAAGTAAGCTCCAAAATGCAGGATTCCTAGTTACAGAAAAAATATGCCCATCAAAATGGGCAATAATATGTGGCTGAGTTGTCCATTCAATATGGGACTACAATGTGGCCAATAGGCACATCACAGTCACATCCTTGATGTATTGCCACTCTAAAGTAAATATGCACATACAAATGCAATCAATTTGATGATTATTAAAAAAAAGCTTTGCATTTACCCAGGGAACACATCAAGAAAAAAATGAAAAAACTGACCTCATTACATACATTTTGGGAATGATGCTAAATGCTTATTAGTGAATTTCCAAAAAATACAGCTGTTGGCTAGTACAGTAAAATTTTGCATCCCCCAGCAAAAATTAGATATTGGAATGGCAGGGAGACTTTAGTGTCCAATATTAGCACTTGGTGAGTAATAGCAAAATGTATAAAAAACTATTAATATAAAAATCACTGGACAATGATGACAATATGTGACAACTTGAAAAGCAGGATTCTTCCAGTTCTTCATATTTTCTTAGCAGAATAAAAGGGAAATTGGGTGGGATTGGAGCTAGGAGGTTGTATACCAATTTTTGTGGCAAAATGTTTTGTGGGAGGTGCCCAATCAAAATTGTGCCAGTGTTGGTAGGGCATAGTAGTTAGCATTGATAACAACAATTATTATAACTTACTGCAGTCAGCAATGTAATTACCTAGCATATCAATTGTTTAGCACTTATGTCAGGACAGCCAGTCATAATTAGCATTGATAATAACAATTACTCTAGTTAGCAACATAATCAATTAGCATTATTAATAATTATGCATACTTAGTGCATAGCTTACTTTTATCTACTTACCTGTTAGCATCAGCAAAGTAATTGATTAGCACTAAGTTTTGTGACATTTAGTGACTGACAACTTGTAGGGTGTGCTGAGGCCATAGCATGACTGGCTGTCCTGATCAGATGTACAAAGCTGATTCTGACATAAGTGCTAATCAATGCTAGATAATAGCAAGCTATGCACTGAGTACAGATGATTATAATGCTAACTATGACAGTATGACTGGCTATCCTGATCAGATGTATGAGGCTGATCCTGACATGAGTGCTAATCAATCACTTTGCTGATGCTAAATACTAGTAAGCAATGCACTGAATACAGATGGTTATTAATGGACCCACTGTTAAAATGGTATGGAATGCATCTGGAATCCACCCACTATTCCATGAAATTCATCCACCAATCCTATGGAATCCATATACCATTCCATCAAATGGATTAACCCAGGGAGGGTGAAGTACAGCTGATATTGTGGCTGGGTGTTCTTCTCCATAAATTTTGTTTCGAGCATCCAGAACTTGGATATTCAACTCCTCTGCTTCTATAATTTTTCCAAGCCCTCTGTATGTAGATGCAAGATATTCCATGGCTAATATTGTATTTGGGTGTTCTTCTCCAAGAATTCTCTTTCTTGCATCCAGGACTTGGATCTCCAGCCTCTCTGCTTCTACATATTTTCCCAAGTCACAGTATGTGGATGCAAGATTTGCCTTGGCTGATATGGTGGCTGGATGTTCTTCTCCATAAATTCTCTTTCTGGCATGCAGAACTTGGATCTCCATCTTCTCTGCTTCTGTGTGTTTACCCAGGTCACTGTACATGGATGCAAGATTTCCCATGGTTAAGATTGTGTCTGGGTGTTCTTCTCCAAGAATTTTCTTTCTGGCATCCAGAACTTGGATTGTCAGCTTCACTGCTTCTGTATCCTTTC
>Ga0307507_10008963_pt1 | contig 13571 bp, 11 predicted proteins | sample 7_EM_MG_FD_207223 | JGI IMG/M metagenome (GOLD analysis project Ga0307507, IMG submission 207223) | Populus trichocarpa ectomycorrhiza microbial communities from riparian zone in the Pacific Northwest, United States - 7_EM | ecosystem: Host-associated > Plants > Roots > Unclassified | place...
GTGTCTACTCTAGAGCACTTTTTATACTCTATTTCGTGGTGGGTGAATCCTAGATAGACTCCAAGCAATGTCACAATGCATAGTACTGCTGCCAGCTCCAAGGTCTTGATTCTATTTCAGATTCTACACATTTGCACTTTTAGTCTACTGAACAGGGCGTGTTCAAAGACTCTCTGCATCATTGCAATTGTAAATAGTGTCCACAGAGGTGTATGATGCTAAAATCGCAAAAAATCAAATTTTATAGGGTTAAATTGATTTAACCCGTATCAGAGGTTCAGGGAAGTTTCTTCCATGAACATTGGTTTCATGATATGGAGTAAGAAGTCTTCCATGAAACACATTGTGTATGTTCCATTGAATTGGAAGTTGCAACTTGTATGTCACTGGTCCCAGTACCTCTGAAATCTCAAAGGGTCCTTCTCGTAAGGAATCCATCTTTGGGAACTTGTGTCCTCTGTTAAGGTGTTGCCCATCTAACCATACTCAGTCTCCTTTACTAAATGAAGGGGAGTTCTTCTTCGATCATTTAATTTGAACTTGTTGTGCTAGCTCATGAGCAGCTCGAGCGTTGTCTCTTATCCTTATGAGTTCTGATAATCTTCATTCTACTGCAGGGACATTTGTCTTTGAGAATGCTGGTGGAACTCCAGTGGGTTCGCATCCATACATGAGGTAGAATGGGGTTCATTTCGTAACTGAATGGGGTCATCCATTGTATGTGAACTCAGCGATAGGGAGGTGTTTATCCCAATCTTCTGGAACTTGTTTGCAGAAGATTCAGAGGTATACTTCAAGTTCTCTATTGACTTGCTCTGTTTCTCCATCTGTTTCTGGATGGTATGCAGTACTGACTCATTGATTGATTCCACATAGTTTCATTAATCCTCTATAGGTTCTTGAGATGAAAAGAGGGTCTCTGTCAGATTAGTGTTGCTGCGGTTTTGGCTTTTAGCTGGCTCAAGCCACAGCTGAGCCGAAATTGAAGCTGAGCTGATGGACCTGGCTCGGCTGCTGCTTCAGCCAGCTGGAGCTGGGATCAAGCTGGGATTTTGAGCATCATCAACCACAGTAGGCTAGCTCATTCAAAACAAATAAAATTGGCTCTTTTCTGTACATGTTATTCAAATAGTAGTATAATATACTGTAAATGAACCTAAGATCATAGGAAATAGCTAAGAATTGCCTGAGACAGAGTCACCCCTACCAAACAGAAAATGTCAAATATCTCTGGAACACAGAACCACGAAGCCCTCATCTCTTTGGGTCCTTCAAATGACACTGGAAGACATTGTAAACGAGCCCTCAACGATAAAAAAGGGTGAAAAACTGACCGAGATAGAGCTTAACCCCCCAAAACCCGAAAATGTAAGATATCTTCAGAGCACAGACACGCACACCCCTCGTCTATTTGGGCCTTTAAATGACAATGTAGTAGATTGTAAACGAGCTTTAGATCATAAGAAACAGTTGAAAATTGACTGACCTAGGGTACCTGCCCACCATAACAGAAAATATAAGATATCTCTGGAGCGCAGAAATTCGAACCTGTCATCTCTTTGGGTCCTTCAAATGACACTAGAAGACATTGTAAACGAGCCCTCAACAATACAAAAGGGTGAAAAACTGACTGAGGTAGAGCTTAACCCCCCCAAAACCCAAAAATGTAAGATATCTTCAGAGTGCAGACATGCACACCTCTTGTCTATTTGGGCCCTTCAAACGACAATGTAGTAGATTGTAAACAAGCTTTAGATCATAAGAAACAGTTGAAAATTGACTGACCTAGGGTACCTGCCCACCAAAGCAGAAAATGTCAAATATCTCTGGAACGCGGAGATGCGAACCTGTCATCTCTTTTGGACCTTCAAATGACACTAAAATGCACTGTAAACGAGCCTTTAACAAAGGAAAATGATGGAGAACTCATGAAAATAGAGTATACCCTCCTCCTGAAACATAGCATGACAGATATCTGCAAAATATGATGGCAGATACCCTTTTCACCTGACAGCTGAAGTTCTCATGAGATGTCAACCATCTGACACCCAGATTCACATGCCTTTTCTCTTCTTCTCATACTACCACCTCCCATGCCACCTCCCCCCAAATTTATGTATGATCGTAGACCTAAGTAGTGTACTATATGAATTGTAAATAAGTTCTACACTGCCTAACCTAAGAATGGGCACCATAATGGCCCAATAATAGCCCTAAGAAACATGCAATGGGTGCCAGAGAGTCACCATGAGGCTATATTGTATCTTGGTGAGTTCTGTACCATTTCCTACCAAATAAATATTGAATACCAGGTATTTGCTGTCGGTTTTAGGGCCTGAAGAGACAAGAGGCATCTGCCATCATATTTTGCAGATATCTGTCATGCTATGTTTCAGGAGGAGGGTATACTCTATTTTCATGAGTTCTCCATCATTTTCCTTTGTTAAAAGCTTGTTTACAGCGCATTTTAGTGTCGTTTGAAGGTCCAAAAGAGACGACAGGTTCGCATCTCTGCATTCCAGAGATATTTGACATTTTCTGCTTTGGTGGGCAGGTACCCTAGGTCAGTCAATTTTCAACTGTTTCTTATGATCTAAAGCTTGTTTACAATCTACTACATTGTCATTTGAAGGGCCCAAATAGACAAGAGGTGTGCATGTCCGCACTCTGAAGATATCTTACATTTTCAGGTTTTGGGGGGGGTTAAGCTCTACCTCAGTCAGTTTTTCACCCTTTTGTATTGTTGAGGGCTCATTTACAATGTCTTCTAGTGTCATTTGAAGGACCCAAAGAGATGACAGGTTCGCATTTCTGCGCTCCAGAGATATCTTATATTTTCTGTTATGGTGGGCAGGTACCCTAGGTCAGTCAATTTTCAACTGTTTCTTATGATCTAAAGCTTGTTTACAATCTACTACATTGTCATTTAAAGGCCCAAATAGATGAGAGGTGCACATGTCTGCGCTCTGAAGATATCTTACATTTTCAGGTTTTGGGGGGTTAAGCTCTATCTCGGTCAGTTTTTCACCCTTTTTCATCGTTGAGGGCTTGTTTACAATGTCTTCCAGTGTTGTTTGAAGGACCCAAAGAGATGACAGCCACATGTACACCCATTCCCATGCTATCTCACACTCTCACTTATTTTCTGCTATTTTCTATTTATTTTCAATACCCTAGAGTTTCTATGATAGTTCTATGCTCGAAATATACATTACATTGTGTATCTATGCAGTAGACAGGATATAATTTATCCAGATTTATCTTCACATCACTTTGAAATTATGTGCCAGCTTGAGCCAGCTTTGAGTTGGCTAAAAGCCAAGCTGAGCCACTTGAGGAAATTTAGCTGGCTTACATCAGCTGGCTCCCAGCTAGCCAAGCTGTGGCAACACTATGTCAGATATGATGATCTCTGACATTCCAAATTGTTTGAACATATGATCGAAATGGAGTTCAGTGGCTTCAAGTGCAGTTAATTCTTTACTGCAAGGGATGAAAATTACCCCCTTTGTAAGGCCATGGTCTACCACAACCATAATGTGGTCATGGCCCTTCTTTGTCTTAGGTAATCCAGATATAAAATCTTGTGTTATCATCTGGAATGGTTTCATTGCCGTGGATTTAATTGGCTGGGTCAGCGGTTGGGTAGGATGTGTGTTGATCTTATTTTGTTGACAGGTGGCGCAACCTGCAACATATTCGTATATGAAGTGGCGTAATCTTGGCCACCAGTAATGTCTTTGCACCATTTCTAGGGTGGTTTCTTTTCCTGGGTGTCCTGTCATTGGTGATTCATGTATCTCCTGTACAATAGCTTTTCATACAGAGCTTTTGTCAGGGATATAGCATTGATCATGGTAGAATAGCATTCCATCTTCTATCTTCCAGTCTGAGAGGTTCAATTTGATCGGTGGACCCCTTTCATAGAAAGGATGTTTGTAATGTTTTTGACCAATTCATCTGAGGTTGCTGCTGATTCTATCATCTTTGCAAGTTTGATATTTATGAGATTAATGAATAGCTCATCTGGTAATAGAACGAGATCTTCATTATCTGTGTCTTCTTCTGGTACATGATCTGGTCTTCTGGACAGTGCATCTGATTGGACCATTTTGGATCTGGGTACATGCATTAACTTGGTATTGAATCTGATGAGGTACAATGCCCATCGTGCTTGTCAGCAGTTTAACTTCTGCACTTTTCAGAAATATGTCAGGTTCTTGTGATCTGACAGTAATTATGACCTCATGTTCGCTTCCTTCTAGGAAGTGTCTCCATGTTTGTAGGGCTCTTATGATCCCTAATAATTCTCTGTCATATATGTTGTAGTTTCTTTCTGTTGCCGTTAGGCTGTGGGAGATGTAACTGCATGGCTTTAGATCTCTGTTATTGTTGAGTTGTCATAAGATGGCTCCTGTAGCCCATTTAGATGCATCAGATTCAATGAAGAATTGTTTTGATGGATCTGGTATGATAAGAATGGGTTCTTCCAGGAACTTCTTCTTTAATCTTTCAAAGGCCATTTGACACTCTTGTGACCATTCAAAAATTTTTGTCTTCTTTGTAAGTTCATTCAGGGGTTTGGTAATCTCCACATATTTACCAATAAATTTTCAGTAAAAGTTGCTGAATCCTAAAAAGGATCTGACACCTTTAACTGTTTTAGGTGGAATCCAGTCTTTATTTCCAGCTAGCTTCATTGGGTCCATTGATATTTCGTTAGGTTTCACAATGAAACCTAGGTATTCAACTTCTTTTGCATTAAAAATGCATTTTTCTGGTTTAAGGAATAAATCCTTGTCTTTGAGCCATTTGAGTACTTGGATGGTTCTTTCATGATGCTCCTTGGGGTCTTTAGAGAATATGAGAATATTGTCGATGTAGATCAGGACCCATCCCTGAGCTATCATATTGGCAAAGTAATCATTCATCATGGATTGGAATGTGGCAGGCAAGTTGGTCATTCCAAAGAACATTACTGTCGGTTCGAATAGTCCTCTTTTAGTGATGAAGGCACCTTTCCATTCATCACCCTCTTTGATTCATACATTATTGTATCCCCATCAGATATCAAGTTTCATAAAGATTTCTGCTCTGTGTAGCTTCTGGAGTAGATCATCGATGGAAGGAAGGGGATATGCATTCTTAATTGTAGATTCATTCAGATACCTGTAGTCTTGACAGGGTCTGAGCATTTGGCTATCTTTCTTTGCTACGAAAAAGAATGGTGACACTTGCGGTGAGGTGGATTTGCATATGAACCTCTTCTTCAAGTTATTGTTAATGAACTTGTTCATTTCTTCTTCTTCTTTCTGATTCATTGGATAAAATTTTGATTTCTTTGGTATGAACTCAGGTTTGAGATCAATTCTATGATCCCATGGTCGCTTCTCGGGGAATCGGACTGATGCAGTTTTCTCAAAAACTGATTGATATTCATGGTATTCTTTCGGGACTAGGCTCTTGAAAGGTTTCTTCTTGTCTGTCTCTGCTTCGTGTGCTAGACTTTGGGATATAGAAGTCTTAGCTCTGATCGAGATTTTGCCGTTATCAATTTGAACAGGTTGATTAAGGGGTTCTTTCTCTTCTGGTTCTGGTTTCATTGATTCTCCTTGGAGATATGCAATAAGGAGATCTCCTTCTGTTGTTTCTTCCTCTTCTTCCTCATCTTTGGTGTCTGGCACTAGTGCCGGCATATCTTCATACTGATCGGGGAGCTCATTTATTGCAATGTGAACAGCTTCTTTGTCTGGTATCTCTTCAATAGAGACTGTTGACCTTTTCCTGACATGAAGGTTCCATAGTTCCTCTGCGAAAGCTTCTTTTGATCTCATCTTCTTTCATTCTAGGTCCACCTTGTGAACCTGTATGGCTTGGTTCATGGCTAGCGACTTGGTTGGTTTCCTGATTTGTTCAGGATCGACTTTAAGGGTCTTCTTTGCCCAATCGACTATAGGGTTTACCATTTCCAACCATGGTAATCCGAAGATTATGTTCTCCTTTCCCAGGTGGCTGATAAAGAATTCGGTGGAAATCACATTTCCATTGATCTTTACTGGGAGTCGGGTGAGGTATTTGATAGGTCCATTCCTATTTGGGGTCTTGTCAACGTTTGAGATTGGTATCTCCTTCTTTAGTTTTAAGAGTGGGAGTCGGTGTTCCTTTGCAAATCATTCATCTATAAATGCTCCTTGGGCACCACAATCTATTAGTGCTTTGGTTTTGACGATTTTCTTTCCATCTATAATTCTAGTGTCAACAGTCATTGATTTTGAGTCTTTGTCTGGTACACTTCAAATTCTAAGAGCTTTGATGGAAAGTCCTTTCGAAGGTCTAGCTGTCGTTGCTAGCCTTCGTACTAAAAACCCTCAGGTTCTTCTTCAACTGAATCTTCATCTAAACTTCCTAAGAAAGCGGTCTTCGCTTCCTCTAAGTCTTCGTTGTTGAGTTCTGCCATGATGGCACAAACTTTCTGGGTGGCACCGCTTCCTTTATTTGTTGAAGGCATAATTGCCTTATAAGGGGTGACGGACTTTTTAGGATTGGAAGTGTTTCCTTTCCTGGTCTTTAGGGCAGGATTGGTTATGTGATTGCAAGACATGTGTCCTGTTTGTCCACATCAGAAACATAATCCTTTCTTCATAGTGGACATCCTATTGATATCCATTGCATTTGTGTCATGAGCTTGTGGAGTGAACACTGGGCGAGGGGATGGTCGGTTGGGTTGCCAATTCATTACTTTTGTTCTCATCATTGTTTTTCTATAATGAGATTTCTCAAATCTCCTAGCATCTTCTATGATATCTTTCAACGTTTTGGGTGCATCTTTCTGGTCTTCGATTTTGTCTTGTAGTCTCAGGTTAAGACCATCCAGGAACATTCCTGGGAGACACAGGTTCTCTTGTCCTACTAAAATGTATCCTCCTCGTCCTGCAAGTGAGTTGAAGTTGAGGATATACTGCTTGAGTTCTCCTTGTTTCATCTTTAATACTGAGAGATCTGCTCTGGCTTTGTCTTTGGTTCTTCTTAGGTCGAAATTTTGATCTAAGAGTTTTACGAATTCTGCCCAGGTCATTTCTGGGTTGAATACTCTGTTTCCTTGAACTATTTTTGTGTGTTCATATGTAAAATATTCTGCCCATTCTGCTGCTCTGCCTGAGGACATATAGGTGAGTGCGCAGTTGATCTTTCATTGATTGTCAGGGAATAAATTATTGTAGGCCCTGATGTAGGCCTCTAAAATCCTAAACCACGTCTTGTAGTTGGATTCTTTTCCATCAAAATCTTTGGGAGGTTGGCACTTCTCACCTTTCCCATTCTGTGTTGTGCTGGGTGGTTTGACCATGTTGTTGGTAGTTACTTGTTCTGGTAACATTGGGTTCTTGGGTTCAATCAGTTCTGTTGGTGTTACTGGGTTAAACATGTTGGCTGCCAGCATGTTAAATTCATCTACTGTCTGTTGTGTCTTGTTGGTTGGTAATAGGCCTAACTCAGATAGGTCTATCAGTACAAATACGGATGTTGGTAGTTGTTGTGTACTCCTGCTTGGAGTTCTGGTGATTGCTGGTGTCTGTACTGGTGTTTCTCATCTGCTAAAAGGGGACATTACCCCTGGTCTTGGTCCTGTTCCTGTTACACATTGATAACTAGAAGTAAATCTCGATGGTGTGGGTGGTTGCAATGCAGGAGGGCTCTCCTCTTCTGTGGTCTGAAATTGTTCTGTTCATTCAGGTTCTGAATCTGAGCTTTCTGGTGCTCTTAATCTCCAATGACTTGACTCTCCTTGAGCAGCCATGGTTTTCTTTCTAAGTAGAAGACAACGATTTGTCTTCTACAAGTCTGATGACGTCTTTAATTCAGTTGTTCTGTTTCAGGTAGAAGGGCAGGTGATGCACCCTCTATTCTGGGATAAGCTTGAACCTTTTGTTATGGTTATTAATCGTAACAGGTGTTGTAAGCCTAAGTTCGCTCTTCAGTTTCAAGTTCGTTCATTCATTCCACAACCAGTTCTGTATTAGACACTGTTGTTCTATAAGGCGGCTCCTTCCTTGGATCACAGCCTTTCGCTGTCACTTCATTATGCCCTTAATAATGATAGTACAGGTTCCTGCAATACTCTATGTCTCACAACTGCCTAGAGATTCGGTTATAGGGTCGTTTAGATGACAATACCCTTCTATAAGTCTTTGACATTGAAGACTTATTTGTTCATGTTTGAAAGAGACTCTAAGTCAAAAGACTCTAGAGTCCAAGGGCGATCTTAGCATTCCAGTGGTTCTGAGGGTTGAACTAGACTTGTATTGCCTAGGTTCAAGCTACCGAATACAAGTGAAAACGTAGTACTTATATACTAAGCACTTTGCTGCAGACTGTGCACTGTCCACTACGGACTGCGAACTGTGAACTACAGACTGTGCACTGTGGCCTGTGCACTGTGGACTATGAACTACAATATCTAAAAGTAGGAATGGGTCGTGGGATGCGTATCTAGAGTCTGTCCAGTATGGTCTAGAGTACGTCTTAGGAATAGGTAAGTGTCTGTGAGTGTCTGTCCATATCATAAGAAAAAGAGTTTGTATCAAAGGCGCCATGAAGAGAATGTGTTGTGAACTTTACTGGGCTAAAGTGGGTATAAGAAAAGAGAATGACAAATTTTTGTTGAACTATTAAAGACTTACAAAGTTGGTTACCTAGAGCAATTTTCACAATTGCAGCTGCAACATCTGTATGTTCTCCATCTAGATCCTCAATGGCATTCTGAATGTTTTTGAAAGCAGCAGATGACTGGAATGTGTCAAATGAAATTTTAACAGGTTCAGAAGACTTGGAAGGTTGTTGTTTCCAAATAAAATAGGAATGCCCTGCAATGATGGCCATTGCTGTATTTAATGACAGAAAGAGTCACAGAGTATACCAAAAAGGGTAAAGGATGCATACCAATACACAAAAAGGCACTTTTCTGAAAAGTTGCATTATCACCAAGCTAAGTAAAAAGGGTGGTAAGAAAACTGAAATGAATAAGATACATGTTATAAGATCTCACAGAAGACCAGTCAACACAATGTAAAGCATTGTCTGCCTAGATAATGAAGAGGATGATTAAACATGAATAATTGGAGTACCATAATTCAAGAATGTGAAAAAGACAAAATATATGTGTCATCACTTACAGGCTATGTAGCAAACCACAGCAGTATGAGAGTTTTTCAGATAAAGTTTCTTGATATAAAACTCACAATCTGTATCACCTTGTGGTCAAATTTCTACAGAGATTTGGAGTGAAAGCTGAAACATACCTAAGTATTATCAGGCTATCATAAGCATCCCATGCAAATAGCTTCTGGAACATAACTTACACACTATGCAGAACCCAGAGGAACACATTGTCAGCATCAAGTGGAAAAGGCCAGCTAGAAGCTGATTTACATGCTGTTTGAAATCCAAAGTGGCCATTTGTCAGCATGAAGTAGAAACAGCCTGGTGGACCATGACTCACACGCTATTCAAAAACAAAATCATTCTATTGTCAGCATCATGCAGAAAAGGCCTCCTGGACCCTGACTTACAAGCTGTTCAAAACCCAGACCATTGTATAGTCAGCATCATGCAGAAAAGGCCTCCTTGACCCTGACTTACATCCTGTTCAAAACCCAGACCATTCTATTGTCAGCATCATGCAGAAAAGGCCTCCTGGACCCTGACTCACATCCTGTTCAAAACCCAGACCATTTCATTGTCAGCATCATGCAGAAAAGGCCTTCTGGTCCCTGACTTACATACTGTTCAAAACCCAGACCATTCTATTGTCAGCACAAGAAGAAAAGGCCTCCTGGTCCCTGACTTACATACTGTTCAAAATCCCAGACCATTCTATTGTCAGCATCATGCAGAAAGGGCCTTCTGGACCCTGACTTACATTCTGTTGAAAACCCAGACCATTCTATTGTCAGCATCATGCAGAAAATGCCTCCTAGACCCTGACTTACATGCTGTTCAAAATCCAAACCATTCTATTGTCAGCATCATGCAGAAAAGGCCTCCTAGACCCTGACTTACATTCTGTTCAAAACCCAGACCATTCCATTGTCAGCATGAGGCAGAAAAGCACTTCCTGGACCCTGACTTACATGCTGTTCAAAACCCAGACCCTCCTATTGTCAACATCATGCAGAAAAGGCATCCTGGACCATGACTTACATTCTGTTCAAAACCCAGACCATTCTATTGTCAGCATCATGCAAAAAAGGCCTCCTGGACCTTGACTTACAAGCTGTTCAAAACCCAGACCATTCTATTGTCAGAATCATGCAGAAAAGGCTTTCTGGACCCTGACTTACATCCTGTTCAAAACCCAGACCATTGTATAGTCAGCATCATGCAGAAAAGGCATGGATCCTGACTTACAGCCTGTTCAAAACCCAGACCATTCTATTGTCAGCATCATAGAGAAAAGGTCCCTTGGACCCTGACTTACATGCTGTTCAAAACCCAGACCACTCTATTATCAGCATCATGCAGAAAAGGCCTCCTGGACCCTGACTTACAAGCTGTTCAAAACCCAGACCACTCTATTGTCAGCATCATGCAGAAAAGGCCTCCTGGACCCTGACTTACAGGCTATTCAAAACCCAGACCATTCTATTGTCAGCATCATGCAGAAAAGGCCTCCTGGACCCTGACTTACATGCTGTTCAAAATCCAAACCATTCTATTGTCAGCATCATGCAGAAAAGGCCTCCTGGACCCTGACTTACATCCTGTTCAAAACCCAGACCATTCCATTGTCAACATCATGCAGAAAATGCCTCCTGGACCCTGACTTACAAGCTGTTCAAAACCCAGACCATTCTATTGTCAGGATCATGCAAAAAAGGCCTCCTGGACCCTAACTTACATTCTGTTCAAAACCCAGACCATTCTATTGTCAGGATCATGCAAAAAAGGCCTCCTGGACCCTGACTTACATGCTGTTCAAAACCCAAACCATTCTATTGTCAGCATCATACAGAAAAGGCCTTCTGGTCCCTGACTTACATGCTGTTCAAAACCCAGACCATTGTATAGTCAGCATCATGCAGAAAAGGCCTCCTGGATCCTAACTTACATTCTGTTCAAAACCCAGACCATTCCATTGTCAGCATCATGCAGAAAAGGCCTCCTGGACCCTGACTTACATTCTGTTCAAAACCCAGATCATTCCATTGTCAGCATCATGCAGAAAAGGCCTCCTGGACCCTGACTTACATGCTGTTCAAAACCCAGACCATTCTATTGTCAGCATCATGCAGAAAATGCCTCCTGGACCCTGACTTACATGCTGTTCAAAACCCAGACCATTCTATTGTCAGTATCATGCAAAAAAGTCCTCCTGGACCCTGACTTACATTCTGTTCAAAACCCAGACCATTCTATTGTCAGCATTATGCAAAAAAGGCCTCCTGGACCCTGACTTACACCCTGTTCAAAACCCAGACCATTTCATTGTCAGCATCATGCAGAAAAGGCCTCCTGGACTCTGGCTTACATGCTGTTCAAAACCCAGACCATTGTATAGTCAGCATCATGCAGAAAAGGCCTCCTGGACTCTGACTTACATGCTGTTCAAAACCCAGACCATTCTATTGTCAGCATCATGCAAAAAAGGCCTCCTGGACCCTGACTTACATCCTGTTCAAAACCCAGACCATTCTATTGTCAACATCATGCAGAAAAGGCCTCCTGGACCCTAACTTACATCCTGTTCAAAACCCAGATCATTCTATTGTCAGCATCATGCAGAAAACACTTCCTGGACCCTGGCTTACAAGCTGTTCAAAACCCATTTGTTGTCAGCATCATATAATACAGAACATGATTTCTACTCACAATATGTGGAAAGTATTTTAATATATTCTTGACTGTTGTGGTCTGCTTCTCTCCTTTTTTTAACCATTGCCCTTGAGAATCAAACATCCCTCTAATATAACTAATCAGCATTATGTTTTGTCATATGATATTGAAACAAACAACCTTTTCACTCCATATTCCACTGATAGAGACAAATAATTCTGTTGAACTGAAAGAAACAGCTGTATGATGGTATCATCTGAAAGAACAGCTGCTGTCTCCTTCACAAGCACACTACAGTCACTTGTAGTATTTTGCATATCTACATTATCTCATGAGCTTCCTGCCTTTGTAAACAATGAAATTCTTTACCCCGAAAATATATGTGTGTCTTAGGAGGATATTTCTTTGCATATAATGTATGACCAAAATTCTTGTAAAAGTTGTTAGTTGATTCTTTACCAGCTTTACTTGCAGCATCTTCAATGCTCATCCCAGTTTTCACTAGTCGCTCTATTGTTTGAGCATCAAGCAAATCTGCTTTGGTAAACAAGACAATGACGGGGACTGCAGGAATCAAGAGAGGCTAAATTTAGCAAGTCCTCAGATTTCTTAGGCAATTTTACCCACCCCTGCCAGTCCCACACTCATTAAAGAAATCAAGCTCTGCCCTTGTAACTGGCCTTGCTTCATCATTTATTGGGATGCAGTACCTAACCAAACTGTGTTCAGAAACATCTGAGTGTCATTACTCAGCTACTCACCATATTGCATGTACCTGCTCTTTCATATCTTTTGCTGCTGACCGGCGATATATGAAGCTCTTGACAGCATCCAGCTCTGTTGTTCTACCTGCTTCAAAGCCACAAGAATCATGGAAGACATATCCTGGATTACTATAAAATATCATTTCATTCTCAATGTTGTGCTCTCCTCGCTATTAGATGTTGAGAAAGAGGTAATAACGAAGAGGTTCTTAATTACCTTTGCAGTTGGATCCAGCTCAGACAAGTCAATCTGTCAATAGAATCACTCAATGGCATAATACTACATGTATAACACAAACCTTATGGCCCTGTGGATTGAAAATTTTGGGCTGTTCTGTTGTATTGCAGACTCGCTGGAGTATGGTTGTTTTGCCTGCATTGGCTCGACCAATGATAAGCACACGGAAATGTCGTATATTCCTTCGTAAATTTTCAGCTCGGATCCTTTCTCTTTCCGGGTCGACATATTGTGCTGGTTGGGTTCTTATTTCTGACTGAACCATTTCTTGATGAGATGGTTCAATTGGCGTTAGACACAAAGGAAGTGATGGAGATAATGCTGTACCTCCCAGGTCCACATCTTGCGCTGGTAGGGTTCTCATATAGGGCTGGACCATTCCTTGACGAGACGCTTCAAACGGCGTTACTCCTAGAGAGAAGGGAAGTGGTGTAGAGATAACTGCATACCTCCGAGGTCCACATCTTGCACTGGCTGGGTTTTGGTCTTCAAAAAACGTAACTTGTTGAGCATTTCTTTCGACATTCTTTCTTCTGATGGTGGTGGTGGTAGTGGAAAAGAAGGCAAAGATGAGCGCGCAGCAATCCATTGTTTGGCTTGTAGTTTGCACACATGAGAGGACCCTGATATACTCTGATATATGTCCGATCCGTATGCGGACGGAAATGGGTCCCAAAATTGGCTTATGTCCGATCCCTTTGCGGACGGAAAGCGTGAAATTTGGCCGGAGGTCCGATCCA
>Ga0307507_10008964_pt1 | contig 13568 bp, 19 predicted proteins | sample 7_EM_MG_FD_207223 | JGI IMG/M metagenome (GOLD analysis project Ga0307507, IMG submission 207223) | Populus trichocarpa ectomycorrhiza microbial communities from riparian zone in the Pacific Northwest, United States - 7_EM | ecosystem: Host-associated > Plants > Roots > Unclassified | place...
AACCTCTCCTGCAGAGTTGCCAATGAATCGGCAACGCGTGAGGACATCTGACCCCTCCAGTCCGCCCTACGTGACATGTTCCATCGGGTATCATCCACGGCCCCCACTTCGCGCCCCACGGCCCCCACAGCCCCACCTGCACGCCTTCCTGCAAGGAGTCTTCCCCCCCCCCAGCTGCACCAGTTGAACCCCCTCCCCCCCCTGACCCGTGCGCCTTCTCACCCTCCCCCATTGAGTCGTCCCCCTCCCACCCCCCCTCCAGATGCGATTGACCCCTCCGCTCACAGCCACTTCTACGCCACACACCTTAAGAAAATGTTCAGCAAGCCCGTCCAATATGCCAAGGCGTTCCCCCACTCTTGGTAAGCGTGACCGTCTCGTGCCGGTGAATATGACCTGGCCTCTTTCACCCTAGCCAGCCTGCACCCAGACTACATCCCGAAAACCACTAACCGCTATGCACAAGTGGCCGGCTCTGCCCCGGGCACCAAGAAAAAGAAAAAGAAGAGAACCTCGACTACTGAGATTACGAGAGAGGGGGATAAGAGTATAAAGTCCCCTTCCTCCCTCCCCTCGGCTTCAAGGCGCTTCTTCGGTGTCAGAACAGACCCCACCCCACATGCCCTTGCACAACTCATAACCGCTGCCTTTCCTGACATCGCTGCTGCCACCCTTACCAACTCCAACTGCGTCCTCCATAAAGGCTTCATAGCCAAGGTCAACAACCGAGGTGCCGTCTATCTCACCGGCACGGATCCTAATACCCCTGCAGAATGCTACACCCCATACTTCGATGCTCTCACCCGCTCGGTCAACCATTCCTTCCCCAGCAGGGATAACCCCTGGCTTACATTTACCAAGGCGCCAACTACATCAGGGAAATGTTGGAGTGTGGTCCAAGGTCGTCCTGAACGCTCCTGGTCCACCAATGGCGGTCATAGTTCCCATGGTCCACCTGCTCTACTCCGATCCGCAGTGATCCACACTTGGGGAAATTTCAGCAAAAATGTGCATCAGGGTGGATCAATGTGGACCAGGAGGACCAGGGGGACTATAACCCCTCTTGGTGGCCCAGGAGTGGTTTTTACATTTTTGCTGATGTACTGTACAGTTGGCAATTCACGCGATCCCAACCCACATCTTCCCAGGTGCCGACGACCAACTCTTTGACTTCATCGAGAAATCCATCCACAACAAAAAGAAGGTCACGATTGGCGCGGCCCGGTACTTTAACCAGAGCCGAGCTGTTAGGCTCACACAGCATGCCACTTGGGTGGTTGTCTCTGTTAACGCCAACAATGTTCCGATCCTCCTCCCTGCTCTCTTCCTCTTCTCAAAGCGGGTCAAGGTCGAGAAAGTGACGCAGGCTAACTGCTACACTCAATGCATCAACTGCTACTGATTCGGACATGCCTATGCCTGATGCACCCGGAAATACCCCACGTGCCCCTACTGCGCCCATCATCATACTCGTTCAGCTCACAGATTCCAGAACCCAACCTGCCCAAAGGGAGGCGACTCCAGGGCCCTCCCGGCCTGCGGTGCCACCTCCCCCCCCCACTGCCCCAACTGCGGGGATGAGCACGATGCCTTCTCTTAGCAATGTCGGGCTAGACCAATCCCCCTCCTCTACCCAAGGCCCCATCAGCAAAAAAACTCTACGTGCCTTCCATACATTCTCTATCTTCCTGGGGCCTCTGGCGAAGCAAACTTTTTCCAATTTGAGTAAACAAAAATCCTATTACTTCAATAAATGCAACCATCTTTCAAGATAATAGGGTTAAAATTGCAAGTCTGAAGGGCCACATTTACCTGGCCATTTTTGGCATCAAAGTTCTAATCTTTCTTTACAGGATGTACGTGATGTGGCTGGGACGCAAAGTCTACTATATGAAGAGCTAGGATGCCTTTAGAGGGAAAACCGAACTTTTTTTGCTGATGCCCTCCACCTTCCATTAAAAACTATCTTACGCCTCCTCCGACAGTGAGGAAGCCGTGGATGTGGGCGACGATGGCCAACAAGCACCCTTTACTCCCAAAGCCCCTCCAACCCAGACCGTTGACCTTTCCACCCCCAGATCCCTCTGGCACTCCAGGAGCAGGCCCGCCCCGCCCCAGCGGGCCCCAGCCAGCGCCCACTGGCCCAAACCTGCCACCGGTAACTCCCTCTAACCCGCGGGTTCGTCCCGGTAATAATTAGAAACCTCTCCTTTACCCCGCGCCAAGGACTGGCTCCGGTGAACTCACTCACCCTCGTTCAACACAACACCCTGGGAAGCAGGGATATGTTCCTTTCCTTGTTTTCTTCTTTTACACAAAGCTCCCCTGTTGATATTGTTTTATTACAAGACTCCCCATCGTCCAAAGAGTTTCTCCCTAGTATTTGTGGTTTTAAATCTTTTGCTCCCCCCGATGCAAGGCCCAGAGTGGCCAGCTATGTATCTCTGAAATTCCTGGATTGGTTGGCAGTGCTTCGTTTTTTTCACCCGGAGAGAGATGACTTCAGGGCGCCGGATGTTTGCATGCCACAAGGTTGTTTCGGCTCAAATCTTTCTCGCTTCAGGATTGGCAATTCTTATGCCAGACTCCTCACCCCTGCCCAGGATGCAGTTTCCCCTGAGTCATCCCGTTTGGACGTGGACCACTCCAACCTGGTCCCAGGCAACTTCAACATCTACAACTGACCACACGACCCCTCCAGGCTCCGCTCCTCCAAGAAGGAAAGCTAGTCCGACCAGTATTTTGACCGGTCCGCGGATTTATGCTTCAACCTTCTTAATACCACGGGCGTCTACACCCGGTTCCCCTTTACAAGTACCCACAGGCGGAGCGCCATCGAAATGGCCTTCACCAACCTGCATATTTCCCCGCCTTTTGCTCATGGGACGCTTCAACCCTCCTTCCACAGGGTCCGACCACGACCCTATATGAATTTCCATGCGGCCTGCGCCCCACCATAATGACAAACCCAGAACACGCTGGCAAGACACCGACTGGCCTGACCTGGCCAACAAGGTCAAAGAATAGCTGATCCCACCACCCCCCGAGACCCCCTCCCCGAACCAACCCCACCAGTGGTTCTCCTCCGCTCTCACCGCCCTCACTACAACTATAAAGGCCCCAGCCCCCCATTCCCACCCCTAACCAACATCTAAGCCCTGGTGGGCCCCCATTCTCACAACTCTTCGCAAGAAATTCACGAAGGCCACCTGCACGGCCAAGAAACACCAGGCCCCCAGAACCTTCCTCACATTGAGACAGACCACGAGCGGCAATTTCAAAGCCATCAAGAAGGCTAAAGCCTCGTACTGGGCCGACTTCCTCGCCCAGACCTCACCGAACAACATCTGGACTGCCAAAAAACTAGTTGCCTGAAGAAAAGCTCAGAGATTCCCCTCCCTCCCTGACTCCTCAGACCCAGTCACCACCAACAACCCCCTACTGGACCACTTCTTTCCATCTAGGGGTGCCCGACCAGGCACAAGCCGACTAAGGAGGAATCCCTCCGCCGTCCTCCAGTCCAAACCGGAGATATCGCACGCCCTCTCCAAATCCCCACCCTCGTGTTACAATCCTCTCCTCTCCGGGTGATACTTGCAGCAGGTAACCGATAGTTTCCTAACGATCGCTCCCTCTTAGCCCGATAGCTGTTGCGATAGCTAAGTCCGTTGACTCCTATCTAGCAACCTTGATCGCTTGGCTCATATAAGACCGTCTTGGCCTTGATTCTTGAAAGCGTGATACATAAAAATCTTTGTATTCAAAGTATAGTGTATGAAAGAACTTAGATGGCCGCGTGAAGAACCCAAATCCCATGCCTTTTTTTTTTTTCTCTTTTTTTTCTTTTCCTTTTTTTTTTTCCTGTGCTTTGTTTTATTCGTCATCTAGGTACAAAAACTACGTGCAGCGCTAGCTATGGTAAAGAAAAACGGCTGTGAACCTCACCGGCGCCAGGGAAAAACCCATCAACCCAAGTCTCTCTGGTCCGAGACCGACCGCACACCAGCCATGCAAAATAAGAAATCAAACTCCGACTAGAGGGGCAGAATAAGAAACATCAAATAAATACAGGGGGAGGAATCAACAGGAAAACCCTTGCCGTAGACACCTGACAAAATGAAATAATTGATAACCACTTGTGAAACCCTAAGTAACCGACAATGAAAGAAGAACAAAGGGGGTGCGGGGGCCACCAAATCCATTGTGGCGTTGCAACCATTACTCAAGGACCCAAGGCGTTGACATCCGCCACCGAGGCCGTGCAATATGACGACTGAGCGTAACCGAGGGGCGCGACTGTGGCAATCGCTAGGGCGGTGAAGGCAGTAGGGTGCCAGCCCAGTGAGTGGATTGTAGCTGTAACCAAGCAACAAGACGACACCTGAATGGGGAGAGGAGGGGTAGACCCAATAACCGTGGAAACTATGGGTAACCGTGTGCGTGTCTGACTAGGCAGCCTCGAGCGGAGGTGAAGAGAACGGAGAAATCGACCGTGGCCTGTTGAAAAGTTTTCTCCTACTGCGAACTGTAGTCCCAGCCGTCTGTAACATGGGCGAGAGGGTGTTGCCAACAGTGCGAACACTAAGCCCGGCAGCGAAGTGCGAGCGAAAAGAGGGGGTGATAGAGCCAAACGACCCCTAGAAACAAGGACGCCAGGGCCCACGGACAGGATAAGGGAAGTCAGGCGGGAGGGGGAGGGTGCAGCTCACGGAGATTGCGGGTGCAGCTCACTGAGAGTGCGGTGGTGGTGGATGCTGACGATCAATTCTCATGGTGTTGAGATTTCACTCGCTGGGTGTGTAGTGGAGATGGTTCGTGACCCAAATCCCATGCCCCGAGGGTGCCCTTATATAGGGGTTCTTCCCTCAACCCTAACCCTGCGTGACTCATACTCTGGCGTCACGCGACTCATGACTCATAATGAGTCATAGTGTGCAATCCATCAGCTGACTCGTCCGAGTCAGCTGCGCCCTATCTCGCAACCAATCAAAACCCATAAAACAAGTCATGTGCCCCAACGGGGTCACATGCGTGAAACCCATGTCTCATAATTATATGTCATGTGCGAGATACATAAAGCTCATGACCACAATCGTGCGTCATGTCAAATATCAATCAATCATAATAAGCCAATGACACGCTATTGCGTCGTCATGTAAAATACTATGAGTCAACTGATCTCATAGCGTAAGAAATAACCAACCGATGACTAATAACTATTAGTCATGTGAGAATCTGACTTGCTTAGTCACCGTTTGTGACATTAGCTCACTTCCCTCTCTTGCATTGGTCCCACAATACTAGACCCCTTCCTTCCACAGCATACCCCCGATTTGGCGCCTTCTCTGTTTGGTTCGATTGTAGGCTTGTTGGAGTTTTTCCTTTTTGTTATCGAGTCGTTCGAGGTCGTTGTCTTTGGCGACGATGGTTTGCGCGGCGCAATCCAGTTGGCTTCGGAGGTCTCCGATTACTTTTTTCCCGAGCTTCCACTTCCTGAACAACAGTTTTTTCGCTCTCCTCTCACTCCAGCCATGTCCTCACTTCTCTTCTCTTCCTGTGTTCCATTCTGTCATTCTTTGACAGTGTCCCCTGTTCTTCCACTTGTCGTGGATAATAGCCGGCGTCCACCTTTTCCCATCGGTGTTCGTTGCAATTGTCGTTGAAACAATGCTCCCAGCTCGTGATTTCGTGATGAGCCCTTCGGGCTCTCCTCCGACTAGGTTTTTGTGGAACCCAGTCTTCTCCTGTGTTCGCTTCCATCTGCTGTCACCAGTCGGGGTCGTGGGCGACACTTGGTTTTCTCGATCTTCCGGTGAATTGTGAGTACCAGCCTGACCCTTGTTTTTCGCTCAGATGAATTTGACATCCATCATCCGTGCAGTCCGTCCAGTTCATGGAGGCGTGCACCACCTCTCTTTTTGGTGAGCCCGAGTATTCTGGGCTAGTGGGGGTAGCGTTGCGGGCGACGTGCTGGGCGTGGCTCTCGGGGGTGAGCGAGCGTCCCTCTTGTTTGATGATGGGGGGTGGTGCAGAGGACGATCTGTTGATCGGGACCTGTATCCACGCCGGGCTTTCCTGGGTAGCGCCCGTGGAATCGTTGGACTGCTTGTTCTGCATTGTTGAAGTTTTCCGCGGGATACCAGACTTTATCGTGTTCTGATGAGTAGCCTTTCGACTTCCCTCGATATTGGACCTTGTTGTAGTTGAGTCGTGAGTCGATGATTTGGTCGAGTTCGTATTCGTCTTCTCTTTCTATCTGAATAGGAGGAGGGGGTTCTTTGATCTGTGTGGGGAATCGGTTGTCTTGGTAAGGTTCGAGGAGGGAGATGTGGAATGGGTTGTGTATGGCCATGGAGGGTGCACAGGCCAGCTTATATAGGCTCGTTCCAATCTTTGCCAAGATTTTAAATGGTCCAATTTTCTTGTAGTTCAGCTTCTCTGATGGTCTTGTGGTCTTGATGTTTCATGGCAACAACCACACTATATCTCCTGATTGTAGGTTCAGATCGAGTTTTCTGTGTAGATCGTAGTATTCTTTTTGTGGTAATAAGGCGGCCACCATCTCGTTGCTTAATGACTCATGTAAATGACTCATTTCCCCCGGTTTCGTTTGCTTTCCTTGAATCAGATGACCGATCATCTCGTATTCGAGGTTGATTCCATAATTTGCAAAGAAGCTGGTGTTCTTGATGGTTTCCTGATATCCGTTGTTGTACGCAAATTCCGCAAGTGGTAGGTAACCACCGCAATCGTCCTGTTGATAGTTGATGTCTGCTTGTAGATACTCTTCCAATATGGCATTCGTCCGTTTGGTTTGTCCGTCTGTTTGTGGATGGAAAGCCGTGCTGAGTCTTCGTTCGATCCCTAATTTCCCCGTAGTTTCCTTCAATAGGTCTGAGGTGAATAGTGTCCCCCTGTCGGTGATGATATCGTCTGGTAATCTGTGTCATCTGACTATCTCTTTCATGAAGAGATTTGCGAACTGCCGTGCGTCGAGGTCCTTCGAGCATGAAATGAAATGGCTCATTTTGGTCAGCCGATCAATGACCACTAGTATGGGGTCATATCAGTCTGATTTTGGCAAGTCCGTAATGATATTCATAGCTATTGATTTCCATGGTCGATCGGGGGCCTCGTTTGACTGTAGCAATCCGTAGGGTGCATGTCGGACCAATTTCGTCCTTTGACATGTGTAGCAATTTTTTATGAATCGTTTGATATCTTCTCTTAGCTTTGGCCAATAATATCGTCTGCTGATGAGTTCGGTAGTTTTTGCCGTTCCGCCATGTCCCGCTTGTGGGGGTTCATGGTTTTTAGCGATAAGTGTGGTCCGTATTTCTTCGTTGTTTGGTATCCAAATCTTTCCTTGGTACCATAAGAGGCCATCCTTCCATTGGCATAGCCGCAATGCTATTCCTTGCATCTCTTTTCTTCCTTTGTCAAAGTTTCTTTTGATGTCTTGGATTTCGGCGTCGTCGTTACTTCCCTTCTGTATTTCTCCTTCGTTCTTGTCTTGACACTCACTTGTTTCCCATATGTCGAGCTTGATTTCTTCAGTCCCCGGAATAACCCAGTATCGTTCCTTTGGTAGTAAGATTCTCACGTTTCGAGTCAGTCTCTTGTCTCCTGCTGTGGGGAGGTTTCCCTCTCTTCTTGTTAGGGTGTCTGGCTTTCTTCCCTCCTTTCCCGGTCGGTATTCGATTTTGAAGTTGTATTGGCTTAATTCTTGCATCCATCTTGCTTGTCGTTCACTTAATTCCTTCGTCGTCATGAAGGATACTAAGTTTTTGTGGTCCGTGAGGACCCTTATCGGTTTAGGGCTTGCTCTTGTATATCCCTTCCATTCGTGGAAAGCCTGAACTATTGCCAATAGTTCCTTGTCGTGTATATCATAGTTGCATTCGGCGTTTGACATTGTTTTCGACCGGTATGCCACTGGTCTCAATTTCCCGTCCTTGTATTGCTGAGATAATATTCCTGTGCAAACCTATTTTGAGGCGTCTGTTTCGTTTTTGGTTGGTGCGAGGGGGTCGAAATAGACCAGTACTGGTACTCTGGTGAGTTTTGTCCTTAATTCGTCGAATGCTTGCTGTTCTTTGTCTCCCCATTCCCAGTTGCCGATGCATTCCCTCTTTGTTTTTGCGTATAGTGGTTTGGCTGCCCTGCTGAAACCTTCTATAAATCGTCGGTAGAAGTTGCAGAATCCTAGGAAGCATTGGATTTCCTGGATTTTCTTGGGTGTTGTCCAGTCCCATCTGACTTGTGTCTTGACTGGGTCTGTCTTGACCCCTGCTTGTCCAATGAAGAATCCTAGGTATTCTGTTTCGCTTTGGTGGAATTCGCACTTGGATGGTTTGACCTTCATCCCTGATTTTGGTATTGCTTCGAGGATATTGCTGACATCTTTTCGGTGTTGTTGTAGGGTATTTGAATATATGAGTACGTCGTCCAGGTGGACGATACAACACATATCGATGTGTTCCATAAGGACCTCGTTGATCCATCGTTGGAACGCCGCCGGTGCGTTGCAGATTCCAAATTGCAGGACTAGGTATTCGTAGGTCCCTAGTTTTGTTGAAAAGGTTGTCTTCCATTCGTCTCCTTCTTTGATTCGAATGTTGTGGTATGCATCCTTAATATCCACTTTGGTGAAGTATTTGGCTCCTCCCAGCCTGTCCAGGGCTTCACTAATGAGTGGTAGTGGGTGTCGGTCTTTTTTGGTGACTTCGTTGAGCGACCGATAATCGGCGTAGAGCCTGAGCTTGCCATCCTTTTTCTTGAAAAACATGATTGGTTAAGCCCTCCCTGACTTTACCCTTCGGATCTATCCTCGATCTTCGTTCTGTCTGATGTATCGGTGGAGTTCCTCCAACTGGTCGTAACTCAGGGCATATATCTTTTGTATGGGTACCGTCTTTCCTTCTTCCAGGTCGATTCCCGGATCGATGCCCGGCGGGTGGGGTGGTACCATCATTTTTTCTCCTTTTTCGAAGACATCCAACAGGTGATGATATTCTCGGGGGACTGTATATCTCACGTCCTGGTCTTTGTTGTTCTTTTTATATTTTATCGCCAGTTCAGTGCTAATGTTGATAGCTTCTAACTGCATTTTGTCCTCGATTTCGTCCCATCTTAGGATGCCGGTTGTCTCTCCTCTTCGGTAGAACTGTCCGAACGCTCTTGCCGATATCTCGTTGATTTCCATCTGTTTTTTGGCACTCTGGCCCTTGACCTCTTGGTCCATGGTAGTGTTGGAGCTTCCGAACTCTTAATACCCTCTCTCGGTGTCGTCCCACTGGTCTACTTCTTGTAGTTCCCTGTCGTCCACTTTTCCCGATGATGAGTTGTGCTATGCGATATCCCTTTTCCACTCGGTATGGTTGGTCCCCTAGGTTAGCCTGGACTACCTTCGCTTCGCCTCTGGAGTCAGACTCTATTACACCCGCATTTGTCGTGAGTCGGTGTTTGACGGCTAGACTGCTTCGTGGTGCAATTCGTCCATAGGTGTTGTGAGGTAATCCAATAGCTATCCCCGTCCCAAAGATTGCTTGCCCTGTGGCAGGAACATCGGTTCCTTCAATTGCCTACAGGTCGTGTCCCGCCGCTCTTGCTGTTCCCTTCTTAGGCACTCTGGCCACAGCGGATAGCTTCTTGACTCCGACGCTCGGGTCATTGGCCGTCGAGCCACTCTTGGCCTGGATCTCGGAGAGTCTGGTGATGAGATTCTCTTCCAGGGCTTTTTCTTCGGGCACCGCATATGCCACGAGCGAACCTTTCAGACACCAAGTCGTACATCGTTCGCTGTTGAATGTGATCCCTTTGTCGTTCCAATTCATTGTTGGATTATGTTCTCTTAACCATGGCATCCCGAGGATCACCTCATGGTTTTGGAGATTTGCCACTAGGGAGGGTGCCAATTCCCTATGGCTACTAATGTCCATAGGTACTTTCGTCAACTGGGTAATGGGTCCCATAGCGCTTGGTTTTCCGTCCGCGAGGTAAATCTCCATTGGGTTTTTTGCTTTGATCATCTTGATCCCGTGTTTGTTGCAGACTTCTCTGTCAATGAAGTCTTCTGTTGCTCCTGAGTCAATCATGGCATTAATAGTGACTGACTCCTTTTCGCCGTGTAGGTGTATCTTGACCATAATATGCTCTTGGTCGTAATCGAGTGTTTCGGTGTAGTTGAGTGCCGCGTAGTAGTTTTCCATGAGGATGGGTTTTCGTTTGGGTCTGTCCCTCAGACCATCTCTTACTGGCCACAGTCATCGTTTCCCGACTGTTCGGGTTCCTGTTCGACCTCAATTTCCCTGATCTTGGGTCTGGTTTGCCACGGGGCGGTTTTCTTCGCTGGTTGCCAACTGTCGGCTTGTGCGTTGAATGGTTTGGGTCCGTCTTTTTTCCAGCAGTTCCTGGCTATGTGTCCAGGTTGAGCGCACTTGAGGCATAGTTGTTCTCGTATCTTTCTTTGGCATTCTTCCCTCGAGATGTTGAATCTTGGTCATTTCCGAGTCGCGTCCAGTTCCATAGGGTCGCCGTAGTTTTGATTGCCATTATTTGTGGGTCGGTATGTCCCGTCTGGATTTCGTGGTGTGATCGTTTCTCGTTGGACGTTTCTCGTTGATGGCGATCCTTGGATATGCTTGAGCGTTGCCAATTTGGTTTCTTTCCCGATTGCCAATTGGGCTAGGGTTTCGAGGTCCGGGTATTCTTCACTGCTAGCTCCCCAGGCGTTTTGTAATTGTGTGATCATTCCTCCTAGAAGTAGTTCTCCCCCGGTTGAGTCGTCCAACTCGGCTTCACTAGCCACGAGACGGAATTCGTTCCAGTATTCAGTGACTCATCGTTTGCCCTGTTTCATACTCTTCAGTCTGATCCTTGCTTCCCCTTTGGCATCGATTCCGCCAAATTGTCTTTGTAACTCTGCTTTGAACCCTGCCCAATTGTCCCATGCTGGGGTGATTCGTTCTTCTGCTTAAGGTGTAATCCAGGTACCTGCGTTGTCCCTTAGGAGGTTCGTTGCATAGAGGATCTTTTCCTCATCATGGCCATTCTGCCCCCCTACTATCCTGTAGTACACAATGAGTTGGGCTAGCCATCCTCGTAGTTTGTGTCGTTCTCCTCGATAAACCTCTGGTTCCTTGGCTTGGTGTCTCCTGGTTCCTCTGCTTGAGGATGTGAAGATTTGTCTGATCTGTTCCGGGCTTAGGATCGGGGTTGTTTCCGAGGATGTAGCTCCTCATTGTTCTGCTGTAGCCGGCATCGTGTTTGGTCGTGTTCTTCCTACTTCTTCTGTTTCTTTTGATCCAATTGGTGATGGTGGTTCTGGTGTTGTAGGGCTCGGTGCGCTCTCTTCCGTTAAGGCCCTTTCCAGTCCTTCTCCTAGTGATGAAAGGTTGAGTTTTTTCACTAGAGGGTCAATGTCGTTTTCGTTGTTGGTCTCCGCTTTGTCTGTTTGTTAGGTGCTGCTGGTTGACGCAACCAAATGTTACAATCCTCTCCTCTCCAGGTGATACTAGCAGCAGGTAACCGATAGTGTCCTAACGATCGCTCACTACTAGCCCGATAGCTGTTGCGATAGCTAAGTCCGTTGACTCCTATCTAGCAACCTTGATCGCCAGGCTCATATAAGACCGTCTTGGCCTTGATTCTTGAAAACCTGATAGATAAAAATCTTTGTATTGAAAGTATAGAGTATGAAAGAACTTAGATGGTTGCGTGAAGAACCCAAATCCCATGCCTTTTTTTTTTCCTTTTGTTTTTTCTTTTTTTTTTCTTTTTTTTTTTATCATGCGTTCATTGTTTCTAGGTACAAGAAGCTTCGTGCAGCGCTAGCTATGGAAAGAACAAAACCTATAAATCAAAACATTTCAACAAAAGAAACCATCTTCCCAATCCACCGCGATTTACTGAAAATACTTTGGGCAAAAACCATTTGCCCGTCGTTCCTTTATGGAAACAAAAATATAAGGGAATTACAACGCTAAACTACTTCTCATTTACGTGTTTTTTGCAAGGGGAAATCTTACGAAAGGAATTTAAACACCCAGCCAACCAACCATAACGTAGGAAACTCAAACAAGAGACCTCCGCGGGGAACCGTGTGTTTTTCAATCACGGGTGGGGGGAGCAAAGGGGGGGGAATAGTGGTCGGGGAGCATGTCCAGGGGAAAGCCAGCTTTTGTGTCTGTGATGTACTCGCCTAGTGCTCGTATGAGGAGGGGGTCGGACCTTATTGTTGCATTGTGCGCCAGGGAGGAGACTTCTTGCAGCAGGAGATCTCGGACCCGTGTGCGGGCAGGGCAGGCAAGGATGGCGTGCTGGAAGGACTCTGGTCCAGTCCCGCATCGTGGGCAGGTCGGGTTGGGGTTCTCGTCGAACCACGAGGGGTGGGCAGCCAGGTAGCTCTTCGCTGCTCGCATTTAGTAGATCGTTCCTACCACAAACTTCCCAAGCCCCATAAAGGGGTGTGGGGAGAGGGAGGGGGGGTGTTCGTAGTACGGGGGCGCGAGGTCGTCGGTAGCCCAGTCTTGGATGAGCATGTTCCTAGCGCGGGACCGGAGGGCCTGGTAGGTCCTCCTCATGAGGTCTGGCGGAGGAATGTTCGTTCCTGGTTGGGGAGGGGCGTGTAGTAAAAGGGGAAGGCATCTAAGTCCTTGTTGTAGGGGGAGGGTGAGGTGTGCCAGGGCGTCTACAGGGAGGTGTTTCCTTATAGGTGGAGAGGGGACCTCTGTGTGCCAGCTGAGGGGGAGGTAGACGGAGGAGAGGCCTATTGTCAGGTGCCTGGAGGAATCTTGGGCCCTGAAGGAGGAGAGGGAGAGGAAGGATTGTGGGAGTCTGGTCGAGGCCGGGTTGGCGTTCGGGGGGGGGGGGCAACTCGGAGGGCGGCGAGGCGTTTTCTGTATTTGCAGTAGGAGACAATGGGGGGGAGGCAGGCCTCTCGGGACAGGATGGAGATGGGGGTGGAGAAGAAGTTATTCGTGGTCCATCTCTGGACCCTGTGCCAGAAGCCGTTCATGCCTCTGAGCGCAGCGTAGTTAGGGGTGAGGAGATCTGCGCCATAAGTGAGTATGGGGAGCAGGAGGCCACTGGCGATGCGGTGGCAGAGGAAAGGTCTGACCCCGGCCCCTGGGGAGAATAGGCGCTTGACGAATCAGAAAATGGCCTGGGCTAGGGAGAGCCTATGTGTCACAAACGGTGACTAAGCAAGGCAGACTCTCACATGACTAATAGTTATTAGTCATCGGTTTGTTATTTTTCTCACTATGAGATTAGTTGACTCAAAGGTATTTCACATGACGACGCAATAGCGTGTCATTGGTTTATTGTTATTGGTTGATATTTGACATGACGCACGATTGTGGTCATGTGGTTTTGACATGACGCACGATGGTGGTCATGTGGTTTATGTATTTCGCACATGACTCATAGTTATGAGTCATGGGTCTTGCGCATGTGACCCCGTTAGGGCACATGACTTGTTTTATGAGTTTTGATTGGTTGAGAGATAGGGCGCAGCTGACTCGGACGAGTCAGCTGATGGATTTCACACTATGACTCATTATGAG
>Ga0307507_10008965_pt1 | contig 13567 bp, 6 predicted proteins | sample 7_EM_MG_FD_207223 | JGI IMG/M metagenome (GOLD analysis project Ga0307507, IMG submission 207223) | Populus trichocarpa ectomycorrhiza microbial communities from riparian zone in the Pacific Northwest, United States - 7_EM | ecosystem: Host-associated > Plants > Roots > Unclassified | place...
GCACGGATGTGGCCTCTCGACCCTCCTGTAGCAACAAGTCAACCTAATATTTAAAAAAACATTAATTTTAAATTAAAATATCAATAAATAAAATGCATCGTTTAACATATATTGATTTTAAAAAGATTTGATTACCTATGATATTTTGAACCTGCTAGACATGTTGCTCTTATTGCTTGTATGTTGGTGAAGAAACCTGTTTGGAATTTGTTGTAATGACTCGATGTGTGATACTTATGTACCAAATTATATACTCATTCTTTGTAATCACATGATGTATCTATGTAAATATCTCATTTCTTGATGTATCCCAATGTGATACATAAGCTTAATGACGGCTTAATCAATCGTAATCATTATTTTTACCCGGGTGATTTTTTACGTGCAATGCACCACTCGTATCTATGTCAAATGAAATGTCTGGTCTGTATTGAAATGTCTTATTGTTCGATCTGGACAATGTAGCTCAATCATCTTAAAAAATATCAACGAGACCACTAATGTCCATATGTTCATCCCTCTATTGCAAATAACTAGAGTAACTACCAATTTTTCATCCTCATAAGGCGTTCACATGATATGTAGAAGATAAGTATCTTAAATATTAAACATCAATAATTATTGTGAAGTTAAGTTATTTTCTTTAACAAATGGTTTAAAAAATACCTAGATATGTTGTTGCATATTTAGCTTCCTCAGATAAAATGACAACACATGTGTTAGGTTATTATTAAATACTCTACTAGCACACTAACTAACATTACAAAAATGTTAGTTTAATTGTATTTTTAAAGTTACAAGTAGACAATATAAATGCATATAATTGCAAAATAAAATTGATTTACTTGCATCCTAGTAGGAGCTGAAGTCTAACACTCATAGTTTGGACAGTTATAAATGACAAATTAGGAATTTAGAACCGATTCATATGAAGATGCTCCCAAGATCATAATTGTTATTAAATAAAAACGAGTTTTTTTCATGTTAACAACAAACATCTAAAATGTAAATAGTTTTTTCAAATTCTTCCATTCATACATGTAGAAGTAACAAACATTCTCCAACCTATTTGACCCCTCTCAAGACATAAATGTCTATACAGACATGCTAAAACAATAGATCCCCAGCTATATATGGGAATTGCATCAAAATCATCCAGAAGCGTTAGATAAATTAAAGGCATATATCTTTCTGTGAGGTTTATAAATAATATACTATTAGACATGCATAATATATATGTTCTAGCATATCTACACAACAAATTAAAATCATCATATTAATTCATATATAATTAACACATTCAAATAATAATTTATTGAATACCCCCGCAAAACCTTGTCATTAGCATCATATAGTGATATGGTAAATGTCTCCTCAATATATTTAAAATGTATTCTACCCCTCTTCAATTTAGAAGGAGAGGATGTCAAACCAAATGAATGCTTGTATAATGCAATCTAATTATACACACCAGTATATGTGACCACCCATCCATCAATAGGAAGACCAAGCAAAATTACAGGGTCTTGTAATGTCGGTGTCATTTCTTCATGTCTAAGATGGAATGTGTGTGTCTCAAATCTTCATCACTCAATTAGTGCATGGATCAGGTTGTGGTTAAGCTTGATGTGCTCTACACAACTGATGTATAAAAAATCAGTCTTGAACATATATGGTTGAACTCGTTCATACAATTTCGTTCATTTATATGTCTGATAATAAATCACAACCTCATCTTGCACAATAATTTAAAATATAATACATTTAATGTTAAGTAATGAAAATATTTATTGAAGTTAAATATACTTATAATATCGGAGAAAATGTTCTCCAATCGTTGTCTATCCTACAACCATAGAACAAAAGTGTCAGCAGGCCGATAGGCATGTACTATGACTCAAACTCTCCATGAAATTAGTCATGCTCTCTGGGAATGTTAGCCTCGTAATGTGTTTGCCCACCATAAGAAGAAGATTTGCCACCTTGCTTGCGTGACATCCTATATAAAAGTACCTATGTTTAATGTGAAATTAGATAAGTTTAATATACTTTGAAAAATATCATATTATATTTTAACAACTAATTATGTTGTCATTCATACGTATCGAAGCTTAGGCTCCCATTTCTTTATTGTTCTTCTTTCATCTTACACTAACTAACATATTTTCAAATCAACAAGTTGTCCTCTACTTTTATTATACTTAATCACAATATAAGTTACACTTTGTCACCTACATCAATCCGCATTATAACAAGGAAGAAGAAATGAATCTCTATGAATACAAATCTTGTCCATTATCAATACAGCTATACTAGATCAATCATTTTTATCATATTCATATATTACTTCACATTTAAAGAAATATTTGTCTTATCATTTCTTATTTGGTCAAAACCTAACCCCAAACTTATTAGATGTTCCATTCTTCGATTCTTCTTGTCTTAACATGTTTTCAAGCTAGTACCACATTCCATAATAGTTACATTAAAAATCTCAAGTGCACATTCAATGACATTTAACTCACCTAAACATGTTGAACCTAACAAATATCATGATTTACTTCCCAGCCTTTTAGTTAAATTTAGGGGTTCTCACTATCAACATGCGTTTACAACACACACAATATACATAGAAATCTAAATTGAAAGAACTCCCCCTGCATTTTCCCATTTGACTTAAAGTTAAAGGTCTCTAATAAGCCAAATTCCTTCATCCATTTTCATCTATTTCATTGTCATTAAACTTTTATTTCACAATTCTACACTTAATTTCCATTTCCCCCAAATTTCATCAATAAACCATAACTTGAATAATTAAAGATTTATTCAATTTCCATAATTAAACACTAATTAATGATAATAGTTTATAGAAGAATAACTCACCCAGCAAATTTGGATGAGCAATGGAAAATTTCCTTGCAAATTCTTTGATCAACACCTTTTTTCTTCCTTCTCAACTCATGGTTTCTTTCTCCCTCTAACTTTTTTTGCTGCCAACCCTTTATCCTCTCTTTCTATCCCCTTTTAAACTTGTTTCTCTCACACAATCACCCAATCTCTCCTCCATCTTTCAAATTTCATCAATATCATCATCAATATTTACTATCATATTAAGGTCTAACATGTTATCATTTTCATTGTCACTTGGCTTAGAATAGTTAAATCTATGTTGATTGGTAAATAGATTGTCAAACATAGTATCATCAATCTTTTATAACAAATCATTCAATAATAAAAAAAAATTACCACTACTAACTGACTTTGAAGGACTAATAAATTGTGATGCACTTATACATATTCGACCAAAAGCCATGATACATAAAGATTTTGGTCAACTACTTACATACAATATCATCATGTGTTAATTCATCTTGGATGAAAGAATCAATTATTGTCTTAAAACTGTCATTACATACAATCAGTACATGATAATACTGATGTTCACCAATTTAACACCTCCAAGTTATTTTAACATCAATATCATTATAATTCCACTCAAGTCCATGATAAATAGTTTCTTTCATTTATGTACATGTCTAAAATTGCTCACATCAGGAACAAAAGTATAATCGTAATGACATAACATAAATATGTTACAAGATATTTTGTAAAAAAAGAAACAAATTAAATTCCGGTCAATTGGACATAATTGTAACTAAATTGTATTACCCTAACCCTAATTGTCAAAATTCATAGCAAATTCAAACAAATTCTAAAAATTTAACTAAACACATACCTGACCAAAATTAAACAAAATTCATGATATCATATCTAATTTATGTTTTCATGCTCAATTGCATGAAATCAAACCCAAATTCATAAAAAAATTAAAATAATTCAAAGAAAATATCAAATTAAGCAACTTATCCATAATTTATTGCAACATGTAACTCATCAAAATTTCATAATCTATTGCATGAAACCATCAAGCGTAATTGATAACATTATTAGTTGATTCCAACCAATTCACACAGAATTACTAATTCAATAACTTATCCAAAATTCAACGAAACACATAATTTATTGAAATAATTAATTCATAATTAATTCAACTTATTTTTATGTTCAATTATATCAAATCTATCCTAACTAATGGTATTTATAATTAATTTATTATTAATTCAACAAGCCCTAAATTCAACCTCAACCCTGAATAATAATTTCATTTCAACTAAATCAGACACAAATTAAATATAAAACCCATATATTTAATAAAAATATAGTATGTTTACATTGCTTGTCGGACTACAAAGTGCTTGGGAGGCGGTGACAAAGATGAATTTTGAAGAGAAAAACATCTTAGGATCTATCATACTGAATGTGTTCTTCAATTTGAGGAGGGATTTAAATTTTATGACATGTTACATTTATGAAATGTAACATGTTAAGTTGTCACCCTTTTGAAACACAACAAATTATTTTATCATACTTGAAAATAACAACATTTAATAAATATTATTCTTTTGTATTCCGATAAGTTAAAAATATGGTATTTCATTCAAAAAAAAAAAAAGTTATGGTCAAAAAAATTTAGGTTAGTGTGCAAATGTTTTTTAAAAAAATCCATGGAAAGCTAGAGAGAATATCACGCCATTCCAGTGGACGTTTCATTTGCCTCCTCCTCACGGCGTTCGAGATTCCACGAGCTACTGCCGTCCGTCATCAACAACAATAAAAACAAACCCAAACACCACCACTTAAGAAAAATTAAAAATAAAGAATCTGTAAAAGGTAATTTGCCTAAAAAGATGAGATACTAACAAAAACAAAAGAAAGTTTCATCCTCCTTTGTTCCCAGTGTAGAAACAATACCTCAGAAAAATGGGTATGAGAACCCCATTTTTTAATAGACAGTATCTGCCATTTAGAGAAACGAGGATCGATCCTCAGGTGCTTTTATATTTTTAGTTTTTTTTCTAACTTTTTTTTTTTTTACATTGTTTTAATATTTACATTATCGATATTTTATTACATTGACGATAGATTCACCTGCCTCAGAGATTACAGACAACCCTTCACCTCGCAAACAAAAAAAGAAGGGGAAAAAAGGATATATTTATAATTATATATAGAAATTATATTTTTTATACCTCAAAAAATTCCAAAATTTTTTATGGTTTCTCTTTGAGAAGAGAAGCTAATCCAGTCACCATCCTGGCTCCTCTCTCTACACCTTTCGATTTCACCGCCGGTGGCTGCCACGCCACTGTCCTCACCTTCACTTTCTCATCCTCACCGGAACTTTTCTCAGGAGACGAAATGGACGACTCGGAATTTAACGTCGAATTCTCTCCGAAAATCAGCTCGAACTCCCCACAACAATCATCACTCTCTGGAAACTCCTCTTTTAGCTCTCCAGTTTCGTTGCTGTTATTGTTCGAAACGTTTTCGTGTAATCTGGTACAAGGTGAGAGCCATTTAGCACGCATATACTCCGCTTTTCTCCAAGGAGGAAAGTGCATGCCTTTCTTCTTCAAGCTCTGTTTGGCTGCCTCCGAGACAATCGACACAATCTGTCCAAGCCGCTCAGATTTCCCGACGAAGATGTACGGCAACGATTGCAGGATCGCCTTGTAGGCCCCGGTCGATCTCGCTATTTCAAATTCCGATCTGAAATCGATATCGATCAACAATCTCTCTCCTTCAACTATCACATCCACATACTCATACTCACCTAATCAGAGAACAAAATTAAAACAAAATCAAAACAAAATTCGAATTTTTTATTAGAAAAACAAAGACGGGATGAATTGTACATGTACCGGCAGGGAAAGAGGGAGATTTGTCCCATTTAGATTTGCAAATAGAAGAATTGTAGCCGAGAGATGCCAATCCATCTGTTACGATCTTTCTCAAAAAACCGTCTTTCTGTTTGTGATTCTTGTTCTTCTCCAAAATCATTGCAGTGTCTGCTAATAGATTTCTCTCCGCAACACTCGCGCAAGGAATCAAACTCTGTTATTTTAAAAAACCAACCAAACAAGTCACTGTTATTTTAGCTCTCTCTGATCATTTCTTTCAGAAAATAATCTATTTATGCTTATATATGGACATACAAGAAGAAAGAGTTCAATTGAAGTGATTTTATTTACCTTGAGAAAATCACAGGCATCACCAGAAGGAGCCGTACCCATTGATTCCCCAAAACCATTACCAAAGACATCAAATTCATCATCCGAGCTGTCGTTGCCATTGCCGTTGAAGCAATTGCAGCGATGGCGGCCCCGAAATGGCTTGTCGTTGGATTCCTCCATGTAACTCTGCACCATTTTAGCCAAACAAACCGAGCTCGGCTCGAACTGATCATCTTTACTGTTATTCCCACACGGAGCTTCACTGCCTGGTGCTTTGTCCACAGAGGAAATCCGCAACACGTTTGGTAACTGCCGGTCAAAGAGCCTCTTTAGACGCGATTTCAGCACCGGTTTAGCCGGTTCAGCTCGAACCCGTGCCTGAGAATCAATATCTATTGGTTGGATCTTCATAGGGAAAGGCATAACAAAGAGTGAATGTTAACAAGGATGGATTGCTATGTGGTTTTAAACACTGGGTGATTGTCAGTTCTGCAGCTGCTCCATATCCAGCTCTAGCTAGCCCCCTCTCTCACACACAAATACAGACCTGCTTGCTTACACAGTGACTGAGACTGACTAATCATCAATGACCTATCCGGATCCTGATGATTCTTACTTCGTATAGTTCATTAAAATCAATGTGCACTGGTTAAAACTGATCCCTATCAGTATTTATCTCTCTCTTCCAAAAAGCTCAAAAAAGGAAATAAAAAAAATATACTAGACCCAATCAAAGCCTCAAGAAAAAAGAGTTATTCTACCAAAATTTGTGTACAAGAAAAATCTAGTACCTTCCTTGCATGATTAAAGGGATAAAAGTAAAACTTGGAAGCTATGCAAGAGAAGACAATGGGTTTTAGCTTAGAGTCTTTTCGTGGAAGACATGGCGGCGATGATCTGAAACACGGACATTGCGTAAAGGATTAGAATATGTAATATCCGGAATATTCATTTCTCCGGCGATATCCAGAGAACCGGCTACGGTATGAAATTTGAAGGAGATCAGAGGAGACGCAGAGAGACTACTTCTTTTAAGAGGAGGGTGGAAACTGATGGACTGGCTCCAATAGATGGGTTTCGGACATCTTATAGGGAAAGTCGTCATGCTGACATGGATTTGACATTCCACGTAGATTCTGAAATGGCAAGTCTTATCCTGAATTTTGCAGTTAGTTTTTTTTTTTCGTGGATCTGGTTCCATGGTTCCACGCGCCACTAATTCAAAAAAATCAAGGGGTCTCGTGATTGGCTTGCTCCTGTGTAGTTACTCTATTAACCTCCCACGGTGCCGTTGTTGCGGCTTGCGGGAGGACGTGGAATGGTGGTGTTTGGTGATTAGAGGGTAAATTTGAAATTTGAATAAAAAGGAAGAGGTGGGTGCCTGGCATTGTGAGACTTGTAGCAGGATCAGTTGTTTGTATAATATTTTATTTTTATTTGTTTTTGGTTGGATAATTAATATGCTGGAGGACCATTTGATGAATTCAACAGTTGAAGTTTGAATGGTTACTGGTCTTTTTGGACCGTTTGATTATAGTTGATGTTTTTGTGATCAGTCTTTTATTTTTTTTCCTTAATTATTGTAAATTAGTCATGTCTATTAAAAGGATGTTGCATCTTGTGAGATATGATGATGTTAAAAATGCCATTATAATACGCTTTATCCAGTATTTTTACTTATTGTTTTGTAAAATAATAATTTCATCACTGTTTAATTTAATCTACTATTACACTATAAAACAATTAATTTATTATTTTGTATTGTTGTTATACACTTGTATATGAGATTGTGTAGTGTAATTGGGATTTAAATGATTGAGATTATGGTAATGGTTGTTTTTTAAAATATATTTTGTTTAGAAATTTATTAAAATAATATTTTTTTTATTTTTTAAATTTTATTTTTAACATCAACACATCAAAATAATCTAAAATCATTATAAAAAAATTATTTAAAGCAAAAATAATTTTAAAAAATAACGCTCTTTAAATGCAAAAAAAAAAACACACTTTTACATTTTTCAAATATTTATTAAAATATGGTCTATTAATTTGTCTCTTGTGCATGTTCTTAAAAATATATTAGTGATGTAAAATTACAAGTGCTTCAAGATACAGTTGTGCATTTATTATTAATCATGGGAAAATTATCGTAAAGAAATTAAGGAGGGAGTATTGTCTTGAAAGAAGGAAAATACATTATACGGATCATAACATTATGAACTGTTGAATATATTTAACTATTGTATAAAATAATTATCTTATTAATTTTATTGTAATTGTGATAGAACGAAACCTAGCAGAAGATTTTACAAAATTTTAGATAGAAAATAATAATATCTTTAGTTCGCGGGCTATTTTCTATTTTGACTGAAAATTCATGGGAGGTCTGTACGGCTCCGCCTTGGGAAATTGAATGGCTTTCATGACGTTTTATTTTTCTTTTGCTGGTGACTGAGAACTGAACAAAGACTGGTAATTGATATTAAAGTACTTAATAACTTTTTTTATTATTATTATTATTCATGTTGATATCAGTTTGCGCGTATCTTAAATAATTTTACAAATTTTAAAATTAACGACCATATAATCATCATATTATTTTTATCAATAGTGGTCCTAGACTTTGCTTTGGCCCCAAAATATTAAAACTTTCCAATTTAATCCTTATGTTTAATAATCAAGCATCTGGCTCACGAAAAAAATTAATTTATTGCCTTTTTAAGACTTTCTAGCTTTTAATTTCATATTTCAAGTTTACCCTAATACAGTTTTTCTTTTGTTGCCTGCCCTTCCACCTCGTTTAATGATAGAGTTCTACTTTTGTTCTTGGACACAACAACTACTAAAGTAGGATAGAACAAATATTAATAATATTTATATTAGTTATAAATCCTTTTCCTCACTACTAACATTTGGTGTTGAATATAATAATTATATATAATTTTATGGAAGTTAAAAAGAAAGTTGTTATATCTACTATTTTTCAGGATATAAAACAGTTTCTTCTCATGTTCTCCATGAACTTGGTGACTTTATTCCAGCAAGAATTGGACAGTCTCCCTAATGTTTTCATGAACTTAATGACTTTGTAGAGCATTCCCAACATCCCCGCGTCCTACGATTTAGACAAGCTTCCACTCAACTAGCCATGTCTAAAAACCACCGAAAAACTTCCCACAACTTTGCTGCCACTTTCTCCCATAAATTGAATGTCTAGGCATTAGCTCCCTGTCATAAGTTCAAACTTATCTAAGCTAATACTACCGATTTTGTTGACTCTATCGACTTCAACACTATCCCGTAGATCACCATTGTACATTTTGTTTTTCCAGTTGTGTTTTTATCAGTGTGCTTCTGACGAATGTGACCCTGTGATGGATAGCTATCTTGACCTTTTGGTGTGGGTTTATAATTGATTAGCCTCATTTCTTACCATTGACCTCCTCAATCTATGCTAAAATATTTATGCCGCGCAGAGAAATAACTCAAAAGCTGGTGGGTCAACACGTTTGCCTATATATGAAAATGAGGTTACACAAATATTTATAGTCCGACTTATACATATTGTTAAAAAAGTATTTAGAAATCTAATACACTTAATCGAGTCATAAATAAATAAAAAATACAATACGCAAGTCGCAGATTACATCCGCGGCAAGCGAGTCGTCGATAGTAACCATCTTCGACTCAATATTATCATTCTTTATCTGCGACTAAAGTTAGGTTCTGCCCTCATGATATAGCTGCCCCTCCAGTTGGCATCTAAAAAATTTGCTCTTTTGGCGAATCCCAGTAATAACATAGAATTCTTCAACTTGTGCCTTGCGCAACAACCCTCCAGTATACCACCAAAGATTGGTGAGGGAGTGCTTGGGAACCCACCGGAGAGTAGGAGACTCTTTCTTCCGCCGCAGAAACTCTGAGACTCCTAGAGTCATGAAAAAGGTGAGAGGCATGGGAGTGGATGAGAATGACGAGGCTGGTCTCCATGGAACCAGAGGAAGCTTGCTGGATCTTGGGGTGGCGAGGATGGAAATGAAGAGACCAGATCATGATCAGGACCAAGTGCTTTGGACCCCACCTCTATTCACCATCACCGTTGGATCAAACCTGCACATGTTAATATTATTCACTATACTGTTATTTTTAGGAGTACTATTAACCATAAAGTCGCATGCAGTATCTACGACTTGTAAAACTGTACTGTATTTTCTGCACTGTATTAGTTTACCAATTTGTTTTTTAACTGTGCTAATAAAACAAAAAACTCATAAAAAAAAAGAGAGAGAGGCTTGATTGATGTGGTCCATGCCCAATTATTGTGGTCCGCAACTGTGAGAGAGAAGAATAAAAAAATAAAAAAACAAACCATTTATATTAATAAGAATATAAAAGCAAAATGCCAACATGTCACTTGGTAAGGGAGTGGGAAGCAATAATTTTCTCTTCGGTGGGGTCCCGTTGATATTATTCAGAAGGCTCCCCACCACACATGTATTACGATACTGACCCCTTAATTTTAATTGTGAAGGGCTACTCGGCAGTCACACGTAGGACAAAACAAGAACCAATTAAAAGAATAACCCATGATTACTGTAACGAGATTAATTCTAATTATATAATAAGGTCATCTTCGGTGCGTAGATAATCATGAAGTGTCCATTGTGGGGTACGAGATATGCTTTCCAACTTTAACTGTACTGTTTTTTTACCTTCAACCAGGATTTCATTTCCATAATAATTTATTAAATAAAATATAATGGTTTCATTTTCACGTTACCGAGTGATAGAAATAAAAGAAGAAAACAAAATATTTAATTTTTAACAGACCAGAGGGGTACCTGGGGTTGGCATTATGTGCTCCTTTGGATTCTTACTGTTAAGTTCGTGGGGAGACCTTTTCCTTTTCTGACTTGCTCTTGAAATACGTGGTCTGATAGCAGCTATTAGGGGTTTTTATTTGGATATATGTTAAGATATTTTTTCTTTTTTTATATTATCACACTAAATAATCTAAAAATAATAAAAAAAATATAATTAATATGGTCAAAAAAAATATTTTTTTTTTCAAAATCACGTATCACCACAAAAACAATCATTATCATCTAAATTGATTTTAATATTGTATTTGTCGAGTTTTAATATATCACTATGAGTTTATAGAGTATTTGAGAACGTTGTAATGATTGTTTTTTAAAATGTTTTTCCTCGAAAAATATATTCAAAAAAATACTTTTTTAATTTTTTAAAAAATATTTTTGACATCAGCTCATCAAAATAATATGAAAATATAAAAAAATTAAATTTTAAATTTAAACAAAACACTGTTTAAAATGTAATTCCAAACTACCCTTTGTTGTGGACAAGTCATGGAGGGGGTCGTTTGGACTACAAGTGTAGGACTTGTCATCTATAATTTGGTAAAAGAAGACGAATTTATATATCCAATGACAATTATGCAGGATAAATTAGTAATTTTACTAAAACTCTAGGATTCACACAACCGGCACTTGCTTGGGATCCTATGCTAATAAGCAAGCCTGAAAAATTTCAAATTCCTGAGGATCGCGTTTTAGCTTCGAGAGAGCGATTCTAGAGGTTCAAGTTATAAAGCAAGACTTCATGAAAACAGAAATTAATTATGATTAAGTGTTAAGTTTTATAGAATTAATTAAATATAGTTTGCAATCGAATTAAATATACCTTGGAAAATTAATTAAATGTGTATTAAATTTGAAAAACATATATTTTTTTTATGTTATTCACGGTATTTATTTCTAATTTTTTCACTATTTTTCAAATGAAAGAAAAGATAATTCCTGAAATAAGGTGAATTTCTAATCGCATGCCCTTAAAAGCAAACCCTCGTACCTGCATGTATAGATATCGCGCTGTTAGACTAGGATTGATCAGGCAGCGGCACAAACTCCCACAGTGAGCATGAAACCTCGTGTCTGGTCATTGTCCACACAGTCAAGCTCCAAGGACGCTGCGATAATGAAAGCAGCAATTCTGTACGTGAAAAAAATAAAACAGAGAGATCAAATGAATGATTGGAGCCCATTTCCTGCCTGCAGCATTCAGGGGGGAGTGTCCATTTTTCCTTTCTTTTTATGGCTGCCCATTCTTGGTAGTAAATTGGTTCACTGAAGGAAAGGAATTGAGCCAGCAGTCTGGGCATTGGCAAACTTGGGATACAGCGACTTGCCACAAATTAAAGTTTGTGTACCATCAAGATGATTACATTTGCAATTTTGAGTTAAGGACACAGTACTATGTGGTTCGTCGCAAGGAAAATATATGGTAAATTCAAAATAAATCTTGTTATTGCTTTTTTTCACTTTTGACCTCTTGCCATTAAAGGCTTAGTTTCATCGATAGATGGTAATATATCATTGTTATGTTGTAGGGTCGGTTAATTTTTTTAATATAAAAAATATATTGGTATCGTTAATTATTTTTAGTAAATTAATTCGATGTGATTCTATTACATTGACGAGTTTAAAGACAATTTTGATAGCTAGTAAAAATATAATTTAATTTAAAATAATTAGTCTAACAAATTGACTCTATAGACTGATCTAGGAGAAACAAATTTTCTGTTTTAAGAAATTGATTAAAAAATATCTCGATTTCAAATTTTAAAAAAAATCATTTTGAAAAGTTTTATGTACCAACACCCTATATTCTTGTGCAAGTAAAGCGACGCCGAAGGAAGTTTTGAAAAACCAATATTATGTAATAACTTTCTCGGAACACCAATTGGGGCGTAGCTACATCCACTGTCGTGAACTGATTGCATCTCTCTCTCTCTCTTTTATTTTAACGAAAAGACAAAGCTTAACAATTAGTAGTGTAGCATTGAGCATGGTCCATGGATTGGAGATCTGTCACTAATCGGTTGGGTACTTGGGTTTACAGCCTGAATTTGTTCCAACTTTAATGTGGCAAGGCCATTGATGCCTCTTTATCGAGCTTCTTTTGATGTCGTCTATCGAATCTCCTTTAAGAACTTAATGATTCTCTCTTTAAAACCCTTTTTCTTTTTCTCATGGGAACAGGGGCTTGTTATCAGCTTTTGGAGACTCGGATGCTTTTTACTTGCCATGGATTACTTTTGGTGACTTGAGAAAAAGTTGCAACCTTTAGGGATTTTTGTGTTCGGTGAAGGACTGGAGATAAAAAAAATTTAGGTGGAGGCCCCCTTTCATAATTTCGAATGGGCAAATCCTGGTGCCTCGGAACCTTAATCTCAGCCCCCTTTTTCATGGTAATTACCTTGAATTTCCCAGGAACTTACCGATGGCTCGAATGTTTGCCTTCAATTAACCATACAAGCTCATCATGAGCTATTTTACGGGTACTTGAAAGTTTCCCTTGGATTTAGTGCAATTTATACATCCGAACTGATTTCACAAAAGTTTAACTTGCGCTAAAAAGAATCGAAACACAACCAGATCCATAAAAGAATACATTTTATTTTTATTTTT